>Ga0182015_10000027_pt1 | contig 184518 bp, 152 predicted proteins | sample 712P3MmetaG_FD_120478 | JGI IMG/M metagenome (GOLD analysis project Ga0182015, IMG submission 120478) | Permafrost microbial communities from Stordalen Mire, Sweden - 712P3M metaG | ecosystem: Environmental > Terrestrial > Soil > Wetlands > Permafrost | place: Sweden: Stordalen | collected...
CTTGCGAATGTCCGAGGGAAGGCGTGCAGGGTCGCGTGCGATGACCCGGACCGGCACTCCGCTGTCGAGGATGCCGTAGAGGATCTGTTGACCGATATTGCCTGTAGGTGTGGTTACGACGATCATCGACGCTCCTTCCGTGTGTGACGATGTCTTTCTTACTAAGGAAACCTAAGTCGCTCTCTGAGCATTCGCCTTGTTTCTCTTATCGGCCGTATCGCGTCATCACCATGGAGTTGGGTACGATCATCGACATCCATTTTGCGGTCCCCGATGCTGTCGAAAAGCTCTTCATCGAAGCGTCAGCGTCGGCGACCGAGCGCCAGTGGACGATGACCAGCCAGCTATTGTCGCTGCCGGGCGCAGATTCCCGCGACAAGAAGCCCGAACGCTTCTCCATATAGTTAGTCTGAATCTCTTGATCGACCGATTCGAATTGCGCGGCGGTGACACCGCTTTTCAGTTTCAGCGTGACCACTTCGATGATGGGCGAAGGTTCCTTCGCCTGCACCGCAGTCTGATTTGCCATGGGGTCTCCTTGAGTTGAATGGAAGACGGAAACGCAGGTTGATGGGTTACCGAAGACCGCAGCGAACGCAATGCGGTCGTGCGCGGGGACTAGGGCAATTTCAGGATGCGCGCGGTGGAAGTCGGATACGCGTCTCGTCGTCTTATCGGCGAGCTCAGGCTCGAAGTCAGTGTTGGTGCGAATTGCCGGACTCTTGGGCAAACCGCGTTCAGCCGCTTCCAGGGTGTCGGCAGCGTCTCCTATCAGGAACACGCGGCGCTGGCCGAGCTTCAAGAACACCCCCTGCGACCCCGGGGTGTGGCCGGGAAGGGGCACGACGACGATCGTCCCATCACCGTAAATGTCCTTGCTCTCATCGAAACCCAGATACGGGCCAGAGTCGTAGGCTAGTATCTTCAGCCGGGACTTGACTGCCTCCACGAGCGATGGCGGAGTGATGGTCGGATGCGCGGCTTGGTCTGCCATCCATGTCGCCTCGGCGGAGGCGACGTAGATTGGCGCTGCCATTTCGGTTGCGCCGCCAAGGTGGTCGTAGTGAGTATGCGTCAAGATGATGCGGGTAACCTGAGCGGGCGGCTCGCCCACGGTCGCCAGCACCTCGAGGATTGCCCTGCGATCCTTGGCCCCGGAGACGACCTGCAACCCGAAAGCACGGGCGGAGGCGGGCAATTCGTTCATCTGAGCCTCGGCGTTTGGCCCAAATCCAGTGTCAATTAAAACATCGCCCTTAGCGTGCCGGACAAGTACGCCGGAAACGGTGCTGTCCCAGACTTTTGTGTCGCGAAGTCCTGCGCCCCCCAAGGTGCCATCCATAGTGGCGGCGGAGGTTTCCAGCCAACAGGCCTGCGGCTTGTCTGTTGCGCTCTGGGCGGCTGCCGAGCCGGCGATTAATAAGGCTGCGGCAGCTATAAACATTATCTTCATGCGAATCCTCTTAAGTAGTTGTGGCGACGCTACCGCTCAGCATCAACTCTTCTGAAGGAACGCCAGAAGTTCGTTGTTGATCACGTCCGAGTCGGTCGTGCACAAGCCGTGAGGTGCACCCGGGATGATCTTTAGCTGTGCCCCTTTTACCAACTTCACGGCGAGCACTGACGCGTCTTCGAAAGGTACGATCTGATCCGCGTATAAGTGGATGAAGAGAGTCGGAACATCGATCTTCTTTAGATCCTCTGTGAAGTCGTCTTCAGAAAAGGCCTTAACGCAGTCATACGAGCCGACTATCGATGACTGCATGCCCAGGCGCCAGAACTCTTCTTTTATTCCTTCGGAGATCTTCGCATCCGGTTTGTTGTAGCCGTAGAACGGAATGCTCAGATCCTTATAGAATTGAGAACGATTTTTGAAGATGCCGTTGCGCAGCCCATCGAACACAGAGAGCGCCAGTCCTGCCGGATTCTTGTCTGTCTTCAACATAAGCGGCGGCACAGCACCGATGAAAATCATTTTAGAGAGACGTGTTGTGCCGTGACGTCCCACGAATCGCGCGATCTCGCCCCCACCCATGGAATGAGCAACCAGCGTTACTCTTTTCAGATCCAGCTTTTCGAGAAGTTCGGCGAGGTCATCGCTAAAGGTGTCGTTGTCATATCCATTCCAGGGCTGGCTCGATCTGCCATGTCCCCGACGGTCATGAGCAATCACGCGAAAGCCCGTCTGGCCCAGGAATAGCATCTGCGAGTCCCAGGCATCGGCGGACAATGGCCAGCCATGCGAAAACACGACAGCCTCTCCCGCACCCCAGTCTTTGAAGTAAATGCTCGTGCCATCTCTGGTCGTGAACGTATGCATTTTCATTGCTCCTTATCTGTCGAATGTGAGTGAGAAACCTATTCGGTTAAAGTGCCAGAAGGTAGTGCAGTTAACCTTTGCGGCCGTCATGCAGTTTCAGAGTCTCGTCCAGCCAGTCGAAAACGACTTGATCTTTGTACGACAGCTCTCCGGATTGGCAATGATTCTCGGCCCCATCTTCGGCGTGGAATGCGACAAGTTTTTTTGGAGCTTGCAACGCGTCATAGATTTGCTGCGGCTGGCCGAGGAAAAAGATGTCCGCATCAGCTTGCAGAACGAGGCACGGACACTGAATCTGTCCAGCAACAGTCTCCATGGCGTACTGCTTGGTTTTCTCCACGAACTCGGTAAAACTCGAAACTCCGAAGGTCCACACACCATTCGTCACCATCCAGCGCAGTGCCGTATTGTTCTGCATGAGCTTGAAGACGATTTCCTCGAAGCGTACGAAATCGCCCGCGTCGAGAGCGGCAACAGCCTCTTTGGGAAGAAGGGCCCGAATGGCCTCATAGAAGTTATATACGCCGTCGTAGAAGACAGCTGCGCGAACTCTGTGTTCGAACGCCACGGAACGAGCAGCCCAGTAGCCCCCAAGGCTCATGCCCATGAGCGCGAGATTATTGCCGTCTACATCCTGCCTGGTTAAGGCGTAGTCGACGGCAGGGGTCGCGACTTTCTCCCAGTCATATCGGAAGTGAAGCTTCTGTTCACGCAGAGGCGCGCCCTGTCCCGGGCCGTCGAAGGTAAGGCAGTTGTAGCCGCGGCGTACGGCTCCGGCCCCACCGGAAAAGAAAAGCTCCTCGATACTCGAGTCGTAGCCGCCGAAAAATATAAGAGTAGGACGCGGCTTGCCGGAATTGTCTACCTTGTAGAAGTAGCCGGGCAAGGTGGTCCCCTCGTAGGGAATCTCGACTGTCTCCCAGGTTGGACCGTTCAGCCTCGCTGCTTCGGCGTACGCCTTTTGGGAGGCTCTCGACTCTGCGAGAATGCGCGGGTCTCCGGGATTGCCATGGAGATAGAACTCGGCTGTCCGAAAGTAGGTGGATGCACGCAGGTAGGCTTCGCGAGCGCTTACCAGGTGACCCGCGGCCAAGCAGGCATCGGCCCGTGACAGGATTCGGCGCGCCAGCTTATCCCATTCTGTGAACCAACTCTGTTCATCACCCTCCTTGATCAGTCCTGCGGTGGCTATCATTTCGCCCAGATCCGAGCCTCCGTAGTACATGAAGCCAAGATTGCGAACGAACTCAAATGCAAACGATCCATCGTTTGGAAATGCAACCTTCATTGCTTCCTCCGGTGTGTATCTCTTGGCCAAGATCTTCCACAACTTGGCTCGTGCGGTTTTCCTTATGATTTAGCCGTCGCGAAGGGCCGGAAACTGAGGATCTGCTGGCGGCAGCTTCTTTGGAAAACAAGCTCAGCATAGAACTGTCCATCCTTCACCTCGTAAGCGATAGACCTGGTGCCATGGCCGTCATGAAGCAGACAAACGCTATTACAGAGGCCCATACACCGAGAACGTGGGAACGCTCCGAGGTTTCGACTCGTAATCTCCAATCCTTTGGCGGCGCCTCCGGATTCCAAGTGAGCGTTGCGCTGTTGATGGGCACCGTACGGATGACCCTGATAAGGATCCAGATCAGTAGAGCCAGCAACCCCAAGTAACGAAGCCAGACGCCCGGGGTGGAACCATCGATGGCGGTAAGCGCTACAGCCGAGGCAACGGTCGGAACAAAGTAGATCGGGACTAGAATTCTAAGTTTGAGCACCAAAGCCTGGCGCAGCTGAATTTGCGATTCCTCACTGAGCTTTGGGAGGCACGCCCAGACCATAGTGCACAGCGGTTTCAATACCTGCTAGCATCCCGGCGAAGAACAAGTTTACGAAATGGAGAAAGATCAGCGGAGTCGTCTCCACATATTATGTATACTCATACTATGAGTAAAGCAAGCACAAAACGATCCCCCCTAGCGCTCGCGGTTTTGGTGCTTTTGTACGAATCCCCGATGCATGGCTATGGAATGCAGCGGCAAATGGAGAGACGCGGCGAAGACGAGATTGTCAACGTAACGCAGCCGAACAGTCTCTATCAGACGATTGCCCGTCTTCGACGAACAGGTCTGATCGTCGCGAGCGCTGTTCACCGCGACAAGAGGCGTCCGCAACGAATCGTCTACGAACTCACTGACGTTGGTCGATCGACCATCAATGAATGGACGCGCGAGCTCTTGTCAAAGCGATCCCGCGAGTTCCCGGAGTTCCCGGCAGCAATATCTTTTTTGCCGGTGCTCACGCCAAAGGATGCACTAAGGCAACTTGAGACCCGGGCGGAAGCACTAAAAACAGAACTTGCTCGACTGGAAAGTCGAGCAGCGGAGTTCGAGTTTCTCCCGCGACTGTTTCGGATTGAGATCGAATGCCTGCATTCTCAGGCGGACGCGGAGCTTCGATGGGTTCTGGCCCTGGCCGACGATCTGCGAACGGAACGTCTGGTGTGGAACAAGGCGTGGGTGAGAAGGGCAATCAAGAAACTTGCACAGGCGGATGGTGCGGATGGAGAGCAACTCTGAATTGTGCGCATGATCCAGCGCTCCGTTCCGCCACATCAGTCGGAATTGTTGCAGAACCTCCATGGCGAACCGGACATACCTCAAGCGAGGAGTTCGTTCGAATCTAAACGTACCAGAGCAGTGAGCCTTCAGTTAGGGAGGTAAAACAATGCAAATCAAGAACCACGTATTCATTGTCACAGGCGCTTCGTCGGGAATCGGGCTATCGACGGCGATCGCTCTGGCTGATCGCGGTGGGAAAGTCGCCCTGTTCGCTCGCAGCAGCGATGCCCTCGAAAAGTTGGCGCAGCAGCTTCCGGGCAGCTTGCCCGTCACGGTGGACATGACGGAATTTGATCGAGTGAGGGAAGCCCTATGTGCCGTACACCAGCATTACGGCCGCGTCGACGGGCTGGTAAACAACGCGGGGCGCAGCTATGCCGCCGCAGTAGAGGAGATCGATCCCGCGCTTTTTGACGAAATCTTCCATCTCAACTGGGCGTTCAGGCCGTAAGAGAAAAAGTTCTCGGAACTAATTGGCATTTTCTTCCCGAGTCAGAAGTTCGAGCGCGAGGACCAAATTAGTGTCCCTCACGGCAATTTCCCCATCAACTTGCGCGAGTCTTCCAACAAATTCTCGGCCCTTTTAATCTCATCTTTCCGCAGGATTGATAAAATCGGCCACGCGTAGCTGTAGATCATTCCATAATGACTGTATTCGCACTTGTTCCTGTCCATGCGAAATCATCCAGAGCAAATGGGGTATGTCACGTTCAATCACGTCAGCAGCGTTAGCCGCTTGTTCGGTTTGTTTAAACCATGGTGGAGCACATGTTCCGTCTGGACGTAAGACATAAATATCCGTTGGCCCGCCACACCCATCTATGAATGTCTTTGCCTGTTTTACGATGTAGTCTCCAACGAACACAGCAAGGGAAGATTTTATTGGATGCGAAATTAGCAATTTCGATAGAAACCTGACCAGCGAAGAATCGCCAACTCCAATGTGGTCATGGTCTCCGATCTGATAAACAGAATACTCCTTGGTGCGCAACAAACCAGGAATTGCACCCTGCATACAGAAACCACATAGAAAATTAGTTTCGACCGCTTCTGGGGTCATTGCCGAAAGAACCTGCTCAATCAATAGCTGCAAGGTGGAAACAGAATCAAATGTGTTTTTCGCTGTGAGAGTTCCCAGTTTCTGGTGGAACGCTTTCATTACATGAGGATCACCAGCATAAGTTATCAAAATGCAGGAAATGGGATCGTAAGAACGTATTGCATACATTTTAGTTTCGTTGAATTTATGCCACCCCTCAGCACTGATTTGTTGGTCGGCGCACAAAACAATTCCGTCCACGCAACAAAACCAAGGGCAATCGTCACGGTCTTCCTCTCTGGAAGCCGCGCTAATTTTGGCCTTCGGATACACTGCGGCTTCGGGAACGGCCCGATCATTCGTCCTGCCTGAATCGTTTGTCAAGTGACTAATCATTGCGCGTCGTTGTAAAGTGCTGGAGACAAGGATGATAGAAACGCATCATGTAGGGGAACGCCCTATTTGTACCCAACAATTTCCGATCTAATTTTACCTTGCGAAATAAGCGCACTCGCCGTGAAATATGCCGTACGAATGTCGCGTCAATTTTCCCCGTCGTCGTCGCCACCGTAATCGAAATCGCCATTTCGAGTTCGCCTAAATTTCCACCGCCCACCGCCGGCTCTGACGCACGCGTGGCAGCCTCGCAGCCATTGTCGAAACGGAACTTCACTTGGCGCGACTCCAGCGCCGAGGGGGTGTATCACTTTTCCCCGCTCTGTAAGCTACCCCTGCCACGCATTGTTGCCCCCGCCCCGAGCCTTTAGACTTGACATAGCCATTTCTAAGCCGTCCGCATGCTTTAGTCACACCCGCGTCACAAGCGCACTTTGAATAGGTGTCCGGTGCATTTAGCAAACCGAGCTCGTCCGTGCCGTGAGAATGCAATCAGGGCCTCTGCGAGATGTCTCAAACGCTTTTCTGACGGGGGTTTGCGGGTCTAGTGCCGTACGGACACGGGGCGGTAAATTTGGATTGAGTTGTTGGTGGGCCCGCTAGGATTCGAACCTAGGACCAACGGATTATGAGTCCGCTGCTCTAACCAGCTGAGCTACGGGCCCTACGCCGAGGATTTTATATCATTCGTGCGAATTTTGAGCATTTGAACGCCTGACAATGCTGCACTGTAGTAAGTTCGTGTAGTTTTGCAGATATTTGTTTTTTTCCCCGGCCTCATAAAAGAGATCAGCGTTGCCAAGAAGGTAGTTTACGGAATGCGAGATAAGCCACTCCTGCTAACATAACCGCACCTGTTGTCTTTGCCGCGGGGGTCGTGATAACTGGCAACGCAACAATCCAAAAAGACAGCTGGACAATCCACGATGCTAATTTCGTAGTCCGCAGTTTCTCAATGAAACCTGTATCCGCCGAAACAAGACCACCTCCGCACGTTGCTTCTTTTGGATCAGTAGCGTCTTACGATCCTGGGCCAGATGCAGCCTTGGCGGCTGCCATGCGCTCGTCGCCGGCGACCGAGTCCGGCCTTGCGCAGGCCGTCCATCAAGTGCTCGACGAGCGAGGGGTGTCCCGAAGAATTGCCGAGACAAGTTCCGCCGAGGAACGCCCCTTAAACGGGCGCTGCCCGGATGCCATCTCGTACAGTACGATGCCCAGGGAGAAAATGTCCGGGCGGCATCCACCGCTGCCTCCGCATGCTGTTCGGGAGACATGTAGGCCGGTGTTCCCATCACCAGACCCGCTTCCGTTTGTATTTGCACGGCCCGCGTCTGCGTCGCGTCGCCGGAATCTGTCGGTCGCGTCTCCTTAGCCAGCCCGAAGTCTAGAACCTTCACGCGACCGTCATTTGTCACCATCACATTGGCGGGCTTCAGATCGCGGTGCATGATCCCTTTTTCATGCGCTGCGATGAGCGCTTCGGCGAGCGCAGTGCCGATCTCGACGATTCGGTCGACAGGCAGTTCGCTTTCAGGGATGAGCCGATCGAGCGGATGTCCCCCGACAAACACCGTAGTGAGGAAATGGACGCCGTCGGCTTGCTCGACGGAGAATATTGTGACGATGTGCGGGTGATTGAGCGCGGCCACGGCTCGAGCTTCACGCTGGAAGCGCATGAGACGCTGCGGATCGCGGGCCATTTCGGCCGGCAACACCTCCGGTCGATCAGCTCGAGCCTCCTGCGAGCCACGAAGTTGCCAGGTGTGGCCTTGGCCGTGCAAAGTGAAAGGCGATTTTACACCCAAGGGCATCGCGGGATTCGCTCCCCCGACGAGGACACTCGGGAATTAGGATTATAAGTGATTCTCGATTTACCTATTCTTTAGACTGTCACTTGTGGCATTGCGATTCCCAAGAACCAATCAGCTGACGAATGGCAACGAATCGGAACCCCTTTATAGGGGAGAGTTGTTCGGCGACGCGACGCTGGCACCGGAAAGCAGGGCGCTGTCGCTATAGCCAGGCTTCACAATGATGTAGCTTTGTTCGCGGAGTTCGGCGAGGTAATCGCGGATGAGGGGCTGCATTTTCTGCGCGTGAATGGTGTTGCGGATGTCGGCTTCCACTTTGTCCATGGGCTGCACTCCCGCCTGGAGGTGATCTTCCACTTTCAGGATTTCGAATCCGGTGCGGGTCTGGATCACGTCGCTGATCTGGCCTTTGCTCATTTGGAAAACAACCGCTTCGATCTGCGGCGAGAGATCCCCCTTTTTGAAGGTACCGAGACTGCCGCCTTCTTTTGCGGTGCTGCCCTGAGAATAAAGCTGCGCAACCCAGTTGAAATCGTCGCCGTTGAGCACGCTGGTGCGCAGCCCCTCCACCTTGCTGCGCACGGCAGCAATTTCTTCCGGGCTCTTTCCGTCGGTGCTTAGCGAAATTTCAGACAGCACTACGCGCTCGGGCAGCGTGAATTCCTGCTGGTGCGCTTCATAATATTGCCTCACTTCGTCAGCGGAGATGTCCACGTGCGAGCCGACTTCACGCTGCACGAGTTGCTTCTGAAGTAGCCCGTTCCGAATCGTGGTCTTGTAACCTTCCCAAGTTAGGCCGGAAGCTTCGACGCCTTTTTTCAGATCGTCGAGGGTGGCAAGGCCGTTCTCCTGGCGCACTTCCTCGAGTCGCTTGGCCAGGTCGGATTCGACGTTGATGCCCATGTCTTTGGCGCGTTGCACCATCAGTGACTGGTCAATCAGGCCCCGCAGCAAATCCTTCTGCTGCGCCTTGAATTGCGCGTCAATCTGATCCTGCGGGCACCCTTGGCAATCGTGCGCTACTTCGTCGCGCAATTGCTGCTCGCCTTTCTGATAAGCGGAGAGTGTGATGACATCGTCGTTTACGCGCGCGACGATATCATCATCCGCCGGGGGCTTAGTTTGCGCGCGCACGCTAGGAGGAAGCAGCGCGGCGAGTAAAGTCAGCAGGAAGACGGTCAAGATCAAGGATGATGCCAAGGTTGCGACCGATGCATTTTTCATGGTGTGTGCTGCCCCTCATTTTGTCCGTCACGATTGTAGCCGGAATTTGAGATTTAGACCTATGGACGGTGGTAAACAGGCCCGGTTGTAAACACGCCCGGTTGTAACCGGACATGTCCGGTTAGCGAGTTCATCGGGAGTTCAGGATCGCCTCCGATGGCCCGTCACCCGAGAGTAATTTTGCGCGAAAATATGACGGCACATCGCACCACGAAGCGTGCAAAGTTAAGGACAAGAGATTCGTGCCCGGATCACGGTGAATCCGGAAATTACACTCATTCCCCGCCTTTTCCACGAGGTGATGCGATGGATCAATTTCTGTAATGAATCTCAAGCTCTGTACTTTGCTTCGGGCGAGTCACCTGTCGTGTCTTTGACTCCTGCGTGATGAGCCTTTAGACTTGTGAGCTGTGAGATCCTTTTCGCGCGGCACTAACGGGTACCGGTTTGACATCAGCGGGTATTTTCCGCGCGCTATCAAGACGATTTGCATTATCTGCGTTTCGGTTTTCTTCCTGCAGGAAATTTCGGCGCTCATCTTCGGACCGGCGGGCAGAAATTTCTGGCTGGAATGGTTTGGCCTTATACCGTATGCGGTGGTTCACGCGTTTCGGATATGGCAGCCTCTTACCTATATTTTTCTGCACGGCGGAATCCTGCATATTCTCTTCAATCTTCTTTATCTGGCGATGTTTGGCGCCGATCTTGAACATAGCTGGGGTGCGCGCAAGTTCTATACCTACTTTTTGATTTGCGGAGTGGGCGCCGGCATCATCGAAATTATTGTCAAGATGCTGATCGATCCTCACGGTCAGGGTACGTCCCTGGTGCCGACGATTGGAGCTTCCGGGGCGATTTACGGTATCCTGCTAGCTGTGGCGGTGATCATGCCGCATCGACAGGTGTGGGTTTTTCCACTGCCGGTTACCGTGTCGATGCGCATTTTTGTCATCGTGATGGGCGCGATCGAATTTTTCAGCACCATTGGAACCAACGGCGACGGCGTCAGCCACGTCTGCCACCTTGGCGGAATGCTGGTGGGTTATATTTACTTGCGTCGCGGATCCTACGGCTACAGCATGCGCAATTATTTTTCAGACTGGAAGAAGCAGCGGCTCAAGAAGAAATTCGAGGTGTACGTGCGCAGTCATCAGGACAAGCCGCCTTCGAATCCCGACAACTGGGTGAATTAACCGCCGTTTTTGCCGCCGATGCGTAGCAGACGCATCAAATTTGTGGAACCAGTGGTTCCGATCGGCGTACCGGCGATGACCCCGATAATATCTCCCGGCTTTACCAGCTTTTCCTCAAGCAGTCGCTTCTCCGCCGCTTCCGTAAGTTCGTCAATATCTCGAATTCGGCCCAGGCTGCGTGGCAAGACTCCCCAGTAGAGCGCAAGACGCCGGCGCGTTTCCTGCACCGGCGAGAACGCCACGATGGGCGCGCGGGGGCGGTACTTTGACACCAGCCCCGCCGAGGAACCTCTTTCGGTAAAGACCGCGACAACTTTCAAATGCAACTCTTCCGCGGCGTGGCAGATCGCCTCGGCGATTGCTTCATTGATTTGCAGGTCACCCGATCGCGCGGGACGCGGAAGCGATGTGACGCTGTTTTCAGCTTCGGTGATAATTCGATCCATCATCGCTACGGATTCCAAGGGATACATTCCCGCCGCCGTTTCGCCAGAAAGCATCAAGGCGTCGCTGCCGTCGAAAATGGCGTTGGCCACGTCGGAAGCTTCCGCGCGCGTGGGCCGAGGACTTTTCTGCATAGAGTCGAGCATTTGCGTGGCGGTGACGACGGGCACCAGTGCGTCGCGCGCTCTCGTGATGATTTGCTTCTGCACCACCGGAACTTTTTCCGGACTCATTTCGACGCCAAGATCGCCGCGCGCGACCATCACCAAATCGGAAACCGCTAGAATTTCATCCAGGTTGTCGATTGCTTCCGGCTTTTCGAGTTTGGCCATCACCGGTGTTTGTTTTCCGGCGCGCGCAATCGCCTTCTTCGCGGCCAGGACATCCGCCGCGGTGCGGACGAAACTCAGTGCCACATAATTCGCGCCGAGCTCAAGCGCGTAAACCAGGTCCTGACGATCCTTGGGCGTGAGCGACGGAATCTTCAGTTTAATGCCGGGAAGATTGATGCCTTGATGTTGGCCGAGGTCGCCGCCATTTTCCACCTGGGTGATCACATCGGAGCCGCGCGACGAAATCACGCGTAGCGCGATGTTGCCGTCGCAGAGCAAAATCCGATCGCCTTTGTGCACGGATTCCGGCAGCGCGCGAAACGTGGTGGAAACACCTTCTTCGGTCCCCTCGACGTTTCTGATGGTGATCATGAAACTCTGACCAAAGCGCAACCTAACCGGCTTTCCGAGAACCAAAGCGCCCGTGCGGATCTTAGGCCCCTGCAAATCGGCCAAGATCCCGACCGGCTTTTCGTGGCGTGCGGAAGCTCGGCGCACTTCCGCCACCAGGCGCGCACGATCTTCGTGAGTGCCGTGAGAATAGTTGAGGCGGGCTACATCCATTCCTGCCAGCACCAACTTATCGATCATTTTGTAAGTAGAGGTTGCGGGACCCAGAGTGCAAACTATTTTTGCTCGTCTATGAGTGGGCATCATTATTTACTCACCGAAAAATCGCTGACGATTGCATAGAGGAAGGTGATTCCTTTTTGAAATGAATCGAGCGGGATGCGCTCGTTGTCTGCGTGGAATCGTGACATATCATCATCGTTCAATGGAAAAGGAATAAGGCCGTACGCCTGAACGTTTCGCATTCGGATCGGAGCGGAATCGGTGAAGTACGTGGACATGAGCGGAACGACCGGTACGTTTGGATAATCCTCGCTCGCGACATGCATGATCGAGTGGTAGAAATCGGAGCTGAGCGACGACGAGGGCGCGGTTTCCGACAAGGGAAGCTGCGGCTCGAATTCGATTGCCGGGTCATTCACCAGCTGCTTCAGTTTCATCAGCAACGGATTCAATTGATTTCCTGGCAGCAAACGCACGTTGATCACCGCGCGAGCCTCGGACGGAACCACATTGGCGCGGATGCCGGCGCGCAACATCGTGGGTGCCGCTGTGTCGTGCAACATTGCGTTCCATACTGGATTCTCATTGGAAATTACGCGGGCCGCGTGGTCGCCGCGATCCGGCGTGTCGAGAGATCGCATCCATTTAGATGTTTCATCGTCTTGCAAGGGAGCAATGTCCTGAAAATAGGCGCGCGTCACCGAATTAAATTGTACCGGAGCTTCGTAATTTCCAATTTTCTCGATCGCGGCCGCAAGATGGGTGACCGGATTGTCCTTGCGCGGCATCGAAGCATGCCCTGAAGTTCCTTTGGCGATTACATCGACGTTCGCGGGAACTTTTTCGCTCACCTGCACCCCTATATATTGCGGTTTTCCGTTTTTGGTGAAAACCCCGCCGCCTTCATTGATTGCGAAGCCTGCGGCGATTTTGTCCCAGTGCTTGTCCACGGCAAAGAGCATGCCGGTGCCGCCGTAAGCTTCTTCGTCTCCCTCGGCTAGGAAAATAACATCGCGATTCAGTCTGGCGCCGGAGCGTTTCAGTTGGATGAACACCGCGAGATTTGCGGCCACCATTCCTTTATCGTCAATCGCGCCGCGTCCATAAAGATAATTTCCCTGAATTACCGCGCCGAATGGATCGACGGTCCATTTGGATTTATCCACTCCGACCACGTCCAGGTGAGCCATCAGGAGTAGCGCTCGCGTTGGATCGGGCACGGCATTGGCAGAGAGACGAGCTACCAGAAATCCGCGCCCGGGGATGCTTTCAAAGATTTCAGGTTGGATGCCTTCTTTCTGCAGAATGGCGGCAATATATTTCGCAGCCACCAATTCATTTCCCGGCGGGTTAGTGGTGTCGATGCGTAGCAAGCCCTGCAACCATCCCAGAGCTTCCATCTGAATTTGCGATAGCGCAGGATTTGTAGCGGATTGGGAAGTCTGTGGCGCAGCCGAACTTGGCATGGACTGTGCGTAACTCGGTGCGGCAAGGGAAAAGAGGGCGATGAGCGCAAGAATCGGAGCTGGAATGCGCGGATGCGCCATCCTGAATTTCCCCCAGAAGATATAATTTCGAACGCAGAGTAAATGAACAACTCATACTATCATGCGAATATGCGGCGCCCGTGATCCAGGCGCGCGGCGTTTCTCAACTGCAATTGGCCTAGTGGAGGCGTTCGCGTTGACCATCCCCGCAGGTGCATGGCAGCATCCAACTGGTCAAGCGTAAAAGCGAAGAAGGGAGCAGCACATTGAAGACTTCGAGAAAATGGATTCAAGCAAGCTTGCTCGCGATATTGATTGCGGCATTGGGCGTGCCGCCCGCTGCTTTGAAGGCGTATGCGACGCAGCAGGAAGGCCCGGTGAAGCCGGCGCCGACGCCACAACCTGACGCTGCACCTAAACAGCCCAGCGGCCAGCAACAACCCCCCCAGGCTGGGCAGCCCCAAGCGCAAGCGCCGCAGGTGGCGATCGCAGTGCAATCGAACCTGGTGAATATTGACGCAGTGGTGACAGATTCTGAAGGAAGTCTTATCACCGGGCTGAAGAAGCAAAATTTTCGCGTCCTCGACGACGATAAGCCGCAGCAGATTTCAAATTTTGGCCCGAGTGAAGCGCCTATCACTATCGTGGTGCTGATGGAATTCAGTCGCCGCATGGGCAGCTACTTTGGTTACCGGGGCAAATATTGGGCCTATGGCTTTCTTGACCATTTGAATCAAAAGGATTGGGTTGCATTCAAAACCTTCGATTTGAAGACCACGTTGGTGTCCGATTTCACGCAGGATAAAAAGGCCGTAGGGCAGGAAGTCGCGGGGCTTTATTTTCCAGATTTCAGCGAGGCCAATCTCTTCGATGCGATACTCGAAACGCTGGACCAGCTGCGGGACGTAAAAGGGAAGAAATCGATTCTCGTGATCGCGTCGGGGTACGACACATTCAGCAAACACACGCTGGATCAAACTTTTAAGCACGTAAAAGAAACCGAGGTTACGATTTTCTGCGTGGGGATGGGCGCGGCCCTCGATGCCATGGGCGTTCACGAACGCAGCATGACTGGGCCGGAATTCGCCAGCATCAATTATCTTCAGGCCGAAAATCAGCTGAAGACTTTCGCGGAAATGACCGGCGGATGGGCGTGGTTTCCGCGTTTCGAAGGTGAAATGAACGACATCTTCAATTCTGTGGCCCTGTTTTTACGTAACCAATACACAGTTGGTTTTACTCCCCTAACTCCGCCGGATGGCCGTTACCATAAGTTGAAGGTGGAAGTTTTGGACGACGAAGGCAATCCGTTCACCACGCAGGACAAGAAGGGTCACAAGAAGAAAGTGGTCATTAACGCACGCCAAGGCTACACATCGCCAAAGCCCACAACGGGAGACTAATACCTGGTTGCCCGTTCCCTAATCACACTTTGGAATGCGCACAAGAGTCAACGGTATGTTGAGCAAGACAAAACCAGCGGCCGCGCGAAAGCTTATTCAGAAAATTCTAGTGCCCATCGAGCGGCTTCGCCTATATCCTCACCTCGGCCGACCCGGTCGCGAGGCAGAAACCGCGAACGGGAATTCCGGAGATGCGTTATATTGTTCCTTATCGAATCGATCGAGGCCGAGTTGCGATACTGGCTGTCTTTCACACGTCTAGCAACAGGCCCGAATAATTGGATGCGCTCCGCGTTAAATAGTCGATCTAGCTAGGGTGATTTCGTTCCGGCACGAAGATCGCGCCCGGTCATTTCAATTGGTTCTTTCACACCTAACACACCCAGCAGAGTGGGCGAAATATCGCGCAGCGAGCCACCGGGGTTTAGGCGCGTTCGCCCGTCTTCCGCTAGCAAAATGAATGGAACTGGATTTGTAGTGTGATACGTGTGCGGGCCTCCGGTGACGGGATCGATCATGGTCTCGGCGTTCCCGTGATCGGCTGTGATGATCCACGCGCCGCCACGCGGGCGCAACGACTGAAAAATCCTGCCCAGGCATTCGTCGACTGTTTCGACAGCCTTAATCGTGGGTTCCAGCTTGCCGGAATGACCGACCATGTCCGCGTTGGCGAAATTCATGATAATAGCGTCGAAGTTTCCTTTTTCGATGGCATGAATCACCGTGTCGGCCACTCCTGCCGCCGACATTTCCGGCATTAGATCGTACGTGGACACCTTTTGCGAAGGCACGACGATACGTTCTTCGCCGGGGAACGGTTTTTCGACGCCGCCGTTGAAGAAATAGGTGACGTGGGCGTACTTTTCCGTTTCAGCTACGCGAAGATTCTTGTAGTCCAGTTCCGCGAAGACATTCGCAAGAATGTGTTCGAGTTTTTCGGGCGAGATCAAGTATCGCAGCCACGGCCAGGTCTTTTCGTATTGCGTCATCGCCACGAACGCCAGATTTTGTGGACGTGCGGGATCCTTGAATTCTTTAAATCCTGGTTCGAGCAAGGCGCGCGTGATTTCGCGGGCGCGATCGGCACGGAAATTGAATGAGATGACGGCGTCATTGTCGCGAATCAATCCGCGCGGCACAGGGGCTTTGCTCGATAACGGTTCGGTAGTGATTACCGTGGGGAGCACAAATTCGTCGGTGATGCCTTTCTCGTAACTCGCGCGAATCGCCTCGGTGGCATCGCTGAATTTCACTTCCGCGTCGCCATGAACCATGGCGCGATACGCTTTCTCGACGCGTTCCCAGCGATTATCGCGGTCCATGGCGTAATAGCGGCCGATGACAGTAGCAATTTGTCCCACGCCGTATTCGCGCATTTTTTTTTCGAGTGCGCGCCCAAAATCGAGGCCGCTGTTGGGCGGTGTGTCGCGGCCATCCATGAAGCAGTGCGCGAAAACGCGCGATACATTATTTTCGCGAGCCATGCGCAGCAGGCCGTATAGATGCTCGATGTGCGAATGCACGCCGCCATCGCTGAGGAGGCCCATAAGATGCAGCTGGTGCGTGCGTCCACGTTCCATGGCTTCTAGCAGCAAAGGGTGCCGCGCGAATTCCCCGCTGGCAATGAGTTGATCGACACGCGTGATGTCCATGTGCACGATGCGGCCGGCTCCGATATTTAGATGGCCGACCTCACTGTTACCCATCTGCCCTTCGGGCAAGCCGACGGCGGGGCCGGAGGTTTGAATCAAAGTGTCGGGAAATTCCGCGAGCAGGCGATCGTAGTTCGGCTTACGTGCGAGCGCGATAGCGTTACCTTTTGTTTCGGCGCGGTAGCCCCAGCCGTCCAGCACAGTTAATACGATTGGTTTCGGTCGTTTAAATTGTGATGGCATATCGCGCGCCAGAATACCCTATCGGCAATTGGGATTGCATTTAGAAATGTCCAGGCCGAGTTGGAACGAGGAGCACGCCAGAGGAATTACAAATTCAACGCCTTGCGGCCGGGGAAGCGGGCCGCGCTGCCTAGCTCTTCTTCGATGCGCAGGAGCTGGTTGTATTTGGCTATTCGATCAGTGCGTGACGCAGAACCTGTCTTGATTTGGCCCGTGCCCATCGCCACCACGAAATCCGCCAGGAACGTGTCTTCCGTTTCGCCGCTGCGATGCGAAACAATTGCCGCATAATTGGCCTTGCGCGCCATTTCTACTGCTTCAATGGTTTCACTCACCGTGCCAATCTGGTTGAGCTTGATCAGGATCGCGTTGCCGATGCTTTCCGCGATGCCACGCGCGAAAATTTTCGGATTGGTGACGAAGATATCATCGCCGACCAGTTGAATTTTCTTGCCGCAGGAGTTTTTGGCGCCCGCACCGCCCATTTCGCGCGTCAAAAGTTTCCAGCCGTCCCAATCTTCTTCAGCCAAACCGTCTTCAATGGAAACGATTGGGTACTGGCGCACCCAGTCTTCCCAGAATTTCACCATCTCTTCAGAACCGCGCGCCGATTTGTCGGACTTCTTGAAAACATATTTTTGGCTGGCGCGATTGTAGAACTCGCTGGACGCAGGATCGAGAGCGATGGCAATTTGCTCACCAGGCTTGTACCCCGCGGCGGTGATGGCTTCGAGGACGCGCTCAATCGCCTCAACGTTCGATTTCAGATTGGGCGCGAAGCCGCCTTCATCGCCAACCGCTGTCGAGTAGCCATTTTTCTTGAGGACGGATTTGAGGTGGTGAAAAACTTCGACGCCCCAGCGAAGCGCTTCGCGAAAATTGGGCGCGCCTAGCGGCATCACCATGAATTCCTGGACGTCGACAGAATTATCGGCGTGTGCGCCGCCATTGATGATATTCATCATTGGCACGGGAAGGGTTTTGGCGGAATGATCGGAAGAATACTTAGCGAGGTATTCGTACAGGGGCTGGCCAAGTTGCGCAGCGGCAGCACGAGCAGCCGCCATGGAAACAGCCAGAATCGCATTCGCACCGAATTTCGATTTGTCCGGCGTTCCGTCGGCATCAATCATTTTGTGATCAACCGCGTTTTGGTCGGATGCGTCCAGGCCTGCCACCGCCTTGGCGATTGCTCCATTTACGTGGTCAACGGCTTTCAGCGTTCCCTTCCCAAGGTAGCGCGCTTTATCGCCATCGCGCAGCTCGATGGCTTCGTGCTCGCCTGTGGACGCTCCCGACGGCACGGCTGCGCGGCCGCTGGCGCCGCCTTCTACGCGGACGTCAGCTTCGACTGTCGGGTTGCCGCGCGAGTCAATGATTTCACGTCCGTGGACGCTCTTAATTTTTGTCGACATCCAATCCCCTTAGAGTGGTTTGAAAAAGGACTGCCAGGAACATGACGGCTAGCAATCATATACTGAGTTGCAATTGCCGAGGCGGCCCGACACTTTGTCGGCAAGCCGGCCGAGTGTTTGCTGACTTTGCAATGCCTGGTCTGGCCGAACTGTGCCAGACCGGCCGTAGAAATCTTCTCTCCAGGTCGCTCGCGGTTGTCGCAAATGCCAGGACTCTATTCCGGCTCTTCTATCATGGATTCTGGCCGGACCACGACCACAACCCCATTTTCCGTTACGGAGTAACGCGCACGGTCGGCTTCCAGATCGTAGCCAATGACCGTGCCTTCCGGCAGGCTCACATGACGGTCGATGATTGCGCGGCGAATGCGGCAACGGCGTCCGATGTTCACGTGGTTGAAGATGATGCAGGATTCCACGTCGCTGTAGGAATTGACGCGCACGTCAAGCCCCAGCACTGAACGCGTTACGCGACCGCCCGAAATGATGGAGCCGGAACCAACGATGGAATCGAGCGCCACGCCCATGCGCGATGGATCGGCGAAGACGAATTTCGCCGGTGGATATTGCTGTTGCCAGGTGTGCAGCGGCCAGCTTTTGTCGTAGAGGTTGAAAACCGGCGACACGGAAACCAAGTCCATATTGGCTTCGTGATAGGCCTCCACCGTACCAACATCCCGCCAGTAGGCTTCTTCCTTTTTATTTTCATCGCGAAAGTTGTAGGCGAATACCCGATGCTTATCAATGATGCTGGGAATAATGTCCTTGCCGAAATCGTGCTTCGAGTCCGGATTCTCGGCATCGGCGATCATGATCGGCACCAGAAGCTGCGTATTAAAAAGATACACGCCCATCGACGCGTTCACTTTGTTTGGATGTACACGCGAGGGTTTCGGATTGGCGGGTTTTTCCTCGAATCCGACGATGCGCCAGTCACTGTCGGTTTCGATCACGCCGAAACTACCCGCGGCTTGCTGAGTGTCCACTTCAAAAGTCGCGACCGTCACATCCGCGCCCGATTCCACATGCTGCTCCAGCATTTTCTGATAATTCATTTTGTAAATATGATCGCCGGAAAGTATGAAGACATAATTGGACTGCTCTGAACCAATCGAGTAAATGTTCTGGTACACAGCGTCCGCAGTGCCCTGATACCAGTGCTGGGAAACACGCATCTGAGGCGGAAGAACCTCGATGTACTCACCGTGCCCCATTAGGGAGGACCAGCCGCGCCGCACGTGACGATTCAAGCTGAGCGCCTTGTATTGAGTCAGAACGAAGACGCGGCGAAGTTCGCTATTGAGACAATTGGAAAGCGTGATGTCAATGATGCGATAAATTCCACCGAAGGGAACGGCAGGCTTGGCGCGATCCCGTGTCAGTGGCCACAGGCGCTCGCCCTGTCCACCGGCCAGCAGCACACCGATCGCGTTGCGCATCAGAGGCATGAATGTAAAATTCTCCTGAAAACTCCTGCCTGCCACTGCGGGGACATTCTAGCAGCAAGTGATGCTGTGCCGCATGACTGCGCAATGAACTGCGGCCTTTTATGCAACGATTTCAGATGCACCAAATCTTAACGGATTAACTATAGAGTTACATTTGGCCGTGTTTCTTCCCGCGTACAATTTAACCCTTGACTTACACACCTGCGGGAGATAGAAGAACTTGGCAATTGCTGGCTCGGGTGTAAACCAGCTACACTGATGGTATCCCACCAGTGCAACTCAACAATCAACGGGGAACGGGGGTGAATACGCGTGGCAGAAGTTGTGATCCAAGAGGGTGAATCCCTTGAAAATGCACTTCGGCGTTTCAAAAGGAAAGTTCAGTCCGAAGACATTATCAAAGAGATTAAAAAGCACAGCTACTACATGAAGCCGGGTGAAAAGCGGCGTGCCAAAGAGGCCCTCTCGCGTAAACGTCTCCGGAAAAAGCAACGGCGTGAGCAAGACTAGGCGACCAGGTTGTTGTCTGGGTCCATTCAGACAGATTCGTGCCAGCCGGCATTTGAGACGGGCAAGTTTCTCTAGCCGCAACTCAATGTCGGCAGTCGCGATTTGTTCCGCTGCAAGTCCTCTCCCAGCAGGTTCCGGAGCAGCGTATGGAATACCACGATAGGGTTCTTAAGTGCGCCGAATGTACGGCTGAATTCGTTTTCACCGCCGGCGAACAAATGTTTTTTGCCGACAAGGGTTTCAAAAATGAACCCAAGCGGTGCAAAGCGTGCAAAGCCAACCGCGGTGCCACAAATGGTTCTGGCACAAACGTTCAACGAGTCGAAACCAAAACTGTTTGTTCGCAGTGCGGAAAAGAAACCACGGTCCCATTCAAGCCTACACAGGGCCGTCCAGTGTATTGCCGCGAATGTTTTCAGCAGCGGCGTACAATGGGTCCCGCAAGCATGACGGCGTAGTTGTAGTTAACGACGACTTCGGGCGATCGCCTGAACTCGGGGACGAAATTCAAACCGAATGAACCCGAGCGATTCGCGGGTGAAACGGGGGAATCCGCCCGACAGGGATGATGGGTACTGCAATGGGGCTCCTCAAAGCGTAAATGTGCTGAGAGGAGCCTTTTTTTCCTGAATCCACACCTGACGCAACTTCCATTGAGATCTTGTAGCGGCCGGTTTGGCGCAGTTCAACCGGAGTGGGAATTGCTGCTCCGGCAAACAATCCAGCCGGCTCGACGTAAACCGTCAAGCAGAGTTTAAAACTGAACATCGTAGCGGAGTTGTTATGCCGCGGCTTTTGAGGCACGGACTGGCGCGATCTCGCGGAGAACGGCTAGAAATGTTTCGGTTTCTTGCTGCGTGCCGATGGTTACTCGCAAGAAATTCGGCATGGCAGCAAAGCGGCGGCCGACGAAGATGTTGCGTGCACGAAATTGATCGATGAAAGGCTGCGTGTCAGCGCCCACGTCGGTCATCACGAAATTGGCCTGGGAAGGGATGTACCCTCGCGAATCCTTGGCGAACTCAGCGCACAGCCAGGAACGCGTGGCATTAATGCGCGTACGAATCGACGCGAGGTAATCTGAATCGCCAACACTAGCGAGCGCGGCAGCCAATACCGCTGCATTTCCGTCATCCTGAATAAGATGATCGTTGATTCGCGCGATCTGTTCTTTCGCTGCCACCGCGTAACCTAGGCGCATTCCTGCCATGCCGTAGATTTTCGAGAATGTTCGCGCGACCACGACATTGGGACTTTTTGCGATGAATTCCAGCGCGCTAGAATAGCGCGGGTCATCGGCGAACTCGTAATAGGCCTCATCGACCAGAATTAGCGTGGTGGGTGGAACCACAGCGACGAACGTGGCCATTTCGTCACGGCTCACGATCGTCCCGCTGGGATTGTTTGGGTTACACACGTACACCACCCCTGTCTTGGACGTGCACGACGCGGCCATTTTAGGCAGATCGTGCCGATAGACTGCCGTTAGCGCTATCTTCACCGGCTGGGCGTGTAAAACGCGAGCGTAATCCAGGACGGCTTCGAAAGTCGGATCGGCAACGACAACATTCTGGCTAGGATCGAGGAAGGCGTTGTCGATGCTACGCAGAATCTCCGTGGACCCACAACCAAGTGCGATATTTTCGGCTTTCACATTGTGTTTTTGCGCTAATGCTTCTTTCAGTTCGAGATATGTCTCGTCAGGATAGCGCGATGCGATACGCCCGCATTTTGCCAGTGCTTCAAGCGCTTTGGGGGATGGCCCGTAGGCGCTTTCGTTAAAGTTCAAACGAATTGCGCCGTCGGGCATCGGCTTGCGCCGTTGCGCATCCCATAATCCCGGACTGCAAGGTGCGCCGATAGCCAGTGCAAGTGATTGGCTGATGATGCGGGAAAAATCCCGGCGAGAATATTGGTCGGCGGACATCGTTGCTCTCCTGAAATTCGAAATTCCCGGCGGATGATACGATGCAGCCGGACTCGGAACAAGGACGGATCCTGTTATTTTGGAGGTGGCACAGTGGCAACTGCAAAAAAGGCGAAACAGAACGTGAATCAGTTATCGAACAGCAAATCGGATTCCGCTGGACAAAGTCATGATAAGGAGTTGCGTGAGTATTTGAAGAAGGTTCTCACCTGGGGTGAAGCGCACGCGGATTGGAAGGACGCGCTCAAAGGGCTGGATCCAGCACAGCGCGGTTCGACGCCTGCCGGTGCGCCGCATTCGCCATGGGAATTGCTCGAGCACGCGCGAATCGCCCAGTGGGACATCGTTCAATTCTGTATCGATGCGAAACACAAATCGCCCGACTGGCCGTCAGGCTATTGGCCGAAGAGCCCTACTCCGCCGAACGACGCAGCATGGGACAAAAGCGTGAAGCAGTTCGCCAGTGATACACAAGAAATGGCGAAAATAGTTGAAGATCGGGGCCGGGATTTATTCGCGAGGATTCCGAACGGTTCCGGGCAAACGCTTCTACGTCAAGTGCTATTGCTGGCTGATCATAACGCATATCACCTGGGCCAGTTTGTGTTGGTCCGGAGACTGCTCGGAGCCTGGGACAAAAGTTAGCACCCGCTTGGCTCTCAATTCTGGCGACCAAGCCGACCTACCGCTATAATAGTTGTGAGTCTTTGGGGACATTTATGAGCCGTCATCAATCCGTGGTGGATTCTGCGCTAACCAGCGAAGCGCAAGAACACATCTGGGATGCATTCCGCCGCTGGGGATATTTGCAAGCAAATCTTGATCCGTTGGGCCATATGGCGCCTGTGGCCATGCCTGAACTCGAAGTGTCCGGGCCCGAAGCGGACGCAGCTCGCCAATTTTATTGCGGCACTATAGGCGTCGAATTCATGCACATTCCTGAGCGCGAAAAGCGCCAGTGGATTCAGGAGCGCATGGAAGTTGACATCGTAACCTCCGAAGCGGAACGCACGCGCATCTTGGAATGGCTGGTACGCGCTGAAATTTTCGAGCAGGTTCTGCAGACGCGCTACCTCGGCACCAAACGCTACTCACTGGAAGGTGAAGCCGCGCTGCTCCCGCTGCTGGACTCTATTTTGAACTCCGCGGCGGAACAAGGCGGCGTGCAAGCGGTGCTAGCGATGAGCCATCGCGGGCGCCTCAACGTGATGGTGCACGTGGTCGGCCGCGGCGCTGCCGAAGTTTTCGCGCGCTTCGAAGATGTGGACCCGCGCAGTGTCCTCGGCGGCGGCGACGTTAAATATCACATGGGTGCGACTGGCTCATTCGAAACAGCAAGTGGCAAGACCTTAGGAATTCACCTGGTTTCGAATCCAAGCCATCTGGAAGCGGTCGATCCGGTTGCTATCGGTCGCACGCGCGCAAAACAAATGCGGCGCGGCGACGCCGGCTTGCAACAGGTTTTACCCGTCCTTATGCACGGCGATGCTGCATTCGCCGGGCAAGGAATTTGGGCCGAAACGTTGAACATGGCGGGAGTCGAAGGCTTCACGGTCGGAGGTTCGGTACATATCATCGTGAACAATCTGATCGGTTTTACTACGATTCCGCGCGATTCGCATTCGTCGCGATTTTCCTCGGACCTGTCTAAGCGTCTGCCGATCCCGATTTTTCACGTGAATGCAGAAGATCCAGAGGCAGTGGCGCGTGTGGGCAGAATCGTCACCGAATACCGATATGCTTTCGGCGCGCCAGTGGTCGTCGATTTAATTGGCTACCGGCGGCATGGGCATAGTGAAGTGGACGATCCCACAATCACGCAACCGCTGCGTTACCGGAAAATTCAAGAGCACCCGCCGCTGTGGCAAATTTACGCCGAAAAAATTGGCGTAGATGCGAAGCCGATCGTCGAAAACGTGCGCGCGGAATTGGATGCGGCGCAAAAAAGCGCTCTGGAGCTGGAAAAAACTCCGCCCATGCGCAAACTTCCGCCTTATTGGAATGCCTACCATGGCGGACGCCATGACGCTTCACTCGAAGTGGACACGGGCGTGCCGCAGGCAGAATTGACGTCGGTGGGCGAAGCACTCACGCACTATCCCGAGAGTTTTCACATTCATCCCAAAGTTAAAAAGCTGCTGGAACAGCGCCTGGAAATGGCTCAGGGAAAACGGCCGGTGGATTATGGGATGGCCGAATCTTTGGCCTTCGGCACGCTATTGAAACAGAGAGTTCCAGTCCGTCTGAGCGGGCAAGACAGCCGCCGCGGCACGTTCAACCAGCGTCACGCCGCGCTTATTGATATCGAAACGGAAGAAGAATTTGTGCCGCTGCAGCATTTGGGTCACGGAGAAGCCTGGTTCGAGGCTATCAATTCCACGCTGTCTGAAGCGTCAGTCCTTGGATTTGAATACGGTTTCAGCCGTGATTTTCCAGAGGCACTGATCCTTTGGGAGGCTCAATTCGGGGATTTCGCTAATGGCGCGCAAATCATCATCGACCAGTTCATTTCCGCTGGCGAAGACAAATGGAATCTGCTTTCAGGCGTAGTCCTGTTGCTCCCGCATGGGTACGAAGGGCAGGGACCGGAACATTCCAGTGCGCGCATTGAACGTTTTCTGCAGCTCGCGGCCCGAGACAATATTCAAGTCTGTCAGCCTTCCACTGCCGCGCAGTATTTCCATTTGCTGCGACGTCAGGCATTGCGATCGTGGCGGAAACCGCTGGTAGTGTTCACGCCAAAGAGCATGCTGAGAAATCCGGTAGCCTCTTCGACTCTTGCGGACCTCAGCGCAGCGCGATTTCAGACAGTGATTCCCGATCGCGGAGACGGTTCAGCCAGCCGTGTGCTGCTCTGCACGGGAAAGATTGGCCATGAATTAATTGCCGAACGAAAACGCCGCAAGGATTCATCGACGGCGATTATTTTTCTCGAGCAGCTCTATCCGTTCCCCGAAACAGAACTAGCCTCGGAAATGGACCGCCACACGAATGCGCGGGATTTCATTTGGGTCCAGGAAGAGCCCGCCAACATGGGCGCGCTGGCGTTCCTTATGCATCGGCTAGAACGTCTGGCGCGAGGACGCGGCGTGCTTTCCATCAAGCGGTCGGCTAGCGCCAGCCCAGCGACAGGGTCGCACAAGGCTCATGAAATGGAACAACACACCCTGCTGAATCTGGCCTTCGGCGGACCGCACGAAAGCTAGAAAGCAACTAGAGGCCGATCATCGAAATTATATCTTCGAAACGATGATGCTCTGTGACCCGGGCGTTTTATATATTTCACTTGAGGCAAATCCTGCTTTGCGAAACATCCCCTCGTACTCCGAAAATGTATAGGCCTCACCAGCGCGGGTGGTGCTGAGCATAATCAAACTAAACGCCGCGGCGTCCGGTGGCGACACGCGATCTTCGTTCGGCACAAATTCCACCGTAATCGCGCGGCCACCGGGTTTTAGCGCGCTGTGAACCTTGCGCAGTAAATCACCAATCGCCTGTGGATCGAAGTGATGTAGAAAGCCCGTCAGTAAAACGATGTCGTAATCTTTCCCGAAATCAACTTCAAATATGCTTCCCGGCAGTTCATGAACGCGATCGGCGACTCCCGCGGCTTTTGCATTGTCTTTGGCCACTTGCAAAACCACCGGCCAGTCAAGCGCATAAATTTCAGCATTGAAATTTAATTTCGCGATGGTGACGCCGTACATTCCGTGACCAGCGGCGATATCCAGCACTTTCCATTTATCGCTGCACTTCGCGTCGAGAAACGCGGCGAGATATTGAGCGGCCAACTTCTGCAGAGCAGTCATCGAATGCGCAAACTCCACCCAAACAGGGTTATCGCGATAGGCGGTAGCCTCGTCGCCTCGCGTGGAGGCGCCATTACGAACTGCCACGGTAAAATCCTTGGAACGCTCGATCATTTCCGGAGAGGCGATGAACCTGGCCGCCGCCCCAATGTAAGTGGGAGAGCGCTTGTCGAGAAACGCGGCGGAATCACTGGCCAGTCCATAACTATCGCCGTTTTTTGTCAGAAAATTGTGAACTACAAGATAGTCGCAAAGGATGCGCACACCGCGGTCGGCGGCCTGGCAACGTTTGGCTAGCGCTGGCACCGTCACGGCTCCTTCGCCGATGGCGGTGAAAACTTCCAATTCAATCGCGGCCTTCAGGGCCGCGGTCTGGTTGTAAGCATTCAACGTTTCGAAAATATGTTCGGGACCTTTGGACGCTGCGTGTTCCGTAGCTGGTGGCGTCATATCGTGCTCCTTCCTGTGAATCGTATTTCATTTAGTGCGCAGCGGAATTTTCAGCGAAACACCAGTGCACGAATTCGGATTTATAACGTTGCACCACGTCACCCGGAATATCGGATTCATTTAGTCTGCGAAAAGCAAAATCAATTTGGCCGTCCGGTTTCACGGTAGCGAGTAGAAAACCGTAAACGTTGGTTTGCGCTTTGGCGGGATCGGGATTCGTACCTTTTGGCAATGGGTAACGCACCGCCCCTGCGGTGCCGATAATCCAACCCGGTAGCACGCCGCCGTTCGCGCGCCAGTAATCCGTATCGAAAATATCTTGCATGTAAAAATGCGAGTGGCTGGCGAGCACGTAGACGCGCTTGTGCGAGTCGTTCTGCGCTTTCAGCAGATCCGCATAAACGCGGCGACCGCTTGCAATGCCCCCAGGCGAATCATCCATGGCGTGGTTGGAAGCTACGCTGTCCGGTAAAGCTTCGTGCATGCCGACGGCGACAGTGCGCACCTGAGGATTGGACTCGCCGAGTTGCAGCACTTTCTCGAACCATTCGAGCTGGTCGGCGTCAAACTCGTTATCCACCGCGTTATCGAGAGTGATAAAATCCACGCCCCCTTGAATCCAATGATAGGAGGTAGTGAGCTTGCGAGACTTCGGGTTATCGAGCAAACGCTGATTCTTGAGGACCGGCATTTCCAGCCAGTCGGCAAACTGAATCAAATACATCTCGCGCGTGTGCGGCCAAACCGTTTCGTGGTTTCCTATGCCTAGAAATACGGGCAGGTCTCCAAACGCCTGAAGTTGATTCTGAATAAAATCATCCCAGACGATTTTTTGATAATTGCTGATGCTCAGAGGCTTGGCGATATGTTCGGGCTGATGCTGAATGTCCTCGTCGAAATCCGAATTTTTGCGAAAATCGCCGAGGTGCCAGTAGAACGCAGCTCCGGTGCTTTTGACGCCAGCAGCAATGCCCGGCATCACGACATCGCCGCAATTGCGAGAATCGCCAGACACAGCAAACTGCCATGATTTGCCCTGTGAACGATCGGCCCCCGCGGGCTGCTTGACGGGAAAGTGATCGTGCGCGGAATTCTGCGCGAGTAGCTGACTCGAACACGCACTGGCAACAATAAGACCAACGAAAGCCACAACGAATGGCGTAGCAGGATTAATTAAACGTTTCATCGGCAAGGATTGTAGTTTCTTGGGAAGCCGTTAGCAATGCCGGCCTAGCACGACCGCCTAGAGGAAACATTCCGCAGCAGGGGTGCGCATGACCCCTGATAATTTTGCGAAAATCCGACGGCGTATCGAACTTTGTGAGCATAAATCGCTTGGGTAATGCGCATCATTCGCTTACATTTCTGACGCACAAACCTTTCCAACGATTTGAGGTGACGAATGCAAATCGAACCATTCGAGCTGGAACGCTGGCAATCCATCTGGGAAAACAAAGTCGAGCTGAACATTTCAGAAAGCGGAGTGCACCCTCTCACCACGGCGGAACTGGTCCCCGATAGCGACCAACTGCGAAAGATCCTGGAAATTCAGCAGCTCTATCCGCAAACAAACGGCAGCGACGAATTGCGATCGCGCATCGCTGAGCTGTACCCGGGAGCCAAGGCGGAAAATGTTCTGGTGACATGCGGCGGCTCGGAGGCGAATTTCGTTGCCACCTCAGAGCTTCTAGAGGCAGGCGACGAAGTGGTCTTCATGATGCCGAATTACATGCAAATCTCGGGCATTGCGCGTGCGGTTGGCGCGACCGTGAAGCCGTTATGGCTGCGCGAATCGCTCGACTGGGGCATCAACGTCGACGATTTGCCGCGCGTGGTCACAGAAAAAACGAAACTGATCGCGATCTGCAATCCGAATAACCCGTGCGGCAGCGTGTTGCGCGAGGACATGCGCAGAGCGATCGTCGGCGCGGCTGCAAAAGTCGGCGCATGGGTGTTGTCCGACGAAGTATATCGAGGCGCGGAATTCGATGGCGACATAACACCGAGTTTCTGGGGAGGATACGCGCGCATTTTATGCACCGCCGGTTTGTCGAAAGCATACAGTCTGCCCGGATTGCGCACTGGATGGGTGGTCGGCCCACCGGAAATGATCGAAAAGCTCTGGGGTTATCATGATTACACCAGCATCGGCCCTTCGATGCTGACCGACCGTCTGGCATCGGTGGCGCTCGGACCGGAAAGACGCGCGTGGATTCTGAATCGCACGCGGGAAATTCTAAAGCGCAATTATCCACCCTTGCGCGCCTGGCTCGATTCACACGCAAATGTTTTTTCGCACATCGCGCCGAAAGCAGGCGCCATCGCGTGGGCGGGCCTGCGCGACGGCCGTAACACCATGCAAATGGCGGAAGAACTAAGAGTGAAGAAGAGCGTGCTGATCGTGCCCGGCGAGCAACTAGGCTTGCAATCATTTGTGCGTTTCGGATTTGGCGGCGACTCGGCGCATCTGCAAAAAGCGCTGGCACGAATCGACGAGTGGCTAGGTGAGACGCGAGCGGCCAGCGCGGGTTGAGGCTTTCGACCGCCGCATCTCGCAGCCGCCAGAAATTGAGTGCGATTCGGTAGGTGCTTACATACAAAAGGCGTCGAAAATCAAAATGGATCTTGCGTCATCGAATTTCTTCGTGAGTCCTGGTAATTCCAGCATGATGAAAATAAAGCTTCTGCACTGTCTATCCTTGCTTCTGATCGTAGCCCTGGCAGTTCCCACGGCCGAGAGCCGCGATCCCGCGTATGCCCGCAAAGCGATGGTCGTGGCGCAAGAAGACCTGGCTACGGATGTCGGCGTGTCCGTCTTGCGATCGGGCGGCAACGCGGTCGACGCCGCCGTTGCTGTTGGATTCGCGCTGGCCGTAACGCACCCCTTCGCAGGAAGTCTCGGCGGCGGAGGCTTCATGCTCATCCGCATGGCCGATGGCCGCTCCACATTCATCGATTTTCGCGAACGCGCGCCGAGCAAAGCCAGCCGCGATATGTATTTGAACGCGGGCGGCACTCTCACCAACGACAGTGTCGTCGGCTTGCGGTCAGCCGGCGTTCCCGGAACCGTTCGCGGCTTCGACCTGGCGCACAAAAAATACGGGAGGAAGCCATGGGCTGAACTGGTGAATCCTGCGATCGCCCTTGCCAATAAAGGCTTCCCCGTTTCGCGCTGGCAGATGGATTCCTGGGAGCGTTCTGCCGCGTTACTTTCACAATTTTCGTATTCGAAGCGAATATTTCTAAAAAATGGCGCTCTGTACGATTGGCAGGAGACCTTCCGGCAGCCAGAACTCGCGCGCACGCTGGAACGGATCGCGCATCAAGGCTCTCGCGATTTCTACGAAGGCGGCACCGCGCGTCTGCTCGCAACTGCCATGGCGGCAAATGGCGGTCTGATCACGCTCGCAGATTTGCACGATTACCAGGCGATTGAACGCACGCCGCTGGAAGCCGATTACAAAGGCTATCACGTCATTACTTCTCCGCCGCCAAGTTCGGGTGGCGTGGGTCTGCTGCAAATGCTGGCCATACTAAACACGACTGACTACCAAAAATCGGGCGCGGGCTCGGCCGCCACTTACCACTATCTTGCGGAAGTGATGAGGCGATTCTTTGCGGATCGAGACGAATATTTAGGCGATCCGGACTTCGTGAACAACCCGATCTCTGCGCTGCTGGATCCCGCCTATATTCAATCGCGGCGCTCCACAATGGATCCTCAGCACGAGACACCCAGCGATCAGCTAAGTCCGGGTTTGACTCCCGCGCGCGAAGGAACGAACACTACGCATTACAGTATTGTTGATGAGCAGGGAAACGTAGTCGCGGTAACCTACACCCTCAATAACGGCTACGGCAGCGGAGTCACCGTTCCGGGCGCGGGATTTCTGCTCAATGACGAAATGGATGATTTCGCCGCGAAGCCAGGCGCGCCGAACATGTATGGACTGGTGCAAGGCGAAAAAAACGCGATTGCGCCGGGCAAGCGGCCGCTATCCTCGATGGTCCCAACGGTCATCCTGAAAAATGGCAAGCCATTTCTAGTGCTAGGTGCTCCGGGCGGGCCCACGATCATCACCGCAGTGCTGCAGGTAATCGTCAATGTGATCGATTTCAAGATGAATGTGCAGGACGCGGTTGATTTCCCTCGCATTCACGAACAATGGAAACCGGATCGTTTGGAATTTGAAACTGGAGTATCGCCGGATACCATCGCCATCCTCAAGCGCATGGGATACCCAATTGATGAATCGCATCCCCAAGTGCTGGCAAGAGTAGAAGCAATTGAGATCAACGACGGATGGCTGCAGGGAGCTCACGACGGACGAGGACCCGGAAAAGCCGAAGGCCATTGACCGAGCAAGCTGTAGCGGCAGAAGGTTTTGTCGACTCGGCAGGTATAGGCTTCGGTTTCGCACCTCCGCTCAGACGTCGCCCTATTTCTGTTGAGCCGGAGTGTCGCCAGAACGAATGAAGTAGTGCGGCTTGTCTAGATCGGCGCGCACTGCCACATCAAAAAATCCCACCATCATTTCATCGTAGGTTTGATCGCCCCAGCGAACCGCCGCGTCCGGATCGGGATTGTGGCGATTATTCTTTGAATTGTCGTACAGCGCCACGGCTTGCAGCACAGTCCCGGCTGGAAGCGGCCGCGGCTCCGCCAGCCGGTAACTCAACTGCCAGTAAAAATCGTAATGAACGCGCAGCAGCGGCTCAACGCTGCCATCGGCATGGAGAATATTGTAGTCAAATCGTTTCCCGCGCAGATGCATGTGAGGGAAAAAGTTCAGCAGCACTGCATCATTCGGCAGGGAGCCGTGAACTTCCGCGCGATAATCATCCACGCCCGGCGGAATGACGAAACGATCGTTGGTCAATTGCAACGTCAACACACGCTGCCTCGGCGGATGCTTGGCAAAAATGATTCCGATGCTGGACTGATCGCTCGTAGCATGGTCCTGCGCCATGTAATGCATCTGAAACACGAGATCGGAACCCGCGGGAACAAATTTCGCCGAGCCATCCGGCCAGCTGTCCGGCGAACTCCCCGGCGCATACACCAGCAGGATGTCCGCAGTGGTGAAATGCGTGTCCTGCCGATCCTGATCGTCGGTCATGTCGGCGCCAGTGAAGGGCATCCCGATCGGCGCGTGCCTCAGCCAATTCGAATCCGGAGGACGAACATAAACCACGGCGTGGTGCACATTCGCGCGGCTCGAAGGCTGAATTTCAGACATCTGCACCCACTTCCCCTCGGTAAAGCCGGTGGGAACAATTTCGTATGTGTAGTCAATGTCGCCCTTCGATGGAAGCTCGACGGGTCTTGGCATACGCACAACGACATCTGGCTGCGGAATCATCCACCCTTGCGGCCAATTCCGCGCAGGCGTTGCGTCTTCTGGATTGCCCGCAGGCGCACCGGCGTTCGCCCAAGCGATTAGCGTATCGATCTCCCGCTGCGTGAGTGACGGGTCGTTCGAGAATTTGCCGACGGAAGGATCAGCGAACCACGGCGGCATTTCCCGTTTGCCAACGCTCGACGCAATAGAGTGCGCGAAAGCCCTCGATTGTTCGAAGGTCAGCAGTGGCATCGGCCCAATTTCGCCAGGCCGGTGGCAACTCTGACAGTGCCGCTGCAATACGGGCAGTACATCGCGATAAAAACTAATCGTGACGGGCACATCGCGGGATACAGACGAATCTTTTTGCGGAAACGATCCCCAGGCGAAGGCAAAGGCCGCGAACACCAGCGCGGATAGGAATGCTCTCAAGACGCTATGGATGCACATTCGCGAGCCAGGGGTTTTGTTCGCTGCTTCATCATGCCCGCATCCTCATATTTAATCGAAACGAGCCAGCGCTCACTGGCATCTATTCTATTAGACACTTTGTTCCAAGATCTTATTACGATGCTTCGCCGAATACCGGTGGACTTCATCCCGAGGAAATCATGAACATCAGAACATGCATCGGTTTTTTATTCCTGATCTCTTTGCTCTGCAGCACGGCAGCCTCAGCCCAACAAAACAGCACGCAAACGTCGCAGGCCGAACCTCAAGCCACCACAACCCAACGGCACAGCGACAAAATGTATCTCGACGTTGTGGTCAGCCAAAAATCCGGCCCGCCAATCGCTGGCCTGCAGCAACAAGACTTCACTCTCCTCGACAACAAATCGCAGCAGCCGATTAGGTCATTCAAAGCAGTAACCGGCCGCGAAGCTCCGATCGAAGTAGTTCTGGTAATCGACGCGATCAATGCGGACGCGCGCACGATCGCTTACGAGCGCGGCCAAATTGAAAGGTTCCTGAATTCCGAAGGCGGCCATCTCGCGTACCCAACGGTCCTCGCTGTAGCCACCGAACGAGGCACGCAAGTCCTAGGCACCTTCTCGAACGACGGCAACGCGCTCAAGACTGAATTGGATAAAGATGAGATCGGCCTGCGCGTAATTGGCCGGGACGCCGGGTTCTATGGCGCGGCAGATCGCTTGCAGATGTCGCTAAAAGCCCTGCACCAGTTGGTCGTCAGCGAGGGCGCACGTCCGGGACGGAAGGCAATGATTTGGATTTCCCCAGGCTGGCCAATACTGTCCGGCCCGAATGTTGAGCTGGATTCAAAGCAAGAGAACCAGGTCTTCGCAGAAGTTGTGGACGTCTCCAACCAGTTGGCCCAAGCACGCGTCACGATCTATTGCGTCGATCCGCTGGGCGACTCCGAGTCTCTCTACCGCGCGTCCTATTATGAAGAATTTCTGAAAGGCGTCAGCAAACCCAGCCAGGTAAACATGGGCAATCTGGGCTTGCAAGTGCTCGCAATTCAGAGCGGCGGCCTCACCCTGAATTTCAATAATGATCTCCCCGGATTGTTGCAGAAATCCTTCTCCGATATGGCTCCCTACTACGAAATCTCTTTTGAGCCTGCCGCGGCCGAGCGTCCGGACGAATATCATCATTTCGAAGTAAAAATAGCAAAGCCGGGCCTGACAGCGCGCGCTCGTCAGGGATATTACGCTCAGCCCGCGCAGCACAATTAAATCCGGCGCGTTGACTTGGCGTTATCTACCGCCATAAGATTGCGCCCAGCCGGGTCGCCCGCCTCTTCCATGAAAGCGCGTTTACCTGAGAACGAAGCGGAGCGACTCGAAGCACTCCAGCACTACGCCGTCCTCGACACTTTACCCGAACCGCAGTTTGACGACCTGTCGCGTTTGGCCGCTTTGATCTGCGGAACCCCAATTGCGCTGGTTAGCCTGGTAGACGCCGACCGCCAATGGTTCAAATCCAAAGTTGGCTTGGAGGACCCCGAAACTCCGCGTGACATCGCGTTTTGCGCACATGCCATTTTGGAGCCGGACGTGATGGTTATCCCGGACGCCCTTAAAGACGATCGATTCCGCGATAATTTACTGGTCAATAAGGCGCCGAACGTTCGGTTCTACGCAGGAGCGCCGTTAATCACTCCCGACGGTTTTGCGCTGGGAACCCTGTGCGTGATGGACAGCGTTCCACGGAATTTGTCGCCTGAACAACAGGAGGCGCTGAGGGCGCTCAGCCGGCTGGTAGTGAAACAGCTGGAGCTTCGCCGCAGCGTTTCGGATCTTTCTCGCGCGATCCACGAGCGGCGGCTCACGGAAGAGGAACTCGACCAGCTCTTCATGGTTTCACTGGACATGCTCTGCATCGCCGGCTTCGACGGCTATTTCAAACGCATCAATCCCGCATGGGAAAAAACGTTAGGAATTCCTACCGAGCAGTTGCTCGCAAAGCCGTACTACGAGTTCGTCCATCCAGACGATCGCGAAAAAACTAACAAACAGGCGCGAAATCTCGATAGCGGAACACAAACAATGTCGTTCGAGAATCGCTACCGCTGCGCGGATGGAAGCTACCGTTGGCTGTTGTGGAACGCTACTCCAAGTCTCGACCAAAAATTGGTTTTTGCTGTCGCGCGCGACATCACCGAACGCAAGGAAGCCGAACAACGCCTATCCACCGGTTACGCGGTGACGCGCGTGTTGGCGGAAGCCGAATCTCTCGACTCCGCGGCTCCCGGCCTGCTGAGATCCATTTGCGAAGGACTGAACTGGGATCTCGGCGTTCTCTGGCGGGTGAACGAGCAGGCGGCAGTTTTGCGTTGTATGAACCTGTGGCACATACCGGAACATGACTTCAGCAAGTTTGTAACAGTGACACGAAGTTTCGCATTCAAACGTGGAGTCGGCCTTCCCGGACGCGTCTGGGATTCTTCTGAGCCCGTATGGATTCCGGAAGTGCAGGCTGGAGAGAATTTTCCGCGCGCGCCCTTTGCGGCAGCCGAAGGGCTGCACTCGGCTTTCGGCTTTCCCATACGTGTGGGCACTCATGTGGCAGGAGTGATCGAATTTTTTGCCCGCCAGACGCGCCAGCTCGAACCGGAGTTGATGCAAATGTTCGATTCCATCGGCAGTCAAATTGGCCAATTCATCGAACGGCGTCGTGCGGAAATGGAATTGAAACTCTACACGGATTATCTGGAAGCGGCGCGGCAAGCCCAGCAGGAAGACGCGCGCCGTTTGGCTCAACTGGTAAAAGAACTGGAAGTCGCAAAAGAAAAAGCGGAAGAAGCCACCCGTGCGAAGAGCGAGTTCCTGGCGAACATGAGCCACGAAATCCGCACTCCGATGAATGCCATCATCGGCATGACCGATCTCGCGCTGGAAATCAAGATGTCCCCGGAACAGCGCGAATATCTTGGCCGCGTCAAGAGTTCGGCGGCTTCATTGTTGAATTTGATCAACGACATTCTCGATTTTTCCAAGGTGGAGGCGCACAAAGAACAACTCGAACATGTGGAATTCAAATTACGCGACACCATTGAAGACACGCTGAAATCCCTGGCGTTGCGGGCACAAGAGAAGCAGATAGAACTGGCTTCGCATTTCCCACCGGACATTCCCGACGCGCTTATAGGCGATCCCGACCGGCTGCGCCGCATCGTGGTCAACCTGGTCGGCAATGCCATCAAATTCACCGAACACGGTGAAGTAGTGCTCCGCGCTAATCTTGAGTCGCAGGAAAATGACGACATCCTGCTGCATTTCTCTGTCACCGACACGGGCATAGGAATTCCGCCGGAAAAACAGCAACGCATTTTCGAAGCCTTCGCCCAGGCCGACAGTTCTACCACCAGAAAATACGGCGGCACGGGCTTGGGCCTGGCAATTTCGGCGCGGCTCAGCGAACTCATGCGCGGAATCATGTGGGTGGAAAGCGAAGTCGGCAGGGGCAGCACATTTCATTTCACAGCACATTTCGCTCCAGCGGCGGCCCCTCAGAAATCCTCCGAGCCCGCGCCCGTGAAACTGCGCGATTTGCCCGTGCTGGTGGCGGACGATAATGCGACGAACCGCCAAATTCTGGAGGAAATGATAACCAACTGGCGCATGAAACCGGTGACTACAGACGATGGCCCATCGGCAATCGAGGCACTGAAAGAAGCGCATAAAGACGGAAAACCGTTTCGTCTGGCCGTGCTCGACGGTCACATGCCCGTTATGGACGGCTTCGAGGTAGCCGCCCGTGTGAAACAAGATCCGCGCCTGCGCGGCACGGCGATTATTCTGCTCACTCTCACTGGACAACCGGGGGACATCGCGAGGGCAAAGAGTTTGGGCGCGTCGGTGGTGACGAAACCAGCCAAGCAATCGGAATTATGGGACGCGATTATTACCGCTCTGCATGTGCCAGTACTGCACGAGGCGCGACCCTCGGCAGCACGCAAACGTTCCCGCGCGCCTCGCCAGCCACTTCGCATTCTCTTGGCCGAAGACAATCCCGTGAATCAGGAAGTGGCGGTGCACCTGATCGAGCGCCGCGGACATTCCGTTATCGTTGCCGAAAACGGAAAGCAAGCCATCGAAGCTCTCGAACGTCACAAATTCGATCTGGTATTGATGGATGTGCAAATGCCGGAGATGGGAGGTCTAGAAGCCACCAAAATCATCCGCGAGAAAGAAAAAGCAAGTGGCCAACACTTGCCGATTATCGCCATGACAGCTCATGCCATGCAGGGCGACCGCGAGAAATGCATCGAGGCGGGCATGGACGGTTATCTGGGCAAACCGATTGATCCGAAAACATTTCTGCAGACAGTCGAGGGCATCGCCGAAAGCAACATTGCATCCGAGCCCGTGGAAAGCGAAGAATCGAAGAGCGCCCGCACCGCTCTGGATAGAGAGGCTCTCCTAGCGCGATTCAGCGGAAATCGAAAGCTGCTGCGGAACATCGTGAGAACTTTCGGTGAAGACTGTCCGCGAATGATGAATCGTGTGCGCAATGCCCTTACAACGCGCGACGCGGTAGCCCTGGCGGATGCAGCCCACGCCCTGAAGGGCTCCATTGGAAACTTTGGGCCTTCGGTGGCTCTCGATACCACGCGAGAGATTGAAAAATTGGCGCGTCAGGGTAAACTCAACGGTGCCTGGGAGATGTACGCAACCCTGGAAGATCAGATCGCACTGCTTTTGCCGGACCTGCAAACAATCGGCTCGCAAAAATCGAACTCGCGGCGACACGCTCGCCCACATCACTCGTCTGGGAGAAAACAATGACGCGCATCCTGGTTGCCGATGATGACCGCACTACCCTCCTGCTGCTTTCCGAAACGCTTCGCGCTCAGAAATTCACGGTAGTCACCGCCGCGGACGGCGCGGAGACCCTGAAAAAATTAAAGACCGGCAAATTTGATCTCGTGCTGCTCGACGTGTGGATGCCGAAAATGAATGGGCTGGAAGTATTGTCAAAATTCCGCAAATCCAAAAACCGTCCGAAGATTATCGTCATGACCTCGGACGACACGCCGCAAACCTTGCTAAGCGCAATCCGTGAAGAAGCGTACACCTATGTTGCCAAGCCTATCGATCCACAATCCCTGGTCGTCCTGATTAAAGAGACGCTCTCGAAAAAACCGGGACAAGGATCGATTGAAATCGTCTCTGCGAGTCCCACATGGGTCGAATTGCTGGTGCCCTGCTCGCTGGATGAGGCCGAAAGAATCGAAGCTTTCATGACCCATTTGAAATCCGGCCTTTCGGACGACGTCCGCCGCGCGGTCGGCCAGGCCTTTCATGAACTCCTGCTGAACGCCGTGGAGTGGGGCGGTAAGCTCGATCCGAATCGCAAAGTCCGCATTTCCTACCTGCGCGCCAAGCGTATGCTGATGTATCGCATCGCCGACCCGGGGCCGGGTTTCAAATTCGCGGATCTGCAGCACGCGGCCATTTCCTACGACGCCGATCAACCCACGCAACACGATCAAGTCCGTCAGGATAAAGGCCTTCGCCCGGGCGGATTCGGCCTGCTCTTGACCCAGGCCAACGTGGACGAACTGCTTTACAATGAAAAGCAAAATGAGGTAGTCTTCGTTAAATATCTGGAAGCCTAAATGGGGCTTTCGGGGCTTTCGGCGATTTCGCGATCTGGATCACCCGATCATTCTGGCTCATCCCCGCGAGCCGGAAATTCGCCGAAATAGGCCCATTACGTCAGTTTTCGTGATAAATTCGACCCTGTATTGGGTATGAAAAAACTACTCATTTTCGCGGTTCTGTTGGGCGTGCTGGCGTTTTTATTGTTTCAGGTTTTGCCACGCCGGGCAACTCAGGCCGTCACAAAACCGCCGCCACCTCCGATCTGGAATTCCGGGGCGGTTCACAGCACATTTGCTGGCGTGCAGATTCGTGAACTGGATGCGACCCGCGCGGAACTCATATTTTCCTACGACCTCGAAAACAGCAGCAATACGGATTATCAGCTTACAAAAGGCCCTACTGCTGTCGTAATGACCAGGCTCAAATCCAGCGACACCCTCAGTTCCGACGAGGCAGCGGAACTCGACCATTCGATTTTTCTGCCGGCAAGAAATCGAATCAGGATTTCATTAAGGATTTCCCGTCCGTTCAGTTGGCCTACCGGCTTAAAAACCGGGCAAATGGGCCCGCTGCACCAGGATAAGTTTCGCACGCTCCTTTCACAGGAGGTTGGGGGAATCGCCGGCTTCACGCTATTCGACCAGGCGACGCGTCTCCAGATTGAACTTCCAGGGAGTTGGCAAGCCGTGCAGGCGCCAAGCACCGTCGCGCAGCTCTATTAGCCGCATTAGGCGCAACGGCGGTCTTCTGGGGAGTTGGAGCTTTAGCTCCGACAATCAATACGCGGCGAGCATTTCTTGGGGCGAGTTCAGGCGATGAAGGTCAAGTCGCCCAGTCGGAATAAGACCGGTTTCGAGGTGCGCTACGAGCAGCGGATTTATGCGTGAAATTCCAGAACAGACCCGACGCTCAGGCGCAGCCGCCGTTCCGCGCAAAGACCGGCGCGCGCAAGCTCGTCAGCGCGTCGTATCGCTCACTTACGTAGATTTAGGCGAAAACAACGGCGGCATCGTTCTGAACGTCAGCGAAACTGGCGTCGGCATCCAGGCAGTCGAAATGGTGCGCGAGTGTGTCGGGGTGCGTCTGCAGCTTCCGACCTCGAAGAAACCGTTGGACGTGCGCGCGGAAATCGCATGGCTAGGCTCGTCACGCAAGGAAGTTGGTCTCCGTTTCGTCGATCTTTCGGAAGACGCACTGAAGAAGATACAAAATTGGATCGCCTGCGAAGCCTCGCCCTACGCATTCTCACGGCATAATGGCAATTATTTCTTCGAACCGACGCCGGTCGAGATGCCCACGGTTGTAGCGTTAGCATCAATTGCCCAACCCGACCTGGCCACAAAGTTCGAGCGCGCCCCACTGACATTTGAGGCTTCCCGCGAAGACCCGGCCGCACAACTAGGAACTGCGTTGGAGGCATCCCCCCAGATCGAAACACAAATTGATGCGGAAGTGTCAAACGCCCTTCTTGAGCCCGGCGAGATAGAAGATATTCCGACTGCCGGCGTCGAATCGCCGACGGTCGATACCGCAACCCATCTCCGGGAATTCACGAACCCCCAGGATATAGGCGCCACTTCGATTGAACCGCTCGCCGCCCACGATGTAGTTGAAATCCCAACGCCGCAGGAAATTTCTGACGAAGGGATTGTCGAACTATCCGAAGTGAGTAGCGCAGTTATTCAGGAATCCCTGCAGATCGGAACTGAAGCAACCGCGATTCACAGTGCAGCCGCTGCCTCGGAACTGTCGGACATTCAGGAAACTGAGTCCGACAATACCGAGGTGCACGCGGCAGAACCCGAAGCCCACATCCCGAATCTTCCAGAATCGCAAAATCCAGAAGCTACAAGCGGCGAAGCACTCACAAGCAAAATCGAAATTGAAGCGGCAGCCCCGATAATTCTGGACGCTCAAGTAGAAGAACTCACTCTCGCCGAATTACTGCTCAGCAGCGAATCGGGTAGCTTGGCAATTCCCGAGCTTAAGTTGGAGGAGCGGGCTCAAACCGAAGTGCCCGCAATTCACGCCGAGGCCAACCCTGAACTGCCGTTGTGTCAAAACGCAGCGTCAGAGCAAGCCGAAATAACCGTAGACACGGAAGGTCGTCCGCAGGATTTTCTGAAACTTCGAACCTTGGAATCTGAGTCCGTACAGGCGGAAGCGCCGGTTCCAGCCGCAACCAAGCAGCCCGAATTTCAATCTCCCGCGAACGCCAGAATCAACGAACCGCATTCCGCTACGGGCGCCTCTCGCCCTGGCTCGGCATCTACGGCGCTGCGCGATTTCCCAATCGCCGCTGAAACGCCGCTCTTCGTCAAGCCTCACATCCTCTCGCCGATGCCAGAGGACGGCTGGAAAAGTTTTCGCGTACAAACCCACGGCGGATGGTTCGTTGCCTCGATCTTGGTACTAGCGACAGCAATTTCTTTCGTTGCGGGAATGGCATTGCGGCGCGGAACATTAGACGAGTTAACGCCGCCCCCGACCCTGCCGGTGCAAACTGTGCCGACACAATCGTCAAACCAGAACGCTGCGACTCAGCCGGCGACCCCAGTCGCGGCCGCATCTTCAGACACGGCGTCGATTGCCGCTGAAGCCCCCGCAAAATCCTTGGACATCGAGATTGTAGATACCTCGGGCCGGCGATGGACCATTCCCTCGATATTGGGCTCAACTCGGCCGACACCGGCGAATATTTCGACATCGGCAGCTCAGTTAACACCAGCAAGCCAGTCGTCATTGGAGCCGCCAAAGATTTCGCAAGCGCCGCCGTCAACGCCAGCTTCTATTACCTCGCCAACGTCCGCATCCCCGAACATGCAAAGTGCAACGGCACCTTTGATAGTACCGTTGCCTGAAACCCCGATCAGCGCCACAGGCTCGGTCGCGATTCGAACGAGAGGTTCGATAATTGTGCCGCCCGGGATCGCACCACCATCGCCGGATGGCCGCAATTTGCGAACCGGCCAGCTTACTGATGTAGTCGAGCCGTACTACCCGCCCGAAGCGCAACAACTGCACATCGAAGGCGCGGTGAAATTGCATGCAATAATCGCGGCAGACGGCTCAGTTCAAAGCGTCGAGCCACTTAGCGGCCCGGACTTGCTAGTGCAATCGGCAATCGCGGCAGTACGCCAATGGAAGTACACCCCCACAACACTGAACGCCAAGCCGGTCACAACACAGGAAGAAATATCCTTCATATTCCGCCTGCCAAATTAATGATTCCTCGTTAAGTCACATAGTCAACATACGCTTTGAATTCAACGTTTATACAGATCGAGGCGAACCCAATGCGCGCGGCCCATGGAACACGGGCGGCGATTGGCAGGTCGTCGGAGCAGAAAGGCACACGCGAGCAAACCCTGAGCGAAAAATTTAAGAGTGCGAGGGCTCGTTCGCTCGCGATTAGTAGCGAATTTGATGTCTCAAAGCTGCAGTTGTGGCGGCCGGTCTGGCACATTACGTTCGGCCAGACCAGTCCGCTAAAACGCGTCCGCATGCAAATCCAAGCGCGTGCGACAAATCACAAAACAAAAATCCAGGGTCCAGCGCTCGATTATCAGTCGCGGCCCCAAATGTAGCGGATGCCGAGGAGGAAATTTCGGCCTAGGGCTGGATACCCTACTGCATCCTGATACTGCCGATCGAACAGATTCTGCACCTGCGCGGTCGCTGATAATCCCTTTGCTACCGGCACGATTGCCGCTGCATCCCAACGCACATAGCTCGGATCGCTGGTGATGCCGAGGCCGTCGAAATCGCTGTCTGCGCGGCGGCCCACATAATAGCCGCCGAAATTGACGTTGGAGTGCAGGAAATGCGCGTTAGCAATCAAGCTTGCGGAATGCAGAGGACGTTTAAACAGACGATTCCCCTGCGCAAGCGCCGGATCGTCCAGCGGATTGGTCGTCTTTAGCACCCTCGAATCGTCGTAGGTGTAGTTCCCGATAACGTTCAACCAGCGCAGCGGTTTCGTTTCGATTGTTGAATTGATGCCATTAGCCCGCGCCAGGTCGGTATTAAAATAACTCCCGCCATAAGCAGGACAATTCGGATTGGTGGTGACGTTCGCAAAGCTCACAATATCCTGAAACCGGTTGAAAAACGCCGTAGCCGAAAAGTGAATGCGGTCCGACGCGATCACCTGATCGAATCCCACGTCCACAGTCCGGCTGCGTTCCGGATCAAGCAACGGACTGCAATTTGGCGGCAGCAAATCCGGCTCCTTGATTCCCAATCCATAAGATGCACGCAAACGTGACGAACCCCAGAAACCCGAGCCGTAGCGCAATGCGTAAGCGGCCCCCGCACGCGGCACCGCGCGCACGCCATAAAATCCGTTGCCATCAATGCGCCCGCCGGCGATAACCGTCAGCCGATGCGTAAACTGGTAGTGCACTTCCGTGTAGCCCGCTTGGTTGTGCCGCGCCGTCCCGCCGCCGTTTTCCACTTCGAAGTAATAGCCAAGCGACACGCCGCCATTGTGAAACGCATACGTCGATTGCTCGTTCAAGCCTGCACGGTTGAAATCCGACGGAAAAGCGCCATACGGTGGGACTACATCAAGAGAATAATCGCGCGACTCGAAACCGCTCAGCCGGTGGTCCCAATTCGAACTGGTCTGAAAATCCCAGGTCAATCCCGCGGCAAAATCGTGCAGGCCCGTGGACTGGCCCAGCTCAGTATACAAGGGTCCGAGCAACGTCTGGCCCGGCTGCCCTGCGTCGCTTGAACTATTTCGTACCGTCAGCCGCAGCGTATCCGTATCAGAAAACTTCCACCCGAAGTTTCCCCACAAAGTCGTATCGCGAAAAAAATCTCCCGGCCCCTCCCCGCTGCTGCGGAAGTAAGCCACACCCGCCGAGTAGTCGAACCTCCCTGACATGCCGCTTAATTGGCCGGATCCGTGCCCGGTGCCGAACGTTCCGCCGTCGGCATTCAGTTCGAACACGGGCTGCGTCGTGCTGCCGCGATGAGTGAAAATCTGTAGCACACCGCTCATCGCGTCCGATCCATACAACACGCTGGCAGCACCGTGCACTACTTCAATCTTGTCAATTCCATCGAGCGAGAAATTCGAAAAATCCACCAACCCCCCCGGCTGATTCACCGGCACGCCATCAATCAGTACTTTGGTGTAATTCGAGTTTCCGCCATCCAGAAAAAAAGTAGTAGATCCGCCCATCGGCCCCAGCTGTGAAAAACTGATTCCTGGAATCCCCTGCGTCAGCGGTGTCAGCCAGATCTGGCCACGCTGATCCATCTTCTCGCGCGTAATGATGTTCACCAGCGCGGCGGTATTTTCAATCGTCGCAGGCTCGGCCGAAGCGCTCACCACTACATCTGCGGATAGCGGTTGCAGCTCCAAACGAACGTCCCAAACTCGCGTCTCGCCGGGCGAAAGCTCGACCTCCTGTTCGACGAGAGTGAACGAGGGATGCTGGATGCTCAACCGATATCGCCCAGGTGCCAGCGTAATCGTAAACTTGCCGTCCGCAGCGCTCGCAATCTCCTTCCGGGGGGCGCCAGACGAATCGAGCGACTGAGCCGAAATGCGCGCGCCCACAATTGCAGCATCGCTGGGATCGGTAAGCGTTCCATTGATGGTAGCGGATTGTTGCGCTTGGGCTACAATAGGCAGGAAGCACAGGATTTCTAGCAGGCTAAAAAAAACAAAAACCAATATGCGGTGCAGTCTCATTGTTCCCCCTCTCCCTCTCGCGCGGGAGTTGAAGGTTGTCCGGATAATGCGCCGGCAATCAGCAGCAAGCTGTTGCGCGTGCATATTCGGATTGAGACTCCGCCGGTCTCCTGGCTTGGCGGCGCGCAGCGAATTCATCGCCACATGCATCGATGAACTCATCGCATCAGCACGGCCTTCCCATCGTCAGCTGTAAACCGCCCCTGCAACAATGGTGCGATTCTGCAGCTTCAAACAGTGGCGCGTGAAGAAATTCCCCGCCTTACAGTCGCGCGGCGGCGACGGTTTTTCACCGTCTTCCCGTGCGCGGAGTCTCCTGTGATTGTGGACGGCGCCCGCGAATAAAACGAACGCCGCTATCTGGCATCCTTGCTAGTGATCGCTACTTAAAATTACACGCGGCCTCCCGTTGGGACGAATCTCGACTTCCAGCGGCGCGTCAAACACCTCCTGCAACATGTCGCGCTCATATACTTCCGCCGGTGAACCAATCCGCAGACACTTGCCTTTGTGCATCAGCGCGATACGGTCGGAAAATTCTGCGGCCAGATTTAGTTCGTGCGTCACCACCACTACGGTGTAACGATTCTCGTCGGCAAGTTTCCGCAGCCGCCGCAGCAATTCCACTTTTCCGCCAATGTCCAAATGCTGCGTAGGCTCATCGAGCAGCAACAACCCAGGGCGCTGCGCTAGCGCGCGCGCCAGAATCACGCGCTGTTTTTCGCCGCCGGAAAGCTGATCCATCCACCGCTCGCGCAAAGCATCCGCTCCCACCTGCGCCAGCGCATTCCCAGCCATCAAGCAATCCTCACCGGATTCGAACCGCAATCTTTTGCCGTACGGATACCGCCCCTGCAGCACGTATTCCCAAACACGCAAAGGAAACAGCAACTCGCTTTCCTGCGATACCAAAGCAATCTTTTGCGCGCGCGCCCGCGATTCCATTTCGCTAACTTCCGTGCCATCCACTTCCACGCGTCCGGAGAGCGGTTTCAGCACCCCGGCCAGCAATTTCAGTAACGTCGATTTTCCGCTGGCATTAGGGCCCAGAATCGCAACCAGTTCGCGTTGTTGCGCCTCAAAACTCACCGGCCCAAGCGTGAATTTCGGCGCGGACCGATCCGTCGCGGAATATGCATAGCTAGCCTGTTCAACTTTCAAACGCGGATAAGCCGCTTTCCCAAACGGAATCGGCTGCGGCGCCACGGAGAATTCGTTTTGCGCGCCCGGACTCATCGCATCCTCTTACGCATCAGGTAAATAAATACGGGCGCGCCGGCAAGAGCGGTCATCGCGCCAACTGGAATTTGTGTAGGAGCGACTATGGTCCGCGCCAGCGTATCAGCCAGCACAATCACTATGGCGCCACCAATCGCAGACGTGGGAATCAACAAACGATAATCGGTGCCGAAAAGCATGCGCATCACGTGCGGCACTAGCAAACCCACATAACCTATCGCGCCACTGACCGAAACTGCCAGCCCGGTAAGCATTGACGCAGCCACATACACCACCAGCTTCACGCGGTTGACGTTCACGCCCAGATGCCGCGCTTCCTGCTCTCCTGTGAGTATCAGATTCAAATCGGACGAAGTCGTGTACATCGCCCCGGCAGCAACCACAAATACGGTAAAAAGAAAATAAAACCACCCAAGAACGTTGGTCGTAGGAGGTGGCGCCGTTAAGTCACCCATCAACCAGAAAGTAATGCTGCGCAGTTCCGTGCCAGTCACCATGGTCAGTAAAAAAATAATCATCGCCGAAAGAAAAGATGCGGCAACGATTCCCGCGAGTAGCAAAGTCGCGCTGTCCAACTGCCCTCCACGCCGCCCCAAAAAATAAACCGCGGCAATAGTCGCGGCCGCGCCCAAAAAGGCCGCGAGTTGAATTGCCCCTGCCACATGAGGCGCGATAATCAGGCTCAGCATGGCCCCGAGCGCTGCTCCGCTGGAGACCCCCAACACATAAGGATCGGCGAGCGGGTTCCGCAGCAGCGCCTGAAATCCGGCGCCCGAAGTCGAAAGCGCTGCGCCAACCAAAATACCCAGCGCAATTCGTGGCAACCGCAACCCAAAAACAACCAGTTTGAACTCGGAAGGAATTGCGTCCCAGCGCCCCTGCGCTCCGTTGTACAGCGTGGCGACAATGTCGCGCACCCCGATGGGGTAATCGCCCATGCGCAACGAAACCACCACTTCAATAAGCAATATCGCGCTGAGCCCGGCGCAAACGCCAAGGATGCGTCGCGGCGTCAGCGGACGCATGCGCCGTGTTCCTTCATAATTCCCGCCGACGCTCTAAACGTCATTCCCTCTCCGTTTTCAGTTTTTTCAGCTTGTCGTTTCGCCGCAAACACTTCCGGATGTAAATTGCGCGCCAGTTCCTCGATTGCGTCCACTAACCCGGGCGAAGGCCGCGTGACTTCGTCCGGCGCAATAACAATATGACCCTGCTTGACGGCTTGTAGGTCCCGCCATGTCGGCCGCGTGCGCAGATCGGCAATCTGCTTGGACGCCCCCGCTTCCGCCTGCGCATGGTCCGCCGCGATCACAATATATTCCGGCTGCAATCGCACCACTTCTTCCATGCTCACCTGCGGCCAATTCTGGGCCGAACTGATGACCGACTCCGCGCCCGCCCATCGCAGCGCGTCGGCAATGAAAGTATTCTGCCCGATGGATATCAGCGGCTCTTCCCACACCACAAAAAGCACGTGGACCATGGCTCGTTCCTGCAATCGTGTGTGCAGCGCGTCGAGCCGCTTCTGCAAGTCCGCCACCAGCATCGCACCGCGATAGCCTGCCCCCATTAAATCCGCCATCGCTGCGGTTGAGTTCAACATTCCGCTGACGGTGTGGGGATCGCTGGTGTACACGGGGACGCCAAGCTTTAAAAGCGCGTCTGCCGTTTGGGGCCGGTTAATCGAAGTCGTGGCCAGCACCAGGTCCGGATGCAGCGCCACAACAGCCTCCAAACTCGGATTTACGGGTGCGCCTACATGCGGTTTGTCCTTTGCAGCAGCGGGAATATCGCAATACGTAGTATCTCCCGCCAATTTGTTCTCAAGGCCCAAGTCGTAAATCGTTTCGGTGAGGTTCGGTGCGAGTGAGACTACGCGCTGAACGTTCAGCGGGATCAGCATCTGTCGGCCCGTCTCATCGGTCACGAATTTCGTTGCGGCTTTGCTGCTAGCGGCTTTGCCGCTAACTTCCCCTGGCGGCGCGGTTGCCGACCCACTCGCGCCTTCTTGACGTAGACTTACTGCATGCACAGGTCTCAAGCCGTATACGAAAATGCCGCAAATAATTGCCGACACAAGAACAACCAGTCGCCGTGTTGTGTTCTTTCCCGCCAAAACGTCTCCCGCGCAATAAAAAGGCCTCGCGAATAGAGCGAGGCGCGTCGCCACACCCTTTCTCGCGAAGGATGTCAGCTTCGACCAGTTCGGGTAAGTTTTCTGACTTTCGGTTTACCCCGGGAATCCGCCAGCGGATTCTGAGGGCTTGTCTGCCGGGCGCCTGCAAACAAAAAGCGCGCTCCAGCGAGCAACCGATTACAGTGGCGGGACCGTGGCCGATTTTCACGGCCTTCCCTAAAAATAAAATCAGTGCAAACTGATTCTAATTTTTACTCTCAGAGCGCGCAGTCCGCGCTCGAAAAGTTACCCGAGCCAGCTAAGTTGTCGTTGGTGAGTTTATGCCGCGCGTCGTGTTGTGTCAAACAGTTGTAAAACCGCGACGATTCTGACCTTCATTTTTCTTCCACCCGGCGAGCCACGCAAAGCGACTAGCGGTTTTTCCACTTCGGTGCGCGTTTTTCCACGAGCGCCCGCAAACCTTCCTGCGAATCTTCCAAATCGGCCAGCTCATTGAGAAAAATTTTCATGGAATTCCGCACGCCCTCGCGCAAGGGCAATCCCATGCTCCCGAGGATCGCTTTCTTCGCCATCGTAAGCACCGGCCCCGACTGCGCCGTAACCCGAGCAATAACCTCGTCCACTTTCTCAACTAATTTATCTTCGGGCACCAGCCAGTTCACCAGCCCCACATCGTACGCACGTTCCGCGCTCAACGGCTCGCCCATTAACACCAATTCCAGTGCGAGTTTTGGCCCCAGGATATATGGCAGCACCGCAGCCGCAAGCGGCGGAAATGCCCCCAGCTGAATCTCAGGCTGCGCAAAACGCGCGTTCGGCGTCGCAATCACCAAATCGCCAAGAGCGGCCAGCTCCGCGCCACCTCCAAACGCCGGCCCATTCACCACCACCACGACCGGCTTCGAAGTATCCAGCATCGCCGCAAACGCATTGTGAAAAGCGTCCAGCAACTGAAAAACGCGTCGCTGCGTGTATTCGCCGAGCTCAATGCCGCCAGAAAAGGCCTGACCCGCGGAATCGAGCAAAATCATCTTGATCTGCCGCTTCTCGCTGACCGAGTTAATCCCGGCAGCCACTTCCATCAACATGCGTTCATTCAGCAGATTCTGCTGCGGCCGATCTAGTCGCAAATGCGCCACTTCACCTTCCAAACTGAATTTGACGAACTCAAATTCTTCGATCTTAGGAGGACGTACGGCCAGCGACGCGAGCATTTCCGGCACCTTCACATCCACCCCACGCCCGCGCAATTCTCTAGTCAATGACATTGGCTCGGCCTCGGTAAGTCATTCGTTTCATCTCTACGGCGTTAACAATGCAGGTGCTCACGCACGCATATTGACGGCTATAGAAGCGTAGACCATCTTCCGAGTCACTGCCACGCTGGACCCGCGAGCCTGAGCGCAATCCGCCAAGTCCCTGCCTCAACAGCAGAAACCTGTACGCACGTACAGGTTTCTGCGATCCATTGCTAAACTGAGCAGGCGATCTAATCGAAGGCAAAGAGTAAGACCGAAATGAAACTGATACTCGCATCGGGTTCACCGCGTCGCGCTCAAATATTGCGCGATGCTGGATTCGTATTCGAAGTATTTCCGACCGCCGTGGACGAAGCCCGCCATCCCGGCGAGCCCGCGGACGATTACGTCCGCAGAATTGCAACAGCAAAAGCCCGCGCGGCCCAAAAACACTTCGCAAATACAAAAGAAAAAACAATTCTAATCGCAGCGGATACGGTGGTCCTGGCCGAGGGACAAATTCTGCTGAAACCACAAGATGCGGAGGATGCCCGCAGAATGCTTTGCCTACTGAGCGGCGGCGCTCATGAACTCCTCACCGGCATCATGATCGTCAGCCTTCCCGGCGGCGCGGAAACTCTGCACATTGAAAAGACCCGCGTCAATTTTCTCCCGCTTTCCGAAGCTGACATCGAAAGTTACATTCAAACCGGCGAGCCGTTCGATAAAGCAGGCGCCTACGGAATCCAAGCAATGGGAGGAAGGTTTGTAACTCGAATCGAGGGCTGCTATTTCAACGTGATGGGACTGCCGCTGTCCCGCGTGTGGTCCGCAGTACGCGCGCTCGGCTTCAACGATTCTGAAAAACCGCGATGACGCTCTGCCGTGACCGCCTCGCTCAACGGGGCGCTCAAATAAAAACGGCGGCCAAGCGGGCCGCCGCCAAAAAAGCTCAAACCAAAATGTGCAGTTCCAGGAGCACTGAAAAATGCTACGACTTCTTTTCTTCCGTCACCACGGATGGCGGAGCTGCGGGAGTAACCGGCGGTGGATTGACAGGCGGATTTGCGGCAGTCGTAGTATGGTTCGGGTTCATCCCATCTTTGAAACTGCGAATGCCTTCCCCAAGTCCGCGCATCACTTCGGGGATTTTCTTCCCGCCGAAGAGCAGCACGATAATCGCTAAAACAATCAGCCAATGGATTGGGCTAAACTCACCCATAAGTCACCTGCCTCTTTGAATCTCTCTAAACGTCAGCGCAGTCCGCGACCCTGCGGCTGCAATTAACCAAGTATAACACGCTCATCCCCTACCCGGCGCGTCACGTGCTCGCGGTCCAGATGCTCCAAGAGCGGAATTGCATACTTCCGCGTGACCCCGGTAAGTTCTTTAAATGCCGTAATCGGCAGCCGTTCGCCGCGCTCTTTTCGGTATTTTCCCAGCATCTCGTGCAATTTCCTCAGCGCGCTGCTATGAAATACGAGGTCAATTGTAATCTTAACTAGCACCTTCTCGCGCAGCAGAATTTGTAAAATTTTATGCGCCCGTGCGGCATCCACCGGCAATTTGGCCAAAACACTAAAGAAATCAGGAACCGCCAGTCCGGCATTCGCGAATTCACGCTCGATCAATTCCTTGGCCCGCGCTTCTTCAGGCGAAAGCTCGATCTCACGCCCGGCTCGCGCCACCAGGTCGCCGGAAATTACCACCAATCGCGCCTTCACCAAGTCGCCCAAGGCCGTCTCGAATACCTCAGCCCCGGCTTTCCCGCCGCGCGCACGTAATTCCTGCTTCGGAATGCCCGGAAGCAGCGGATTCCCACGATGAAAAATCTCCAGTGCCGTGCGAATCGCAGTCGCGGAATTAGTCACCAATTGTGCCGACCCAATCATCGTGTCAACCCCAAGCCTCCTCGCTTTCTTTGCGGCCTCGAGTTTTTCCGCGGTCGCACGCACATCATCAATGGTCCAGCCAGTAAGCGCCACGATCTCCGGAAACGTCAATCTTCGCGGTGTCGATTCCACCAGAGCGACGAGGATTTCCTCACGGCCATCACGCTCCAACGTTTCCAGAAACGACGTGACGCCGAGGTCTTTTCGTTTGTGACGCGGCGCGCGAGCATCTAGCACCGTGCCGCCGCCAATCGTCACAACTGGCGAAAACTGGCGCAAAATAAAATGATCGCCGGGAAGCACCAGCACACGCTTATCGAGTTTCAATTGCACAAACGAAGATCCGGGGGCGGCAAGCTGCGCAGCGCCGTCCAGCAAGATCACTTCTGCGATCGCTTCCGCCGTTCCTTGATGGAAATGCACACACGCACGATTTTTGAGCGGCTTTGTCGAGCCCAGCAGCGTGATGCGCGCGTCCAAGCGCTTCGTTGTGCCGAAAATTCCAGCAGGCGCGAGAACCATGCCGCGCTCAATTTCTTCGCGCTCAATTCCGGCCAAATTTAGGGCCGTCCGCTGCCCGGCCGTGGCTCTCTCAATCTTCTCCCCGCCAGAATGCAATCCACGAACGCGCAAGACCCTGCGCGAAGGGTAAAGCTCGACTTCGTCCTCAGCTTTCACGGTGCCTGAAATCAAGGTGCCGGTTACCACAGTCCCGAATCCTTTCATCGCAAAAGCCCGATCGATAGGAAGCCGAAAATGCTGCGTCGCATCCTTTGCTTTCACGGCACCAGCCGCGTCGGCAAGCGCCAGCTTCAATTGGCTGAGTCCGGCACCGGTACGCGTGCTCACCGGCACAATTGGCGCATGCTCCAGAAACGATCCACGCACAAACTCTTCAATTTCCAGTCGCACCAATCCTAGTACGTCCTCATCAACGAGATCGGATTTCGTAATCGCAATTATTCCGCGGGGAATTCCCAGTAGACGGCAAATGTCAAAGTGCTCGCGAGTCTGCGGCTTAATGGATTCATCGCCAGCGACAACCAGCAGCACCAGATCGATCCCGCCCACCCCCGCTAGCATATTGCGCACAAATCGCTCGTGCCCCGGTACGTCGACCAGCCCCAACCGCACGTCTCCGATCGGCAGAAACGCAAATCCCAAATCAATCGTAATCCCGCGCCGCTTTTCTTCCTCCAGACGATCGGGATTGGTGCCAGTCAAAGCCTCCACCAAAGAAGACTTCCCATGGTCGATATGCCCGGCGGTACCGACAATGACGTGCTTGATAGTTTGCATGGACATAAAGATAACGCGCGGGAACGATGCTAGCGGAGAAAACGACGCAAGGTCAAATCAGGACTTCCGGCGCAGCGCCCAGACATCCGAAAACGCGAATATACCCGAGTGCGATGAACACCTTGAACTTTTCCGTACGTCCAAGGTATCGTCTAGCGCCACTCTCAAGAGATTGAAAGGACACACCGTGCGACGATTCATTCTCCCCTTACTCTCCGCTGTGGTTTTCCTCCCGCTCCTGGCCGCCGCTCAATCGAAATTGCCTAACACACCGGTGCGCGATGTAACCGACGAATATTTTGGCGTCAAAGTGGTGGACCCGTATCGTTGGCTCGAAATCACCTCAGACCCGGAAGTCGTCGCATGGATGAAGGCCCAGAACGACTACACACGGGCCGTACTGGCGCGTATTCCCGGCCGGGACGATCTGCTCGCGCGCATCACAGCGCTCGATAATGCCGGTAACACGGTTTCCGGACTCCAGGTATGGAGCGGGCGCTATTTCTATTTCAAGACGGAACCCGGCTCGGACAATCGCAAGCTTTACGTTCGCGACAATCTCACTGCGCCCGAGCGGCTGTTGGTAGACCCGGAAAAGATGACCACCGCCGCAGGCGTGCATTACTCCATAGATTATTTTCAACCGTCCATTGATGGAACCTATGTCGCCTACGGCATCTCGCCGGGAGGCTCGGAAGATAGCGTCCTGCATGTCTTGGAGAGCCCCACTGGGAAAGTCTTGAGCGACAGCATTGATCGCGCCGAGTTTGCGTCGCCCGCTTGGCTGCCGGACGGTAAGTCTTTTTTCTACTCGCGCGCACAAAAGCTGGCTCCCGACACGCCGCCCACAGCGAAGTACCAAAAGCTCAAGGTCTACCGCCACGCGCTGGGAGGTGATCCAGAAAGCGAGCCCCTGGTCTTCGGCTACGAGGCAAATCCAAGCGTGAAGGTTGACGAGAATGACTTCACGGCCGTGATCTATTCGCCGGCCGCTCCGAAATATATAGTCGGGCTGGTCATACACGGCGTGAAGAGAGAATTGGATATTTACACCGTACCGTTCGAAAGCCGCCCCGGCGCGAACACCGTCTGGAAAAAGATCGCGGACCAGTCCGACGACGTTATCGGCCTCGACATTCACGCGGACCAAATTTACCTGCTCTCTCACAAGGGCGCTTCGCGCTTCAAGGTCTTGCGCACCAGCCTGAGCGCCCCTGACCTGGCGCACGCGGAAGTAGTAGTGCCGGCGAGCGAAATGGTCATTAACTCCATTTCGGCCGGCACAGACGCACTCTATATCCAGAATCTCGACGGCGGCATCGGCCGTCTGCGCCGCCTCGCCTACTCGGGCGGGGGTGTTCAGCAGGCGAAGCTGCCGTTCGACGGCGCGATTCAATCGCTGGTCACCAGCGCGACCGATCCCGGCGCTTGGCTTGCACTCACTTCCTGGACGAAATCCCCGTTGTGGTACGCGCTGGATTCGCAAACCGGCAAACTGTCCGATACTGCGCTGGTACCGCCGTCTCCGGTGGATTTTTCGCAGATTGAATCCGAAGAAGTGAAGTGCAAGAGCGCCGACGGCACGATGGTTCCGCTCTCGATCATTCACACGCGCGGGATGGCTCTCGATGGTTCGCATCCCGTTTGGCTTTCGGGATACGGGTCTTACGGAATCACCTATGATCCTTCGTTTCAGCCCACCTGGCTGGCATTTCTCGAGCATGGCGGAATTTATGCCGTGGCACACGTGCGCGGAGGCGGCGAGTACGGTGAAGACTGGCACCTCGGCGGGCAGAAGTTAACTAAGCAACACACCGTAGATGATTTTCTCGCGGGCGCGGAATATCTGATCGAGCACAAATACACTTCTGCGACTCATCTCGCAGGAGAAGGAACCAGCGCCGGAGGAATTACTATTGGCGGGGCTATCACGCAACGGCCAGACCTCTTCGGCGCCGCGCTCATTCGCGTCGGCGACTCGGATTCACTCCGGTCGGAAACCATGGCCAGCGGTCCGGCGAATATTCCCGAGTTCGGCACCGTGAAAGACGCCGACGGTTTCAAGGCGCTCTTTGCTATGGATGCGTATCAGCACGTTAAATCCGATACTCCGTATCCGGCGGTTCTTTTGTCCACGGGAGTAAACGATCCGCGCGTCGCACCTTGGCAGGCCGCAAAGATGACAGCGCGCTTGCAAGCCTCCACCAGCAGCGGCAAGCCGGTTCTTTTGCGCATTGAATATGACGCAGGACATGGCATGGGATCTACCAAGTCTCAGCGCGATTCCGAGCGCGCGGATGACCTAGCCTTCCTCTTGTGGCAGTTGGGTGTGTCCGGCTACGCGCCAAGCTCCGGAGCGAAGTAGTCACAGTCCCCGCCCCATGGGCATCCTCCGTGACGCTGCCCCTAAAATGGACTCGCGACTGTCTTCGCTTGATCGCGTAAAGGCGGAGCCGTCGTGGAGCCCTGAAACTTGGGCTTGCCGAGTTTCACGATCCAGATCCCGCTATTAATATCATTGAAGAAAATCAAACCGTTCGCGGGCTGTCCACCCCAGGTGAACGGCAGATTCGCGCGATAACCCTCCGGATCTCCGGTCCAGAAACTCGCGATCTCGCGGCCTTCCTGATACAAATTGCCGCGCAATTCACCGGAAATATCCAGAACGCGCCCGCCGCCCGCATAATCGCCGAGGTAGAGCATATCGTTGTCGGCCCACACGTTGTGCATACCGCCTTCCGGCACTTTGTAATTGGCAACTTCGCGCGGGTGCTCAATGTCTGAAACGTCCATCACGTGCAAAATTCCGCGCACCGGAATCCGTTCCTTGCTGTCGATATCAAAATACCCGGGAAAAACTTCGTCGCCCGCGAACACATAATTCTTATAGCGAAACGTCGTATGCGTCCCCGCCAGCCAGTGGTCCCCATACAACTCGTAATGATTGAATTTGTACTGCGCCAACAATTTCGGATGTTCGGGGCTTCCACCTTTTATTCCGCTGCCGACATCCAGAATCACCAGCCCATCGCGCCAATAAGCGAGATATGCCAGCCCATCCTTCACGTACAGATCATGAAGATAGCGCCCGGTGGTAATCATTCCTTCGCCGGTCGGCGATGCCACGCTTTGCTCCTCGGACTTTTCGGTCTGCCACCGCGCCACTTCTTTCGGATGCACGGAGTCCGCGAAATCGATAATCCGCAAGGACCCGGTTGCGTCGTCGGTGATGTAAACGTAATGCGAATTGATGAACGCGCTATGCACGCCGCCAGTCACAGTCTCTGTGTATTCCGACAGCACTTTCAGGTGCGCGGGATCGGACGCATCGAAAAACACAATCCCATTCTTGCGGTTCGAAGCACCTTCGCGCGTAAACACTCCAACTTTTTCATCCGGCGTCGTACTGACGTCATTGTATAAACGCGCATCCGCCTTCAAAGTGTCGAGCGCCTTAGGGTGCGCAGCGTCGGAAATATCGTAGGCAAAATTTTGTCGCCAAATGAAGCGACATAAAGATGATTGCCCACCACCCACTCTTCAGTGGTCTGAATCACAGCGCCGTCGGAATTCTTGGTTTGGATGTGAGACACAACTTCGAGTTCGCGTTGCGGGTCGCGCGGGGCGACGGTAATGGAAGAGACTGCAGTATGGCGCCCGATTGACGCCATCACCTGATAAGTCCCGGGCAATTCCGCAACAAAAGCGCCATCGGGATAAATCGTCGCTCGCGGTCCACCCACGCTCCAGCTCGTAAGTACCTCACCGACCCCGGCACCCTTTGCACCCTCAGCCCTGGCGGTAAAATGCACCACATCCCCGGTTTTTGCCGTCGTCGCAGTAGGCTCCAGCACGATTTTCTGCACAGCATCGGCGACCACATGAATGGTCACTTCACCACTCACAGGGCCGCCGCCGGCAATTAGCGTCGCAGTGCCCGGCGCAACAGCAGTGACCAACCCGGACTCATCCACCTTCGCAATCGCCGGCGATTTCGAACTCCACTTTATCGCGACATCGCTTCGTGGATCGCCATTTGCCGAACGCGCCTGCGCCACCAGCACAGTAGATCCGCCCACGGCCAACGCCTGCTCCAAAGGCTTAACTTCCACCGTCGCGGGTGGAGGAGTTCCAACAGTCGCTGTAGCAAAGCCAGGCTTCCCCGCCACTACAGCCCCTATCGTCACTTGTCCCGCAGCGCGAAAAATCACATTGCCATCGTTGTCAGCGCCTGCAATGTCCGGTGGCAACGCAATCCACACCATCGGCTTCACGTCGATCACCTTGCCGGACGCGTCCTTGGCCACGGCCGTGAATTTGATTTTCTCCCCAACGTGAGCCTGAATCCCAGTTGGCGTCACTTCTACGCTGGCAGCCTTCGGAGGAGTCGACGGCGCGCCAGTTTCTTGCGCAAAAATCGTCGGCGCAAACACGAGCGCACACACGATCGCCCAACCCGGTACGAATTTCGACGTAGGACGCATCGGCCATCCCCCTGAATTGAAAATCTGTCGTCAGAGAAGTTGTACTTTACGACGAGGTTGTCAATAGCAAGCAGGCCATAGCGATCGATCAATTTCAGAATCATTCGACGGCAACCGTTATGTAGGTGTCGGCTGCTTTCCATCCTTATAGCGAAGCGGCGGGCTTGTCCAATATCACGGCGATCGCCGTCAAGCCATTAAACGGTGACTCTCGGTGTTTCGGTGTGGTGTGAAACCTTGAAAGGAGGAAGATCAGTCCGTGGAAAACGCTGGCGGCTACGCCGCCCGTTGCTTCGTGGCCCCGGAAATTTCGCTAACGATTGCGCGCGCAGCCGCTCGCGGATCCTTCGCGGCTGTAATTGGACGCCCTACCACCAGGTAATCAGCGCCAGCGCGAACTGCGTCGCCAGGTGTTGCGACGCGCGACTGATCATTCACCGCGGCGCTAGCGGGACGCACCCCGGGCACTAAAATTTTGAATTCCGAGCCGCACTCATTCCGAACCGCGGCGGCTTCATGCGCGGAGGTAACAATCCCGTCCATCCCGGCATTTTTCGCCAGCGTGGCCAGCGCCAGAACGCGCGATCCCAAAGGACCGTTCATCCCAATCTCTTGCAGGCTCGCCAAATCGAAGCTGGTTAGAACCGTCACGGCCAGCAGCGCAGGCCGGCCTCGCCTATTACCCGCAGCCTCGCGCGCCGCTCGCAAAACCGCCGAACCGCCCGCCGCGTGCAAGGTCATCAACCTCACCCGCGGCAGTTTCACAGCGGCTGCCACAGCGTGGCCGACGGTATTCGGGATGTCGTGGAATTTCAGGTCTAGGAAAATGTCGCAACCGAGGCCCGCGAGCTTCCTGACGGCCGCAGGTCCTTCAGAGGTAAATAGCTGACTCCCGACCTTGAACATACCGGCCACGCCATGGAGCTCTCGCGCCCAAGCCAGTGCAGTACTAAGTGTGTCGGTGTCCAGTGCGACTATCAGTTTCCGGAACGGCTTACCGTTGGGCGTGTTGGCACCTTTAGGAGTTCCAGCCGGACCTTTGCGATACCGTGCTGGTCGAATCCTAGCTTACGTGCCACTTCGTAGGAAACATCTAATTCGCGACCTTGGACGTACGGGCCTCGGTCGTTGATTCTAACCACCTGACTGCGATGGTTTCGAGTGTTCACAACTCGAACGATCGATCCCAGAGGCAGGGTCGGGTGGGCGGCGGTGTTTGCGTACATGTCGTAGGTTTCACCATCGGCAGTCGGCTGACCGTCGAAATCCTCGCCGTACCAACTGGTGGTGCATTCCCAAACTGCAAGAGGTTTCTGTTGGCCCTTATATCTGGAGGTTGTGGAGGCGGCTTCTGCTTCGTCAAGCGGGTTGCCTCGGCTTCCGGCGACCGTAGGGTTCACGGACGGGGTAAGAACGAGGAGACCCATTCCTAAGAACACCGTCTGCAGAATCACGAAAATCTTGGCTCTCATTAACACCTCATTATGGAGTCAGCTGATTTTACCGGCTTAGAGTATCCCAAGCAATCAGTTTAACGCTGTAGCGCGCCGCGTAACTTGCTGATTTCAAATGTACTTTGTTCCTTACACCACGTTTCCAGACCGCTTACGAGCCGTTCAGAAGCCCGCGGGTCTATAAAATGAGCGGTGCCCACCTCGACGGCCGAGGCTCCAGCGAGAAGGTATTCCGCCACATCTGCTGGTTTCTCAATGCCTCCCAATCCAACTACCGGGATTTTTACCGCCTCAGAGGCCTCGTAAACCAGCCTCATAGTTATAGGTTTTATGGCCGGACCTGACAACCCACCGGTCGTACTTCCAAGGCGGGACTTCTGAGTGTGGGCATCAATACACAGTGCGGGGTAAGTATTCGCAATGACCAAAGCGTCCGCGCCTTCTGCCTCGCAAATCCTGGCGCTAACCCCAATCATGTTAACGTTGGGCGACAGTTTAATCCAGAGGGGACGCTTCGCAGCTTTACGGGCGGCCCCTACGACAGCGGAGGTCAGTGCCAAATCGGTGCAGTACTCGATTCCACCCTTTTCGACGTTGGGGCAAGATATATTTAATTCATACGCCGCCAGCCCGTCGGCGTCTTCCAAAATCTGTATCACCTCAAGATAGTCGCCAATGCTATACCCGAAGACATTCGCGATGATAGCCGTCTCATAATGACGCAGGAGCGGCAGCTTCTGGGCAACGAACGCCCGCACCCCGATATTCTGAAGACCGATCGCGTTCACCATCCCGCTGGCGGTTTCGCACATCCTCGGTGCGGGGGCGCCTTCCATCGGTTTCGCCGAAAGTCCCTTTACGACGATTCCGCCGAGCCGATTCAAGTCCACTAAATGAGCGAACTCGATCCCGTAAGCAAAGGTTCCACTGGCTGTGATGATTGGATTTTTTAGGGAGACTGACCCAACGCTGACTCGGAGGTCAACCGTAGCGGCCCGTGGGGGAATGCTTGCCGGCGCCGGCGAATTCACGACGCGAAGTCTAGCATGCGCCCTTGAGAAAAAAGAAGCCTGAAACTAGGGCGAAACCCCGGAAACCGCGATTCAATGTTCTGCTAAAGTCGCAACGGCATTCCGCCGCTACGAACTCGCGAGTCTATGTTACGATGGGGCGCGAAAATGCGCGTCGTAGAAAAAAGACAGCTCCTCTCCGCGGAAGAAATCAGCCGTACCCTCCAGCGTCTGGCCCATGAGATCGTAGAAAAAAGCGGCGGCACAAAGGACCTCGCGCTAATCGGAGTCCGCCGTCGCGGCGTTCCTCTCTCCGAGCGCCTGGCAAAGACCATGCGCGACTTCTCCGGCGTTGAAATCCCGGTCGGCACGATTGACATCACTCTGTACCGCGACGACCTTTCGACAGTCGGCCCTCAGCCCGTGGTTCATTCAAACGAAATCAGCTTCCCGGTAGACGACCGCGACCTGGTAATCGTCGACGACGTGCTGTACACAGGCCGCACGATCCGCGCGGCAATGAATGGCCTCTTCGATCTAGGCCGCCCCAAGCGAATCCGTCTCTGCGTGCTAATCGATCGCGGCCACCGGGAAATGCCGATCGAGGCTACGTTCGTCGGCAATCATGTGCAAACCAGCGACACAGAAATCGTGGAAGTTCACCTGAAAGAAATTGATGGCGACGAGCGCGTAGTGCTAGTCGACCGCGTTGAGTGATGAGGTTGCCATGTCGCGGCTGACCGTGTTTATAAACGGACCGTTGCTTTGTAGGTCGTGGTTTTAGCCACGACACACCGTACACGCGAGGAAGTACGGCTTTAGCCGCTGAAGTTCCTTACGGTTCTACGCCGAGTTGTTCACCCGTCGAAAACCACTCGTGCCAAAGGGAAAAAGTGCTGCAGCGTCTGGAACACCTGCTCGGAATCGAAGACCTCACGCGCGAGCAAATTTCCTTTATCCTCGACCAAGCCAAGCCCTTCCAGGAATTCCAGCGTCACCCCCTAAAAAAACTGGCCACTCTGCGTGGAAAAACGGTCGCGCTAGCTTTCTTTGAAAATTCCACTCGCACGCGCATCAGCTTCGCCACTGCGGCAGCACGCCTGGGCGCGGACACCATGAACCTGCAAGCCGAATCATCCAGCCTGAAAAAAGGCGAATCGCTGCTGGATACAGTCCGCACACTAGAGGCGATGCGCCCCGACGGCATCGTAATCCGCCACAGCTCGTCAGGCGCTCCGGAATTCATCGCCAGACGCCTCGGCCTCCCGGTAGTGAATGCTGGCGACGGCACGCACGAGCACCCAACGCAAGCATTACTCGACGCGCTAACAATCCGCGATCGCAAAGGCAAGCTGGAAAATTGGAACGTCACCATCCTCGGCGACATCCTCCACAGCCGCGTGGCGCGCTCCAACATTCACCTGCTCAGCAAATTTGGCGTGCGCATCACGCTTTGCGGCCCCGCAATGTGGGTTCCACGCGGACTGGAAACTCTAGCGCCAAACGTGCGCCGGATAGAGCGAATCGAAGAAGCCCTGGATGGCGCCGACGCAATCATAGCGCTACGCGTTCAAACCGAGCGCTTGCACGAACCAGCGTTAGTGGCCGAGGAATACATCCTGCGTTATCAGCTAACGCCGCAAAGACTAAACTTAGCTAAACCAGACGCGCTGGTATTGCACCCTGGTCCAATGATTCGCGGCCTGGAAATCGACGACGCAGTGGCCGACGGCCCGCAATCCTGCGTCCTGGAACAAGTAACAAACGGCCTCGCGATTCGCATGGCGCTTCTCTACCACATAGTCGGCGGAGCTGCGGTCGAAACTCCACCAGCGTCGAAAGATGCGGAGAAGTCCCAGTGAGCGGGCCGTGCACCAAGATCCGAGTGAGCCGGGCGCGGATGAATTTGCACCCGCAGGGGCCGCTCGCCGCGCCGCAGTTAGCGGTCGCGTCAAATCAAAACGCGCAGGAGTTTAGCGCAGCTCAAGCGCCGGAGGCGCGACACATGCTTCACACCTACGCCTTAGTGCGCGGCTGCAATCTGGCTCGTCGGATTTCTCACATGACGGCCAAATACCGAGATGGAATGAACCAATGCTGCTAATCAAAAATGGCCGTGTCGTCGATCCAGCAAGCAAAACCGACGCCACCCAAGACATCCTGATAGACGGGGTACGCATAGCCAAAACCGGCGCACATCTTTCAGCCCCCGACGACGAGGTCTTCGACGCGCAAAACCTGATCGTCGCTCCGGGCTTCATCGATCTCCACTGCCACCTGCGCGAACCCGGCCAGGAAATGTCCGAGACCATCGAAACCGGCGCGCGCTCCGCGGCCCGCGGCGGCTTCACAGCTATCTGCTGCATGCCCAACACGCACCCCATAAACGACAACGCCTCCATCACCCGCGGAATCGTTGACCGCGCCGCAGCAGCGAAAAGCGTAAAAGTCTGGCCAATCGGTGCCGCCTCAATCGCCAGCAAAGGCGAAGCGCTGGCAGAAATCGCGGCAATGAAAGACGCTGGAATTGTAGCAGTAAGCGACGACGGCAAACCCATAGCCACGGCCCGCCTCATGCGCCAGGTAATGGATTATTGCAACGCGCTGAATCTGCCGGTGATCGACCACTGCGAAGATCCCTCACTCTTCGCAGGAGGCGTGATGCGCGAAGGCCCGCGTTCAATCCGCCTGGGCCTGAAGGGAATCCCAGCCCAGTCGGAATCCATCTGCGCCGGCCGCGACGTAGAAATCGCAGCGCTCACAGGCGCGCGCCTGCACATTGCGCACATGTCCACAACAGCCACCCTCGAATACGTGCGCTGGGCAAAAAAGCAAGGCCTGCGCGTAACCTGCGAAATTACCCCGCACCACTTCACGCTGTGTGACGAAGACGTGCGTTACGATACAAATTACAAAATGAATCCGCCGCTAGCGTCGCGCGAAGACCGCGCAGCCCTGATAGCAGGTCTGGCCGACGGCAGCATCGACGCCATCGCCACAGACCACGCCCCGCATCATGCAGCCAGCAAAGACGTAGAATTCGATCGCGCCCCTTTTGGCATTACAGGATTCGAGACGGCGCTCGCTTTGGGCCTAAGCGAGCTAGTCCACACCGACAAAATCCCGCTCATGCGCCTGATCGAGCTTTTCACCACGGGACCAGCGAAAGTTTTGGGCATCGAACGAAAAATCGCGCAAGACCAACCCGCAGACGTCACAATTTTCTCAACCGATCACGCCTGGACCTACCACGCCTCCGAATCCCCTAGCAAATCGCGCAACACCCCCTTCGACGGCCGCAATTTCAAAGGCGCCCCAATCGCCACAATCGTAGGCGGCCACATAATATATCGCCGCGACCAGCACACCACCGACACGTAATTCAGAAAGACTGAGTATTGTAGAGGCGGCTCGACGGCTTGGCCGAGCCGGCAGATGTGGGTGAGATCGGAGCGCCTTGTGACCTACTCCGGCTTTGTAAAACGCGACCGGGAATTTAATGCGTGGCGGGCTCAGCTGCGGGATGCATCCCATGCTGCGGGACTTCGTGAACACCGCGAAGCGGCTGTTCCTGGTGAAATCGAAATAACTGATTCAAAGGCCCAGCGCCTTTACCAATAGCATAAGATTTTTCAATAGCCTTGGTGACGTAGGCCTTCGCCAAAATCACAGCCTGGCGAAGTTCCAGCCCGCCAGCCAATTGCGCAAGTATGGCCGACGAAAAGGTACAACCAGACCCGTGCGTGTTAGGGCTCTTCACGTGTTCGCCGCCGAACGTTTCCACCACGGTCCCGATGCACAACACATCGATGGGTTTATCCAGATGGCCGCCGGTAACCACCACCGCTCGCGCGCCCATCTCCACAAGCTTCAGCCCCGCAGCTTTCATCCCGGCAAGGTCTTTCACTTCCATGCCGGTAAGAAACTCGGCCTCAGGAATGTTGGGAGTGATCACGCTCACACGCTTCAGTAATTCATCTCGTACGAATTTCAAGCCGGAGGTATCGAGCAATTCCGCATTCCCGGCCGTCGGGCGATAAACAGGATCGAGCACAACATGCGGAAATCTGTGCTTATCCAGAAACTCGGTCACCGCCGAAGCATTTGCGCGATTAGCCAGCATGCCGATTTTCACGCCCGCGATGGTTACATCCTCCGCCAATGTATCAAGTTGTGCGCGCAAAGTGGCCGAAGGCGTAGCGTGAACCGACACCACGCCTTGTGTCGACTGCACGGTCAACGCAGTGATCGCCGCGATGCCATAACAATTGTGCGCCACGAAAGTTTTCAGGTCGGCTGCAACGCCAGCTCCGCAGGAAGGGTCAAATCCCGCGATGGTTAGAAGGATTGGAGGTGTGTGATTCGTGTGGTTACCCAATTAGAGCGCCTCCGCGCAAAGGGCTCTTCAGACAAAATTAGCCGGCGCTGACCATTTTTGCTGTGCCGCACCGGCAAAGAAAAATGTACGCGCGTTGTCGCACATAGCGCAACAAGAATATTTTAAATGTCGGTGAGAATGATGAGAGATGTCTTACTCAGTCAGAAACGCTCACGGGAAAAGACCGCGAACCAACGTGGCATCGGCCACACGGCCCACAGCGAGCACGTACGCGCCAGTGCGCAGGTGCGCGCGATGTTTCCGGGCAGTCTCATGCACTTCGTGAAACGCGCGCCGCATCACCAAATCAAGCTTCGCGTTCACCTCCGCCTCGGTCCAGAAGAAGCTCTGTAAATCTTGCACCCATTCGAAATAGCTGACCGTCACTCCGCCGGCGTTGGCCAGGACGTCTGGAATGACCATGATTCCTTTACGTGCCAGAACTTCATCAGCATGCGGAGTAGTAGGCCCGTTAGCGGCCTCTGCAACAATCTTCGCCTTAATCTGGTCCGCATTATTCAAGGTAATCGCGTTTTCCAAACCAGCGGGCACCAAAATGTCGCACTTCATAGTAAGCAAATCATCATTCGAAATGCGCGAAGTCCCAGGCATACCCACAACTGTTCCAGAACGCTCCTTGTAGCGCATTGCCTTCAACGGATCGATGCCGCGCGAATTGAATACACCGCCCCGCGAATCGCTGATCGCGACCACACGCGCTTTCTTCTCGGCAAAAAGTTTCGCCGCGATCGACCCTGCATTCCCGAATCCCTGAATTGCGACGCTCGCGCCGCGCACAGACATTTTCTTCACCTTGCAAGCTTCTTCCACCACCATTACGCAGCCGCGAGCCGTAGCTTCGTTGCGCCCTTCCGAGCCGCCGATCGAAATGGGCTTGCCGGTAACGACTCCCAGGGAAGAGTGCCCTTTGGTCATCGAATACGTATCCATGATCCAGGCCATCGTCTGCGAATCGGTATAAACATCCGGCGCGGGAATATCCTGCTCAGGCCCAATGATCGGAAGAATCTCTGCTGCGAACCGCCGAGTCATCCGCTCCAGTTCAGACTTGCTCATCCGCTTCGGATCGCAAATCACACCGCCCTTAGCGCCGCCGTAAGGAATATTCACTGTCGCGGTTTTCCACGTCATCCACATCGCCAAAGCTTTCACTTCGTCCAAAGTAACAGCGGGGTGATAGCGAATCCCGCCCTTGGCAGGCCCCCGCGCCACATTGTGCTGCACGCGAAACCCGGTAAAGACTTTGATCTGCCCGTTATCCAACTTGGTGGGAATGGAAACTTCCAGCACGCGCTTCGGCGTGCGCAAAATCTGCCGCATCCCCTGATCCAGCTTCAAATATTCCGCCGCGATATCAAACTGGATTTGCGAAATGCGGTAAGGATTTAGGTCCTCACGCGGCGCGATCCGCGGAATCGATTGCGTACTTACAGCCTTGGCAAGCAGAGCCATTCAGTCTTCCTTCCTGACTTAGGTGATGGAGGCATTTGTAGGGGCCGGTGCTTCTTACGCGAATCGAAGTTTAGTAGAGCAGCGCAGGATGTCAATGGAAACCAATACCGAAATATTAAATGTCACAAACGCTTGTGCCTAAAGTGTGGAGTGGTCACATATGCCGCGGCCCGCTTAAGTTATTGCAATACAGCATCTTATAAGCCAGCTGCAACGGAATTCATACGCTGTTTAGCTACGGAGTCTCGATTTGGAACGGCGTAAGAACGCCGTTGACCAGGCGCCATCAGCAAGCTACGCTCCCCAAGCCTAATAACCTGCTTCGCCGGCAGCGAGCCGGCCAAGCTCGGCCGACCAATCCGGAACGCCTTCGCACGCGTACTTAAAGGGAGCCTCATTTAATTTGTGACTGGAGAGAAGCAAGCGGATTTGAAGTCTTCCGACGCTATGCTGGTCGCCAGAATCGTCGAGCGTGACGAGTCAGCGCTTGCTGCGCTGTACGACCGTTACGCGGGCATGCTCTCGTCTGTCTTGAATCGGATCCTGCGCGACACGCAAGCGGCCGAAGAAATTCTGCAGGATATTTTCTACCAGTTGTGGCGCACCGCGCCGCAGTTCGACGCGACGCGAGGCTCGCTGCCAGGCTGGCTATTAGTGATAGCGCGGAACAGAGCCATCTCGCGTTTGCGTCGCCACAATCCCGCATCAGGCGACGAATTGGTTGAGAACACTGTTGTTGTACCCACGAATCTCGAAAACGCTATTGCACAAGACCAGCTCATCGTGCGAGTCAAACACGCGCTCGAAAGTCTTCCCCAAGAACAGCGCGCCGCCATCGAGCTGGCATATTTCGAAGGGCTGACGCACAGCGAAATCGCGCTGCGCACGGGCGACCCGTTAGGCACGGTGAAAACGCGCCTGCGTTCCGCGGTTGAGACACTGAAACGGAATTTACCCATATGAGCGGCCAACATCCAACTCGGCCAGAAGACTTCGATCTCTTCGCGCTCGGCGCGCTGGACGCTGACGAGAAGCAAGCGATTGAAACGCACGTGGCGACGTGTGCCGAATGCGCGCAAAAGCTCGCGGAAGCCCAAGGCCGCATGGCCATCCTGGCTTTCGCCGCCCCACGCGTGGAACCCTCGTCCGGCGTGAAAGAGCAACTGATGCGTCAGCTTCACGCAACAGCGGAAGGCCCAGGCGGAAGCCTCGCGCGCAAGCAGCGCGAACCAGCAAATGGAACGTCCTCACGCTGGTGGGCAGTTCTGGTTCCCATAGCCTCGGCATTCGCGCTAGCGACAATCCTGCTCTGGCTGCACAACGAGCAACTCACGCGCCAGCTAACAGACCTGCGCGAAACAGTTCAGCAGCAAGAACAACAACTCGAAGAATCCCGCCACATGGTTGAACTGATGGCAGCACGCGATACGCAGGTGGTATCTCTAGCGGTGCAGAAAGGCCAGCCAGAAGGCGCGGCGCGCGTTGTCTATAACCAGCGCGAAGGCATGATGATGTACGACGGCGCGTTGCCGCCAGCGCCGCCAAACAAAAGTTACCAGCTGTGGCTAGTCCCAATGAAAGGCGCGCCAATCAGCGCAGGAGTGCTCATCACAACAAACGGCACTCCGAGCCACATGATGATGAAGCTGCCAGAAGGCGTAGCCGCAAAAGCCTTCGCAATAACGCTAGAACCAGCAGGCGGCATGCCGCAACCAACGGGTCCAATGGTTCTGGTCGGCCCGGTTTCTTAGTCCAAGACGAACAGGCAACGAATCTCCACCCGTCGCACTGACGCGGACTCTGAAGCCCCACTTCGTCGAATGTCTGTTAAGTTAACAGCAGACACGTATCTGGTATGAAATCGTTCGTTCTATGTGTCTTGCCCCCTCAACTCAATTCCGCTAGCCTTAACTTCTATGGTAAAGGCAGCCGCCACTAGCTCAAAACTAAAGGTTTGCCTGCTTTCTCCACATCCCATGGTTCTTGAGGAGTTTCGCCGCCTTCTGGCCGCGGATGTCAATTTCCAGCTGGTCTGCCGTCAGCTTGATTCCATGTTGGCCCCGGACCTGCGCAACCTGGAAGTACCGCGTGCTTCTGTTTATGTGATCGATGCCCACGCGGCCCGCCAGGCCACAGGAGCTTTGCTCGGCAATATCCTCGATCACAATGCGGCCGCGCGGCTTTTAGTGGTGGGCGACAGTCTCAACGAAGCGGACTGCTACACGCTTCTGCGCCAGGGTGTAAAAGGTATCCTGAACTATAAGGAAGCTCGCGAACAGCTACCCCGCGCTCTTCCCTTGGTAGCATCCGGCGGGTTCTGGGTACCGCGTGAAGTCCTTTCCCGCTTCGTAGATTCAATTCTAAGTACGACGCAAGGACGCCGCCTCCGCAGCGATTCCCCCACAGAGCTGAGCCGCCGCGAACAAGAAGTCCTGAGCGGCCTCCTCGAAAATCTAGCCAATAAAGAAGTCGCGGACCGCCTGCACATTTCAGAACGCACTGTAAAATTCCACGTCTCAAACCTGCTAGCCAAATTCGGCGTACGCCGCCGCGCTGACCTGATCTTGCTTTGCTACCAGCGTCGCGGCAACCCAAGCTAACTCGATTTATATTTTCCCCGCATCTTGCGCGTCGAGCCACGACTCCAGATTCACTGCTATAATCCGACGCCGTGAGACTTTGATGGCCGACGAAATCGCCCCTGAACCCATGAATTTCGAGTTGCCGCTCACACTCTTCAGACAGGGAGTTTTTTTAGACGCTCGCTTTCGAAAGTCCAGAGCGGCTTTCAGCGTTTCTCCGCGCAGCCGTCTTATCTTTCCAGCCCTGCGAAAAATTTAATGCCTACCTTCTACATCGAAAATTTTGGCTGCCGCGCAACAGACGCCGACGCAACAACCCTGCGCCAGGCAATGATTGCCGGCGGCATGTCCGTGCTCGAACAACCCACAGCCGCTGACTTGGTGGTGTTGAACACCTGCACGGTCACAGCTTCCGCCGATTCGCAAGCTCGCGAAGCCATTCGCAAAATCCATCGCTCCAACCCCTCGGCAATCATAGTGGTAACTGGCTGCTATGCTCAACGGGCCCCGGAAGAACTCGCAGCGCTGGAGGGTGTGTCGCTAGTCGTCGGCAATTCCCATCAGACCCAGATCCCGCGTCTCGTTCGCGAAGCATTTGCGCTCTATCCGCATCGACATTCTGCCTGTCCCGATGCAGGAAGGGAACGTAGCGAAGAATCTCTCTTCGCTTTCGCCGGGCGGTCGGCAACAAATTTCGTGCCGCTCACGTGCCTGGACGACGAACCGATGTCCCTCGCTCGCGGCCCGGCAAAAATTCTCACAGGCGATATCTTCGCGCAAACATCACTTCCGGTCGCGCCGATTGAAAACGCCGGCGTCTTAGCGGACCGCACCCGCCCGATCCTGAAAATCCAGGATGGCTGCAACAATCGCTGCTCCTATTGCGTGATTCCCTTCGTAAGAGGCCGGAGCCGCAGTCTGCCACCTGGCGCCGTGATTGACGAAGTCAAGAAATTAGAAGCGGCAGGCGCGAAAGAGATTGTTCTTAGCGGAATCAACCTGGGCTCCTACGGCCGCGATCTCACGCCCCGCGAGGCTCTCGCCCCAACCGCGCAGCGAATCCTGAAAGAGACAACCCTCGAGCAGCTTCGCTTCAGCTCCATCGAGCCGCAAGATGTTACCGAAGATTTCATCGCTTTCGTTGCAGCTTCGCCGCGAATCGCGCGCCACTTTCACGTTCCACTGCAGTCCGGGTCAGACCGCATCCTGCGCGCCATGCATCGCTGGTATCGCGCGGCTCACTATGCGCAGCGCATCAAGCTCATTCGCCAGACCCTGCCGGACGCCGCCATTGGCGCTGACGTGATCGCCGGCTTCCCCGGCGAAACCGATGACGATTTCCGCGCTACTTTTGAATTCATCGAACGTTTGCCCTTCACCTACCTGCATGTTTTCGCCTTCTCCGCACGCCCCGGCACAAAAGCAGCCGACTTGGCTGAACCGCTGCCAACGGAAATAATTCGCCAGCGCACACACGCGCTACGCACTCTGGGTCAGAGCAAATCGGCGGAATTCCGCAGTCGCCTGGCAGGCCGAATCGTACGCGCGCTGACGCTGAAACGCGGCGGAAACACCTGGACAGAAGCAATCACTGGAAATTACTTGCAGGTGCGCATCGCGGGCCGCCTCGCCGCAAACCAATGGTGTGATGCCCGCATCGACGCAGACCCTGCGCAAATCCACGCCGCACCCGCGGCGATCGAAGCTGCGAGCAATCCCTAATTCTCGAAAATAACTTCGGCAAGCGCCAAATTCCCGCTGTGCGTAATCGTCAGCGATATATTTTTCGCACCTAGCCGTTCAGCGAATTGCCGCGCCACGCCTTCCAGATGCAATGTGGGCTTTCCGCTGGGTTCGCGCATCACTTCGATATCGCGCCAGCGCACGCCGAATCTCCAGCCGGTTCCGAGCGCCTTCATCGCCGCTTCTTTCGCCGCAAATCGCCCGGCGTAACGCTCGAATTTTTGGCGATAGCTTTCGCAGTACGCAACTTCACGCGCAGTGTAAAGCCGCTCCACAATAGGCGCGCCATGCCGCGTGATAGCCGCTTCGATTCGGTCGATTTCCGCGATGTCCAGCCCTAATCCGACGATCAAAAAGTTCACCGTCCTCGCGGCAACTCAAAAATATTGCGGCATTCACCGCTGCGCGATTATACCTATAATTAAGATGGCCGCGCCGCGCGACCCAAGCCATCCCAGCATGCCCAATCGAATTACAAAGACCAAGCCACCACCGCGCAATGCAGGGAAAAAATCTCCAGCACCTCGCGCGAAATGGAATTTGCGCCGTAGCGCTGGCCTGCAGATTCTGGAAGCCCCGCCCCTATCACCGATCGGTTGGCTGGTGCATGGGTTCAGCACTCGTCCAGGGGGCACAAGCGAACTCGAAACCAACAGCAACGCCCGCGCCGCCAAAGAAAGCGTTCTGAACCTCGGCTTCACCGATTGGGACACACGTGCCCGCGTTATCCAGAATCGCCAGGCATTCCAGAACGCGCTTGGCGCGGCCAAAATGCGCGTAATTGGCCTGCGCCAGATTCACTCCGACATCGTTTACACAGTGGGCAGCGACGAAGTTCCGCAAGGCGCACAAGCCCCACAAGGCGACGCGCTCATCACCCGAGAAAGAGGAGTTCTGCTGGTCGTACAAACTGCGGATTGCATCCCAATTCTGCTGGTCGACACAAAACAGCGCGCCATTGCCGCAATCCATTCAGGCTGGCGCGGCACAGCCCAGCGCATCGCCGAAAAAACCGTGGGCCGGATGCAAATGGAATTCGGCACGCATCCGCAAGACCTGATCGCCGCAATCGGCCCAGGCATCGCCCAATGCTGCTACGAAGTAGGCCACGAAGTAGTGAAAGAATTTGCCGCGAAGTTTCCGAACGCCCATGAATGGTTCGAAGGCCCATTCGACGCACTGGAAAACAGCGACAATGATTCCAATTGGCTACCGTGGCTCACGATGCGTCCACCAGGCCACGCCCCCCCGCCGCCCCGCGTTAAACTGGATTTGGTCGCCGCGAACCGCGCGATTCTCGCGAACGCCGGACTCCCGCCGGAGAAAATCCAATCCTCAGATCTGTGCACGGCCTGCCGCAGCGATCTCTTCTTCAGCTACCGCCGCGACCACGCTACAGGTCGCATGATGGCGGCAATAGGAATGCCCTGAGGGCAATGTCGACGTCCCACCAGCAAGGCAACGGCCCGCCCCGCACAAATACAAATAAAAGCCTCAAATCGCTGGAGAAATCTGCGCGAACCTCCCACCATCATTCACACTACCAGATTCAATCAACGCGAGCTGCCCGCAGGCAGCCATCACATCCTGCCCCCGCGAATACCTTACAAACGCGCGAACATTCTCTTCCGCCAGAATCTCCCGAAACTCCTCAATCCGCGCAGCATCGGGAGCCCTGTAAGGCAACTCCCCAGGATTCCAGGGAATTAAATTCACCTTCACCCGCAAATTCCCCAGCAACCGTGCCACGCGATGCGCATCTTCAGCCGCATCATTAAATCCACCCAGCAAAACATATTCAAACGTCAAATGTTCCCACGGCCGCAAAGGATATCGCGCGCATGCATTCAGCAACGTCGCAATCGGATACTTGCGATTAATCGGCATAATTTTATCGCGCTGCTCATCCGACGAAGCATTCAGCGAAATAGCCAGCTTCGGCCGCACCTTCTCCCGCGCCAGCCGTTCAATCCCAGGAACGATCCCGCTGGTAGAAAGTGTCATGTGCTTCGGTGTTACCGCCATCCCATTAGAATCCAGAAGAATCCTCAGCGCAGCCATCACCGGCTCATAGTTCAACAAAGGTTCGCCCTGTCCCATCAACACCACATTTGTCCGCGGCTTCAGCGCGGCCCGATTGTCCTCCAGCGCCACCAGCACTTGCCCAACAATCTCGCCTGCAGTCAGATTGCGAATCAACCCCAGCGTCGCCGTAAGACAAAAATGGCAATCCACAGCACAACCCGCCTGCGTTGAAATACAAATGGTCTGGCGATTCTCTTCAGGCATGAAGACAGTTTCGATGGTCGTGGAATTGATCCGGGCGCCGCCGCCGCGACTTGCGGCTCCGTCCCCAGGCAACTCCAGAAGATACCGCACGGTCCCGTCAGACGAATGGAATCGCCGCAAAACCCGCGGCAACAAAATCGAAGCCCTGTCAGCAAGCCGTGCACGCAAAGCCGCAGGCAGGTTCGTCATCGCCGCCAGGTCAAACCGACGTTCGGCATACACTGCGTGGTAAATCTGCGCCCCGCGATAAGCGGGTTCGCCAAGAGATTGCAGCAGAGCGTGGAGCTCGTCCGCGGACAGTCCCAACAGATTCACAGTGCCAGCGGAATCGTGCAGTGCGGTCTGTAGACCCATGTTGGCACCATACTAACATGTGCCCAGGACTATGATTTCCAGCAGCCAGCTCGCCCGCGCGGCGATATAATGAAAGTTCTAACCACACAGCAGTCGCAGAAGCAATTCGGAGGCGCGCCGATGGCAACTTTAACCCCAGTAGACGGCAAAACTCCGGTGGAGCTCATGACCATCGACGAGTGGGTGAAGCAGCTCTGCGCCATTCCCGAAAGAGATTTCACTATTCCGCGCGTTTTCGATTTCACGGCAGGCAAAGCCATCGATCCGCAAACGCTGTCACCGTATCTCTTTTACGCAAAGAGTCACTACACCCGCAACCTGATTCACAAATGCGAACTGTTTGAAGTTCTCGCGATCTGCTGGGACATCGGCCAGGTCAGCCGCATCCACAATCATCGAGATCAAAATTGCTGGATGGTCACTCCGATTGGTCGCCTCCGAGTTCAGAATTTCCGGGTCGAAAGCCGCGACCCGTCACACGGCAGCTGCAAACTGATACCTTCGGAAGCTTATGACATGGACGCTACACATCCCGCGGTCGTACAGCCCGACGAGCCCGTACATCAAGTGCTGAATTTACCGGAATTCAATCAGCGAGCCGCGAGCGTTCACATCTACTCCTATCCCTATTCCACCTGCGAAGTTTATTCGTTAGACAAAGGCGCCTATGCCGATGTCCCGCTGCATTATTCCAGCGAATACGGAAAACTCGATCCCGGCGAGAAATTGATCTAACCGCGTACCATTTGCAATTTGACCTCACTCTTAGCCAAGCGAAGAACCTCTCTCCGCTTTCTCGCCAGTCTCCCGACTGTCACAAGTCAAACGCACGTCCAATCCCGCCGATGTTAACCTGACGTCTCCACCGCATCGCTGCAATCCAGTTGCGACACACCCACTGGAAATTTTCGCTTCGCGATATGACATTTAGCGCCGCACCATGCCACAATACCAATATACATGCCGGACCCAAATCCCAAGGTGCGTCAGGACGTCCTTCCCAATGGCTTGGTGGTAATCACCGAGCCCATGGAACACGTCCATTCCGTTTCAGTCGGAATCTGGCTGCGCTCCGGTTCGCGCTGCGAGCCACCCGATATCAACGGCATTTCCCATTTCATCGAACACATGGTGTTCAAGGGAACCAACCGCCGCACGGCGGAAGATATCGCGCGGGAAGTTGACAGCGTCGGCGGAATGCTGGACGCCTTCACATCCAAAGAAATGGTTTGCTTCAACACCCGAGTCCTCGACGAGCACCTCCCGAAAGCTTTCGACGTGCTCGCAGACATGGTTCTCGATCCGAAATTCGCCGACGACGAAATCGATCGCGAAAAATCGGTGATCCTGGAAGAAATTCGCATGACCCAGGATAATCCCGAAGACCTCGTCCACGAACTTTTCACCCAGAATTTCTGGTCCCCTCACGCCTTGGGCAAACCTATTCTAGGCACGCCCGAAACGGTTTCCGCGTTCACTCGGGAGACGCTGCGCGAATGGTTCGATCACAAATACGCCCCCAATAATCTGGTGATCACCGCGGCGGGCCATCTGACCCACGAGCAACTTTTGGATCTGGTCACCGAGCGATTTTCAAAGCTGGCATCCACAAACGGAAATGCCGCCGAACCCAAGCCGCAGCCCGCTCCGCACATTACGCTGCGCACCAAGCACGAACTCGAGCAGGTCCACATCTGCCTGGGCGTTCCGGCGTTGCCCATGACGGATCGCCGCCGCTTCGCAGTGGCAGTTCTCAACAACGTTCTCGGCGGCGGCATGTCCTCCCGCCTGTTTCAGAATATTCGCGAACGCCAGGGCCTCGCGTACGCAATCTTCAGTGAACTCAATTCCTATCGCGATGCCGGAGCGCTTTCGGTTTATGCCGGCACGTCGCTGGAAAACGCCTCTCAACTGGTAAGCTCAGTCCTCGATGAATTCCGCCGCCTTCGCGACGAAACTCTTACCGCGGAAGAATTACGCCGCGCCAAAGATCATCTGAAAGGCGCCACCTTGCTGTCACTCGAAGGCAGCGGCCAGCGCATGAATAGCCTGGCGCGCTATCATATGTACTTCAACCGCCACTTCACAGCCCAGGATCTGATCGCGCTGCTCGAAAGCGTGACGGTCGACGACGTTCAACAGCTTGCGCGCGAATTTTTCCGGGATGGCGGCATTGCTGCTTCCGTAGTAGGCAACCTCAACGGCTTCGAACTCACCCGCGAACAGCTCGCAATCTGAAGACTTCCATTTCTTAGCCAAATTACTGCCGCAGAAAATCGAAAAGAGCCGTTACGTCCGCGCTATCTTCGCGCTGGAATGATGCGCTCAGCAGTTACACTCTCGCTATTCGCGCGACTTCGTGTTGACGCCAGCGTGACAGTTTGCCATTATCCTTTGCAGTCGCGCGCAATCGCGGCACTGGGGGAAGCGTATCTCGCTTCGTGTTTCAATTCTGGCGTCGGGAAGTACCGGCAACTGCACGTTGCTCGAGTCGGGGTGCACGACCCTTCTGATTGACGCTGGCCTCGGTCGCAAAGAAATGTTGCGCCGCTTCGAAACGCTGGGCCGCTCGCGTCCCGAACACGTAGACGCCATCCTCGTCACCCACGAACACAGCGATCATTCCAACGGCCTGGCCCAACTCGCACGCGATTGGAAATGTCCCGCCTATTTGACGGAACTCACGCACCGGGAAATGCTGAAGATGTACCAGGATGGCCCAAAAACCAGAATCGAACGCCTCATCTACATCCGGCCCGGTATCAAATTCGTAATCGGCGATATCGAAATCACGGCATTCACAATCCCGCACGATGCTGCCGATCCAGTAGGCTACGCGTTTTGCGCCAACGGCAAAAAAGTAGCGATCGTCACAGACCTGGGCTACATGCCGGAGCTGGTAAAACACCACCTGCGCGAATCCGATTTCCTGATCCTGGAATCGAACCACGATTTGGAAATGCTCAAAGTCGGCCCCTACCCCTGGTACATCAAGCAAAGGGTCATGAGCCGCACAGGCCACTTGTCGAACACCATCGTCAGCGAATTTCTGGCGGATTCAGAAGTGTTCGACGGCCGCGCGCAACATTTAGTCCTGGCGCACATCTCGGAGCAGAACAATACGCCAGACGTAGCCCGCATCTGCGCCGAGGAAGCCCTCAACCGCCGCCCAGGCCTGTTCGCATTCCGCGGCACCCTGCACATAGCCTCCCAGCGCGTCCCCCTCGGCCCATTCGACCTGTAAGGGCGTAGAAGGGCCGTATTACGCGTGACCATCTTCGGATTTATCAGGGGGCGTAGGATATCGCTATCCAACGCCTTTATGGGCGCTGGCTCGCTGATGTGCCTGCCATCACGCGCCGCTGTGGGAATTCGGGTATGATGACTTAGGGAATTCCCCCGCCGTTTGTTGGCATCGGTTGTCGTCAGTTGGAATCCATGTGGGCTTTGCGCGCTGCGTAATTTCTATGGCGTGCGCGAACGCCGAGGGGGCTGGGTTTGATCGCACGGTACACGCGTCCGGAGATGGGGCGTGTTTGGAGCGAGGAGAATCGCTTCCAGAAGTGGCTCGAAGTAGAGTTGGCCGCCTCGGAGACGCTCGCCGAATCGGGCGTCGTTCCGCGCGAAGCCTCGGCAAAACTGCGCCAGCGCGCGCGTGTGGATGTGGCGCGGATCAACGAAATCGAAGCCAAAGTCCGCCACGACGTGATCGCATTCACCGTCGCGGTGCAGGAAACCGTTGGCGATCCGGAAGCAGCGCGCTGGCTACACTACGGCCTCACGTCCAATGACGTTGTGGATACCGCGCAAGCTCTGCTGGTGCGCGAGGCTTCGCGTCTGATCGAAGCGAAGATCGAAGCGTTAGGCGCAGTGCTGGAACGCCGCGCTTGGGAATTCAAAGACACGCCGGAGATCGGCCGCACTCACGGAATCCATGCCGAGCCCATCACATTCGGCCTGAAGATCGCCAACTGGTACGCGGAAAATCGACGCGACCTCGCCCGGTTTCAGGTTGCCGCGCAGCAAATGGCCGTAGGCAAGATTTCCGGCGCTGTGGGAACGTGTACGCATCTCGGTCCCGAAGTCGAAGTCAGGATTTGCCAGCGTCTGGGACTCGCGACCGCGCCCATCACTTCCCAGGTGATCGAACGCGACCGGCACGCCCAATACTTGACGACGCTGGCAATCGTAGCAGCCTCGCTGGAACGCATCGCGCAGGAAATCCGCCATCTGCAGCGCACCGAGGTCCGCGAGCTGGAAGAGCCATTCGGCGGCGAGCAGCGCGGCAGTTCGGCGATGCCGCACAAACGTAATCCAGTTGCCAGCGAGCAGGTTTGCGGCCTGGCGCGCGTCGTGCGATCGAATTCGCTGGCGGCGCTGGAGAATGTAGCGCTCTGGCACGAACGCGATATTTCGCACAGCTCGGTCGAACGCGTGGTTCTGCCGGACTCGACGATTCTGGCGGATTACATGCTCTATCGCACCGCGGAAATCGTTGGCAACATGAAAGTGTTCCCCGCGCGCATGTTGCGCAATCTGAACGCTACGCAAGGCCTGGTGTTCTCCGGCCAGCTGCTGCAGGATTTGGTCGAACACGGCGCGCCACGCGAGGACGCCTACAAATGGGTTCAGTCGCATGCAATGGCAGCTTGGGAATCGGAATCGAGCTTCCGCGACCGAATCGGCTCGGATGCGAATATTCGGAAGTATATGAACGAAGAGTTATTGAACCACGCGTTCGATCTGCAGAGGCAGCTGCGGGCGGTCGATGCAATTTTCCAGCGTGTTTTCGGCGCTAAAACCGCAGTCGCAGTCTGAAAATCTCCCGCCAACGCACTCTGAAGAATTCCACGGCGATTTTTCGCTGAAATATCCCGAAACCTGACCGGCTTTTCCAACAAGAGCGCCAGCCGCTTCCCGGGGGCGAATCCCAGAACCGGCCGCTCTTTCAGCCAATCGCAATTTAACCATCTATTGCGGATTTTTAGGCGCGGCAGCCTTTGGCGCGGCATCGTTCTCCGCAGCGGGCTTCGCATTCGGCGCAGAGGGATCCGCCGTCGCAACGTCCGGCGCCGGCGTAGACCCTCCCAGCCTCACCTCGGAAGAAAATTTCTTGTAATTGCTGTAGCGATCGATTTGATTGGCTTTTACTTTCACGAAGACCAGCCTGGCGTTGGCGTGAACCTCGTCATAGCTCGGTAGCCACACTTCGTTGTTCACCATCGTCTGCTCGAACACAAACGTGGAACCTTTGGACAGCGATCCCAGCAAGCCGCCCGCGACTTTGAAATTATCGCCCAGGTGCGCTTCCAGGCGGGCCACATCGCGGGCCTGCTCGTCCACCCAGATCACGCCAACCAGCTTCTGCACCAGGTTTTCCGCCAGACTTTTCGGCTTGTAGTCCAGGTTAGGGCCAAAGTCGAACACGATCACTTCCTGCCCGCGAAACATTTCGCGCCGCGGATTGGTGAACTTTTCGGCGCTCAGGAAATCGGAGATTTGCGCTTCCTCTTGTTTTTCTTCCTTCCGTTGTTTTTTGGGATCGTTGGCCAGCTCGACCTGTTTTTTCCTAGCTTCGTCAAATTGCTTGTTGAAGCGCTGGTCTTCTTTCTTTTTTTCCTCGCCTTCCAGCGGCTTGCCGTCCTTCGCCTGCAGACGGCGAATTTCGTCCTCGCCCACATAGAATATGTCGTATTCCTTCACCGAACGCGGCGTCACGTCGCCATTCGACTCGGCTCTTTCCTCCTCCTCCGTCAGATGACAGGTGTATTGCCTGACGATTTCGTCGTTCGCCTTCTGATTTTTCTGGATGTCGCGCAAAAGTTGCGCGATATCGGGCAATGGCCGGGTATCGGCGCGCGGAAAATCGAAGATGGCATCGTTCACCGGCGAATTGATCTCGACGCGCGTCACAGTAATCTGGTAATCGCGATCCCCGCGTCGCAATGCGATCTTGCGCGGCTCCAGAATCCCGTTCACTGGCTCATAGTCCTCATAATCGTATTGTTCGGCAGGCGCGGCAGAATCGGCCGCGGAGGATGTGCCAGTGGCGCGCGTAGTAGGTTGCGCCGGCGAATTCACAATCTCGCGCGCGATCAAGTGGCTCTGCACGTCGAAAAAAACATCGCGGGTGACGCCGGGCGCGAACGTGAATTGCAGGCGATAGGCAATCCGGCCGCGAACGCTGTCCGTGCCCACCAGGCGCGCGGCGATTTTATCTTTTTTCGCGTTAAGCAGCCGGGCATTCAGATAACGCGCCGTAAATTCCCATTGCACCGCGTCGGTTCCAGTTAGAGTGTGCGGAGTAGCTGAAGGATCCTGTCCCCAGGCAGATTTGCCATTGTAGGCAGCGATCGAATGGCGCGGCTCCACAATGATTTCGGTATAAAGCTTGTTAGGCGCCTTGGTGATAAGCGAATAGGACCCGGATTGCGGGGCGGAATCATCGCTAGCGCCCGGTGAGACGATCCGTAAGCTGCCAGAAATCGCAACAGATTGAATCTTGCCAAGCGCCCGAGCCCCACCGTCAGCCTGAATATACTGGTCGATGATTTTCTGCGCGCTCTGGGCAGAACAAGCGCTTGCAGTAACGAACAGCAGAAGCAGTGCGGGCACAGCTGCAACCAAAAAATGCTCAAAAGCAGCGAATAAGATCCGCCAAGGTGAACTCAGGGAATCCATTTCCGGAAGCCCCTGGGCGATCGCCGCGGTAAGGAACCTGGATTTAGGTCCGTAGGCGCCACGCATATATGGAAGGTTCGACGACAAGCGGGGAATAAAGTTACCGGATATCTTCGTAGCGGCTCTGCGCGAATGCGGTCGAAAAGTTTCGGGTAGAAATTTTGCAGTCGTTTGTTTTTAGCAAGTTACGGGGACGGGCGTGTTTTCAGACCGTCCAAAAGTTTCGGGTAGAATCTGGGCCGGGGAGGGTGAAAGAAGTGGTAAAAGAGTCAGGTTGTGACCGCCCGAGTTTACCTTCATTAATGATTTTGGTTTTTTCGCCTTTCCATATTGCGCCGCGATCTTTTGCAAGGCGCATTATTTTTATCAGACCGGCAAATAGTCTTTCAAGAGATACACACAGTTATATTGGACGGCCCATGGGTAAATGGTGGCATCGAATAGACGCCGACGGGTTCTTTTCGTTCGAACGAGTAGACAATACAAACCTAAAGGCAAGAGGCCGCCCTGAAGGCGGCTGCTACACAGTCAAAAGCGCATCGAAGGACGTGCCAACCCGGTCGGAAGTATTTCAAACAACAGACCGAAGTTCGTGCGGCTCGGTCATGATTTAAGTGGTAATAATCAGGCTGGTCTTGCGTGTTCGGAATTCGTGCCGAGCTTGGTTCTCTTCGCCAGTAATTCCAATTTCTGTTCGTGCTTCATTGGTTGCCAGGGGACAAGTTTTTCGGCCAGCACATCCATTCTTCGCCGCAGCGTCAACTCGACGAAAAGTGCCAGAAAATCCAGGTCGCGGAAAACCAAAGAACCGGACTGACTCATCTTGTCGCGAATCCGTTCGAAATGATCCGGCATCTCGGTCCAATGCAGGCCGGAACGATGGTGATGGCAGAGGTGGTATCCCTCGTTCATGAAATTGACTTCATCCAGAACCGTAACGGTGTGCGCGAAATAATCTTCGGGGTGTTCCGGATCATAGAAAGCGTGCTGAATCCATGCGGTAATTGCGGTGATAAAGTTCATGCACAGCAGCGGAACCAGCGCGAACAGAATCCCAATACGCCAATTATAGATAAAGATAAATGCGAAGTACGCGTAATAGCAGGTCATTCCCCACAACAGCCGCCTGCGGTTCTTTTCATCGCCTCTGGCTTTAAAGTAGGCGTAAGGACAAGTGCCAATAACCGTCCAAATGTTGTTGGAGAGATAGCGCAGGAAATCCACCGAACTGGTTCGATCGTAGCCCCTGGATTCCGCGGTGTCCTCAAAACCTCCGTTCTCTTTATGGTGGAGACGAACGTGCACCGTGCGATCCAGCTCCGGAACGTTTCCGTACAAATACCCGAGAAAGAATTCGAAGTAGCGGCCAAAAACTGTATCGTAGTTCCCCGAAAAGTAGCCGTGGGGCCGGTGCGCCTCCAGATGTTTTGCGCTGAAAAGTCTTATAAAGCGCTGAAACTTTGCACCGTACAGAGAAATATAGAAAGCGATCGCGAGCGGCAGGTAAGGTTTTCCTAAAACCAGTTGGATCAGGAAAATCGGGATGGCGGTAACGCTCAGGGAGACCATCAATCGCAGCGCCGGGAGGTCTCGAGCATCCCGCAGAACTTTTCGCCCGACGCGATCGAGTAACCCGTCGTACGCATCGGAAAAAAATCGATACGCGTCGCGCAACGGACCAATCTTCCCGAGAATCAGCCCCGCGCCATACCATCCGAAGGACAACGCAGCTACCAGCGCTATGGCCACCGCGCTTGCCAGCGCGATCGGGACCGCACACCACCACCAGACGAGCCGGGGTTTGGCGATGTAGCTCGTCGTGACGGAAGTGGCGCCGATCTCGGGACTCGCTATTTCCATTTTTTCCGGCTTCTACGATTTGCAAGCGAGAGTCAGTGACATGCTACACCCGCCTGGGAGACCCTAAAAACAGATTTATTCGCCTTGCTGCGTTCCGTTTAATGAGGATCGGAAGGCGGCCTATTCGCCGGAGCGTCCGCTGGAGGCGTGGACGCAGGATTATGCGGGCGGACGCAGGCGAAATCGGCTGTGATCGCCAGAGGCGTGTGGTAGCCGGCCAGTTTGTAGATGCAGAAGGCCGCGTTGAATTTGTGCAAAAGTGCGTTGATCTCCGGCGCCGAGGACGGATTTGTGAAGAATGGCGGCAGGGAGATAAACTACAGATTGGTTTTGGGTACTGGGTGGAAATAATTCGATGGGAACTCGATGACAGAAGCTATTGTTATTTCCGCCGTTTCTGCTCGCGTGGCGCCGGAGGCAGAGCTTTCGGCGGCACCCGCGCGGCGCCGAATATTTCTGCTGTCGCCGGCTAACGCTTCGGGGATTCGCGCGCGCGTGATTTTGGGCGATCGCGTGCGCACTGAATTGGCAAAACGGATTCGCGGCGAGGGCGCTCCGCTTGGGGATATTTTTAGTTTTATCAGTGGGCTTTATTTTCGCGGGAAATTGATTTATTCACGCGCGTATGCCAATCCGCCGAATGGGGTGGCCGGCGTTTTTGTGATTACTGCTGCCGGTGGTCTGGTTTCGCCTGACCGGATTTTTACTTTGGACGAGTTGCGTGCAATTGCTGCCGGGAACGTGTGCGAGAAGGAAGCTGCGTATCGCTTGCCGCTGGAGCGCGACGGAAGGGCGCTGTGCGAATGTCTTGGGGACGGTTGTGATGCCGTGCTGCTGGGTAGCGTCGCCACACCGAAGTATGTGGAACCGCTTTTGGGTATTTTTGGCCAGCGATTGCTGTTCCCCGCCGAGTTTGTGGGGCGAGGGGAGATGAGCCGCGGCGGTTTGCTATTGCGTTGCGCGCGAGAGAACGTGGAACTGAAATACGTCCCGGTGGCTGGAAGCGTGCGCAGCGGGGCGCGCCCCGCTAAATTGCCAAAACCGAAGGGTGCGAAGGCTGCTGCGGCTAAGTAGATTTAATCTATTTACTCGGCCCTATTGGACGCGCTGGATGTAACGCGCCTCGGAAGTGTCGACTTTGATTTTGTCGCCGGTGCCCACGAAGGGCGGTACGTTTACGACCAGGCCGGTCTCCAGTTTCGCCGGCTTCATCACCGAGCTGGCCGTCGCTTTCTGAATGGTTTGCTCGGTCTCTACCACGGTCAGATCGACCGTATCCGGCAACAGAACACCGATAGGCTTGTCATCGTAATATTCGATTTTCACCGGCAGATTGGGGATCAAGTAGTCGCGAGTGTCCCCTACGATGTCGTTTTGCAGCGCCAGCTGCTCGTAGTTCTGCGTGTTCATGAAGTGGTGCGTGTCGCCATCGCTGTAGAGATACTCGAATGCAATTTCGTCGACGACTACTTTTTCCACGAATTCCTCAGCGCGGAACCGATAATCCATCATCGAACCGTTGCGCAAGTTGCGCATCTTGGTTTGCATCGAACCGCGCTTGTTGCCGGGGGTGCGATGGTCGACGCTGTAGATGACGCACAGATCGCCTTCGTGCTTGATGATCATTCCGGGGCGCAGTTGGGTGGCCTTTAGCATTTCTGCTCCTGAATTCTCTTAGGAAATAGTTCCGCTTCGGAGCTTCCACTTATCGCCAAAATCGTGGGATAACCGAGCAGACGCCACGCGGGCGTAGGTTCTCAACGCAGATATTGTGCTGCGCGGAAACACACAATTATAGCGAGGTGTACAGGCCACGGTCAACGTGCCCGGGTGACCAGGCGCCGGTTCAAAACCAGGCTTACTTTCGGGCCTTCTTCCCCGGGATGCCCAGGAAAATTTTGCGTTCTTCGGAATTCATGTCGCGTTTCGCTACTTCGCGGAAGATGCGCTCAATCGGGGTGATCTTCGGGTGAGGCAATTTTCTTTGCCCCACGGATTCGAGGTGTTTTTTCTTATCGGCTAAGAAACTTTGAACCTTGGCAATCAATACTGTCAGCTTCCGCGGGTCGCGCACCAGTGATACCTGCTTACAAAGTCTGTGCCAACTGGCAACGCTCTGGACTGACATGGGGAACCTAGCCAGAGACTACCATGGACCTCAGCGGCGGGTAAACGGGGACGATACCTGATATCTGACCCTGATATCTGGTTGCTAGTACTGTTACTTTCCGGCGTATGCCACGCGCCAGATCGAATTCGAGCCATCATCCGTCACCAGTAACGAACCGTCCGAGGCTACCGCGACGCCCACCGGGCGGCCCCACACTTTACCGTCGGCAGTTACGAAGCCGGTTACGAAATCTTCGTATTCACCGCTGGCTTTGCCCGTCTGGTGCCGCGGGACGCGGATTACTTCGTAACCTGCCCGCGCGGATTTATTCCACGAGCCGTGCTCGGAAGCAAAAATATCGCCTTCATATTCCGGCGGGAATTGCTTGCCTTCATAAAACGTGAGTTCCAGCGACGCGTTGTGCGGCTGCAGCAAAACGTCCGGCGTGATCACTTTGTCTTTCAGTTCCGGATGCTTGCCTTTCAAGCGCGGGTCCTGGCTGCCTCCCATGTACCACCACGGCCAGCCGTAAAAGCCTCCTTCCCGCACCTGCGTGATGTAATCGGGTACTAAATTATCGCCCAGCCCGTCGCGTTCGTTCACCGACGCCCACAGTTCGCCGGTCTTAGGATCGATGGCGATGCCCCCGCCGGCGTTGCGGATGCCATAGGCGTAAACGCGCATGCCCGAGCCGTCGGGATTAAAAGCCAGAATGTCGGCGCGATTTTTTTCGTCGCTGTGGGTGTCGGGGTCGTCGACATTCGAGCCGGACCCCACTGCCACGAACATTGTTTTACCGTCGGACGAAAATTGCACCGAGCGCGTCCAGTGCCCCGGGTTGCCGGGCAAGTCTGCAATGTGTTGTTGCGCCCCGCGCGCTTTCATGTCGCCATTCTGATAAGGAATGCGTACCACCGCGGTCAGGCTGCCGATGTAAATCCACTGCGGATTTGCTCCAGGAGGATAGAACGCGATGCCGTACGGCTCTTTGAATCCCTTCGCGAATGTTTCGGTCTGTTGCGGCCTGCCATCGGCCGTGATGCCATGAAAAACTTTGATGTCGCCGGCGTCGCTCTCCGCCACGAAAAAATCGCCGTTAGGCGCGGTGGCGATCAGCCGCGGGTTGTCCAGGCCGTTCGCATACAGCTGTACTGTGAATCCCGCCGGCGCGCTGGGCCACGCATTGCTTGGACGATTCACCACCTGAGGCGCGTTTCCCGCAGACTTGGTGGCGTACGGCTGCGGCAAGTCGTGCACCGCAATCTTGCGCACAGTGCCGGGTTTTTCGTACCGATAGTCGGTAAATGGCGCGTTCGGATTCGAATCAGTGGACTCAGACGCATTCGATGCCGCCCCATTTGCTGCCGCCCCATTCACTGCGGCGCTCGAAGTCGACAAAGTGTCTGCAGCGGCCGAAGTCGCCTGCGGCTTCGGCGCGTGGCCGGTCCCAAGCGCCTTGACGTAGGTCAACAGCTGCCAGCGTTCTTTCTCCGCAAGGGCAGCCCACGACGGCATTCCGTCGGCGGGGTCGCCCTGGGTGATGAACCAGAAAACAGCGCCGTCCGGCGCGGATTGCGCGGCGCCGCTCGCCAAGCTTGGAATGTTGCCCGTTCCTTTCCCAGCTGCACCGTGGCAATTCTTGCATTTTTGCGCATATAAATTGGCGCCGGCTTGCGCCGCAGCAGCTTGGCCCTTGTAAGGGTTCTTCCTCTTGGCTGCGGATGCGGGCGCGCCATGAAAGGATGAGTCCTGCGCGTTCACCGAGGACCCGACAAAAATTGCGGCGGCCAAGAATGCGAGAGTTGCCAAGAAAACCGAGGTGAGCGTTGTTGATTTTCGGCGCCGGGTGGCCCTGCGTCGACTATGCCAATCACATTGCGGGAGCATCGTTCCGTTTTCCTCCGTACCAGGATCGTCGCCAATAAGATGCATTAAGTATCCATCCTATTTGTATGGATGCGCGCAAGTTAGACTCTGATTCAGCGACGCGGCCCATGGGCGCGCAATCAGCGCCGTAGGCGCGGCATAAGTTGGCCCAGCGCGGAAGCGCTGGGAAACAAGCGGCGCGGAGCGCCTTCCATTCGCGGTGCATTTCCCGCGAGCCTTTGACTTACGTTCCCGGTCCGCACGATGCCCCAACATCGCGGTCTCGCTTTTCTCTGCATCTCTACAATGAAATTTCTTCAGGCTTTCGACAAAGCCGAAATACGATCCACGCCCATAAAACTCCGCAAGACCTCGGGAATAATCACCGACCCATCCGCCTGCTGAAAATTTTCCACCAGCGCGATCCAGGTCCTCCCCACAGCCAGCCCCGACCCGTTCAAAGTATGCACAAACTCCGACTTCTTCGCGCCTCCAGCCTTAAAACGAATCCCCGACCGCCGCGCCTGAAACGCCTCGGTATTCGAACAAGACGAAATCTCCATGAACTCCCCAGTGGAGGGCAGCCACACCTCGATGTCATAAGTCTTAGCCGACGCAAACCCCATATCCGCGGTGCAAAGCTGCATCACGCGATAATGCAACCCCAGCCGCTGCAAAACCGCCTCCGCATCGCCCACCAAAGATTCGAGCTCGTCATAACTCTGCTCCGGCCGCGCAAACTTAAACATCTCCACCTTCTGAAATTGGTGCTGACGCTTCAACCCGCGCGTATCCCTCCCGGCAGCCCCAGCCTCCGACCGAAAACAAGCAGTCCAGGCGCAAACTTTAATAGGCAAATCATCGCCGTTTAAAGTCTCGTCGCGATGCAAACTAGTCAATTCCACTTCAGAAGTAGGCGTAAGCCATAAATCAGTGCCATCCAGATGAAACATGTCGGCGGCGAACTTAGGCAATTGCCCCACGCCCGTGAGCGAAGCGGTATTCACCAAAAACGGCGGCAGAATTTCGGTGTATCCATGCTCGCGGGTATGCATATCAAGAAAAAAATTCGCCAACGCGCGTTCCAGCCGCGCGCCCAAACCCTTGTAAACCGCAAACCGCGCCCCGGCAATCTTGATCGCAGCGTCAAAATCCAGAATCCCCGCGCCCTCGCCAATTTCCCAGTGCGGACGCGCCTTAAAATCGAACTGCGGCGCCGTACCCCAGCGCCTCACCTCCACATTATCCGCAGGCGATTTCCCCACCGGCACGCTAGCGTGCGGAATATTCGGAATGGTCAGCAGAAAATTGCTAAGTTGCAGATCAAGCTCAGCGATGCGCAAATCGTCGCGCTTGACGCGTTCGGAAACTTCCTTCATCAGCGCCAAAATCTCCGACGCATCTTCCCCAGCCTTCTTCTTCCGCGCGATCTCCTCGCTAGCCTTATTACGCTCAGCCTTCAACCGCTCAGCAGAAGTAATCAGCTGCCGCCGCTCAGTATCAATCGCGCGAAACGGCCCAAGATCCAAAGCAATCCCGCGGTCCCGCCCCATTTTTTCAATCGCATCAATATGTTCGCGCACATACCCAAGATCCAGCATAGGCAAAGCAGAATACATGAAGTCACCAAAAACTTAAAAGCGCGGGACTCTGAGAATGCCCTCGGTCAGGGACCGCGAGAGTTAGCGGACGCCCAGCGCTCGGGCGCAACAGTCCCGAAGCTCTTCGCCCGAGCGACAGGGGCAAAGAGTCTTCGGGCCAATTCCAAAAACCCTACAATGGGCTTCCAATTGCTTCCTGCTCTTCGCGCGCCACGATTCCGCAATCGCATCGGAGTTACGGAGGTTGGTCCAGACTGCGGGAACAACACGACTTTCCCTTCGGGTTCGGAGGAGCAGTTCGGTAAGTTGATCCCGAGCGTTATCCAAAACAGCGGGGGGCACGATTCGTCTAAGGCCTGCGTTCACTGAAGCGATGAATTCAGCCCCGGAGTTTGTGGCTAACTGCTGCAAAATCTCACGCCTTAAACCTACTCCCGTTTGGGTATCCCGAAAAGCCAAAATCGTAGTCCAAACGTCAGGGGTTGACCCGACATAGGCTCCCAAATCGCTGTTGAATCGACCGGTGAGTATGTAACTCCCGACGTTGTCCGCCCAATCTCGCGCCGCCGAGACGGAAAACGCCGCCCCCACCAGGATTTCGCTTCCGAATCCAATCTTCGTAGCTGCAAGTTTGAAGTTGTCACAGGTACAGCCCGCCATGATCGTGTGAGCTAGTCTAATGATAGGAAAAGTTACCCATCGGGGAAAACTGTTGGGAAAAACCGCGTCACTTACTCCCAGCAACCGCTGGACCGAGGGGTGCAGCAGCGCGCCTCTCGTCAAGCTCGGTATGTTGAATCTTCCATGGTCAAACGCGGAAACGTGAGTTGCTAGCACGTCGATCAATTGGCTCGCTTCTGCTTCTCGGCCGGGCGCCGCGTGAATCTGCTTTCGAATCTGTTGGTCTACCGTCAGTGGTGTGCCGTCTGGGGTGGAAATGCGGTACATCCCGACGTCACCCCCGTCAACCGCGTCGAGGCTTCTGAACATCACAACCAGGTTCCATGCCGAAATGGATGAATCGAAAAACGTCGGCCCTAACCAAGTCCCAAAATACAGCCGACCCGAGCAGATCATGCAACCCGCCTGCATACGAAAGCGGGACGTGAACGTAGTCGAACGAGACCAGACCCACTATCAAGTCGTGCATTGCCGGGGAGGTCTGCTGTGGGAGCTCGCTATTGTCAAAGCCTTGACCAACTATGGCGTTAGGGGTCATTGGCTCTCCAGGCCGCCCTAGCATGAGCGATTGCGAGCTAGTCCAAGTCCCCGGCGGAGTTATGTCGGTTAAAAAGTACGCGCTCCCGAAAACTGTCTCGGCGTGCTGCTCGTGATTCTCTGGCGTAAACCATTCGGTCCCAGCGTCTCGTGTAACGCGGACTACATCAAGAGCGGTCAAAGCTGAGCGATGATCCGCGTGGGGCTCGGGAAAATAGCGTATCAACTTAATGCTCTCTGGTAGGTTTGGTGCGTCATTTGACTGCACGAGAAAGTGCGGCCCGTCGCCGTAAAGAGGTCTCGCGTCGCAATTCGCGGCGAATAAATCCAAGACATATTCGTCGCGCAGGCTATACCCAGCGAAAATGACTGTGGCTTGAGCAAACATGGCTTGAAGGGTTCTAAGATACGCCGGGTCCTGAAGAAGCCGTTCATAATCCGAAGTGGTAAAGACGGTCGACTCGACGGAGCTAATCGAACCATGCAATTTCCCGACAAAAGAGGTGCCAGCAGCTACAAGATCGAGACACCTCTCTAGGTCCGACGATTGCACCGTGACCGTGGCAGGCAGACCATGCTCTAGCATCTCATCAACGTTTGTCGTAACGATCTGAATAGGGGCTAGGGCCTTGATGATGCCTAGGAATCTTGCGTAGACGGGCGTTTGTGCGCGGGACGTGAATAGCCTGGCTAATTCCTGATTAAATCTGCGTGGATTGGTCTGCCGAAGCAGTTCGAAGAGCTCCGGAAACTGTGCCTCCTCGAACAAGCGTCGACCTTCAATTTTGTCGTACTTCGGCTCAAATTTTCGATAACTTTTCTGAATATAAGAGGCGATGTCCTGCCAATTAGGGAAACCACACCACATGCTCGTGCCGGCACCCGTCCAAATTATGAGAGGTTTTCTGCGTTCAGCTATTAGATCACGGAGGAGGCGGAGTGAGTAAAAAGTTGACTTGTCGTCTCCGTTAAGCATTGTTGAGAATTCTAACTCGTCCAACTAACACTTAACCAGATGTCGGCGTGAGGAGTTGTGGAGCCAATGACTTCTGGCTCCCCCTACTCTTTCAGAAACGCTTCGTAAAAAACTCGCGTATCCTTGATGCTCGTTGCTTACCAAACCACACGAAGCGCATCCACACCCTCTATGAAACCGCCCTGCGATGAGGCCGCGATCCGCTCGGCAAATACGGATGTTCCGTGCGCAACGCGGGCCAGGCGCTGGATCCTCGCTGCAACAATTCTCGGTTCCAGCATGGCCTTCATCGACAGCACGGTGGTCAATGTAGCTTTACCCGCGCTGCAGGCCAGCCTGCACGCAACGATCGTCGGTGTGCAGTGGGTGGTCGAATCCTACGGGCTGCTCCTGGCGGCTCTGATTCTTGTCGGCGGCTCGCTCGGCGACCTGTTTGGCCGCCGGTTGGTCTTCCTGGTTGGCGTCGGGATTTTCGCGGCTGCTTCTATCGCATGCGGTCTTAGCTTAAGTACTCAGCAGTTGGTGATAGCACGGTGTATCCAAGGCGTCGGAGCCGCTTTTCTGGTCCCCGGCAGTCTATCGATTATCAGCGCATGTTTCGATGAGCAAACACGCGGGCAGGCAATCGGTACCTGGTCGGGATTCACCGCCATCACCACAGCCGTTGGCCCGGTTCTCGGCGGCTGGCTTATCGGGCACGCCTCTTGGCGCTGGGCATTCTTCATCAACCTTCCACTCGCGGCCGCGGTGATCGCAATTTCGCTTCGGCACATTCCCGAAAGCCGCAACGCCACTGCCGGGCATGTGGATTGGCTGGGATCGCTACTCGCCACCGCGGGGTTAGGCGGCGTGGTGTTCAGTTTCATCCAGTCTACAAGCCTCGGCTGGGAGCATCCTCTGGTTTTCGGTAGCCTCTTTGCCGGAATCGCGTGTCTGATCGCTTTCGTGTTGGTCGAGGCCAGGCTCCGTTCGCCCATGGTCCCGCTGGCGCTTTTTAGTTCACGAAGTTTCAGTGGCGCGAACCTGCTCACCCTGTTTCTCTATGCCGCAATTGGAATTTTCTTTTTCCTGTTTCCATTAAACCTGATTCAGGTGCAGGGATACTCCACCACCGCGACAGGCGCTGCCGCGCTTCCGTTGATTCTGCTCATATTTCTTCTTTCTCGCTGGTCCGGCGGACTGGTCACGCGCTATGGCTCGAAGGCCCCACTGGCCATCGGGCCGCTGGTTGCGGCCGCAGGCTTTCTTCTTTTCGCCGTGCCTACCGTGGGAGCTGGTTACTGGAAATCATTCTTCCCCGGGTTCGTTGTTCTTGGCCTTGGAATGGCCATCAGCGTGGCCCCGCTCACCACGGTGGTGATGAATTCTGTAGCGCAGAATCGTGCCGGCACCGCCTCCGGCATCAACAACGCGATCGCCCGCGTGGCGAACGTGCTTGCCATCGCCATCCTGGGGATCGTGATGGTGCGAATGTTCAGTGCGGCCTTAGATCGCAGTCTCAGGTACCCACAGTTTCCGCCCGGCGTTCTCCAGTACATTCACTCGAACGCGATCAAGCTCGCTGGCCTTGACCTGCCCTCTGGCCTGAGCGGCAACACAGCACTGCTACTCCGTGCAGCAATTTCCAATGCGTTCGTGTTTGGATTCCGAATCGAAATGTTGATCTGTGCAGGTCTTTCCCTCGCCAGCGCCACGGTCGCATGGCTGCTGGTCCCCGCTAGACCTCGACGATAATCCGCAGCCGAAGCAACGCGGGACAACAACCACAAAACCAGCGCCGTAGGCGCGGCATAAGTTAGCCCAGCCCGGGAGGGCTGGGAACCCAAAGTATAAAAACGCCCAAGCGCCGTAGGTGCGACACATGCTTCTTACGCGCCTCTGCGGTTCCCGTTCCTCGGACAATCAATTCTTGCGACGCGGCAAGGCGTCGTAGCGCCGGCGTCCCGCCGGGCTTTTCGGTGTGCACCACGCGCCTCCTCGGCGCTCCGGAAAAACTTTGCCCCCCTTCGCGGCGCTTCCCCACCGAGCTAACTTGTTCCGCGCCTGCGGCGCTCACTGCCTTAGCAGTATGTGTACTCTTGAATACACTTAAATAATATGTTAACGTGAGTCGGGCAGTTGTTCTTAACCCACAAGGGCGCAGCATGGGAACCAGGGCACTCCGAACTGAGAGACGGACGAGAACCGAGCGCGACAAACTCTCGCGCCAACGAAATAAGTACGCCGCAACTCCCTCCCAGCACATCGCAGCGCGTACCAGGCCCGACAGGCGCCCACACCGGCCCAAAAACGCGCTCAAAATCCGCACCGGGCAAGTCACAAATCGCACCGTGCGCAACCAAACCAGCGCCGGGAACGAACCAGCAGCACATATTTCTAATCGTTACTCCGGCCGATTAGAATTCGCCGTATCTCACAGAAAACAAACAACCGCACCCAGTTCTAATCGTCATTTTTTCGGGGTCGTTACAACACCAGTTGTAAGCCAGTTGAAAAAAACAGATAGCACTAGCTCGCCTGAAAAAACACTATCCGCGAGACCGGGACTCGAACCGAAACTGCAAGCCGCCATTCACCAATCCCCACTCGCCCATCCCCACTCACCAATCATGCTTTTTCCCGCAGCTTCCAAACGATCTGCCGCATGATCCCGGTCCACATGTCGGCGTCGCGGGAGGGAAGGTTCAACCGGCGGACCAGGCGGCGGACTCGTTCGTTGGCGTCGGCTACTTTGCGTAGATCGAGAAAACCGCTGGCGCTCAGCACTTCGGTGAGCACGACTGTGAATCGTTCGACCTCGCCAGCCGCCGCTGGTTGCGGCTTTTCTTTTGCGTCCGCAAATTTGGATGCGAACTTCGATGCAAATCCGGGGATGGCGTCAGAGCCAGGGCGCTCCTTGCTGTCAGCGCTAAGGCGATTCTTCGATTTGCCCTTCGATGTACCCTTTGGTCCACGGATCAGTTCATACAGACAGATGGCGACCGCTTGCCCCAAATTCATGGAAATATTCCGTTCGGACGTAGGAATGTGCAGCAGCCAGTGGCAATGGCTCAGGTCCTCATTGCTAAGACCAAATTTTTCCGAGCCAAATAACAGCGCGACGCGACTCCGCGCGGTTTTCTCGCGCGCGGCTTTCTTGCTTCGCGTTTTCCGCGTGCCGCTGCGGCCGCCGCCGAGAATCTTGAGGATGATTTTGGCGCCATCTTCCAGACGATACAAAGAATGGTGGAGTGCGCGGTGTCTTACAGCGGTAGTTCCAACCACGAGGGTGCAATCTGCCACGGCTTCAGCCACAGTTTTGAATTCTTCAGCGTTCGCGAGCAACCAGGCCGCTCCCACGGCGGAACGCGCTTCGCGGTACGCGCGTTCGTATGGATTCACCACGCGCAAATGCGCGAAACCGAAATTGCTCATGGCGCGCGCAGCAGCTCCAATACTTAATGGATTGCGCGCGGAAACCAGTACGACACGGAGGCCGTCGCTATCGGGGGTTGAGCTCATGCGCGCCTATTTTACGGCCTAAGGCAAGGCCGCAGCGAGCAGGGGCATAACAATTTGCCGAGATTTGCAGTACCACGAATAACGGGTACCCCAATAGGCCCGAACGAAGTACTTCCGCAAAACTTTCTTAGTACCAAGTCCTCCAGAATCCTTCGTTTTCGCCACCGTCTTCGTGCTTCTGCATGAATCTTCTTTGAACCTGACGCTTTCTCTTCTCCACGGACATACTGAAACCGATTTTTCTCGCCCTTCCGGAGAGGCTTCATGAATTCGATCCGAGTGCTGGTCGCCAATCAACCGCGGCTGATCCGCGAGTTGATCGTGGCCACGATTTCCGATCAGCCGGACATTGAAGTGGTCGGCGAAATTCAGCAGGAGACCGAATTGCAGACTGCGGTCGAGACCACTCGGCCGGATTTTCTGATTGTCGCGCTGGAACGATCGAACCAGCTGCCGAATTTCTGTGAATCGATTCTGCGCAATCATCCCGCGATGCGGGTGATTGCGATCGCCGCTGGCCGCGAAAGCTCCATGTTCTATTGGGCTTCTCTAAATATTGAATCGAATGAGATTGAGACTTCCGAAGCCGGCGTGCTGAGCGCCTTCCGCGGGAAATTGCTGCCGCTGGACAAAGTTCAATGAAACACAGAACTGCCAAACCAGTAATGGCTGGAAGGACTGCCCCGCTGAAGCCGGCAGTGATGCCGAATCGCAGTCGCAGCTTTTTTGTGGTCGGCGGCACGCTGCTGGCCCTGGCGCTGACCTGTTTCGGCACTGTGGCATTTGGGCAAGCGCAGCGTGCGGTACCGCTGGCCAGTTCGGATTTGGGCCGCGACAACTTCAGCAGGGTCGGGGCATCGCTCGCAGATCTGAAGACACTGCTGCTGAAAGAGCCCGGATTGTTGGTAGAGCTAAAGCGGTGGGTGGCAAAAGACGCAACCGACCACGGGCAAATTATCAGCGACTCCGATCTGACAGATGACGCGATCTTCGAGCGGATGCAGGCCGACAGCCAGTTTCGGGCGATCGCCACGGCCCTCGTGCAGAAATATGGATACCTGCTGCCGAGATCGAATCCCGATTCCGAATCAGCCAGGGAACACGAACTTTTAATGCAGGAAAGAATCAAATGGCTGGCGCAACAGCAAGAAGAGGCGCTAGCTAGCGCTCGACAACGTACTTCGGAGAACCTGCAGAATGCGCGGGCATGTGATCCGCAGTTTGCTTTGGACTGTGAGAATTCGCAGTCGAATCCGGGCCCGGGCCCCGATAGTTCGCAGCGGCCGCCGCGTGGCCCATCGCCCGGGACAGTGTTTCCCGAGCCGTCCAATCCGCCGAATTTGCCTGCTGGCAATGCAAATCCGCAAGAGCGCGCCCGCATAATGCAAACCTCCGGCGAACCGTTGAACAACGCGCCCTTAAGCCAGATAAGCGGCCGCAGCGAGGCGGAGCAGAATTTCAATGCCCTCGACGAGAATGTGGATTGGGGCACGTCGAGATCTTCTCTCCAGCAATTATTGACAAACGGCGAAGACCAACCGGGCTGGCCGGAATTGAATGACTGGCTGGCTGGCGAACCGAACGCCAGCGATGCAGGCGCGGGCAATGGGCCGGTTTCAGATCTCGCCAGGAATTCCGGTTATGAATGGGGTCAAACGGCGAATAATCGCCGGACAGATTGGTCCGTACCTTCCGGCCTGTCGGCTGTAATTCCGGTCGCGGCGCCCGCACGGCGATATCAGCGGGACGCTCTGCTGCAGCCAGTCGAGATGGTACGCAAACAGAATCCCTACACGAATATTCCTTCGCTGTATGACATGTACCTGCAGGCCGTGCCGCGTCCTGCGACGCCTCGGCGTTTCGGGTCCGAGGTTTTCGAGAATGGCACTCGCGATCCGCAACTGATTCCGATGGATTTACCTGCCGGGCCGGATTACGTCCTGGGGCCGGGCGACGGTCTTTCGATCGATTTGTGGGGTGGCGTTTCGCAGCGGGTTTTCCGGACTGTGGATCGTGAAGGCCGAATCAGCTTGCCCGAAGCTGGGCCTGTTCTGGTCAGCGGAAAAAGTCTCGGCGAAGTGCAGCAGGATTTGCAGCAGATTATGCGGAACGTGTTCCGCGATGAGTCCGCCGAGGTGTCCCTTGCGCGCCTACGCATGATTCGCATTTATGAAGTAGGGGAGGTGGCGAATCCTGGCGCGTACGACATCAGCTCACTGTCGACACCGCTGAACGCACTTTTCGCCGCCGGGGGACCGACGGCGAAAGGATCGCTGCGAATGGTGAAGCACTATCGCGGCGATCAGCTGGTGCAGGTGGTGGATCACTACGATTTGCTGCTGCGCGGGGTAAAAAGCGGCATGGCCAGGCTGGACAATGGCGACACGGTCCTGGTTCCTCCCATGGGCGCACAAGTGACGGTCGAGGGCATGGTACGCCGGCCGGCAATTTACGAATTGAAGGACGAAAAAAACTTGGCGGCCGTGCTCGAGTTGGCTGGCGGACTGCTGCCGACCGCTGCTCTGGGGCACATTGAAGTGCAACGGCTTGTGGCGCACGACAAGCAAACGATGTTGAGTCTGGACATTCCGAAAATTGATAACGCCGCGGAAGTGACCGCGAAGCTTGCGTCTTTTGAGATTCAGGACGGCGACCGGATCAGAATATTCCCCATCGCGTCGTACAACCACGATGCCATTTACCTCGACGGACACGTGATTCGTCCGGGCCGTTACTCGTACCGCGCGAATATGAGAGTGACGGACGTGATTGCATCTTACAAGGATCTGCTGCCAGAGCCGGCCACCAAGTACGCGGAAATTATTCGGCTGGACGCTATAGATTTTCATCCCACTGTGGAAAGTTTCGATCTTGCCGTTGCTTTTGCCGATCCCGCGCAGTCTCCCGTCTTGCACGCAATGGACACGGTCCGTGTTTTAAGCCGGTTTGACTTTGAGAATCCTCCCAGCGTTTCGGTGTGGGGAGATGTGCGCGCGCCGGGGACTTACCGAACGTCCGGCCAAATCCGGCTAGGCGATGCGGTGCGACTCGCCGGAGGGCTGGGACCCGACGCAAAGACAGACGATGCGCAAATATTCCGTTATTTGCCGGACGGCAAATTCAAAATCTTCAGCGTAGACCTTAACGAGGCGCTGGATGGAGACCCCACGCAGAACATTCTTCTGGTGACGCGCGACCGGCTGCTTATTCATCGCAATCCCGACGCCGCGGAGCCCGCGACAGTTTACTTACAAGGCGAAGCGATGCGGCCAGGCAGATATCCTCTAAGCACAAACATGACCGTCGCGGAATTGATTCGAGTAGGGGGAGGACTGAAGCCCAGTGCCGACACCAAGACAGTCGATCTGACCCATTTTCAATATGCCGGCCAAACCATGCTGACAGCGCAGCACGAGGTGTTATCGATACCGGCGGCGTTTACAAATACTGCGGAGGGTGCGGCTACGGCGCAGCCGGACGTCGCGACGAATCCGGTCGCTCTTCATAATGGGGATGTGCTGGCGATTCGTCAGCTGCCTGGATGGAACGATCTAGGTGCATCCATCCGCGTGAAGGGTGAGGTAAAGAATCCGGGAACGTACGGGATACGTCCTGGCGAAAAACTCAGTTCGATCCTGGAAAGAGCCGGCGGTTTCCAGGCGGCTGCCTACCCCTACGGCGCAATTCTGCGACGAGCGCAAGTGCGAGAACTGCAAGCGCAGAACCAGAACGAGATGTTCCTGCGGGTCAGGGATGAACAGTCGAACCTACAACTCCTGCCGGAAACCGACGCGACAAAAAAGGGCGAAGGACTTGGCAATGCAGCAGTCGCAAACCGCACTGGAAAACTTGAATTCCAATCCTCCTTCCGGACGCGTGGCTATACGAATTTCGTCAAACATTCAGCAATGGAAGAACACAAACGCCGATGTGGAGGTGCGGGCTGGAGATTCAATCGAAATTCCCAACCGGCCGAGCTACGTGATGATTACCGGGCAGGTCTTTAACCCCACCGCCGTGTCGTACCGTCCGCGAAAGAGCGCCCAATGGTATTGGGGCCAGTCCGGCGGACCCACACCGCTGGCCGACAAGAAAGCAATATTCGTGATTCGCGCGGAAGGGTCAGTGGCCGGTTCGAAGGCGGGATTTTGGAGCGGCGAGTCGCTGACCGCCGAGTTACGTCCCGGAGACACGGTAGTGATTCCAGAGAAAGCGTTGGGAGGCGGAATACAGTGGCAGACCGTTTTCCTCGCCGCGCAGGTCACGGCGTCGGTCGCGAGCGCCGCATTGATCACGGCGCATTACTAACGGATTCAGCAATGAGGCGAAGGTGGGCTAAAATCTTGTTCCATTCGTTTTTTGTGACAGCACTTGGAGCGGGCGGAACTACCTGCCTGGCGCTACCCCAGGACGCCGCGACCAGCACAAGTACCACGCCGGCCGGAGAAGCACCGGTTGCGCTGAGCAACAGCTACTCGCGGGAACCCGCCGAGAGGCGCCTCGACTCTTCGCAGGACTTGACCCAGTATGACGATTCGTTCGGATTGCAACTGGCAAAACATTTTTGGAGCGATCAAGAAGCGATCTGGACGATTCCGGCACGTATTCGCCTGGCGGATGCCGATTGGCTGATGCCGCTGGGGGTTGCGACCGGCACTTTGCTTGCGACCGACACGGAATTCAGCAAGCACCTTTCGGACACTGCGAGCCGGCTGAAATACAGCAACGATTTTTCCAATTACGGGCTTGGCACCATGGGCGGATTGGCGGGCGGGCTGTATCTATGGGGCGAAATCAGCCGTGACGACCGGAAAAGTGAGACCGGAGTATTGGCGGGCGAAGCGGCTGCGGACAGTTTGGCTGTGGTGTACGCGCTGAAGTATTCGTTCGGGCGCGAACGTCCGCTGCAGGATGAATATCGCGGGAATTTCCGGTCTGGCGGTGATTCTTTCCCATCGGAGCACGCTGCAGCCGCATGGTCGATAGCGAGCGTGGTCGCGCATGAATATCCGAGCGCTTTTACGCAGCTGATGGCGTACGGGATGGCGTCGGCAGTGAGCGCGTCCCGTTTGACCGCAAAGCAACACTTCCCTACGGACGTACTGATCGGCAGCGCGATTGGCTGGGCTTCCGGGCAAGTTGTTTACCGGGCTCACCATGACCCGGAACTGGAAGGATCCACCTGGGGAACCTTCAGCGAGTCCCGCGATTACCTGGAGGCGCAGCGGCCGCGCCGCAGCATGGGAACGCCATTCGTCGAACTGGACAGCTGGGTGTATCCAGCGTTCGATCGTTTGGCAGGTCTGGGCTATTTATACGGTTCAACTGCCGGATTGCGGCCGTGGACCCGAATGCAATGCGCACTTCTGGCGGAAGAGGCTACCGAAGAATTGCAGGACAACTCGAAGGCCTCCGCTTCGGTTAGCGCACTCGTGTTCCGGCTGCGCAGTGAATTTTCATACGAGATGGGCCTGCTTGAGGGTGGGCGCAATATGACGGCGAGTCTCGAGTCAGTGTATACGCGAACTGTGTCGATCAGCGGCCCGGCACTGACCGATGGATTTCACTTCGGCCAAACTGTCTCTTACGATTTCGGCCGGCCATTCGAGCGCGGCACGAATGGACAGGTGGGAGGAACGTTCCGCGCCGCGGCAGGCCCGATCGCGATCTACGTGCGCACCGAGTATCAGCATGCGCCACAAGCCCCCGCATTTTCCGACTCCGTCCGCAGCTTGATCGCCTTTCGTGACATGCTGCCGGAACCCTCCGCGCTTCCGTTGGAAGCGATTAACCGCCCTCGATTGCTCGACGCTTATGCCGCTGTGAATTTGGGCAATTGGCAGATGGTTGTGGGCAAGCAGAGCTTGTCGTGGGGGCCGGGCCTCGGAGGATCTTTGCTATGGAGTGACAACGCCGAGCCTGTCGATATGGTGCGGTTGGTGAATTCAGAGCCGTCGCGATTGCCGAGTCTGCTGAAGTATCTGGGACCGGTAACAATCGATCAATTCATCGGACAACTGGTAGGGTATCGATACACTCCTCACCCTCAATCAATTGGGTTTGATGGATTCCGCCTGGCAACCTCGCTGCCGGAAGGATTTTCCGACGCGCCGCCAACCCTATTACAACGCGCTTCATTACAACGTACTGCGGAAGGCGATTTGCAACTTCTTTGGGATCGCCAAGAAAGCACACATTTGATGTGGGAGCTAAAGCTGCGTCTGGAGACGGTAGCGCACCACCCGCTGGGCCATATCTCTCTGTTACGCAGGGGATTTGAAAATCCGCTATTAGTGGATTTCAACCTCCTTAGCCGCGAGTTTCGAGTTGCGCTCTCGAGCGCGATGGTACGAGCCGCTAACCGAAATCATTCTATTGTGCGATCGGCAATGCCACAGGCTGTGGCGCCGGCGGTGAAAGTAGTATCAGCAGCGTCATCAGACTAAGCGCAAGGACGTTTTGGGATCCCGAGTTGTGCACCCTGAAGCTGATCGACTCTTGCGGGTGATGAATGGCTGAGATCGCAAATACGAACAGACTTTGCCGTGAGGGGCGGTCAGGGCCGCGTTGCCGACGGGAACCTATGAAGGTGTGACAGTGGAAAAACGTATGAATGTGCTGATTCTATGTTGCAATCGCCTGCTTCGCGAATCGGTTGCGCGTATTCTCAGCAAGAGGCTGGACTTCCAGGTTGTCGCTTGCGGTGCACTTGATGCCAGCTCTAAACGCGTATTTGCCGAATCGAAAGCGGATGTCGTGGTGATGGACTCATTGCAGCTACTGAACGATTGTTCCGTTTTTGCGCCGAATCACCGCGATAATCGGCTAGTTAAATGCCTACTCGTGGCTATAGAGGATAATAAAAAGGCCTTTTTGAACGCAATCCGTTTGGGGGCTCTAGGATACGTGCTTCAAGAGGCTTCCGCGCTGGAAGTCGTTAACGCCATTCGGGCCGTCGCGGAAGGCGAAGCTGTGTCCCCTTCCCGTTATGCCCGGAGCCTCTTCAATTACTTCGCCTCGCAAACTGCGGTAGCTCCGAATAGTCGCACGCGAACGCAACTCGGGCTCACTCGCCGCGAACAACAACTGGTTCCTCTAATCGATCGTGGCATGACCAACAAAGAAATCGCAAACGAACTGAATCTATCCGAGCAAACCGTGAAGAACCACATCCACCGCATTCTTCGGAAGGTTGGGGTGGAAACTCGTCTCGGAGTGTTCGAGGCGTGTCAAAACCAAGCATTGGGCTTGTAATCGCAGGCAAATCCGTAAACACTCCGGGGTCTGTCTCACAGAGACAGCAGGTTATTTCCGTGAGATTGCGTGTCACATCGCATCGTTGCCGATAGAATCAATTCACGGTGATCGCTGCGTTTCCCCTGCATTACGGAACGTTTTCGCATCCGGTTCCAACGAGACGAGTTAGCTACCAAAAGATTAATAGTCTTTTGACAATAGTACCATTGGCCGTGGAATGCCTTTGGGTTTCTCTTGTTGTGGGGGCAGTCGCTATGAAACACAGCCGAAAGGCCGCAATGGTTTGGGGAATTCTATGTATCGGTTCGCCGGGTGCGATGGGACAGAAGGCGCCTGTAGCGTATCCGGAACAAGCAACAGTCATTTCGACAAATACGCTTCAGGCCGAAAGCGTCAACGTAAGCTCAGTCGATGCGACCAGTGCTGCGGAAGTGATGGGAGGGAGCAATTCAGTAGAGGCCATATTACATACAACCTATCGCATTCAAACCAAAGGCGCGATCTACGAGTTAACCGGTTGGGAAGCAGTGCGCAAAGCGAATGAACGTCCTGTGCTGCAGCTAGGTGAAGTGATTCGATTCCGCGTGCAGGGAGACCATATCTTTACCCTGTTGCCTGACGGAAAAGAGCATCGTTATTCGGTGGTTTCCAAACATTCAGACGATTCGAAGAATGAAAAGCAGCCTGCAACACCGAGGTAGCGCTGTCAGCTTCGGCAGTGGCATTTCGTAGAATTAGCCGTTCGCTGTATAGCCTTTCTATTTGCAGGGATCCGACCTCCCTGCCAGCTGCCTGACTGGCTTCATCTGCAGCTTGCCCCGCGCTCCGAGGAAACCATCCATATTAACCGCTCACGGTAAGAAACGAGCTACGATAGGAGATGTACCGCGTATATTCGGGGAATCTGCCGAAACTGAAGTATGTTGTTAAGCGGATTAAGGTGTGGCGGCCGCTACACTTCGTACACGGGGACAACCGAACTTACCCTCCGAAACCCTCACGGTGGTCCTATGAATAAGGCGAATCCACGTATTTTTCAGCCGGCTGAAGCGAAAGGCAAAGCTGGTTCGCAACGCTCAAGTGTCAATCCAGCTGTAAACCAGATCTAATCGCGGAATTCATTCGCCGCCGGCCTACGCAGAGTGGGCTTTCCACAAGCGTCTTCGTTCGCTCAAGGGTATGGGTCTGCCAGTGAGATCGCGGGGAACGCCATGAGTTTCGTTGCGCTGGTCCATAGGAGTAGTTTGCCTTGCAAGTTCTCCCGCAATCGCGGGGTAGCCGAGCTGGCGAACCTGTAGCTTCCGTAGATGCTGACGCGCTTCGTCGAGCGCTTCCTGTTCCGCAGCAGAGATCACTAAGGAGTGGGCCTTACAAACCCGGTCATACAGGATGCTTTCGGCTTGTATCACACGTTCGGCAAGATCGGTGCGAGGCAATGACAAGGACTGGTAGAAACGCGCTTCCCACTCGAATTTCTGATTGGCTATTTCCGGTTGGCAGGACTTTTGCATTGCCGCCCTCCCATGAAGATGTAACAAACCAGTTAGAACTTTTGTGCGCGGAATGTCAAGTTAAAAGCATACGCATGTGGATAGTGTTCTACTTGTGAATCCATGAACTTACGCTTTATTTGCGCCTTAGATGAGGCGTGCTTCTAGACGTTAAGCGTTCATTTTAAGAAAAACGATATTGCGTGGAGGGCCAGTGGTCACAGGGATTTAAGCAGCTGAGCTTATTAGTAAATTTCTGACGTCAAGACGTTTCAAAAAGCAACTAACTCAAACTTCGCGAAGCAACAGTTGGATAATTCAAGGCGTCTTGGAGACTATTCCCGCGGGTTCCGCTTCAATTGTTACGTTAACATGGGCCCCGGGCTTAAGCGCCACGGTCTCGCCCTTCTTATCCGGCAAATTATCTTCTATACGGATCTCCCGGTACAAATCGTCCGCACCCTCGACCGCAATCTGAGCTTTCTCTGGTTCAACGCGATTCGCGGGAATGATTTTTTCCACAGTTCCGGGCAGTGTTACGGCAGGCTTCTCAGGTTCGGACGATTTAGTCATAAGCTCGCTGCGAAAATTCTATCACAATTAATAGAGGAGTAAAAGGATGGCCAAGGCGTCAAGGCGAAAAGGAATGCAAATTTAGCGCTGAACTCTGCCCGAGCCGCCGCTGTTGAGCAAGGATTGCACCTCTTCCACACTGCAGCGGTGGAAATCGCCTGCAATGGAATGTTTCAGGCAGCTTGCGGCCACGGCGAATTCGAGCGCGGCTTGATGATCTGGTAGCACTTGCATTCCGTAAATCAATCCGGCTGCGAAACTGTCTCCGGTGCCCACACGGTCGACAATGTGAGTAATTTCGTAGGAGCGGCTTGCGATAAATTTCTGGCGATCGTTCATGCAAGCCGACCAGCTGTTGTGCGAAGCGCTCTTGGATTCGCGAAGCGTGATCGCGACCGCTTTCAGATTCGGATATGCGGCAAGTACATTCTTCGTTAGGCTTTCGTACTGGCTGCGGTCCAGCTTGCCCGAAGTGATGTCAATCTCGGATTTAATGCCCAGCGCCATTTGCACGTCTTCTTCATTGGCCATGGCAATATCCACATGCAGGATTAAATCGCTCATTACTTCGGCCGGCGGCTTACCCCACTTCCACAGATTCTTGCGATAGTTCAAGTCGCAGGAAATTGTCAATCCCGCCTCGCGTGCCGCCCGCACGGATTCGAGCGCAAGATCAGCTGCCGTGCAACTGAGCGCCGGCGTGATGCCAGTAATGTGAAACCAGCCCATCCCCGCGAAAGCGTCCTGCCAGCGAATATCGCCAGGTTTAGCATTTGCAATCGCGCTGTGTTCACGGTCGTAGAGGACCTTCGACGGGCGCTGATTTGCGCCAGCTTCGACAAAATAAATTCCCAGGCGGCCCCGGCCTCGAACGATTTTTGAACTATCCACGCCGGCGCGGCGCAACTCCGCAATTACGGCATCGGCCAAAGCATTCTTATCGGGGAGAACCGTGACGAATGCGGCCGGCAAACCAAACCCGGCCAGTGCGACAGCTACATTGGCCTCGCCCCCGCCGAATGTCGCTTCAAAACAAGGAGTTTGCAAAAAACGTTGGAAGCCTGGCGGCGCCAGGCGCAGCATGATTTCGCCGAATGTGACTGTGGGTTTTGCCACTTGGTTATCGCGAGCGCAGTATACACCGCGATCGCGGATTATTAGGGTGGCGTTCGGCGACGAACTCCGCCGGCAACACAAAAGACGTTGTGAAGCAAAACGCAAATCGTTATTCTAGGCGGGTTTGGGACGACGGACGGCAGCAAGGGCGTGTTTATTGCGGGTGATTTGAGATTCAGTACACGCCGCTGCAAGCGCCGTGCGTTCGAGGGGCAGAAAGCAAACTTGAAAATAACTAGACTCAAGACAGCCGTCGTAGAAGGCAATTTCGACTGGACGCTCGTGCGCATCGAGACCGACGAAGGAGTCAGCGGTCTGGGCGAATGTTTTTTCGCCCCGGGATTGACTGCAAGTTTGCGTTCGCTGGAGCCTTTGCTTATCGGCGAAGATCCGCGTGATATCAATCGATTGTTTCGCAAATTGCAGCTCGCGACTTCGGGCGCGGGCTCCGTCGCCGGAATTATTTACAACGCTATCAGTGGCATCGACGCGGCCCTGTGGGACGTGATGGGGCAGTGGCTGGGCGTGCCTATTTACCAGCTGCTCGGCGGAAAATTTCGCGACAAAGTTCGCATTTATGCGGATTGCCATGGCGGCGAAGCGTTGGAGTGCTTGGACGAAGTGCTGCGATCGCGTGCGCCCAGCTGGGACTCCAAAGTTCACGAATACCGCGCGAAAGACTATTACGGTGAGTCCAGCGGCGAGGCAGCTTGTTCGCCTGATGACTATCGTCGAACGGCGCTGAAGAAAAGAGCCGAAGGCTACAGCGCGTTGAAATTTGATCTGGATGTTCCGGGAACCGAGGGTATCGATCCTCACAATCGGGCCCTTACGAATCGCGGGATCGATCACATGGTGAAGTTGGTCGCGGCTGTACATGATGCGGTGGGTGCGGACACGGATATAGCCGTCGATTGCCACTGGCGCTACAACGCGAGCGACGTTGTGAAAATAGCGCGTGAACTTGAGCCGTTCCGTCTGATGTGGCTGGAAGACCCGGTTCCGCCGAACAATATCGCTGCGTTGAAAGAAGTTAGCGCGAAAGTGCGCGTGCCGATTGCAACCGGTGAAAATCTTTTTCTTTTTGAGGGCTTCGAAGAAATTATCGCGCAACACGCGTTAAGTGTTGTGACGCCAGACCTTCAAAAAGTGGGAGGACTGGCTGTGGTGCAAAGCATCGCGCGATTTGCCGACGTTCATACCATGCCTATCGCGCCGCACAATATCAGCAGCCCGATTGGGACGATGACGTCCGCGCACTTGTGTGCGGCCATTCCGAACTTTCTCGTGTTGGAGTTTCATGCGTCCGAAGTTCCTTTCTGGAATGATCTGGTGGAGGGCGCCTCGAAACCGATGATTCAAGATGGATTCATCGCACTTCCGGACAAGCCGGGACTGGGCATGCAGTTGAATGAAGAAGTTGCACGCCGCTATGCGCGAAAGGGCGAACCGTTTTTCCAGTAGCTACAGGTGGCCGGCACGGGAGATTGATCGAATTTATGTCCATTGTTAAAATTGAGGTGTTGGGAAAAATCGTGGCCTCCGGGCTCGTAGCTGTAATTCGCGCGGACAGCCATGACCAAGGCGAGCGCATTGCAACCGCGTGCGCAGAAGGCGGAGTCGGTGCCCTGGAAATTACTTATACAGTCCCGGGATGCACGCAGGTGATCGAGCATCTCGCGAAGAAATTTTCAAACCATATTTTAGTAGGCGCGGGGACCGTGCTCGACTCTGAAACGGCTCGGATCGCAATTCTGGCTGGCGCACAATTCGTGGTTAGTCCATCGCTCAATCGGGAAACCGCGCGGCTCTGCAATCGTTATCAAATCCCCTACATGCCGGGCGCCGCCACCGTAGGCGAAGTAATCGAGGCGATGGAATGCGGCGCGGATATTGTGAAGGTTTTCCCCGGCGAATTGCTGGGCCCGGCATTCGTAAAGGCAGTGAAAGGGCCACTGCCGCAAGCTTCGCTGATGCCGACGGGCGGCGTGACTCTTGATAATGCCGCGGACTGGATTCGCGCGGGTTCGGTGGCTGTGGGAGCGGGAAGCAATCTCACCTCCGGCGCGAAGACCGGAAACTACGCGGCGATCACCCAGTTGGCGCGGGAATTCACGCTCAAAATCAAAGAGGCGCGTCGACAATGAATGTGACCACGCATTGGAAGTCTGACGGCGAGCTTTTCGCCATGATACAGCGCGAGCTTTTTACCTGCGTTGTGGGTGACGTCATGGATAAGCTTGAATTGCAGCACCAGTTTCTGCCACCTCAGATTAGGCCACTTCGCGAAGATATGGTCGTGATCGGGCGCGCGATGCCGGTTCTTGCCGTAGATGTGTTCGCGGAGAAAATCGAGGGCAGCGCGAATAAACTGATGAACAAATCGTTCGGGCTGATGCTGGAAGCGCTCGATGATTTGCGGGCCAATGAAATTTATGTGAATACGGGGTCTTCGCCGCGCAACGCGCTGTGGGGAGAATTGATGAGCACGCGCGCGCAGAAACTTGGGAGCCGCGGCGCGGTACTAAACGGCTATGTGCGTGACACCAAAGCAATTTTGAATATGGGCTTTCCGACCTTTGGATTCGGATCTTACGGACAGGATTCCGCGCCACGTTACAAAGTCGTGGATTTCAGAATTCCGGTGGAGATTGGTGCGGTGCGAGTGCGCCCGGGAGATATTCTTTTCGGGGACGTTGATGGCGTCTTGCTCGTTCCCGCCGAGGCGGAAGCCGAGGTTTTTGCGAAAGCGCTGGAAAAAGCTCGCGGTGAGAAGTTGGTGCGAAAAGCAATCGAGCAAGGCACCAGCGCGGTGGAAGCATTCGCGAAATTTGGAATCATGTAGCCTGCAAATTTACGGAGCTGGTTTGACCGCTAAAATACGATTTCGCTGATTCTGCGAACACGCTAATGATCAGCATAGACCTGGGCGGTAAAACCATATTGATCACTGGTGCGCTCGGCGCGATCGCCGAACATATAGTGCGCAAATTAGGTGCGGCGGGCGCGACCTTGGTGCTTACCGACATCAAGCCTGAAACTGAGGCGCGAGAAACGCTGGACAGTTGGGGAATTTCGGCCGCGTCTTATTTTTATTTGGCTGCCGATATTACTGATCCCAAACAAGTGGATGGCCTGGTCAACGCGGCGTTTGATAAATTCCCGGCTATGGATACCGTGATTGGCCATGCGGGAGGGTGTGGCTTGCATCCATTTGCGAGCACTGCCGAGGCTGATTTCGAACGCATCTTTCGTTTCAATTTTTTCGCGCAAACGTATCTTGCGCGCGCCGGTCTGTCGCAATGGATGCAGCGAAAGATTCAAGGCCACCTGATTTTCACATCATCCTATGTCGCGCGCATGCCGCACAGTCAGATTTCCGCGTATGCTTCGGCCAAGGCGGCGCTGGAGAATTTCGCACGCAGCCTGGCTCTTGAATATGCGTTAACCGGGATCCGGGTGAATGTGGTTTCGCCCGGCAATGTCGCCGCCGGCAGTTCGCTGAAAGTTTTCGACGAAGATCCTGCCTACCGGGATTTCGTGTTGAGAGTATCACTGGGACGCCGCAACAGCCCGGAGTCGGTCGCCGACGCATTTGTTTTTCTGTGCTCGCCTCTGGCCTGCGAAATTAATGGGCAGATTCTGAGTCCGGACTACGGAGGCGGGACAGGAAATCGTCTATGAAGATTGGATTGGGTCTGTATCGTCACATGCTGACGCGAGACTATTACGATTTCGCGCGCCAGGCCGGGTGCACTCACGTAGTGGTGCATTTTGTCGATTATTTCAATCAAGGGCCGTCCAATCCTCGAAACAATCAGCCCAGCGGCTCTAAATATGAGGCATGGGGAGTGGCTGGCGATCCCGAGACGCTCTGGACTGTGCAGGAACTCACAACACTGCGTGGCGAAATTGAGCAGGCGGGGTTGACCCTGGCCGCGGTTGAAAATATCGATCCTGCGCATTGGCACGACATTTTGCTCGACGGCCCACAGCGTGCGAAGCAAATTGAGAACGTGAAGACGATTATCCGGCGGCTGGGGGAAGCGCAGATTCCAGTTCTCGGTTACAACTTCAGTTTAGCGGGCGTCTGCGGACGCGTAACAGCGGCCCACGGTCGCGGCAATGCCATCACGCTGGGGATGGACGGTCCGGCCGAAGATGTTCCGATCCCCAATGGCATGGTCTGGAACATGATTTACGCCCCCGAAGCTCAGGGTGGAATTTTACCAACAATTTCACACGACGAGCTTTGGCGACGCTTGCAAAGATTCCTGGAAGAAGTGATTCCCGTCGCGGAACAGGCTGGTGTGAAGCTGGCCGCGCATCCCGATGATCCTCCGATGCCGACGATGCGGCAGCAGCCGCGGCTGGTTTATCAGCCGCACATGTATCAACGGCTGATCGATCTAGCTCCCAGCTCGAGTAATTCGCTGGAACTCTGCGTGGGAACCCTGGCTGAAATGACAGAAGGAAATATTTACGAGGCGGTCGATCGCTATAGCAAACAGGGAAAGATTGCCTACATCCATCTGCGAAACGTTGTTGGCAAGGTGCCGCATTACCGCGAAACCTTTATAGACGAAGGTGACGTGGATATGATTCGCATACTCGCCATTCTTCAGCGTAATCATTTCGATGGCGTGCTTATCCCCGATCACACTCCGCAAATGACGTGTTCCGCTCCATGGCATGCCGGCATGGCCCACACGCTCGGATTTATGCTGGCGGCAAAGGCGATGGTCGATTCACCGCAGCGACACGGTTTGACCGCGGAACCGGCGGTTTATGGCGACAAGTAATGTGAAAGTTGCGTCGCCCCTTGAACACTCACGATTTTCTCTGATCGTTGCCGCATCTGTCTCCACGCTTGGCGGCCTCCTTTTTGGATATGACAACGTCGTCATCAGCGGCGCGATCGGATTCCTGAGCCAGCTATTTCATCTCAACGCAACCGGGGTGGGCTGGGCGGCGGGGTGCGCTCTGGTGGGATGTATCGTGGGCTGCGCGGGCGCCGGAACTGTAGCCGATTTCCTCGGAAAGAAAAAAGGCCTGGGGCTTTGCGCCGTTTGCTTCGCGCTATCGTCGGTAGGCATGCTATTCGCTGCGGATTTTCATCAATTTGTTCTGTGGCGTTTGGTCGGTGGTGTGGGAATCGGCGCGGCTTCGGTGATTGCGCCGAATTACATCGCAGAGATCGCGCCTACAAAAGTTCGGGGGCGCTGCGTTACGCTCTACCAACTCGGAATTGTGGTTGGGATTCTTGCTGCCGTGTTCGTCAACATGCTGATCCAGCGCATGGGTGACGAAGCCTGGAATATTTCCATCGGGTGGCGGTGGATGTTCTTCGCCGGACTTTTCCCCGCGATTCTTTTTGGCTTGATGATTCTGCCTGCTCTGGAAAGCCCGCGCTGGTTGATGAAAATGGGGCGGCGCGAGCAAGCGCTCGATGTGCTTACTAAAATCAATGGCGCTCAAATCGCCCGGCGCGAAGCCGCTGAAATCCAAAATTCACTGGCGACGGAAGAAGGACACATTTCGGAACTTTTCACCACGTTCCGGCGGCCGCTGCTGCTGGGCATCATGCTGGCGGGGCTGCAGCAAATCAGCGGAATCACGCCTGTGTTTTCCTTTTTGCCCGATATTTTTCACGCCGCTGGAGTTGCGCGGGGCGACGCGTTTTTTCAATCTGTGCTGGTGAGCCTGGTTAATCTATTTTTTACACTGGTGGCGTTGTGGCTGGTGGATCGGGCCGGACGCAAAACGCTGATTCTGGCCGGCACTACTCTTCAGTTTGTTTCTTTTGCGCTGGTTGGCTGGCTTTATTACGTTCATGGCAGCGGCGTGGCCGTGTTGATGCTGGTGATGAGTTTCGTCGCGGGGCACGCGTTCGGGAATGGCGTGGCGTGCTGGGTCATAATTTCGGAAATTTATCCGACCAAAGTCCGGGCGCGGGGGATGTCGATTGCGACCACCGCATTGTGGATCGTCGGGTACTTGGGGAACCAACTTTTTCCGGTCATGCAGGAACATTTGGGATCAGATGGGACGATTTGGTGTTTCAGCGGCGGAGCTTTATTGACTTTAATTCTGGTCGGATGGTTGATTCCGGAAACCAAAGGCCGCTCACTGGAAGAGATTACGAAATTGTGGACCGCCGATAAACCACTTGCCGTGATGTAAGGCCAACTAATCCTAAGAATGGCACTGAAGACATGGGCACTAAACGTAAGCTTTTGAAAGCTTCGGCACAGTTCCTGCATTGCTGATTTATTGAACGCCGATCCCTGCCAGCAGTCCTCCATCGACTAAATAGTCGCCACCCGTGCAGAATGACGATCGATCCGATAATAGAAATGCGGCGAGTTCCGCCACTTCTTCAGCTGTGCCAACGCGGCCAAGCGGGTGCGATGCCCCAAAACGTTTAACAACAGTATCAACCGGCAGATCCGGCGAGAAATGGACGGCTGACATTTCGAGCATGGGAGTGCGGATTGAACCAGGACTAATCGAATTGACACGAATCTGATCGGAAGCGTGGTCCAGAGCCAGAGCTCGCGTCAGGCTGAGAAGGCCGCCCTTGGATGCGGCATAGGCCGCAACTCCGCGCTGGCATGCCGTGCCTTGTACCGAGGCCACTATTATGATCGAACCACCACCTCGCTTTTTTATTTCCGGGACTCCAAAATGCGCGAGCAGATACGCACTGCCGAGATTCACCGCAATGCAACGGTTCCAGGTTTCAGGGTCCGTTTCCACGGCGGTTCCGAAGGGGTGAATGGCAGCGGAATTGACAATGAAATCGAGGCCTCCGAATCGCGCGATAGTTTTAGCCACCGCCGCTTGGACTTCTTGCGGCTGGCTCACATCGCAGCGTTCAACGTGAAGCTTTAAATTGTTCTCCGTGCTTTCCTTTTGCAGTTCGGCGTTTGCGGCAGCATCGATGCCGCAGGCTACTACGCTCGATCCGCTCGTTGCGAGCCTCATAGCGATGGCCCGTCCGATCCCGGTAGTGCCGGTGACGATTGCGATTTTGTTTTCAAATTCTTTCATGTTTGGCTCACTTTTATTTTGTGGGTGCGATTCTGAAGCAATGCGCGGAGAGCATCCTCATGTACCTAAATTTGGAAGAGCGTGCTTCAAACCCCGGACTACACCGCGCAATTCAGCCAGACCTTTCAAGCGGCCAACGTAAGAATATCCCGGGTTCGTTTTTTTATTGATATCGTCTGCCAACAGATGCCCATGATCCGGGCGCATTGGAATCGGATGATCCGCAAGCGCCAGGCGCTGACGACGAGCCTCTTCTTCCAGCAGTAATCGGGTCACCCCGATGATATCCGAGCTGCCACCAAGGTGATCGGCTTCGTGAAATGAATTCTGCAATTCGCGCGTGACCTGACGCAAATGAGCGAAATGAATGCGTGGGGCAAATTCGCGAACCATTGCGAGCAGATCGTTGTCCGCTCGCGCACCGAAAGAGCCGACACAGAAGGTCAAGCCATTAGACGAGCTATCGACGCTGCTGAAAATTGTACGCACATCTTCTGCGGTAGAAACAACGCGAGGTACGCCAAAAAGCGGCCAGGGCGGATCGTCCGGGTGAATTCCGAGACGAATGTTGAGATCCTCGGCGACCGGAACGATTTCCTGCAGGAACTGGATCAGATTGCTTCGGAGATCGTTCGATGTTATCCCCTCGTATTCGGTCAATTGCTGACGCAGTGAATCGCGATCATATTCCGCTTCGGCCCCTGGCAAGCCGGCGATGATGGTCTGCTCAAGATCGATCCGGCGGGCTTCCGACATCGCGCCGAAATGGCTGCGCGCCGCCTGGATTTGCTCCGGTGTATATTGGGCTTCCGCGTTTTTGCGCTTGAGAATGAATATGTCGTAGGCCGCGAAGTCGGTCGAATCAAAACGCAACGCGTAGCCGCTTGAGGGTAGGCTCCATTTCAAATCCGTGCGGGTCCAATCGACGACTGGCATGAAGTTGTAACAAACGATTTTTACTCCGGCCTGCGCAAGGACTGCGAGAGAATCTTTCCAAGAGCCTATAAAGTCTCGGAACTTTGCGGACCGCAGTTTGATGGAGTTGTGCATTGGAATACTTTCGACTACGGACCAAACCAGGCCCGCTGCTTCGATCTGCCGCTTACGTTTCAACACTTCTTCCGCGGGCCACGCTTGGCCGCGATAAATATGATGCAGGGCCGTGACTATTCCTGTCGCGCCAGCCTGTTTGACCTGCGTCAACGAGATTGGATCCTGCGGACCGAACCAGCGCCAGGTTTCTTTCATGATCTTGTTGTGATTTCCATGGGTTGATGGTGCGGGTAATTTATTTTTCGCCTGCTGGCGAAATAAAATCAACCATTGCCGGAGAATTAATCTGAATCGATTGCCCGCTGGCAGTCAAGCGGCCGGTTTTCTCGCCGATACTGAAAACGAAAATTGCGTTGGAATCCTGGTTAGCGACGAGCATCCATTTGCCGGAAGGATCGATGGCAAAACTGCGCGGCGTCCTTCCTTGCGTCGAAACGTTTTCGACCAAAGCAAGCGTACCCTTCCTGGTGTCTACATCGAATACGGCGATGCTGTCTTTATCTTCACCGCGATTCGAGGCGTAGAGAAACTTGCCGGACGGATGCAGCACAATTTCCCCGGCCGTGCTGGCTGTTCCGGTGTAGCCGGCCGGAAGCGACGAAAGTTCTTGCAGTGGAGCCAGGGCTGCATCGCGTGAATCGTACGAATACACTGTCACCGTTGAACTCAACTCGTTTACCACGTAAACAAATTTGCCGTTTGCGGAGAAGATCAGATGCCGCGGTCCATCGCCCGGCCGCGAACGTACGATCCGCGGCTGGCCAAGTGTGCCACCAGAGGCATCGAAAGGATATTCCAGCAGCTCATCAAGTCCGAGATCGGCGACGATGGCGAAATGATTGTCGGGGGGCACCGCGACGGCGTGTGCGTGCGGCGCTTCCTGGCGATCGCGGTTGACGCTCCCGCCCCTGTGCGCGACATAGGCAGTCGATTCGCCAATTTTGCCGTCAGGTGACAGGCGGAAAACGGCGATGCTGCCGCCATCGTAATTTGCTACCAGAGCGAAGTGTTCGGTTCGATCCAGTGTAATAAAAGCGGGTCCCGCGCCGCGCGATGGAACTTCGTTCAGGAATTTCAGCCTCCCGGTGGTTGAGTCGACGGCGAACGCAGACACGGCTCCGGTCGGCTGATCGTTAAAACGATTGGTTTCGTTCACAGCATACAGAAACAGATGGCTCGAGTTTATTGCTAGAAATGAAGGCGCAGAAGTTTCCACCGCCAATTTGGGCGAGCTAATGTGACCGCTGGTCGAATCGAAGGTACTTACGTAGATGCCTTTGCTTCCGTGGTGGGGGTAAGTCCCGAAGTAGACGAAACTTTTAGCTCGTGCAATAGCGTGGATCGACAGCGGTGCAACGGATGCTAGTATCAAAATCAAAATCGCTACCCCAACGTTCATTCGGCCGCGAAATTCGCTTTTCATAAATCTCCGATAAAGTCTGTCATTCGAATTCGGCTGCTCCGCAAATGTGCGAAGCATGCCCCCTTATCGTCATTCCGGCTCCGGGATTGGTTCGATGCGACGCAGTAAAAAAATATATCCTGCTATGCCCAGCAGCAAAATGCCGGTTGCAGCGACGAAGGCCGAGGCGAACGCGTGGGTGATGGCCGCAACGTAGCCGGTGACGATTGGCGCCGAGATTGCCCCTATCTGGCCGCATAGATTTACGATCGCCGCCAGTCTGCCAACGCTTTCGCGTGGCGCGATCAGTGAGGGGACTGTCCACGCTACCGGTGCCGCTGCCGCCAAGCCGCCCAGGGAAATGCTGATCCAGATTAAAGCTGTAACCGGAGCATGCGCGCGCGCCGCGCCTAGAATTCCGAGGCCGCATCCAGTCCCCGCAATCAAAACGCCTTGGCGAACGTGGCTGGAATTATAACCGCGATTAATCAAAGCATCGACGAGCCAGCCGCCTACCACGAGATCCGTAAACGTGGCGAACAGCCACGGCACGCTGGTGTAGAAAACGGAATGCAGCAAGTCGACATGCAGCGAAATCAATAGGTAGCTAGGAAGCCATGTCAGCAGAAGATAAAAAGTATAGTTGTAGGCGCCCCAACCGAGTCCCAATCCGTAGGTTTTAGGTTGTCGCAGGAGATAGCCGAGGGACGCGCCTTTGTTTCCATCGCGTGAGTTGTTGCCGGCTTCCTCCGGCTGCACACGGCCTCGCAACATTGTTTGAAATTCTTCGTCGGTGAGCTTTCCGTCCTCACTTGGGTTGAAATACGTCCAGTAGAAAAGCAGGAAGTAAAAAAAACTTATCACGCCCGTTGCCGCGAAACTCCAGCGCCAGCCAAATCGCAACAGGAGCAACCCCAGAACCGGAACTCCGATCGCAGTGGACAATTTGGCTGCGCTATCCGTGATAGCTGTAGCCAGGCTGCGTTCCGACTCCGGGAACCAATAGCCCAGAGCCTTAGCGTTCGCTGGAAACGTTGGAGACTCCCCGATGCCCAGAAGAAAACGCGCGGTGAATAATCCCGTCAGGCCGGCGGAGATTGCAGCACCGAAAGATGCGATACTCCACAATACCGTGCTGACGCAGCCTACCTTCCGCACCCCGAATCGATCGAGGAGCATTCCAGCGGGGATCTGCATCACGAGGTACGTCCAACTATAAGCGCTGGACAGAAAGCCGAAGGCAATCATCGACAGGCCGAATGAAGCCGCCAAAGCGTTCTGCGATACGGACAGATTCACGCGGTCAAAAAAATTTACAAGAACACCGAGGGAGAGCAGGAATGCAATTCTCCAGCGCCTACGCGGCGTGCGGGAAAGTTTGGGGACGATCTGCGCCAGATTTCAGCCTCGTGGAAGCGCGAATACAAGTTTTGGAATAAGCGCGCCCAGTTTCCCACGAACATTGCCCTGCGGCAACGTTGGCCACAGCGACAGCGCCTATGTTTGGGCTAATCGCGTCACGTTTAAAGATTTAGGGACTACGCGAGAATTCGTCACACTTTCGCCTCTCGCGGCATAATTTGAGGCGCGCTGTTGAGTTTGCGCGCCTTCAGTAGACCTGCAGGAAAAACCCTCTGCAAAGGATGGTAAAAATCAAAGCCTATGCAATTCAGCCACCAGACGCCGGGATTGTGCCCAAAACGGCACCGAGAGTTTAAGCAGTCGATCTACTAGGTTTGCTTGATTGGCGCAGCAGATACGAATCTTTACCATTACTCCCAACAGTACACTCCAGCGGTTTGTTGCACACTCGGTTGTGTCGCCTCGACGAGGAGGATTATGAAAACCATACTTATCGCCGACGATCACCTGAGCGTGCGCAACGCGTTGCGGAGCGTGTTGAATGCGGTGCCTGGTCTTTCCGTTTGCGCGGAAGCTCAGGAAGGGCAGGAAGCGGTCGAACGAGCCTTGAAGCTTCATCCTGATTTGATCTTGTTGGATCTCTCGATGCCGGTTCTAAATGGCTTGGAAGCTGCGCATACACTGAAGAAAGCCATGCCTGACGTACGAATTCTCTTATTCACCGGCCACCCCACGAAATTTTCGGAAGCATGCGCGGCGGCATCGGGCGTGGATGCCTTCGTCGCCAAGGGTGATGACGTCGGCCGCCTCGTTCATCAAGCCCGTAGTTTGCTCAGCATGGCTTGACGGAATTGGAAGTTTGTTCCGCATTGTCTTGTTTGGTTACTTATCCCGCATCCAAAATGAACAATAACCGCTCAATTCTGTTGGTGCGGCTGGAATCAGCATCGCCTCTTAATTGGTGCCACTCCTCCGATCTAGTTAACACCGCCGGTGCAGCTCTGATTCCATAAACACTTATGGGGAGGAGTGCCCTGGACGACCGAAAAAAGTTTATGGGCTGCCGTGTCTGGTTGGCTGGAATTCGCCAGACCGGTCCGTGCAAATGCTTTCGCAACGCGTTCGCGACGGTACAGGATTAACCTCGTTGACAGACACCCTTGCCACCGTATAATCAGTTGCTTACCTTCGCGACACGCCCAGCCTTCGCGAGCCGAAAATAACAATAACCACAGTGTATTTTAAAAGGCTTCCAGGAGGCCTTACCGCAGTGATGGGGTTCTACAATCTGGCGATTCACGCCGCATCGTTGCTTGCGGCTTGGTTCGCGGCCGCCGATAATCCGCTCTCCGATTACTGGCGCCGTAATACCGATGCCGACCTGAATCCGTTCCGCGGCCTGTACCAACTGAACTCTTTCGATTTCGCCATTATGTTGCCGTACTTCTGCGTTATGGCGATTTTGGCGGCCTACGGCATTCACCGCTACGCGCTGGTTTACAACTACTACAAAAACCGCAAACGTGCCGCGGGCGCGCCGGCGCCAATCAAGAATTGGCCGATGGTGACAGTTCAACTTCCAATTTACAATGAGCGGTACGTGATTGAGCGTCTGGTAGAGGCTATTGCTGCGTTCGATTACCCGCGCCATCTTCTCGATATTCAAGTCCTGGACGATTCCACAGATGAAACGCAGGAAGTCGCGCGCGATTGTGTGGAACGATACCAGAGCCTGGGCATTCCGATTACCTACATTCATCGCGATAATCGCGATGGCTTCAAAGCCGGAGCTTTGCAGGAAGGAATGGAGACGGCAAAAGGCGAATTTGTTGCGATCTTCGACGCCGATTTCATCCCGCCTGCAGATTTCCTGCGCCGCACAGTCCCATATTTTGCAGACAGCAAACTGGCCATGGCGCAAACCCGCTGGAGCTATATCAATCGCAATTATTCAGCCTTGACCGAAGTAGAAGCGATCCTGCTGGACGGGCATTTCGTGATTGAGCATTCCGCGCGTTTCCGCAGTGGTTTGTTTTTCAATTTCAATGGCACTGCGGGCATCTGGCGCCGCGCGGCGATCGAAGATGCAGGCGGTTGGCAGCACGACACGTTGACCGAAGATACCGACCTTTCCTATCGCGCGCAACTGCGCGGCTGGCATTTTGTGTACCTGCCGGAGCTCGAGTGCCCGTCCGAGCTTCCAGTGGAAATGAACGCTTTCAAATCGCAACAGGCGCGCTGGGCCAAAGGCTTGATGCAGACTGCGAAAAAAATCCTGCCGCGCGTGATGCAATCGAACGCACCGGCGTCAGTGAAGGCGGAAGCATTTTTTCATCTCACCGCAAATATCAGCTACCCGTTGATGGTTTTCATGTCAATTATTCTGCTGCCGGCAATGATCGTGCGTTTTTATCAGGGCTGGTTTCAGGTGCTGGTGATCGACTTACCATTGTTTCTGGCTTCCACGTGCTCGATTTCTTCATTCTATTTGGCTGCCGAACGTGCCTTGTTTCCAAAAACGTGGAAACGTACATTCCTCTATTTGCCCTTCGTGATGGCCGTGGGTATCGGCCTTTCCGTGCGCAATGCTATGGGCGTGATGGAAGCGATCTTCGGCGTTAAATCTGAATTCGTGCGTACACCGAAATACAGAGTAGAAGCAGGCACCCGCGACAGCGCCTTATGGTCGACGAAGAAATATCGCAAGGCGTCCGGATGGATGCCGTTTGCGGAAGTCGCGCTGGGATTATATTTTGCGGCTGGCGTGGCCTATGCACTGCAAAATGAAAATTACGCGACGGTCCCATTTCTGTTGCTGTTCGTTTGGGGCTACCTCTATACCGGTCTGATGTCGCTGGCGCAAACTTACTTCGAACGACTGCGCTTCGGAGTGGAATCGGGAGAAGTTCGGCCGGCCTCAACGGGCGCGCCCGGCTTCTAAGAAGTGAGCGGCATCGCGCCCGGTGATGTTATTTCCTGCGTCAACATGTGTAGGCAAGAATCGCCGCAATCCGATCTTCAGTGCTTAGCGTACTATTATTAGGCATCTTTGCTCCTGGGCCTCGGAGCGCCTGCTGTTTCGGTTAAATCGAAGCGAGAGTGGCGCAATGTTTTTGTCGGGTGAAGACAGAGAGGGCACGGGAAGCGCGATCGGGCGACGAGTGTTTTTGGCCGGAATGGGCGCGGCGGCGTTCGCACTTGCATTTTCACACTTCGACAAGCGCGACGAAATGAGCGCCGAAGCTGCGCCTGCCGGACCGCCAAAGATTGTGACAATTGTCGAGTTTAGCGACGCAGGCAGCCGCAAAAACGCAGTGAACGTCGCCATGATAGTGAAATCCGATGCGGATTGGCGGAAACAACTTTCAGCCGACCAGTTCGAAATAACGCGTCGGGCCGGTACCGAACGGCCCTACAGCGGCGACAATCTGGATGTGCATGTCAAAGGTGTGTTTCGCTGCATTTGCTGTGACACAGCTTTGTTCGATGCCGCCACTAAATTCGAGTCGGGAACCGGCTGGCCCAGTTTCTGGGCGCCCATAGCGAAAGAAAATGTTTGGGAGACCAGGGACATCAGCTTTGGGATTGTGCGAACAGAAGTCTCTTGCCGGCTGTGCGCCGCGCACCTGGGGCACGTTTTCGACGATGGTCCGCCTCTCACGGGGCTGCGATACTGCATGAATTCCCTGGCGTTGAGATTCGCGAAAGCGACATAAAGATGAAAAGATGGCGGAGGCTTTAGTCTGTCGCCTGTTCAGTAAATTCAGGATTGTTTGATGAACGATGGGAGTTCGAACTATGACTCGTGCAACGAAGCTCTCTGTGGTCATATTTGCCTTCTTGTTTATTCTTTTCGCCGCGGCTCGCCACAATGCGGCGAGTGCAGCGACCACGATTCCCGATCCGGCCGTGGACCAAACTCTGGCGCCCCAGAAAGGACAAGCAACAATCGTCCTGGCAGGAGGCTGTTTCTGGGGGATTCAAGCGGTGTTTGAGCACGTCAAGGGCGTCACTCAGGCGACCTCGGGCTACGCCGGAGGAACAGTAAAAGATCCCGATTACGAAGAAGTCAGCAGCAGCACAACGGGTCACGCCGAATCTGTGGAGATCGTTTACGACCCTTCGAAAATAACCCTGGCCCAGTTGCTCAAGGTATTTTTCTCGGTTGCCCATGATCCTACGGAATTAAACCGTCAGGGACCAGATTCCGGCACGCAGTATCGTTCGGCGATCTTCTTTACGAACCAAGACCAGCAGCGCATCGCGCAGAAATATGTCGAGCAGTTGAATCAGGCCAAGGTATTTTCAGGACCGATCGTGACCCAGATTGCTCCGCTCAAAGCTTTTTATCGAGCCGAAGACTATCACCAGGACTACGCTGCTCACCATCCAGATAATCCCTACATCGCTATGTGCGATCTGCCCAAAGTAAGACATCTTCAACAGGAATTTCCCAGCCTGTATGTTCCACACCCCTGAAGTCTGCGTGTCTGCAGCATGCAATTTTCTTGAGCGCGGAGTGAGATTCGCCCGCGCGCAATTCTGTGTACACCACCAGCCGGTTAAGTTCAAAAACTTTTAAAACCTGAAGAGACCACCGGCTTCGGTTGCATGCTAGTCTTGAAAACTTGATTATGAAAGATCTCCTCTCGTTAATCGTGCACCACGGATACGTGGTGGTCTGCATAATTGTGTTTGCGGAAGCTATCGGCGTGCCGGTGCCCGGAGCTGTCGCTCTGGTAGCCGGGGGAGCTGCCGTGGCATCGGGCGCTCTGAACGGACTGACAGTGGCATTGTTGGCAGTGATAGCGATGCTCTCGGCTGATTCGCTCCTTTACTTTCTGGGCCGCCACACCGGATGGACCATCATGAAATTTCTCTGCCGCGTTTCGGTCGACCCGGAGACATGCATTCTGCGCGCCGCGGAATCTTTCTATCGGCGCGGGCGGGAGACGCTGTTGGTCGCCAAATTCCTCCCCGGTGTCAGCACAATGGCAGCGCCGCTGGCCGGCAGCATGAGAATGCCGTATTTTCAGTTTTTGGGATTGGATTTCCTGGGGGCCAGCGTCTATGCGCTCGCCTACGGGGCGGTCGGATATATCTTCCGCGATTTTTTGGCGACGATCATCAACGGATTTCGCGCGGCGGGGCATGTCTTCGAGTTCATCATCATCGTAGCAGTGCTTGTATTTGTTGGTTATCGCGTCTCGTTGTATTGGAAGCACCGCGCCGACCGAGTCGTGCCGCGAGTGCAGGTGAGGGAATTGGCGGCCAAGTTGCAAACGGAAGGCTCGGGAAAAGTCGTCCTCGGCGATGTGCGAAGCCATGGTTATTACAGTGCAGGCGCGGTTCGCATTCCCGGTTCGATTCGAATTGAGCCCAATAATTTGTCAGACGAAATAAAGAAATTCCCTCGCGATAAAGACATGTATCTCTATTGTACCTGCCGAAGCGAAGAAACAAGCGCAAGCGTGGCGCACCTCCTGCGCAAGCAAGGATTCAACGCGTTTGTAATCGTTGGCGGCCTGGCCGCTTGGCGAAAAGCCGGTGAACCACTCGAGAAGGTGCCGGAAACTGACCTGGTGCACCTTCCTACCTTCAGCCGCTAGCAGTCCGCATTTTTGTCGGAGCCGGCTTGATTTTTTCGGCGTTTGCCCCGATGGGCTTGTCGACCCCAACCGCACACTCAGTTCTGACCTGCGCATTGCCGCCGAAACCCTTGAGCCGCAAAACATTCTGTCGATGACCGAAGCACGAACTTGTATTATCCAACCCGGCGGATCGGCCATTCCCGTGAAACAAAAAAATCATCGCAGCCGGGTACGCGAAAGGAATTCATGAATCGACGCGAATTTCTGGGTATCGTTGGCGTTGGAACTTTCCACGAACTTGCACTGAATAATTTTAGGTGTTTGCCGCGCAGTACTTCGCCTGCCATGGCTTCAATAGTGCAAACTCCGGAATCGAAGGCGTTTGGTTCAGGCCATTTTGGGGAGTGGATTAATGATCAGTTCGGATTGCCTGCATACCGATACACCTGCAACCAGATTACGGATCCGAAGGCCGTATCGCCGGTGCACAAGCAATGGCGCGGCCCCACGGATCATACACACCAGGTCGGAAACGATCGCATCGTAGCCGCCGTTTCGAATTTTAGATATGTGCAGGTCCGCCAGGACGAAGGATCCCCAAAATTTCTGAATGACTATTCGCCCGATCGCGGCCGGTTTGGCGCCGGCATTGGATTTCTGACGGACGGAAAGACGATTTTGAGTACCTACTATCCTGGTAATGCGGATTCCTTCGACCGTGTTATGGGCGAGGGCTACATTCGCAAGAATGTGAAGGGAAAGAGCTGGGAAATCGACCAGGTGATTTTTGCTCCTTTCGGAGACGATCCGGTTTTGATCTCACCGGTGAATATTACGAATCACGACAGCGAGACGGCAGAGCTGCGTTGGGCGGAATATTGGGGCTGCCACAATTACCAGTTCTCATACCGTTCATGGATGCAAGCGGACGAACTTCACAGCGATAACTGTGCGGAGCTCCGGCGCGAATTCAGCGATCGCTTCACGCACGAGTTTCACGCGATGCCCGATCTCAAGGGATTGGTCGAATCGCAGAGGTTTCTCGGGCGCTCTGCACAAGACGTGCAAGCGTGGGAACAAGTGCAAGCCGCGCTGAAGAAAGACCCGGTCGGTTTCTTTGGAGGCCCTGTGCCGGAGCTCGCTGAGGGAGCGGCGATGGAGGATTTCAATCCTCCGCCAACTTTTCTTGTCTTTCTCGACGCGCCCGCGGACGGCTTCGCGACTGACGGCGCTGCCTTTTTCGGAAGCGGCGGCGTTGAACACCCTTCCGGACTTTCGGCAGCGCTCAACAACGATGCCAGTTCAACAGCTGCAGGCAGCGCCCTGCTTCTTGAACGAAATCTAAGATTGCGGCCGCAAGAGAGCCGGACGCTTTTCGTCCTTTATGGCTACAAGCCGCACGGATTCGAGGTTGATGCGCTAGTGAAGAAATACGCGGCCGATTCCGCGGGATTGTGGTCACGCTCCAGTGCCGCCTGGAAATCCGATGGCGTTCGTTTCAGCGCGTCCACCGAGCCGTGGGTGGAAAGGGAAAGCGCGTGGCATAATTACTATCTTCGCAGCAGCCTCACTTACGACGCCTTCTTTTGCGAGCATATCCTGTCGCAAGGCCACGTATACCAATACATCATCGGATTTCAGGGCGCCGCGCGCGACCCGCTGCAGCACACTTTGCCATTCATCTTCAGTAATCCAGAGATTGCTCGCTCGGTCATTCGCTACACGCTGAAGGAAATTCAGCCCGATGGCTCGATTCCTTACGGCATCGTCGGAAGCGGCGTGCCCATGCCTGCAATCTTTCATCCCAGCGACCAGGAAATGTGGTTGTTATGGTGTGCCAGCGAATATGTGTTGGCCACACGCCACAAGAGTTTCCTCGACGAAAAGATACGCCTGTATCCGCATCAGACGGCGAACTACGGAGATCCGACGGTTCGCGAACTTCTGCAGCGTTCGTACACGCATCTGGCGCAAGAAATTGGCGTGGGTCGGCACGGCCTGATGCGCCTCTCGAATGGCGACTGGAAGGATGAAGTTGTCGTGATGCGCTCAGCAACAGCGTCGCAGGCGTCTTCCGGCGAAGTCCGCCAGCAAGCGGAAAGCGTTCTGAACGCCGCAATGGCCAGCTACGTTCTCGGCCACTACGCCCGCATGCTTGCCTTTATCGGCGATACGAAAATTTCGGATGAAGCGCGCGCCAAGGCTGAAGCCCAGCGTGATGCAGTTCGTGGTACCTGGCAGGGAAAGTGGTTTCGGCGGGCATGGCTCGGGCCGCAACTAGGCTGGCTCGGCGAAGATCACGTCTGGCTTGAGCCGCAACCATGGTCAATTATCGGAGGAGCCGCGACGCCCGAGCAGCGTGCGACGTTGCTCACTTCGATGATGCATCCGCACGCTTGGCCGCTATATAGCGCAGCCAAACTTCTGGGTTTGGAATTTCACGAAACAGGTTTGCGTTTTCGGCCGACGCTACCGTTACAGGAGTACGAATTCACTTCTCCGCTCTTGAGATTTCAAAAATCCAAAAATGGCTATGCAGGGTGGTATGCGCCGGCAAGTGCCGGACGCTGGGATATTGAAATCCTGCTGCCTGGTCCGGAGGCTGCGCGAATGCGGCAAGTGTTGATCAACGGTCAAACGCAACCTCTGCGCCGCGCAGAGCAAGCCATTCGATTTGCTGGCGAAAGTAGTCCGGCCGCGCCGCTCCGGTGGGAAATTACTTGAGCATTTTTCGACGCCGTGCACCGGATTTCGGAGATGGAATCGAGTGAACCTATCCGGTAACTGCCCATCCAGCGTCCGCTCGAATCACTTCACCGGTCATGGGCATGGACTCGTCGCTCAAAAGAAATAGCGCAATCCTGGCGATTTCCTCGGCTTCCACAAAATCGCCCTTTAAAGGTTGTTTCAGCTGGATGAAAGCTCGAATTTTTTCGTTCGTTTGCGCGCGCGTACTCATGGGTGTGCGCACCAATCCAGGGGCAATTACATTGATGCGAATACCAAACGGTGCGTAATAGGCTGCAGCCGCCAGACTCATCGATTCAATCGCGCCTTTGCTGGCCGCGTAGGCATGCGTAGCGAAAAATTCTCGCTCCGGAAAACGCGCCAGGACGCTGCCAGCGTTGAGGATCGCGCCCTTGCGGGACGCGCCAAGCCAATATCGCAACACTTCGCGGCACACGTGGAAAGTTCCCGCCGCATGAACGTTCATCATGGCCTGCCAACCTTCCGGTGTGCATTCGTGCACCGGCCCGTCGCCTAGCGAACGTCCACTGATGCCGGCAACATTGAAGACTGCGTCAATCCCACCGTTCTGCCGAATGCACGAGGCCACTGCTTCTTGCACAGCGGAATAGTCGGTTACATCCGCCACTGCGTACCCTGATCCTGGAAGTTCCTTGCACAGATCCCTGCACTCGTTTTCCCGGTTGCTCACAATGAAAACCCGGGTGTCGCGGCTAGCTGCGAGCCGGGCCGTGGCCGCGGCAATTCCTGATGACCCGGTAATCAGCAGAGTTTGCGACATTCAGGATCTTGCCGTCATTCGTAGAGATGCCGGAGGCTGGTGCGATAGGATTCGTAAAACTTTTCGAGCTGGCCTTCCGCGCTTTGATTGCCGACAAACTGGTGGCTGGGAAGCAAAACCGGAGTGTGCTTTTTTTCGAGCAATAAACGCGCGGTCTCGCAGCGGAGCATGTTGATGATCATCGCTCCTGTAACGGTAGAAGTGGGCCCTGTGCGCCAATCCAATCCGTCCAATTCCACCACGCAATCGCCGGGAGGACACATGTTGTCGATAACGATGTCGGCGAAATCGATCAGCTTCTTACCGGAAGAATGTGCTGCCGTGGATTGATCACAGTGAGCGCGCGAAACAATTGCCACAACCGGAAGCCCGCGTTGCTGCGCCCCGCGCGCTACTTCCACCGGCACCGGCCTGATCCCACTGGTGGAAATGACGACGAATGCATCGTGCGGGCCAAAATGAAATCCATTCAGGATCTGGTCGGCATAACCTTCGTATTTTTCCAAATATAGCGGAGGCCGTAGTCCGTTGGTCCCGACGATGGCTGAATGATTGGAGAGAGACTGTTCCACCAGCGCGACGAATCCCACGAAACAGCCTTGGCGAGGCGTCATCTCTTCGCACATCATGCGCGAATGCCCACACCCAAATAAGAACACCAAGCCGCCCTTCGCAATGCGATCGGCAAAAAGTTCCGAAGCCTTCTGTATGGGTGCCAGCTGCGAGTCCTTTATTTTGTTGAGCAATTCGATAGTGGAGTCGAAATACGAAGCACCTGCGTTCTGTGCGGGCTTAGAAGTTTTTGCCATAGGCTCGGTTTGTCATTATGCACAACGATGCGATAGTATCGCAATCCATGACTGAAAAACCTCCACGCGACAAGGATTCTTCGTCGGAAATTTACGCCATCGGCCTGGATTTCGGTGGCACAAATCTGAAAGCCGGGTTGGTGGATTCGAAGGGGCACCTGCAATTTGCGATGTCGGAAGCCACGCCTCGGACCATCGAGGGTTTCAAAGCACTAGCTGAGTCGTTCATCTCGACGCTCAGTTCTAAAGCTGAAGTTCGGGCTGTCGGCATCGGATGTAAGGGTGTCGTTGATGGCAAAACCACACTGCTGGTGCGTTCGCCCGGCGATCTGAAGCATGTCGAGGGAAGTTCGTTGCGAGAACTGGTAGGCGCGGCAGTCGGCGGCAAATCTATTTATGCTGACAACGATGCGCGCACGGCGCTGATCGCTGAATGGCTTTGGGGCGCAGCCAAAGGTTTTCAGAATGTGATGATGCTTACCCTCGGCACGGGGGTCGGCGGCGCTATGCTGATGGACGGCCGGATCATGCGCGGAGCGCACGGAGTGGCAGGACACGTTGGCCACATGACCATCGAGCCCTATGGACCGATGTGCATCTGCGGTAATTACGGCTGCCTGGAAACTGTCTTTTCCGCGCGCGCCATCGAGGCAGATGCGTTTTCTGCAAGACATCGCAGGGTAAGTTCAGTGCTAACCGACCGAGCCCAAGCTTCTGATTGCGAGCAAGTATTTCAGGCAGCGGCAGAATCCGATGAAGTCGCGATGTGGATCGTCAACCGCGCCACTCTGCATTTAGGCGCGGCTCTAGCGAGCCTCGTTCATCTCGTCGACCCAGAGTTGATTATCCTGGGCGGGCACATCGCCGAGGCCAGCGCGCAATTGCTCGATCCGCTGCGCCAGGAACTGCGGAGCAGAACGCGCTTCCTGATCGGCCACGACATTCCCATCGTATTTCCTAAGGTGCCGTCACACACGGGAGTAATCGGTGCCGCCGGCCTGGCGCTCGTAGAATCTGGCGCTCTGCGGGGCTGATATGGATGTTTTTCCCACCGAGTCGCCGCAGAGTGTCGAGTTTGATGTTGTAGTGGCGGGCTCAGGCTCGGCAGGCGCCACTGCTGCGATCGCAGCCGCGCGTTCCAATGCAAAAACCCTCCTTGTGGAGCGCTTCGGATTTCTCGGCGGCACCAGCACCGCCGTGCTCGACACTTTTTATGGGTTTTACACTCCGGGCTCGCGATCCCTGAAAGTAGTCGGCGGCATCGCCGACGAGGTGGTGAAAGGACTCCGCGAATACCGAGCTTGCATGGAACGGCCCAACACCTATGGCGCCGGCACGGGCATTACATACAATTCGGAATATTTAAAGATGGTGTGGGAGAAACTTGTACAAGACGCCGGCGCCTCAATCTTGCTTTACGCTTGGGTGCAGGAAACATCAGTTTCAGCGCAAAGAATCCAATCGCTGACGGTTGCCACCAAGCAGGGCTTGCGAAAAATAGTTGGGAAATATTTTGTCGATGCCACAGGTGACGCTGACCTCTGTTACTTCGCGGGAGCTCCGTGCGAATTGGCGGGCGAACACGAGCCCGCCCAAATGCTGACGACAACTTTCAAAGTGGCCAATGTTGATGCTGCTTTGCGAAAGACCATATCGAAGCAGGAGTTTCACCAGCGTATGGCGGCAGCCGCCGAGTCCGGCCGGTTCGATCTGCCGCGGCGTGAAGGCAGCGATCATGTCACCCCCGTCAAGGGGATGATGGCCACGAATATGACGCGCGTGCAATCGTTCGAATCGTGCGATGGAAAATTCCGCAACGCAACCGATCCCGATCTTCTGACCAACGCCGAAATAGAGGGACGCCGCCAGGCGCTGGAATACCTGCGATTTCTCAAAAGCGAGATTCCCGGGTACGGGGAATCGGAACTGATCGCTTTTGGTACTCAAATCGGTATCCGCGAAACAAGGCGAGTGCTCGGAGAATATCGGCTGACGCGCGAAGACGTCCTGGGCGCGCGCCAGTTCGACGATCAGATCGGCCTGTGCGGCGCGCCAATCGAGGATCACCACGCCGGCAGCGATACGGAATGGAAATATCTTCCGGACGGACAGTGCGTCGGGATTCCATTTCGCACGCTGATTCCACAAAGTATTGAAAATCTCCTGGTTGCGGGCCGGTGCTTTTCGGCCACCCACGATGCTCATGCTAGCGTGCGTTCCATGGGCCAATGCATGGCGATGGGACAGGCGGCCGGGACGGCTGCCGCGCTCTGCGCAAAAACACGCCGTGCACCTGGCGATCTGGATTTTCGCGAGCTGAAAAAACATCTGCTCGGCACCGGCGCTATTCTTCGCACTCCATAGAGATGCCGTTCTTCCGCACAGTTTTGGGAGATATCGATGCAAGTCAAGCTGGAGTCTGCTACGCCCACGAGCACATCATTATCGATCCCAGTTTCACTACATATCGTTATCCAGATTTCCTGCTGGATTCGGTTGAGCGCGCTTGCATTGACGTCGCGGAATTCTACGCAGCCGGAGGCCGAACACTGGTCGACTCCATGCCTTGCGGCGGAGGCCGAAATCCTACGAAGCTCGCGGAGGTTTGCCGCCGTACGGGTGCGAATATTGTTTGTCCCACTGGGCTTCATTTGCAGAAATACTACGCGCCCGGTCACTGGGGCGAACGGCTCAGCGCTGAAGAGCTGGCAAAATTATTCATCGCTGACATCGAACAAGGCATCGATTCCGCCGATTACAATGGCCCGGAGATTTCGCGCACGACTCACAAAGCAGGCGTAATCAAACTAGCTACGGGGCAGCCCACGCCAAGTGCGCGCGAGCGCAAAGCTTTTGAGGCCGCGGCCATCACCCATCGGCAAACCGGCGCGCCGATTCTCACTCACACAGAACAAGGCGCTGGTGCTTTAGAGCAGATAAGGCTATTCCAGGAGTTCAGCTTGCCTCTGCAACACGTCGTAATCTCGCACACCGACCGCGTACCAGATCGCGCTTATCACAAGGAAGTTCTCTCGACCGGTGTGATTCTGGAGTACGATTCCGCGTTTCGCTGGCCGCTCGAAGCGGGCAATCCAACGTTGGATCTGGTGGTCGCGATGGTTGGCGCGGGTTTCGGCGCTCAGATTGTTCTGGGAATGGACGCCGCTCGCCGAAAATACTGGAAAGCCTACGATGGGAAACCGGGACTAGCGTTTTTATTGCGAGATTTCATTCCCAAATTACAGCAAGCGGGTCTGAGCACCGTGGATATTGAGAAGATTTTCGTAAACAATCCTGCCGGTTGTTACGCGTTTAGCTCGCCGCCAAAGAGCAAAAGGATCGGTGTACTCGATGCATGAAGCCACGCTCGGCTTATTCATGATTCTTGTCGCTGGCGCGATGAATGGCAGTTTTGCCGTTCCCATGAAGCTCACGCAACGCTGGGCTTGGGAGAACACTTGGCTGATGTGGACGATTTACGGCTTGTTCATATTTCCGCCTCTACTGACTTTCATCACGATCCCGGATCTGATGGGCGTGTATCGCGAAACGGGACCGGGCGTTGTGGCTGCGGTTGCGGCGTGCGGCGCCGGATGGGGCATCTCGGTCATATTCATTGGTCTCGCGATTGAAGCTGTCGGTGTTGCCCTTTCCTTTTCCATCATGTTGGGAATTTCTGCAGCGCTCGGCAGTCTGGTGCCGTTGGTGTACCTTCATTCCGACAAGATCGCGACCCCCGAAGGGATGTTGTTGCTGGCAGGTCTGGCTCTCGTATTAATCGGGGTGGGGGTCTGCGCGGTTGCCGGCAAGCATCGGGAGACCGCGCTGGCAGTAGGCGTGCGAAAGGTTTCTATCGGCATGGGCCTCACGTTTTGTGTGTTGGGAGGCATCGGCTCCGGGTTGGTGAATCTGGGCTTGGTTTTCGGAGCTCCAATCCTGAAAGCAGCCGAAGCACACGGTGCTTCGCCAGTATCGACACCGAACGCCGCGTTTCTCCCGCTTATGCTGGCCGGAGGCGTCCCCAGCTTGATTTATTGCAGTTACCTGATCCGAAAAAATGAAAACGCAAATCGATTTTGTGCAGCGGGAACGTCTTCGTACTGGCTGCTGGCCGCCCTTATGGCTTTGCTGTGGTTTGGAAGCACAATCCTTTATGGCGCTGCCACGGTAAAAGTTGGCCAGCTGGGTGCGGTATTGGGATGGCCGCTCTTCATGTCCGTGATCGTCATCACCGCCGCCGTGTGGGGCGCGATTACAGGAGAATGGAAAGGTTGCGGCTACAAACCACGGATCGTGATGGCGGCAGGCGTAGCCGTTTTAGTAGTGGCAATTTTTGTGCTGTCGTACGCGGGGCGGCAGGTATAGGCCAGTGCGCTTGCGCTATTTTCCCCAGCTACGATTCGAAGATCCGTTCAATTTCGTTGCTGGCCCAAAGCCGTACTTTCCCAGCGTTCCCCGCACCGCAGAACGTGATCGCGCTGCCCTATCTTCTTGCAAGCGTCCGCGAAATCCTTCGGATCGGCCGTGTTGAACTCGAACATTTCGTAGTGGCAGGGAATTATGGTGCCAGCGGCAATTTGTTTGCCTAACTGAGCCGCCTCCGTCGCATTCAAATTGCCCGCCACACGACGTTCCGGCGCGCGACCATTGATCGGCAGCAGTGCAACGTCGACGTTATGAGACTTGAGCCTTTCCGCCATCCCTTCGTACAAGAGCGTGTCGCCGCTGTGATAAACCGTCCAGGGACCGAAACGAACGATGTATCCGACGTAGTCCGGCCCTAATTCGTCATGACATGCTGGGACAGCCTCAATCCGAAATGGCGCGACCTCGGTTGACCCTCCGATCTCCTGTCCCACCGGAAACGACGGATCAATCCCCAATCGCTCTGCGACAAACTTGCAGTTCGGCGCCGGTACAATCAGCACGATTCCTTTATTCACGCGCAACAACGGCAGCAAAGTTTCCGCGTCCAGATGATCCGTATGATTGTGACTGGAAGTGACTACATCTATGAAATCGAGCGCCAGGGGATCGATGGCGCGCGCCGTCATGCGAACGTGAGGTTTATCGGTTCCCGCGTATTTTTTTGTAAGTGAATCGGACAAGTAGGGATCGAGCAGTAAATGCTTGCCGCGCCATTGCAAGAGAAACCCGCTCTGCCCTAGCCACCATAAACGGAAATTTCCGTCATCGCGATTGGCAGCCTTAATATCTGCGAGTAGCGCGGCGTCTTTCAACAGCGGCTGAATCAAGTGAGCCCCATTTCCTGGCGTACAAGTTTTACCCCGGCAACCATCGAATTGAGTTTTCGTCGCGCGGCCCAACGCGCCGTCTGGCTAAGGCCGCAATCCGGAGCGAACGCGAGGCGTTCAGCTGGCGCGAACTGCAAACATTGCCGCACGCGCTCTGCGACCTCCTCCGGCGTTTCAATGTAGTAGCTCTTCACATCGATGATTCCCACCGCTACATCCATGCGCTGAGCGATGCTTCCGATTAATTCCAACTCCGCGAACTCCCGGCTAGCCATTTCCAGATGCATCTCATCCACATGAATATCCAAGAACGCCGGAAACAGGCAAGCATATCTCCGTGGAGCCACGGCACGCCCTTTGTAATTCCCGAAGCACAAATGAGTGCATAAGCGCGTTCGCCCGCGCACTGAATCGACAGTCTCGTTGAACAAAGCCACGAATCGCCGCGGATCTTCGCGATGTCCGTAACAACTCATCGACGGTTCATCGACACATATTTCGCGGCAACCCTCTGCGACCAATGCTTCCAGCTCCCGCCGGACGACGGGTACGAGCGCGTTCGTGACCGCGAATCGATCGGGATAATTCTGGTTCGGGATCAGGCGCCCGCTCAAAGTATATGGACCCGGGACACTCGCTTTGAGACCCACGTTCGCAGGTGCAATTCGCTTCAGTCGCCGAAACTCCTCCACAACTCCCAGGCCGCGCGGCGCTCCTAACGCTCCAATCACCTCGTGCTTGCCGCGCTGGTCGTGCCCCGGAGGCCCAAACCTGCGTGTCGCCATTGGCTCACCGGCAATGCCACTCAAAAAACCGTAGAAGGAAAGATTGAAATCCAGCCGAGTCTGCTCACCGTCGGTAATCACGTCCAGCCCGGAGTCAACTTGGTCCTTCACCGCGACAGTGACGGCATCATCCAGCATTTCGCTTAGATCGTCGGCGCCAAAGGCATCGAGACGGCCGGACGCAAATTCCAGCCACGCAGGGAAAGGGTAGCTGCCGATTACCGTGGTGCGCAGAGGGCGTGTCATTGAATCCTCGAGATATAAAATGAATGAGCCAGATGACCGCAGGTTGCTGCATCAAGGCAGTAACACGGGAAGAGCCACAAATGAACGCAGCTTGCCGTAAGCCTTGGATTGCGTAAATCGCCACAATTCCGGCGAGATTATATCGCATCTCCGCCGCGTTTCCGGGAAGCTGGCCGATTACGATAAGCAGGCCGCTATCTTGCGTCGGAACTATCCGTCATTTGAACGAATAGTTGTATGAACGGAGGGTACGCCGAGGAATCGAAACCCAAGATCATCATCATGGGTTTCGAATTGGGCGCTTAACCGCTAAACTACGCGTCCGTGCGCTGGTACGATCGCATCCGGATACTTTTCCTCTAAGGAGTTGGGCGTGAACTCACGAAGAGATTTCCTGACTCAATCGTCAATGGGCCTGCTCGCTGCGGCCGCCGCTCTGCGCCGCCAGTCGCAGAAGACCACAGAACCGGCCCCGGGAACGCCGCCCGCGTTCGGAACTGCTTCGGCCGTCGGTCCTGTTGTGTCTCCCACTACTTTTGCGGAAGCCGAAAAGCTCGTGCAGATTGAATTGAGCGCAGCCGAGCGCACCATGGCGGAAGAAAGTTGGCGCAGCACAATGGCCGCGCTGTACGAGCGGCGCACGGGGCCGCGCAAGGTGACGCTGGATACACCGCCGGCCTCACTCTGGCATCCGGCGCTTCCCGGCCAACGGCTGCGCCCGCAGGTTGCTGCATTTATTCGCAGCAGCAACGGTGTAACTACTCTACCGGCCAGCGACGAGGATATTGCTTTCGCGAATGTGACGCAGCTTTCGCGCTGGATCGAGCAACGGCAGCTCACTTCGCAGCGGCTCACCGGCCTTTATCTGCAGCGCCTCGAACAATTCAATCCGAAACTTCGTTGTGTCATTACGCTCACGCGCGAACTGGCGTTGGCTCAGGCCAAAAATGCCGATGACGAGATCGCTGCGGGAAAATATCGTGGCCCGCTTCACGGCATACCATGGGGCGCGAAGGATCTTTTCGATACTGCGGGCATTGCTACAACGTACGGCGCCGAGCCGTTCAGAAATCGAATTCCAACGGAAAACGCGGTTGTCGTGCAACGCCTGGAACAAGCGGGAGCTGTGCTCGTCGCCAAACTGAGTTTGGGGGCGCTGGCTCTGAATGATATTTGGTTTGGCGGCCAGACAATGAATCCGTGGCTGCTCGACGAAGGATCGTCGGGCTCAAGCGCGGGTCCCGGCGCTGCTACAGCTGCGGGGCTGGTCGGTTTCGCAATTGGAAGCGAGACCGGGGGCAGCATCATCGGCCCATCGATGCGCTGCGGAATCACAGGATTGCGGCCAACTTTCGGGCGCGTGCCGCGCACCGGAGCCATGACGCTTTGCTGGTCGCTTGACAAGCTCGGACCGATGACTCGCAGCGTCGAAGACGCGATGCTCGTCCTGCACTCTATTTCCGGCTCTGATGCCGGGGACCTTTCCAGCGTGCCGAGTAACCTGAACTTCGATTCCAATGCATCCATACGAGGCCTGCGTGTGGGCTATTTCCCTGGCTGGATGAAGGAGAATCCCGCGACTGACGTCGACCGCGCCGCTCTGAAAACACTCGGGAAGCTGGGTATGATCCCGGTCGAGGTAGCTCTTCCCGATTGGCCTTACGATTCGCTCAACCTGATTTTATTCTCCGAAGCGGCGGCTTCTTTCGAAGAGCTCACGCTGGGCCACAAAATTGATGAACTCAAAGTTCAGGTGCCAGACGCATGGCCCAATATTTTCCGTCAATCTCGATTTCTTTCTGCCGTCGACTTCGTTCAAGCCGATCGATTCCGCCGCCAGGTGGCACAGGAGATGGCTCGCCTTTTTTCCGGAGTGGACTTGCTTCTTGTTCCTTCGTTGCGCGATGAGATGCTTACTATTTCTAATTTTACCGGACATCCCTCGATTACATTGCGCGCCGGTTTTATCGAGGTTTCAGAGGCGCGCAGCGATTGGGCGCCCGATCCCAGCAAACCTCTGCCAACTTTCTCACCTCCGCGCCGCGTCCCGCATGGGATCACCCTGATTGGGCGCCTGTTCGACGAAGGGACATTAGGGCAAGCTGGTCTCGCGCTTGAGCGTAGCTTCGCAGTGAAGGACGAACGTCCGCCTGGCTTTTAGCCACTTCGGAATTCGATTTAGTTACGCGCGAGGATCTGCGAATGTGTCATCGAACGCAGTCGCGACTCAGATTTATCCTTGCCACGCGTGTTCACAAGTATTTGCGATTAGGTTCCCAGCAGGTTGATTTGCAGTTTCTTGTACCCGTGTTCTTGCGCCCACAAATCCAGGGGGATTGTCGCGAGCTCATCCACAACCGGAACTGCGAGCCCGGTCTTCGTCAAATCAATGCTCTTTAGATAGGTGTGGCAAGTGTCGCAGACGTCCACCCGCACGTGCGCGATTTCCGGCGCTGAATAAAACGCCATCTGCGGCTCTCTTTCTTCTCCGCATGACGGACAATAGAGCCGCCGGAAATTCCACTCATGTCCACATAGCATGCAAATCAGTGATTTCTTCGCTCCATCGCCTTCGGTTCGTAACACGCCCACGAGTGGCTTGCCTCCGCATAGCGGACAGGTTGAAGGCGTTTCGTCCAAGCTTTCTGGCGCACGATGATCGGCGAGATACTCGGCATAAGGCTGAAGGAAAATCCACGCGATCACGGCGGAATACGCGCCCTCCGAATTCGTGGCAACCGGCCCTTCTTGTTCGACCGAGCTTACATCCATTTCCGAGGGTCCCTGCCAGAAGTCCTCAATCATACGCTGCCACGCCGCCGGTCCTTTTTGTGACAACGCGTATGCCGCTTGCGCGAGCGGCTCGGGAGCCGCCTGCTGAATCACCGAGAGAAATGGAGAAAAATTCGGAAGGAGCAGAAACAGATCCAATTCTTCACGCAAAGCTCTTCCCGCCGAACTCTTAGGTGAATCCGCGAGTTCCCGGTGGATCGCCGAGTAAAATCTCTTCTGAAATGTTGCGACGCGCCCGTAAAAGCGCAGTCCTTCACTCGCGAATGGATACTTGGAAGCTAATTCGTTGGCGCGGTTGATGCGGCGATCCCATTTCCCAGGGATCATTGCTTGGGTCGCGACTGGCCCGTGACCTGATAATACCATTTGCGGTGAAACGTCCATGACCACGCCCGAGTGGCTGTTCCGTGAATCATGGTGCCGAAACTTCCCAGTTCCAGCAGCGTGCTCATGTAGACGTGAATTAAAAAGAGGCCGATCGTAATGAGCGCGACACTGGCATGCACCAGGATTGCAACGTAACGAAGAATGTGAAACTTCCATGGAACCGCATCGACGTACCACAGCACAAAGCCGGAGAGCAGCAGCAGAATCGTGCTGAAATTCATTGCCCAAAAGTAAAGTTTTTGCCCCCAGTTGAAGCGGCCCACGGGGGGCAGCTTGTCGTCATCATTCTCAATATAATATTTGATGTTATCGGCCCAGACGCGATCGTCATTGTCGACGTCCATGTCCGCGCCCCAGTGCAAAAACATCACGAACTGAGACACGACAAAAAAAAGACCGAACCAAGGGTGCCAGAATCGCGCGGTGGGGCCGCCGCCGACAACTGCGGCCAGCCAGTAAAGGTAAGGCGTCCAGAAAGCGAGTCCAGTGATCAAGCAGTAGCTGTAAGTCAACGCACCGGCCCAGTGGTTCAGCCGCTCGATGAGCGAGTAACGCGGAATCAGCTGTTCGTCGAAATCGGTTTCGCCCTGTCGCCGCTGGAACGTGTCGCTTGTGCTCACGAAGGCCTCCGATCCTCGGGCATTCGGTCTTCGGGCGCAATCGGTTCTTCTTTCTTCGGGCCGAATCGCAAGTAATGCACCGCCAAGCCGATGATTCCACCGGCCATCCCCAAGTTACCGAGCCACTTCAGCGGACCCTTCCATAGTCGTACCGACCACGGCACGTGCGGATTTTTCGGCAGACCACCGTAAAGTTCCGGATTCTCGGCGTCGTGCAAAACGTAAATCACGTGCGTGCCGCCCACTCCTGGCGGATCGTAAACCCCGGCATCGGGGAATCCGGACTGGCTGCGCAATTGCACCGCGCGCGTTTCCGCCAATTCTTTCATTTCTGATTTCGTTCCGAAATGCAGACAGCCCGTCGGGCACGCTTTAATGCACGCCGGTTCCAAGCCTTGCGAAACGCGGTCATTGCATAAAGTGCACTTAAAGACTTTGTGCGCTTCGGGACTGAATTTCGGAATATTGAATGGGCACCCGGTTACGCAATAGCCGCAACCGATGCAATGCGCTTCCTGGAAATCTACGATCCCGTTCGCATATTGAACGATCGCCGAATCCGCGGGGCACGCCGCCAGACAGCCCGGATCTTCGCAGTGCATGCATTGCTCTTTGCGCATCAGCAGCATCATGCTGCCATCGTCGCGTTCGTGTTCGTTGAACTTGATCAGGTTCCAGTAATTCCACGCCGTTTCCGGCATGGTCTGGTAGCTGTTGTCAAACTTAGTTTCGGTGAAAGTGTAACCATTCCATTCGAGGCAGGCGACTTCGCAGGCCTTGCAGCCGATGCACGTAGTCGTGTCTACGAGCTTGCAGACTTGATACTCGCGGTTCAGCCCGGCGCCGGGAACGGTGCCAGCGTGGCCTGAAATTCTGACGATTTCGGTTATCCCCTGGCTCATCGTCCGCTCCTAAGCCTTTTCGACTTTCACAAGGAAGCCCTTTGATTCAGGTGTGTGCGCATTCGGATCGGTCACCGCGGGAGTAAGCAGGTTCGCCGGCGTGCGCGCATCTTTTCCTTCATCTTCTTGGATTCCACGAAAGCCTTGGTGAATCGGCAACCCAATCTGATAAACCTTCTTCCCGTCAATCATCATTGGCTTCAGACGGCGGGTCACAAACGCTTTCGCGATGTAGGTTCCGCGCGCACTGATCACTTTAATTGTGTCCGATCCTCGGATTCCTTTATCCTCCGCCAGCTCCACTGGAATCTCCACGAACGGCTCCGGAATCAACTGCACATTCATCGGATTATTTTTCGTCCAGTAGTGGTAATGCTCCGTCAGCCGGTAGGTCGTGCACACAATGTTGTACTCCTGAGGATCGCCGAACTTGTCATACGGACTATTGAATTTTTTCACCAGCGGATTATTAGACTGATTCGGGTGCAGCAAGTTCTTAGTCGGGCTTTCGATCGGTTCGTAGTGTTCAGGGAAAGGTCCGTCCGCCAGCACACCGATAGGAGCGAATAATCTTCCGATGCCTTCCGGATTCATGATGAACGGTCCCAAGTGGTCTTTCGGATGCGAGTCGGGTTTAAAGTCCGGTACGTCGTTGCCAACCCATTTTCCGGCTGCTTCGTTCCACCATATCTGCTTGCGGGTCGCGTCCCACGGTTTGCCTTCTAGATCGCACGAAGCGCGGTTGTACAGCACGCGCCGGTTCGCCGGCCACGACCACGCCCAGTTCGGATAAACACCCATGCCCGATGGATCTTCTGTCCCGCGTTTCTGGATCTGCGCCCCTGCCTCTGTCCAGCATCCCGAATAAATCCAATTGCCGCACATGGTGGTACCGTCATCTTTAAGCCATGCGAAACCGGGAAGCTGCTGGCCCGCCTTAATCACTTGTTTGGTTACAGGATCGGTAAGATCTGCAAGCGCCTTGCCGTTGAGCTCCATTGCTACTTGTGAAAGCGGTGGATGAGCGGCATCCGCATAAGCCCAATTCAAATTCAGAATCGGGTCGGGGAATTTTCCGCCTTCTTTTTTGTATAAAGCGCGGACCCGCAGAAAAATCTGCGCGATGATGTCCTGGTCGAGCTTTGCATCTCCCGGAGGCGGAACCGCGGCGTATTTCCAGGTGACCCAGCGGGCAGAGTTTGTCATGCTGCCGTCTTTTTCCGCGAAGCCCGCGCATGGCAATCGGTAGACGGTTGTGTTGATGGTTTTCTGCTCGTCCGCTGTGATTCCCGGGGCTCGCCAGAACTCGCTGGTCTCGTCCTGATATATTTCGCCAACCACGAGCCAGTCGGCTTTCTTCAGCGCATTGATGTTCTTGTTGGTATCCGGACCGATCATCACGCCGTTCATGCCAAAGGCCATCATGCCCTTGACCTTGCCCTTGTACATATCGTCCCAGATGTGGGTCCACGAATAATCGCGGTCCACCTTGGGCAGGTAATCGAACGCGAAACTGTTTTCTTTCGTGGCCGCGTCGCCATACATCGATTTCAGCAGGGAAATGAAAAACTTCGGCGTGTTCTGGTAATAGTTCATCGAATCCCACGGCGCAGGTTTCGACGAAGTTGGCGTGACGCGCTTCAAATAAGCGGCTAAATCCACATCAACTGGTGTGGGAGCCTTGAGGTATCCCGGCAAGCTATCGTAAAGGCCAGCCATGTCCGTTGCGCCCTGAATATTCGAATGGCCGCGCAACGCATTTACTCCGCCACCAGCGCGGCCAACGTTGCCGAGCAAAAGTTGAATCATCGCGGCGGTGCGAATGATTTGCGTCCCAAATGTGTGCTGGGTCCAGCCCACGGCGTAGATGATTGTCGCCACCTTCTTCATGTCTCCGTCTTTGCGGATAGACGTGAACAGGTCGATGGCTTTGATGTATTGGTCTCTCGGAATACCTGTGATGCGCTCCACGGTTTCCGGCGTGTAGCGCGAATATTGCTGTTTCATCAATTGAAAAACGCAGCGCGGGTGCTGCAGCGTCAAATCGAAATTGACAATTGCTGGCAGCCCTGGGGCTGCTGGCGCTCCGGTCTTACCCGGCTGGGGTTCGGGAGCGTGACCGGTGCTGCCCGCGGGATTTGCGCTGCCGCCGCTGCCTTCATAATTCCACGTGGACTTATCGTAGGTTCCGTTGGCGGAATCAAATCCAGAAAATAAGCCGTCTTCAGGCAGTTTGAAACCTTCTTTGATGATGAACGCTGCGTTTGTGTAATTGACCAGATAGTCCTTCGCGATACGGTTATTTTCGATCGCGTAGCGAATCAGCCCGCCGAGGAATGCAATATCGGTGCCGGCGCGAATTTGCAGGAACAGGTCGGCTGTCGAGGAAGTGCGTGTGAATCGTGGATCGACGGAAATCAGCTTGGCGTTGCGATTGCGCTTGGCCTCCATCGCCCACTTGAATCCGCAGGGATGGTTCTCAGCGGGATTTCCGCCCATGATCAACATCATGTCGGTGTTCTTGATGTCGATCCAGCCGTTGGTCATCGCCCCGCGTCCGTATGTTGGTCCCAAACTTGAGACCGTGGGGCCGTGTCAAACACGGGCTTGGTTTTCTAAATACACCAAGCCCAGACTCCTCATGCTCTTTACCACCAGGTAGTTGAACTCATTCGTGTCGGTGCAGCCGCCGATGAAAGAAATGCCTTCGCAGCGGTTCACTGTCTTGCCGTTCGCGTCTTTCTCGACAAAGGTCGCGTCGCGGGTCTTCTTGGTCCACTGCGCAATTTCGTTCAAAGCGTCGTCCCACGCAATGTCCTGCCAGTCGGTCGCGCCAGGACGCCGAACTTGCGGCTTGGTCAGACGCCGTGGATTCAGCATGTCCTGTTCGAGCGAAGAACCCTTCGGGCAGAGCGTGCCGCGATTCGTCGGATGATCGGGATCGCCTTCCACGTGAATCACTTGCGGCGTCACGTTCTTGGCCTTATCGCCAATCGTGTAAATGAGCACGCCGCAACCCACCGCGCAGTAAGGACACGTCGACCGCGTCTCACTGGCCCGCGCGATTTTTAATTCTTTCAGTTGAGCGTAAGCGGGCTTGAGGTCAAATCCGAAGATGGTCGCGGCGACGCCGCCAACAGCCGCCACCTTGAAAAAATCCCTGCGGGATGTCTGCATCCGGGAACCCCCTCCGTTGTAAAAGAGTCGGCGGACGTTCCTTTATTAGACTCCGCAGTATCCCTTGTCAAGCGAATATAAAATCACATCCAAGCGACGCTTAACGGCGTTTCACGAGATTGTAACAATCCCCCGCTCTCACAAACTAAGGATCGCAGTTTCGGCTCGCAGCCGCTCGGTAACCAGGCGGTTGCCCTGCTGGCACGGTCTACCGTTTCGCTTTCGACGACTGGAGATCCAGCGGCACCCACTCCTTCCAGAGGCGTACGGGTTCTCGCCTGGCTTCCGATACTCCGACTTATCGGGCACAAACGTCAGGAAGTGGAACGCTAATGGCATGCCTGCGAACACGGCAGAGGCACCGTGCGTTGACTTTGTTTCGAACGGGCATCTAAGATGATTGCGAAATGACGGAAGCTCCTACGCCACTAATCCCCAACGGTTCTCGTTATCGGATTATCGAGAAGCTGGGCGACGGCGGAATGGGCGTTGTGTACAAGGCCCAGGATTCCCGTCTGGCGCGCCTCGTCGCTTTGAAATTTCTTCCACCTGAATTTGAGCGGGATTCACAGGCATTAGCCCGCTTCCAACGGGAAGCACAGGCTGCCTCCGCGCTTAACAACCCTCACATCTGCACAATCTACGACATTGGCGAGCAGGACGGCCGCACGTTCATCGACATGGAATTGATCGATGGCGATACGTTAAAGGCGCGCATGCATGGGCGCGCGCTGCCGCTCGAAATGATTCTGCGATATTCGATGCAAATCGCCGAAGCGCTCGACGCCGCGCACAAAAGGGGAATCGTCCACCGCGACGAAAAGCCGTCCAACATATTCGTGAGCGGCGCGAACGACATCAAGCTAGCGGACTTCGGTCTCGCGAAGCAACTCGCACTCGAAAACACTCCCGAAAGCGACACGGCCACCATATCAGCGCCGGTTACGATGGCCGGTCAGATCGTCGGTACCGTCGCCTACATGTCCCCGGAACAAGCGCAAGACAAGCACGTCGACGCGCGCGGCGACATTTTTTCGTTTGGCATAGTGATCTACGAGATGGCCGCGGGACGGCGCCCGTTCAACGGCGATTCGGCAGCGGCTCTGCTTAGCGAAATCTTGCGCGCCGCGCCGAGGCCGCTGCGAGAACAGAACCCCGACGTGCCCGAAGAATTGCAGCGAATCGTAACCAAGGCCCTCGAGAAGGATCGCGATGACCGCTACCAAGCAGTCAGCGACCTTGTTGTCGACTTGCGCCGCCTCGCCCGCCAGGAATCGACGACCCCTCAGGGCGTCGCCGTCCAAGGAGGGCCTGCCGACGAGCGCGCAGCAGACAACAAGTGGCTTTGGGTTTTCGCAACGGCGCTCATCGCAGTGATCGTCCTGTCGATCATTGTGTTCACAGGATCGCGATCTATACCAGCGACGCTCGCCGTGGAGCAGATCACGTTTTCGAGCGCCCCGAAGGGTCCTCCGCTTCTCACTGACGGAGCGCGCATTTTCTTTCGGAGTGCGGGAGAGCCCGTCGAAATGTCCGTGAAAGGCGGATCAACGGCCCCAATGCGCGCCGCGGCGGACATGAACATCGTAGATATTTCCCCGGACGCCTCGGAGTTTTTGTTAGTGAAGGCTGATGTGAACGACGAGAGCGGTCACGGTTCGCTGTGGACCGTACCTGTCCTGGGCGGCTCGCCGAAACGAGTGGGCGATGTTCTCGCGAAAAGCGCCACATTCTCCCAAGATGGCCATTTGATCGCGTACACGGAGTGGCAGGCCATCGGTGTGATTGGGAGCGATGGTCAGAACCGGAAAGAAGTTTGGAAAGCTCCTCGCAACATTGACGGTTGGGCTCATTTTTCGCCTGACGCGCGGCGCATTCGCTTTACGATCGACGGCGAGAACTCCGATACCCCGGTCAAGATTTGGGAAGTAAACGTAGATGGGACCAATGTTCATCCTATAAAACTCGATTGGCCAACTTCGGTGGACCAATTCGACGGGCAATGGACGCCCGACGGCCGTCATTTTGTCTTCACTTCCGGCCGCATGGGCTTAGCCGGAATTTATGAGGTTTTAGAACCTCGATGGTTCGAATTCTGGAAACGACCGAGGGCGTCGCTCATTTCCCCGGTTCAGATGGACGTCGAGGCGGTCACGCCAAGTCGCGACAGCTCGGGGCTGTTTGCAATCGGAAGAACCCCCCAAGGGACGATGCAAAGCTTCGATCCGAAACAGAAGCGGTGGATTCCGTATCTAGGCGGGATCAACGCCTCCACCATGCTCGTGTCCCCAGACAAGCAGTGGATTGCGTATACGGATTATCCGCGGCACTTTCTATGGCGCAGCAAACCTGACGGCAGAGAGAGGCTGCAGTTGAACAGCATGTTCACGTGGATGCCGCAGTGGTCGCCGAATAGCAAGGAGATCGCGTTCACAGATGGCATCGAAATCTACAAAGTTGCATTCGATGGCGGGGTGCCAGAAAAGCTGACGTCCGAGGGACAATTCGAAATCAGCCCCAGTTGGTGGCCGGACGGAAAATCGATCGTGTTCTCGGATTTTCCCGATCCAGGCCACAGGGCAGGCCTCAAAATCCTCGATCTGGCGAGCCGAATGGTTTGGATCATGCCGAACACGCAAACCTTCCACGTGGGGATATGGGCGCCCGATGGCAAGTACATGACGGCGATAGCCTCGCCGCCAATTCGAATGGTGCTATATTCCGCCGAGACAGGTAAATGGACCGATCTGAAAAAATTCCAGACTGACCCGGGATTTTTTGTTTGGTCGCCGGACTCCAAGGCGTTATACATGCTGAAGTTGACGCCGGAGCCTGGGGACGAGCAGGGCGTCTATCGGCTGTCCGTTCCAGATGGGAACTGGCAACTTGCCGCCAGCCTCGTCGGCGTAAATCCGTCGGACGACTTCCACGAAAACGCTCCCGCATTCAGCCCGAGGGCCAGCTCTTGGATATGAGCGATACGAGTGCCGTTCAGGTCTATGACATGAAGTGGACCGGAAACTCGAATTGACGATCTAAATTCGGCTGCCACTGAGGACGGGTACTACGGTTCGTGGTTTGAGCGTCTTTCGCGACAGCGTAAGGTGCGGCCTTCAGATAGTGCCCCCCGGTGTTCGGATGACTCCCGATAAACGCCCTAATCGGAAACCATCGCGTAACTTCCGACAATCTGGGTGGTTTCCCGCCTGACGTGGCTCCGAAAGAACAACGTTCCGAGGGACTTGGAGCGGGAGAGTGGTGGCTGCTCGGGGATGCGCGAGATATGCTCCCACCCCTTGAGTCAGCTCAACCGAGAAATTCGTGCGGTTGCTAGGGTTAGATTTGCATTACGGCCCCGTTGCGAGGTTGGTCGGCTGCGGATCACGGTAGGCTAACTTTGAGGGCGGAATCCTACCGAGGTTTGGTGCGACGCTGGTTACTATTATCGGAGCCGGGCGTCAATAAGAATGGCCGTGGTTGGCGCGACGGGACGGCAAAGCTCTCCGGTCTCACAGTGCGAGATCGGGCGTCACGTGCATAGGCGCGAAGCCGAGCTTTAACAGTTGTGGGCGGGAGGAACTCGAATGCGCGACGTTTGGCAGGACGTGCGGTATGCAGTTCGGACCCTCGCGAAGGAGACGGGGTTCACCGTCGTGGCGATTCTTACGCTGGCGCTGGGAATCGGGGCGAATACGGCGATTTTTTCGCTGATTGATACGGTGCTGCTGAATCCGCTGCCGTACAAAAATCCGTCACAACTGATCAGCATCGCGGCAGGCGATCGCGCAAAGGGGACGACGGGGACGCCGGTTTCGTTCACGAAATTTCAGGCCTTGCAGCAGCAGACGCGGACGCTTGCGAGCGTGGGCGCGTTTTACCAGACGACCATGAACATGACCGGCAGCGGCGAGCCGGAACAGATCAACGTGAACCGGGTGAACGCTGATTTTTTTCGCACGCTTGGAGTGACGCCCGCAATGGGACGCGATTTTCTGGCGGCCGAAGATCAGATTGGCGGCGTGGACGTTGCGATTTTGTCGAACGCGTTTTGGCGCTCGCAATATCAGAGCGATTCGAACGTGCTGGGAAAGACGCTATCGCTCGACGGAGTGATCACGACCATTGTGGGCGTGATGCCGCGGAGCTTTGAGTTTCCGTTTCAACAGCCGGAGCCGGACGTGTGGGTGCCGCAAGTGTTCAACATTCTTGGATTGCGCCCAGAACAACTTCGGATGGGCGCCGGATTTCTGTTTGTGATGGCGCGGCTGAATCCGGGCGAGACGTTGCAACGGGCGCAGGCCGAGGCGGAGACGATCAATCGGGCCTATGTGCAGGCGTATCCGGGATATGCGGATGCGGCGACACATGCATTGGACATGACTTCGCTGACAGACAACTTGGTGGGCGGGGTGCGGGAGTCGCTTTTTGTGTTGCTCGGCGCGGTGGGATTTGTGCTGCTAATTGCGTGCGCGAACGTGGCAAGTCTGCTGCTGACGCGCGCGACGCGGCGGGAGAAGGAGATGTCGATCCGGCAATCGCTGGGAGCGACGCGCGGACGGCTGACGCGGCAACTGCTGACGGAAGGATTGGTGCTTTCGCTCACCGGCGCAGCGATTGGCGTCGGGATCGCAGCGGTGGCGATGCCGCTTTTGCGAGCGAGCGCGGGGAATCAGGTGCCGCGGTTGAGCGAAGTGCATGTGAACGGTTGGGTGCTGCTGGCCTCACTTGGGCTGTGCGTGGTGACGGGATTGGTTTTCGGTTTTGTGCCGGCGGTAAAAGTGGCGGACGCCGAGTTGCATGGCATGTTGAAGGAAGGGCGAGGGACGGCTTCGGGCGGGACGGCGCGGGCACGGCAAGCGATGGTGATCGCGGAAGTGGCCGTGGCGTTGATGCTGGTGACTGGCGCGGGACTCTTGATTCGCAGCTTTGTGAACCTGCTGCACGTGAACCCGGGATTCGATCCGCACGGCGTGATGACGTTTCCGCTGAGCTTGCCAACCGCGAAATACGCGACACTGCCGCAGCGCGCGGCATTTTTTCGCGATGCACTCGCACGGATCGAGACGATTCCGGCGGTGGAATCGGCGGGCGTGGTGAGTTACATGCCGATGACGGGCGGGGCGCGGTACGTTTTCTTTTGCGCAGAAGGGCGAGTGTGCGAAGGCATCGGGAAAGATCCGCTGATCTCGATGAAGCAGGTGAGCGAAGGCTACTTCGCGGCGATGCGAATTCCACTTTTGCGCGGTCGCGTTTTTACGAAGGCGGATATCGACGGAGCGCCGCCGGTGGTGATTATCAACGAGACGGTGGCGGAGCATTTTTTCGCCGGACAGGATCCGGTGGGGAAGACGCTGCAAAATTCACGCGACCGCGTTCCGCTGCAGATTGTGGGCGTGGTGGCGGACTCGAAGATCACGTCGCTGAGCGCGCCGCGATTCGAAGAAATGTACCGGCCGCACCTGCAGGCGCCGTGGATGGCGATGACGTTTGTGGTGCGGTCGACTGGAGCGACGGCGCCGTTGGTGGCCGCGGTGCGCGAGAAAATTCATTCTATCGATCCGGATTTGCCGGTGGCAGGCGTGCAGTCGCTCGATCATCTGGTGAGCGATTCGATGGGGCAGCCGCGCTTGCTCACGGCGCTGGTTGGAGCGTTTGCGGGATTCGCGATGCTGCTGGCGGCGATTGGAATTTACGGCGTGATGGCGTATTCGGTGTCGAGCCGGCTGCGCGAGATGGGGATTCGCATGGCACTCGGCGCGGCTCCGCGGGACATTGTGCGCATGGTGGTTGGGCAGGGCATGCGCCGGGTGATCGCGGGTATTGCGATTGGACTTGTAGCGTCGCTGTGGCTGACGAAATTCTTAGCGTCCGAACTTTTTGGGACGCAGCCGAAGGATCCGGCGACGTTTGCCGTAGTGGCGCTGGGTCTGGCGCTTATGTCGCTGGCGGCGTGTGTGATTCCGGCGCGGCGCGCCATGCGCGTAGATCCGATGGTGGCGCTGCGGTACGAATGATGTCGACTAGGCGCGCGAATGTTTGGCGAGCCACGCGAGCACAACGGTGAGAAATTCCTCGTCGTACGGCGCGCGTGGGATATTCTGAAAATCGTGAGCGATGCCGGCGATCTCGGTGGCGCGGAGTGGGTAACTCAGTTGCTTCGTCAGAGCGACGCGCAAGTTTTCAAGAAGTATTCGCAAATGAAGCTGAGGATGAAGCGCGAAGCCCTGCAGACGCTCAACCGTCGAGCCAACAAAATGGGAGCGGGGGATGCCGGTGCTTTTATGGAGCAGCATTGTGCACTGAGGCGGTCCAATGACGCGTTCATGCACAGTGTGCACGAATAATCGAGCGTTCGGGCAAAGGTGATTTTTCTAAATCTTTCGCAATCAGGAAGATGTTGGTGGACGTGACCGGGATCGAACCGGTGACCCCCTGCTTGCAAAGCAGGTGCTCTCCCAGCTGAGCTACACGCCCACGGTAACGCTATGATTCTAAAAGCGAGTCTAACCGAATTTCGTGAGATTGACTACCTGCTCTCAAAGCAGGTGCTCTAGCAAAGGTGATGTTCCCACACATCCCGCTCAACCTCCGCCGTGCAATGTATTTACAACGATTTCCTGATCCGGTGTTAACTTTGATTCTCAGTCCACTCGGTCCAAGAGAGTGCATTGCCCACAGCTCGATGAGCGCGCCTGCCTCGTGAGCAGGGGCTCTAGGGCTGCCGGCCGGCGGAGCTTGCGTTTGCGTTCCTGGTTTCGACTCTGATGATGACGCGAAACCGCATCCGATGCTCGTGACCCGGCCCTCATCCGGGATGCTTGGCCATGAACTGGAGGATCAGGTCTGCAATCTCATCAGTCTGTTCGTCTAGTGCGAAGTGCCCAGCGTCGAGCAGATGGATCTCCGCATTGGGTAGATCGCGCCTGAAGGCTTCCGCACCCTGTGCGACGAAGGAAGGGTCGTGCTCTCCCCAGACCACGAGGGTGGGAGGCTGGTGTTCGCGGAGCCAGGTCTGCCATTTCGAGTAGGACGCGACGTTGGTCCGATAATCGTAGAGCAGGTCCCCCTGGATCTCGCGCTGACCAGGTCGCGACAGATCGGCATACTCGCTGATCCAGGTATCCGGATCGTAGCGATCTGGATGGGACGTTCCAGCGACGTGCCGCTCTTTGGTGGCCTCGAACGAAAGAAAAGCGTTGAGCACCTCAGGATGGGCGTTCGGATTCGCCCAGTATTCCGCGATTTTGGTCCATTTGGCTCCAAGGCCCGCTTTGTAGATGTTGCCGTTTTGAATGATGAGCGCATGCAGTTGATCGGGGTGCGCCAGAATGATACGGAAGCCGATCGGCGCGCCGTAGTCGTGAAGGTACATGGTGTAATGCGTGACCTTCAGCTTCTCCAGAAAATCACTCATCGTCTGGGCAAGATGATCGAATGTGTAAGTGTACGCGGTCGGCGAGGGCGCGTCGCTCAGAGCGAATCCGGGATAATCCGGAGCGATCAGATGATATTTTGTCGCGAGCAAGGGAATGAGCGTGTCAAACTCGCGCGAAGATGACGGGAAGCCATGAAAGAGCACGATGGTTGGGGCGTTCTCAGGGCCGGCCTCCCGGTAGAAAATCTCGACGCCGTCGACCTGCACGCGATGATAGGTCGTCGTAGCGTTGGTCGAAGGGAATGGCGCGGCTTGTGCGGTGCCTCCGAGAAGGGCCGTGGCAAGAACGTAATTTGCTATCCAGTTCATCACGATGTTCCTCCTGTGAACACTTCTTGCCGGAAGCATCCAGCAATAGAAGCGTGGTGCTTCATGAAGATGCACTGGCAGCGCTAGGGGCGTCGAACTTGTTCGAGCGCCAAGGTATCTATGTATTGACGATGGCGTTCGATTTTCCCGTTCTGGATATCCCATACATGCGCGTATGCAAGGTCGGCGCGTTTGTGCGTTGCGCGGTGTACGCAAGCGAAACGGCCCAATGACACCACCGTCGAGCCATCAACAAGAAATTCCGAAGGAGTTGGTGAGAAGCTCTCCCACTCCTGCATGAGTGGAACGAACACTTTTTTCAGAACCTCCTCGGGACCTCTGTTCTGAATGTTGAAATCAACCACTGAGATCCACTCGATGTCGGGAGCCATCAGGCCAAACATCTTTCCGGTGTCGCCTGCTGCTATTGCCGCATAGAAATCGCGTACGGTATCGACTGGTGTTATCATTGCCTTCTCCTTTGTCATAACTTCATCTGCCATGGCGCGACGGTAATCGGCCGGCCCTTCCAGGAGCAAGTTCTGATCAAGCGCGCTTGTTACGCCTGCGTATAGTCTCTTCAAGGTGAAGTCCCACAAGCGAGAGAATTAGTCCTAAATTGTCGTCGCATACTTAAGCAAAGCTGAAGTGTTGCCCGCTGCTGCGTCATGATCGGATCATCTGAAGTCCTGCATGGGTTATGCATAGTTTGCAGAAGCCAAAAGACGACTCGCTGGCAACGGTCAGGTAGCTTTCGCCTGCGCTGGGAAGTCGATGCGGTGCTGAGCTATGTATCGGTGGATATCCGATATGACCACAGAGCCCTCTCCGACGGCAGATGCAACACGTTTCACCGAAGTAGCTCTCACGTCTCCGACAGCATAGATGCCGGGAACGCTCGTAGCAAAGGACGTGGCCTCAAATCCCCATCCGCCACCGGTGAGAACAAATCCTTTGTCATCGAGCTTGGCGGCGCCATATACCCAACCAGAATTTGGCTCCGCGCCAATCATGACGAAAACCCTGGAAATTGGCCTTCGAACTGATTCACCACTTTTCCGATTGGTCCACGTGACGAACTCAAGAGCCGCCTTACCTTCGAGCCCGTCGATTTCCGTATCCGTGTACAGAGTGATTTGCGGAGAACGCTCGATTCGCGAGATCAGATATTGCGACATGGAACTCTCCAGAGAAGCACCGCGAATAATGTGGTGTACATGTTTCGCAACTCCCGAAAGGAAGACTGAGGCTTGCCCGGCGGAGTTTCCTCCTCCTACGACGATGATCTCTCGGTCACGGCACAGCAGAGATTCCATCGCGGTTGCGGCATAGTAGAGGCCCCTGTTTTCGAAATCCCCCTGGTTCTTCACGTTGAGTTGTCTGTACCGCGCCCCGCTTGCGATCACGACAGAGCGTGCACAAATAGCCAGACCGCCAGCAAGGATCAGTCGATGCAGACCATCCACTTGGGCTGTGCTTACAACGTCACGCGAAATGGCGAAGTAAACCCCGAACTTGAGCGCCTGGAGATGGCCACGGCTTGCCAGTTGCGCTCCCGAAACGCCGGTCGGAAATCCCAGATAATTCTCAATTTTCGAGCTGGTACCGGCCTGTCCTCCAGGGGCATTCCCTTCGATCACAATCGTGGACAGGCCCTCAGAAGCTGCGTAGACCGCAGCGGCAAGACCTGCGGGACCGGCTCCGACGACGGCAACGTCATAGATCGTATGAGGCTCAGGAAATTCGGTAATGCCTAATTCGTCAGCGAGGTCGCAGATGGCTGGCCGAACCAAGACACGACCGTCCAGCAGCTCGACTTCTGGCATCTTCGTCGCATCCAGGCCCTTGCCGGCTTCATCGTTCGTTGGCAACTCCTCGATCCGGTGCGGATAGTAATTGCGAACCAGAAAGCGATGGAGGCTTAGCAGATCCGGATCGCCGGTGCATCCTCGAAGTATGACTCCCGTGGATGGATCGCCGATCATGCCGATGCGACGCCATATGCAAGCGGAAACAACAATGTTCGCGATATCGCCCTCGGCACGCATCAACACTCGCAAGTTCCTTCGGGAGATTCGCAACAGTCGACTCGCCGAGGTCGTTCGTGCTTCGGCGATGGATCTCTGCGTGTTTAAGACGTTTAGCTCGCCAGTGAATTCGCCCGCGCACAGAGAACGGAAAACTTTAGAGCCACCTCCTTTCACCAAGAGCCGGCTCTCAATCTCCCCTGAGAGAACGACGAGCATGTCTGTGTCCCGATCGCCATACGTGTACAGACGGGTGTCTGTCGCTACAAACTCTTCTTGTCCGTAGGATCCGAGTCTTTGAAGCATTTCGCTGCTCAATCGGGGAAAAGCCAGATCACGGCGAAAAGCAACGTCCGAGTTCGACCAAGAGACAGGTTCAGGCGACACAGCCTGGACTGCTGAAGTGAGTTCCTCACGCGACTCGCTCATCTCACGCATCCTCCGCAGATTGACCGGTGGCAGCAGCGGCTATAGGTGTCCATAGAAGTTTCTCCCCGAATCCATCTGGCTCTTGAGTTTGTCTCTATCGTCTCAGGGGTTTGCCCGCGATGGTGAGAAGGGCAACTGCCGCCATGACTATAGGCCCCTCCTGCAGAAGCTGCATCGAGCCCGTCGCGATCATAACGCTGCTCGACATCGCTGCTGGTTGAATGGCTTTGAACAAGATTGCACCAAATACCGTGAGCAGAGTGGCCAAGACAGCAGCCCATATACGTGCTTAGGTAATGCTGCTCGTATTGACCGCGGGTACCTTCCACGCCAGCGTGATTCGATTTCCCAAGAATCCGTAAACGACGCTTATGAGGGTGACCAGCGGTCACGTTGTAGGGCTTGGCACTCTGCCGTTCCGAAGTCTCTGCAAGTTCATATGCCATTGGGACACACTCGCGAAAAAGAAAGGTTCATGCAGAACCGTCGCAGCCGAGTCTGCGAGGACAAAAGCCCAGCTTCATAGGGAGCAGCTACAACTATGTCATAGGGCCTAGAGTACGTTTCACCATGTGCTCTTTATTCCCGGCTCGATAACCGAAACCGCCTGTTGTCACCCTGAACGTCCGGGCACAGTCAGTTGGATTCTTAGCGATCTGCCCCTTCGCCCAGCTCTGGGTAAAGGCTCGATGCTGACCAACACCGCCGCAGGGACGGAGGAACCTTGAGGCTCAAACACCCTTGTTCTGCCCACCATCGACATCGATGATGGCTCCGTGAATCCATCTCGCTTCTTCCGTTGCGAGAAAGGCGACGAGCTGCGCGACATCGCCTGGTTCGCCGAGACGAGAGATCTGCAAACGCCGGGTCGAATCAAGAAGATACTCGGCATAGTCCATGCCTTCCTGTGCGGCAAGCTTCTCCATCAGTTTCCTGCGGCGTGAAGTCTGGATCGTGCCCGGCTGGACCAGGTTGACATGAATGCCGTCCTCAAGTCCCTGCTCGGCAACTGACTTGGATAGAGCCGCAATACCGCCGTTCACGGCCGAGACCAGTGAAAGATGGCGTTGTGGCGTTCGCGCCGTGCCCCCGCCGATCATGACCAGATGGCCTTTTGCAGCCTTCAACATTGGCCAAGTGTTCTTGATGACTCGGAGATTTGCGATAAGCTTCAACTCGAACCTTATTGCCCAGTCCTCGTCCTTCAGTTCGAGAAAGCCACCTTGGGGCGTAGCGCCTGCATTGGTGACGAGAATGTCGATACCGCCCCACAGTTGCTCGACATAGGTGGCGAGCTTCGCAGCTGCATCAGGCTGAGTCAGGTCCAGAGAAACAAATTCGACTTCGGAGGTTAACGATCGCAGCTCGTCGCGTGTAGAGGAAAGTTCCTCATGGCTCCGAGCAGTGAGATACACGCGGGCGCCTTCGAGTGCAAATCGGCGTGCGATAGCTGCACCGATCCCCCGACCAGAGCCTGTCACGAGTACACGTTTGTCTTTGAAGCGTTGCATACATTCCTTTCGTACTTCAAATATGAGGGCTATGCTGCGCGATGGCGTGTTCATCATCACGCAGCTGACCACTCTCACTCCTCGATTCGGAGTCAGGACGCGAGGGTGTTAGCGACCGAAAACAGCTTTGATTTCGTCTGCCACAGTATGAACATTCTCGTCCAGCACAAAGTGGCCTGCATCCAGCCAAACCAGCTTGGCCTCTGGCAGATCACGCAGGTACGCCTCGGCTCCGGCCGGCACGAAGAAGGGATCCTTCTTGCCCCAGGCAATCAATGTCTGGGGCTTGTGCGCGCGGAAAGCGGCCTGCCACTCGGGATACAGTGCAACGTTGAATTTGTAGTTCTCCAGCAGATCGACCTGATAATCCTGCACCCCAGGCCGGTCAAGTAGCGCCTGATCCAAGACCCAGTTGTCCGGGTTGATAGCGGCGGGGTCTTTCGCACCGACGAGCCAGTGGAACTTCGTGCCCTCCAGACTGACAAATTCGCGCGCGGGCTTCTCGGTCTCAGGCGTGCGCTTCTCCCAAAGCGGCAGCAGCACGCGCTTGGGCGCATCCCCTACGCCTTCCATGTAGGCGTTGGCGTTCTGGATGATGAACCCCTTCACCTGCTCTGGCTTCTCAGCGAAGAGGCGGAACCCCACCGGGCCGCCGTAATCCTGCATGTACAGGATGTAGGACGTGAGACCGAGTTGATCGAGTAGACCGCGCACATGTTCCGCAAGATTATCGAAGGTGTACTCGAAGTCACTTCTCGACGGGGCATCAGAATGCCCAAAGCCAATGTAGTCGGGAGCGATCAGGTGAAATTGGCCGGCGAGAGCAGGGATCAGCTCGCGGAACATCTGGCTGCTGGTCGGTAGTCCATGCAATAGGACAATCGTGGGAGAATCGGGGTCGCCTCCCTCGCGATAAAAAACCTTACGCCCGTTGATGTTTGCCGTTCGATAGTGTGTCATTTGCGCGTCTGCTTGCGATATTGGAGATGCGATGAGAACTCCTTGTTGTTTGCGTCCGCGTTGGGACACCCGTTCGACTATGGTAGTGCCGAGCAAGCACGAAGAAAAGTTCAAAGTATTGAAGTGGTTGGTGAGTATTTGTTACGAGTCAGGATGACCGTGTTCACGTGAACTCAATAAACCCTGCGTCCAAGACTGGACCTGAGGCGAAGATGTAAAGACGTGTAGCGTAGCCGAACACGGGCTCTGTCGTCAGCAGAGCAATCGGGCGTGGCTTCGGCTAGAAAGCCCTCCACTCACAAGTGCGCTAAAGAATCGCCTGTGTTAGGTCAGCTCTGCGACAAGTGGGAACGTAGATAAGTACCGACCAACTCCTCTGTGATTTCCGCGAATCGCATCGCGTTCGGAGCCTGAAGGTTGCGTCTACGATGAAGCACGATGGGCATGTTTCCCAGTGGTGGGAGGCCCAGGTCGATAGTCTGCACGTCTGTCGGCAGACCAAGTTCAGTTCGTGTGGTCAGTCCTAATCCCGCACTGACGGCGGCCCATAAGCCCGTCAGGCTGGGGCTAGACATTGCAACGCGCCAAGGGCGACCAGCACTATCGAGTGCTTCTAGCCCCCGCGTTTGACACCCGCACGGAGGCTTGAAGAGAGCCATCGGCAACGGCTGCTCTGCCCGATCCTTAAAGCCCGGGCTTGCGATCCAGTGCAAAGGAAGCTCGCTCAACAGCTGCGCCGTCGTCTTCTGTGAACCGCCTAACGTTAGTACAAGATCGAGATCGCCGGTGTCGATCTGTTGAATTAGTACCTGGCCCAGGTCCACCGTGACCTCTAGCTTCACAAGGGGGTAGAGCGCACTAAAGCGCGCGAGTACCAGGGGTAAAACTTCAGCTACGAAATCCTGTCCGAAACCGATTCGGACAACACCCGAAAGAAAGGATCCGCGCAGAGTATCGATCATCTCATCGTTCAGCTCCAGCACCCTCCGGGCATATCGGAGAGCTATCTCTCCCTGTTCAGTAAGGAGCATCTTGCGCCCTTGCTTCCGAAAGAGCGGCACTCCTATCTCTTCCTGAAGTCGCTTCATCTGCAAGCTGATAGCCGAGGGTGTACGTCCGAGGCGCTCCGAGGCGCGAACAAAACCGCCCAGGTCTTGCGCGACCACGAACGTACGAAGGGTGTCCAGATTGAGGTTGCTCAGGACCATAGTTTAGATATTCTCACCAATCTCATCATAATTTCGAACTTTTATTAACAGCTCAGCATCAGTAAGGTGCTTGGTAGCGCACGGACGGCGAGGATGTGGTCTGACTGCTGACCGTACAAAGCCCGCAGCAGCTGCCAGAAAGTAGCTCACACGTACGTGTTGATTCGGCGAAAGGTGAATTATTAACAAACTTCCTTCTAACGCAACGATCGTTCTGGTGCATGCCGCATGGGCGGACGCATCCTCGTGGTCTGCCGTGATCGGCCCGCTACTCAAGGCGGGCATCAAGGTTATCGCTGCCCAGATTCCAATGACTTCGCTGTCCGACGATGTGGCTGCTTTAAGAGTGGCTCTGGAAAGGGCGGGCGCGGGGCCAATCCTCCTTGTCTCTCACTCTTACTCCGGCGCCGTGATAACCGCCCTCGAAAGTGACGACCGTGTCCGAGGCCTAGCCTATGTGGCAGCCATGCCCCCAGACGAGGGAGAAACAGTGGGGGACTTGTTCTTTCGAGAGCCTCCACACGAAAAAGCTCCCCACCTGGAACCCGACGGTCATGGTCTCTTATGGATGTCGGAGGAAGGAATGAAGAAAGCGGTCGGCCACCGGGCCACGGCGGAGCAAAACGAAATCAGGATAGCAGCGCAACGCCCGATAGCCATGAAGTGTCTCGGCGAAGCGATACAGACTCCAGCATGGAGGACGAAGCCTTCGTGGTATCTACTGGCTGAAGATGATCGTATGTTCAGCCCGAAAACACAACGCTTTGTAGCCGACCGCATGGGCGCACAGGTCCGTTCGCACGATGTAGATCATGCGCCTCAGATCTCGTCGCCTGCGACCGTTGTAGAGTTCGTGTTGGAAGCGGCAAGTGCGCTGCTCTCGCGTACAAGAAATCAGATTGACAATAAGGGAAACCACATGACTACGTACCAGCATGCCACCATCCAGGGCCACAAAATCTTCTACCGCGAGGCCGGCTCGACCACGAATCCGACGATCGTTTTGCTTCATGGCTTTCCGTCGTCGTCGCACATGTTCCGGGATCTGATCCCGCAGCTCGCCAGCCACTTCCACGTTGTCGCGCCGGACTACCTCGGCTTCGGCTACAGCGATGCTCCCGCGGCGACCAACTTTCAATACAACTTCGACAACATCACCGCGCAGATCGAGGAGCTGCTCTTTACAACACTGGGCCTGAAGAAGTTCAGCATCTACGTGCAGGATTATGGCGCGCCCGTCGGTTTCCGCATTGCCTCGCGTCATCCGGAAGCGATCGAAGGCATCGTCGTGCAGAACGGCAATGCTTACGTGGAAGGCATCAGCGCCGCCTTCGAGCCGCTGAAGCTTTTCTGGGCGAATCGTAACGAGGAGACGGAGAAGGCGCCGCGCACGATGCTGACCAAGCAGACGACGATCTTCCAGTACACGCATGGTGCAAAAAACGTGGCGGCGGTGAGCCCGGACAGCTACACCTTCGACCAGGCGCTGCTGGACCGACCGGGCAATGGCGCCATTCAACTCGAACTCCTTTACAACTACACCTCGAACGTGGCGCTCTACGACGCGTGGCACGAATACTTCCGCATGCACCAGCCGCGCACGCTCATCGTGTGGGGGCAGAACGATCCCTTCTTCACCGTACCGGGAGCCCAGGCGTTCCTGCGCGACCTGCCCAAAGCGGAACTGCACCTGATCGACGGTGGCCACTTTCTGCTGGAAGAGCACAGCGAGCTCGTCGCGGGCAAGATCATCGGCTTTCTAGGAAAAGGTCAGAAGACGGAGGTGGGCAAATGACCGCCTCTGCCCTGAACCCGACCCCTGGGAGTGAGCCGCATCCGGTAGCGCGCACTTTGCCCATCTCTCGCGCCATCCTCTATGCCACGCTGGTGGTTGGAGCGCTCGATGCAGCCGATGGCGTCGTCTTCCGCGGCCTGCAAGGCCAGAACCCGATCCAGGTCCTGCAGTACATCGCGAGCAGTCTGCTGGGCGCACGGTCCTTCTCGGGCGGGCTTGCAAGCGCGGGACTTGGCCTCGTCGCGCATTTCGCCATCGCGCTGGTAGTCGCAACGATCTATATCCTTGCGAGCCGACGCGTCGCTGTGTTGCGTACGCAGTGGGTGCTCTTGGGACTGCTGTATGGCGCTGCCGTGTGGGCAGTGATGAACCTGGTGGTGTTGCCGCTCACCGCGGTTGCTCCCAGCCCGATCACGACTGCGGCGTTGGTCAACGGCGTCATGAGCCACGCTCTCTTCGTCGGCCTGCCCAGCGCGTTCTTCGCGAAGAACGTGGAGGCGGCGGCATGAACGGCCTTTTAGAAAAGCAAGCAATTGTAGTGCTGGTCCATGCTGCATGAACGGACGGCTTCAGTTGGAACCGGGTGATGCCGCTGCTGAGTGCGAGCGGGCGCTGCATTGTGAAAGCCTGTGACCTATGCGGCCCGAATGAGTCAAGTGCGAACGGCTTCGTGAAGGGTTTTGTAGCTGCCGGGCTCTAGGATTCCTCGAATGGGAAGGACCCCGGTAGAAAGAGAAACATGAGTGGAAAAATAAAAAGGAGATACAAATAAATGAAGACGATCATTGTTGGTAGAGTTGCGCGGTACCAACTCGGTTTGCTTCTGTTGGCAGTAGTGTATGGCATTTTTGTTGCACCCGCAAAAGCCCAAATCGCACCGCCCTCGCCCGCCGTAGGTGCGCAAGTGCCCGTGACCTATTTCGGTCCTTTGCCCTCGGATGTTCAGAAAGAATTGATCGGTCCGTACAAGCTTCTGAAGGCCGGCCAAGTTGATTTGAAAGCGGAAACCGTCACATTGCCCCTGTACGAGGGCAAGATGAAGGATGGACGCAAGGTTTGGTACATCCTCACCGATACGACCGATGAAGCGAATGCCGCGGCTCTCGGCTTGAATTTTTCGGCAAAGCTCAACTACGCCGCCGTGGGTCGCGCCGTGCGGCATGCCACCCTTGAGAAGGATACGACGCTCACCTTCGAGAGTGGCACGGTGGACTTCGCGCCGAAGCGCCGCGTTGTACCGGGCGACGCACCCAATTATTTCCCGCCGAAAGTGGCAGAGCCCGGCTCAGTTGGAGACCAGGACTATTCGCCCTTGGTGAAGGTCGACAATGCCGGCGGATATATCTATAACGCACCAATTGTCGCCTTCAATGTAGAAGCCAGCCAAATTAACTTCTGCGAAGGCAACCCTGATTATTCTCGAGTACACGACAAAGTGGTTCGGATTTGCCCGAGTGCGCGGATCGTAACGCTTCAGCTGACCGAAGGTTTTAGTTTTGCGCGGCCTGTGCTTTACCTGAGCATGGAGGCCAATGACCCGCTTGCCGCAGCTCTCGAAGGTGCCACTATGGCTCCCGGTCTCAAAGACATCACCGTGGGGCACGACGATAGCGCGTTCAGCGCCGTAGAACGGCTCTTCATTTTCGCTAATGGTCCGACAGGCAAGGAGAATCCCCAGCGCCAGGGCCTGAACAGCGCCATTAGCGACGGGCTCTCTCCGTTAAATATCCTCGGTGGCATTCCCACCGTGGGAGCGGACTACAGTCCTCTTTGGGACCTGAACCTCGGCGTGTGGACGAAAGACGCAATCGACAAGGGCTACCGGTCGAGACTCTTGGGGGAGTTCGAAATCCTCGACTTTGCTCTAAAGGGCTTCATCACCGGACCCAATGGCGGCGCGTATGGCTCCACAGGTCTGATCGTGAATTGCCCAATCGTCTGGCGGTACCTGTAATTCCTTCAACGGGATGGGAAACGCGGCACCTTCGCGATGCCGCCTTGTTTCAAGGAACACAAAAGGAGTAATAGAGATGCGCCCTTCATTTGTTTTCAAAGCAAGGCTGATAGCGCTGTTCGTGGCAATGCGCTCCCTGAGTGTTTTGTCGAAATCCGCGAGCGCGCAGATCTCCTGGGTCACCAGTGCTCCTCGATTTTGAGTTTGTGCCCGAAGTCCATCCGAGCAATCGCTCGGTCACGCTACTGGTGCATCCCGGTGTGATCAAGCCATTGCCAAAACACTGGGCGGTTGGGCTGCGAGCCGCATTCGAGGTGAATCAGAACCCGCTTGGTTTTACCCCGCTCGTTAACAAGAGCTTCCCGGTTCCCCACTACAAAGTCCGGTGGTTCGTGGAAGGCGATCTGCCGGTGCGGTTCTCCCAGCTGAGCAGTGGGGTAAGCGCAACTTCTGTCGGCTTTAACATCCACTTGGGGTTGGCGTTCTGAACGTGGAAATAGGAGGCGACGTATGAGTCCGCATTGTCAGGGTCTGTTGTCTCGGCTTGCGCTTGCTGTTCTTGCCTTGTCCTGGGCCATCCAAGCAACAGCGCAGACGCGCGGCGATAGCGATATCAACATCGCCGCGATGTCCGGAACTCAAACGGGAGGGATGACACAAGACTCAGACCCGGCCGACTGGGAACCGATCTTGCTGGCTTCTCCTTTGATTGACGTGCCGGCACCGAAGCCAGTCGAATCGACAGAGGTTCGCAACGAACTCAGCGAGCTTCGACAATCCCTCCTCTCCGCCACTCCTCGTCAGCAAGCGCTCGTGCGGAAGTGGGTCACGACAAACCAAGCGAAGAACTGGCGCACCCTTCTCGACCAGCTAACTCTGCACAATCTCGCGGGAGCTCCGTCAGCCTTTCGGGTGTACGCCGCGCTCCATATCGCGATCGCGGATGCGGAAATCGCGGCACGCAATCGACAACGTACGTACCGCAGGCCGCACCCCATGGAAATCGACCCCAGTATCCATCCGCTTGTTGCCTCGATGAGTCCTTTCGCCTACCCCTCTGATTTGGCGGCTGAGACCGGCGCTGCGGAACGCATTCTGATATTTGCCAGGCCCGAAGCTGCCCAGCAGATCAAGGGTCTTGCGGATGAATCCATAAACGCCTTACAAGCCTCGGGCCTCTACTTGAAAAGCGATTGTGAGGCTGGGCGCAGAATCGGTCTTCTCGCCGCGGAACAGGTGCTCTCCGTGCTGGAGAAAGACAGCCGGCCCACTCAATTGGTCTTTGCCAAGGAGATGCCTTGGGAACAGCCCGACGCTCCAGAAACGATACGTCTTGGTCCTCGCTTTCAACTTACCCAAGCAAGCTACGAGGACTCGGTGAAATGGACGGCCCCGCAATTGAGGCAGGGTGTGACTTACGGAGATCTGCCGCCATGGAATCAGGCGTTGCCGGTCGATCCGACGGCGGGAGACTGGCGACCTCTTGTTCTGGAGAGTACAGACATGTTTCACGCGCCTCCTCCCCCAGCGAACAGTTCCGCGCGGACGATGCGCGACATGGAGGAAATCGCCACCGCGCTCAACAATCGCACCTGCTACACCGATTTTGTTGTTTTCAAATGGGCCAACGAACAACCCGGGCACTGGGCAGCTTCGGTCATGGACGATCTTATGTACCGATATGGCTGGGATGCGCCGAAGACGGCTCGTGCTGAGGCGATCTTATTCGCCGTCATGTATGACTCCCTTCTGACAACCTGGCACGAAAAGTTTAGTTATATGCGGCCCCGGCCAGCCTTGCTGGAAGCGGATCTGCCGACTGTCATCCTGACGCCAAAACATCCTTCGTACCCCGCCGGACATGGAACCTATGTTGCTGCTGCCGATACCGTACTGAGAAGTTTTTTCCCTGAAGACGAGTCAGAATACCGGGATCTCGTTCCCGAAGTTAACAACGCGAGGGTATGGGCAGGTGTGCACTTCCGTGACGACATGCTCGCAGGGAACTTGATTGGTCGGGAGGTTGCAGAGGCCGTTCTAGAAAAATTGCATCTAGATGGCTCACCGGGCGACCGGTCGAAGCGAGTGCTTGGCCAACCACTTATGACGTCCTCCTTCTATGGAGATGGCGGGCCTCGGTACCACTGAAAGTGCGGGCCGGTCGATGGGCTGAGAACGACCTGGAGCAAAGCACATATCGGCTGGCAGATACTGGAAGCGATCGGCCCGAAGTCCTCTTGATTGCGAGCGGCAGCGAAGTTGCCCTGGCTGTGGAAGCGTTAGAGCAGCTACGGACGGAAGGTGTTCGGGCATCGCTGGTCAGGATGCCGTCCCGGGAACTTTTCGAGCAACAGTCGCAAGAGTATCGAGACAATGTCTTGCCGCCAGAAGTCAAGGCGAGAGTGGTGATTGAGCAAGCATCGACACGTACAAAGCCCTCTGTCGACCACCCATACGATTCCGCTGAAACGCTCGCTCATAGCCAAACTCTGCACTAAAGCTTGACCTTCGTGGCTTGTTCTATATGCCAAACAAATGAAACGTGGCGCAGGGGCGAACGGCTCCGGGTTATTTAGGCGAGTGAATTGCAGCGCTCGCACTAGATTATTCGAAGCGCGTGCGATGAGCAGACAACTAGGATATCGTACTCTTCGCGGCGAACATGTACGGAAGCAACGTTCAACACGTCGAACCCGTCCTCATTCTTCTTCTGATTCTTGTCGTAGTACTCGCGGTTCTTGTCAAGCGGTTTCGAACGCCTTACCCGATCATTTTAGTGATTGGCAGACGGCCATCACAATCCTTCACTATAAACTCGCGGGCGTTCCACGGCATGTTGGCAACTCCGCGCGCGAATTCCACGCCTCGAGCTGCATACTCCGCATAAAGCGCGTCCACATCCTCGATGATTACGTACGCGTCGAGCAGTTCGTCCGAATATTTGTTGGGATTGGCCGTGGGAGGTTCGGCACGGCGGAGGTGAATCACCTGCTGGTCGCGTGCTACGATCGCGTAAACCGGCGGGTCCTGCCACGTGCCTAAACACTTGAAGCGATGCTTCGCCTCGTAATAGGCCAGCGTGCCTGGGATGTCCACGGTGAAGAACTGTGGCGCAATATGGCGAATCATCGCGCAAGTCTACTCCAGGAAAATGCTTAGGCCGCCGGCTCAATTTCCCGCAAGTGTTAAACGCTACAAAGTGTGCAATACGGAACAGAACCCCGAATCCTTCTGTGCTCCACTAAAAAAGTAGACGCCCCCAGCTCGACATCGCTGTAAAAACTGCAAAAACAACAAGGAGAAACGAGCATGTATTTAGTCATGGGCATTACTGGAAAAGTTGGGGGCGCCACCGCGCGGCATCTGCTGAAGCAAGGCAAGCAAGTGCGAGCACTTGTACGCAATCGCGAGAAAGCAGCGAAGTGGGCAGACCAAGGGGTGGAGTTGGTGGTTGGAGACTGGAACGATGCGACAGCCATAGCGGCGGCGCTCAAAGGTGTTGAGGGCGCGTTTGTTATGTTGCCGTCTGTATGGGCACCCTCGCCTGATTACAGAGAAGCAAAGGGCGTGATTGCGAACTATGTCGAGGCGCTGACCAAGGTAGTGCCCCCGCGGGTGGTAGCGCTCTCGTCGATGGGCGCGAATCGAACAAGCGGGCTGGGAATGATCACGGGCTTATCGCTTTTGGAGCAAGGTTTTCGCAGCCTGCCATCTCCGGTGGCATTTGTGCGCGCAGGCGGCTTTTTCGAGAACTTTCTTTACGGCCTACAGGCGGCCCAAGGCGGAACACTACCAGTCTTCTACAATCCTACAAACCGTAAATCAACAATGGTCGCGACAAACGACATCGGCGCAGAGGTCGCAAAGCTTCTGACCGGGCCGGCGTGGTCAGGGCAGCGCGTTATCGAGCTCGGGTCGATGGTAAGCGCGGAAGAAGTGGCGGAACAATTGGGTAAAGTCCTCAAACGCGACGTAAAAGCCTTTGCCGTCCCGCGTGCAGGGTGGGCGGAAGTGTTCGAGCAGTTCGGCGTCCCGAAGGGCCACACTGGACCTGCCGAAGAAATGTTTGAGGGCGTGAACGCGGGATGGATGGACCTCGGAATCGCGGGTACGGAGCACGTAGCGGGCACGACGTCCGCACGCGATGTATTTGCGGCTGCTCAGCAGGACGTCAAGGCGAAAGGCCATTCCGTTTGAACGGCTGCGATGCCGTCGTCAGCTCGTCGGGCCAGCCGTGGCCACGGCGGCTTCGCGTTCGGCCGGCTGTTCGTCTACAGTTCGAAAGAGAAAAGTCAAATGAGACGATTCGGGAAATGGTTTCTCATCGCATTAGGTTCGTTGGTCGTCCTGTTGGCTATCGTCATCACGTTGACCATCGGGTGGAGGCCATTTTTCGGCCCCAAGGCGCGTGCTCTCACGAACCGCACATTCGAGCGTACGCCGCAACGGCTCGAGAGAGGCCGCTATATCGCGACGGGCTTGAGCAGCTGCGTCTATTGCCACAGCCCGCATGACTGGACCAGCCCGGGCACACCCATGGTGGCTGGCAAAGAAGCTTCCGGCGAGGTGCTGCCCTATGCCGGTCTGCCCGGACGCATCGTGGCCCCGAACCTTACGCCCGATCCGGAAACCGGAGTGGGCAGTTGGACCGATGATCAGCTAGCCCGCGCCATACGCGAAGGCGTCGGCCGCGATGGCCGCGCTCTTTTTCCCATCATGCCCTACCAACACTACCGCAATATGTCAGATGAAGATTTGGCATCCGTTGTGGTCTACCTGCGGTCCCTACCTGCTGTCCACAACCAGCTTCCGGCCACCGAAATCATTTTCCCCGTAAAGTACCTGATCCGCAGCGCTCCCGAGCCGCTTGCCGCGCCGGTCGCGGACGTTGTCTCCTCCGACCAGCTCCGATACCGAACCTACCTTGCCGACCAGGCCGGTTGTATCGACTGCCATACACCTCAAGTACGGGGACAAAACGTTTCGGGTATGGACTTTGCCGGAGGCTTTCCCTTCACGGGCCCCTGGGGTACTCTCGCGAGCGCGAATATCACGCCCGATTCATCTGGAATCCCCTGTTACGACGAGGTTCTTTTCTTGAACGTGATGCGCACCGGACAGGTCGGAGCCCGCAAGCTTAGCCCGATCATGCCCGTGATGGTTTATAAGAATCTAACCGATGACGACCTCAAGGCGATCTTCGCCTTTCTTCGCACAACAAAACCTGTGAAGCATCGCGTAGACAACTCGGAGGTGCCGACCGAATGCAAGCTCTGCAAACAGAAACACGGCGGCGGTAGCGAAAACTAGTAGGGCGATCACGAGCGCTAGAAAACCTGAATATCGCGACTTCGATATTCGCTTTCCTGCTCAAGGACGGCTATCAGTACTCATTCTAGGGCATCCGAAATCTAAGGTTCCGCGTACCCTGGCACTTCAAAGATTTCTATTGTTGGATTCGCACCTCCCGATCCGTCATGGGCCTAGGCATTGTCGCAGCTAGGTTTGTATCTGAAGAACTGCGACTATGTGACATCGCACCGTAGGCAGAAGGAGTGTTTAAGGCGATCACGGCAGTTACTAGTACAACGTCAAGGTTCTCGGCATGCTGCTCTTCTGCGTGAGTGCCAGAAACAGAGTATCTTCTGACCGGCAGGACGTTCCGATCAGTTCGTTTTAAACCGATGTTCACGAGGCATCCATTTCGCCAATTGAAGTAGTTGGTTGCGTGAGTTCTCCGCAAGAGCTTCTACAATCTGATTCCAGGAATAGAGTGTTTTCTGCAGGGAGAGGTGCGGTTCAATAGCCTGCTGGATCTGGTGAAGCGCAAAACTAAATTCACGCGACGGACTACATGGTCCCCCGCGCCGGGAGTGAGTAGCCCGAAGGGGAAATATCGCGCCGGATGCGGATCAATTTGGAGTGAACCCTAACGTGAGTCAGTTTCATGATGCACACCTTGCTGCTACAAAAGCAGGCGCGTCCCCTGTGCCAAAACTGTGCCAGAATCCAACGTTTTCAATCGATTCGAGTTATCTTTGAGCGAAAAGCAGATTCCCCGATTTGTTGGAAACGTTAGTAGTTAGAACTAATGGACGGAGTTGTTGGAGTCGAGTCGTGTGCGCCCAAGGCAGGCGCACTATTCGCGCCAGCTAAGCTTGTGCACGTTCCGACGAAGGGCACACAACGGCCTTGGTCCCGACGATGTGAGGAATTTCGGTCCAACTTCAGTCCAATTCAAGAGGTTGGTTGCACCGCGCGTATCCGCGTAAGCGACACCAGATGCGGCACTTGTGCGATTTTTCCTGCTTTCTTGCAAAGCAGGTGCTCTCCCAGCTGAGCTACACGCCCACAGCGGGCAACTGCAATCATTTTCCATCACTAACACCCGCGCCGCAACTACTTGTGGGCCGGCCTGTTTTCTCTTGCGTTCGCGCGTCAGCGTTTTTGCTCCTTCAAGCCTGCTCAGTTCCGCTCATCCGAGTGTCAAATCGGTCTGCAAGCCCCGCATTGAAACTCCCCATCGGCATCGCCGCCTTGCAACCGAAGGCGCTTTCGTAAGCAATTGCCTCAGCGCTAGTTAACTATCACTCCCCGGCAGCGTTCTGGTCACATTAATGCACTAACTCAAATATTTCAGGATCAGTCGTCCCTGGGTCCGCGGAGGATTTGCCCATGCAATTGTATCCAGCACGCTGCGCACTTTTGGCACGCGCCCTCGCGAATCTTTGTAGACTTAAACTGCGTTCAAAAACCCCAGCCCACTTGATAGCCGCCTTCGCTGCGTCGCCCCAAAGTCATCGCCGCCGGCGCCGTACCACATAGATCGCCTCCTTATTACTATCTATGTGTATCGCCCCCCGGCTGCATGCGCAGGAATCCAAGCCCGACTTGGGTGATATGAGCCTAGACACGCTGGCGAACACCGAAATATCGTCCGTCTCGCGCAAGACGGAAAAGCTTTCGCAGGCTGCCGCCGCAGTTTTCGTAATCACGCAAGAGGATATCCGGCGCTCCGGCCTCGACAGCATTCCGGAACTACTGCGAATGGTGCCCGGAGTGACAGTCGCACAAATCGACGCCAACACTTGGGCCATCACCGCACGCGGTTTCAATGAAGTTCTTCCCGACAAGCTGCTGGTCCTGATAGATGGCCGCACGGTATACGACCCGCTCTCTTCCGGCGTTTACTGGGACGTGCAGGACACGGTGCTGGACGACATCGAAAGAATCGAAGTCATTCGCGGTCCCGGAGCCACGCTGTGGGGTGCCAACGCCGTCAACGGCGTAGTCAACATCATCACCAAAAAAGCGGCAGATACCCAAGGTGGTTTGGTAACCGCTGAAGGCGGAAGCGACATAGGAGGCAATACCGCAGTTCGCTATGGAGGTGCCCTTGGCGATCGAGGCCACTACAGAATCTTCGAAAAATTTCTCGCTCAGGATAGTTTTACAGGTTCATTCGGGCAACAGGCGAATGACGACTGGGGAGCAATACGCAGTGGCTTCCGCACCGATTGGAATCTCGCATCGCACGACGACCTCACAGTCCAGGGCGATCTCTATAAGGGAAACGAGGGTCAAACGGTTCCCGGACTGCTTTCGCTCTCTCCTCCGTTAATGGGAACGTTCAACGATCGAACCGACATGAGCGGAGGAAATCTGCTGGCCCGCTGGCATCGCGCCTCGTCGGAACGATTTGAGACCACACTTCAGGCTTATTTCGAACGTGCCAACCGCGATGAGTTAGGTGTCTTAGGAGAAGATCGCCACACAATCGATCTGGAATTAGTTCAGCATTTTAATGCCAACTCGCGCAACGATCTCGTTTGGGGCGGCGATTTCCGGCACAATGCGGACCATACCGTAGGCAGCCTGAATATCTCGTTTAATCCAGCCAGCCTGGCGACCAATCTCTACGGCGTCTTCCTGCAAGACGAAATTACGCTGCTTCCCGATCGCCTCATTTTTACCGTTGGATCCAAACTCGAACACAATTACTACAGTGGCTTCGCACTGCAGCCCAATGTTCGGCTTCTTTGGGCCGTCATACCAAAATATACGGTCTGGATCGCAATTTCGCGCGCATCGGAGAGCTCCTCCAGATTCGACGACGACATTCGCGTGAACGAAAGTGTCTCCTTGGGTCCGGGCGGCATCCCGGTCTTGCAGTCGAGCTTCGGTACCCGTCACTTGCCGCCGGAAAATGTTCTGGCCTATCAGCTTGGGCAACGCGGCCGGATAAACAAATGGCTGGCCTTCGACTTGGACGCTTTTTATAACCAATACAGCAATCGGCACACCCAGGAGCCAGCCCCTCCTTTCTTCGAAGACGATCCGCCGCCTCTGCACATCGTGAATCCCACCATAACCGCAAGCAACATCAGCGGCGAAACGCATGGCCTGGAATCGTTCGCAAGAATTGAACCCAATAAATATTGGAATCTCAGCGCAGGCTACACTTTTTTCGAAATTCACTTGCATGCCCGGAACAACAGCCAGGATTCCACTACAGCGCCGGGAAGTGAAGGCAGCACCCCGCGCAACGCCTACCAGCTCCGGTCGGAACTCAATCTTCCGCGCAAATTCGAGTTTGATACTGCGGCGTACTTCACTGGGCGCGAAATCGGCTTTCAGCTTCCTGCGTACACGCGCGTGGATGCTCGCTTCGGATGGCATCCATCACCACGCATAGAACTCAGCGTCGGAGCCCAGAATCTTTTGGATCCCAGGCACTTCGAATTTGGCTCCGGCAGTTTGGTGAACGCCACGCAGATCGGTCGAAAGTGCTACGGGAAGTTTACGTGGCGCTTCTGAATCTGCGGAAAAGGAGCGCGGAATCCAAAAGTCTAGTACCGGCTTATTTCACGAAGTTTCGCTGGCCGCGCGCCAAATTCCTGTTGATTTTTCTGGCGCTGGCGTCACTGCCCGGCGCAAATATGCCGGCAAGAGCGCAATCCGAAGCACTCAGCGAGTATCAGATTAAAGCCGGTTTTCTCTTCAACTTTACCAAGTTCGTGGCATGGCCTCCCGAAGCCTTTTCCGATCCCACCGGGCCCATCGTACTGGGCGTGGTGGGCAACGATCAGGTCGCGAGCCTGCTGGAAGAGACGGTATTGAACAAGTCGGTAAACGGCAGGGCTGTAATTGTGAAACGGTTGAAGGAAGGGCAGGACTTGCGGAGTTGCCACATCCTCTTCATCGGCTCTTCACAGGAAAGGCACTCCAGGCAAATGCTCGACAACGTGAAGGGAGCCAGCATTTTGACCGTCGGCGAAGCCACCGGTTTCGTGCAGTCCGGAGGCGTTATCAATTTCTTCATTGAAGACAACAAAGTGCGACTCGAACTCAACCTGGATGCCGCAACTCGCGCCCGCGTGAAGATTAGCGCGAAAGTGATCGCCGTGGCGCGACTCGTCACAGTCAGCGTGGCGCCCGTTGGCAGGAGCTAGCCTCGTTTTCATCGGCTCCAAAGACGATAAGTACGTGAGCCAAATCCTCGCAATGTTGAATCGCGACGCTATTTTGACGGTAGGCCGGACGCCTGGATGTATTCAATCCCGGGGTGCCATCGATTTCTTTGTGGAACAAAATAAAGTGAAATTGAAAATCCACTTGGATGCAGCGGCCCGCCTCCGGGTGAAAATCGTCCCAAAATTAATAGCCGTGGCCCGGCTGGCCTCCGCCAGTACGCAAAAATAAAAGGATTGAAATGCCGGTCCTCGGCTCGCTCTCCATCCGCAACAAATTGACTTTGATGGTGATTTCCGTCAGCACCCTGGCTCTGTTGGTGTCAGGTATTGTTTTCATCAGCTATGACAATCGCGACTCCCGCCAGTCAAAAATACAGGACGTCACAACACTCGCGGATATAATCGGCTCAAACAGCACCGGCGCGCTCACCTATCAGGATGCAAATTCCGCCAGGGAGGTGCTGGCAGCGCTCAGTTCCAAGCGCGAGATTTCCGAAGCCTGCATTTACGATAAGAGACGGCCAGATATTTGCCACCTATGTGCGCGCGGATTCCTCGGGAGATTTGAGTGCGTTCACGCCCCCTCCCGCGCGGGAAAATTCCGCTCGCTTCGAATACGGGCATTTGGTTTTGTTTCGGAACATTACTCTTCTGGACGAAAAGATCGGCACCGTCTACCTCCAGTACGATTTGGTTGAAATGCGTCAACGGCGCTCTCGCTATGTGGCCATGGTTTTTTTCGTCGCACTGGGTTGTATGTTGATTTCCTTCGCACTCGCTTCTTGGTTGCAGCGTTCCATATCGGAGCCCATCACAAGGCTTGCGCAAACCACGCGCATGGTTTCAACCACTAAGAATTATTCCGCGCGCGCCGTGAAAAACAATGAAGACGAAATCGGACAACTGATCGATGGATTCAACGACATGCTCGATCAAATTCAACTACGCGACGGCGTCCTCGCGCCATGAATACCGCGGAAGCGGCAAGCCGGGCGAAGAGCGAGTTTCTCGCCAACATGAGTCATGAAATCCGCACGCCGCTGAACGGTATCCTGGGTATGAACGATCTCGCGTTGGAAACGGAATTGGCCGGGGAGCAGCGCGAATATCTCGAGACCGTGAAATCTTCCGCGGACTCCCTGCTTACGGTTATCAACGACATTCTTGATTTCTCGAAAATTGAAGCGGGGAAAGTGGATTTGGACGCGATGGATTTCGATCTCCGTGACTTATTGGAAATGACTTTGAAAACCCTCGCACTGCGGGCCGATGAAAAAGGTTTGGAGCTCTTGTGCGAAGTTGCTCTGCAAGTCCCGGAAGCTGTCCGGGGAGATATGGGCCGTCTCAGGCAGATCGTCGTAAACCTGGTTGGCAACGCCATAAAATTCACCGGCCAGGGAGAAGTGGCGGTGAAGGTTCAGGCTGATGAATTCCGCGGCGAAGACGCTCTCCTTCATTTCACCGTGTCCGATACCGGAATCGGAATTCCCACTGAAAAACAGAAATCGATTTTTGAGCCGTTCACCCAGGCGGACACCTCGACCACGCGCCGATTCGGAGGCACGGGTTTGGGGCTGACTATTTGCACCCGTCTTGTGGAAATGATGGGCGGTGAAATCTGGGTGGAAAGTGATCCGGGCAAAGGTGCCAGCTTTCACTTTACGGTCAGGCTGGGCCTCGCTCAAGCTCCATCGCCCAGGCTGCAAACCACCGCGCAGCCGGAAATACTTTGCGGCGTCAAGGTGCTCATCGTCGATGACAACCAAACGAACCGGCAGATCCTTGAAAAGATGCTGGCCCGTTGGGAAATGAAGCCTACTCTGGTCGAAAGTGGCGAGGACGCGCTCGTTGAGCTTTCCATTGCTCGTCAAGCGGGACTAACCTATGGCCTGATCTTGACCGATATGCATATGCCTGGAATGGACGGATTTTCCCTTGTCCAGCGCATTCGGCAAGAATCGAATTTCACCGCGACCATTATGATGCTCACCTCGGCCGGTCATCGCGGTGATGCCAGTCGCTGCAAAGAACTCGGCATAACCGCCTATCTTCTGAAACTAATCCGGCAATCCGAGTTGCGCGAAGCGGTTATTCGAGTTCTTGGCGCCAAAGTTCAGGAGGGTGCGGTCCCCCTGATCACCCGCTTCTCCTTGGAAAATCAGCGCGAGCCATCGGCCCACTTGAGTATATTGCTCGCCGAAGATAATGCGGTAAACCAGCGCCTCGCCGCGCGATTGCTTGAAAAAAGAGGACATCGTGTAACCATTGCAGCCAATGGTCAGGAGGCCCTTGCTGCCCTCGAAAAGGAACAGTTTGACATGGTGTTAATGGATATTCAGATGCCGGAAATGGATGGCTTCGAGGCCACGGCGGCAATTCGTGCCAAAGAAACGACCAATGGCGATCGGCAGGTAATCATCGCTCTCACCGCCCACGCCATGAAAGGCGATGAGGAACGTTGCCTCGCCGCCGGCATGGATGGCTATCTCAGCAAACCCATTCGTCTTCAGGAAGCCGATGCGCTGCTGGACACTTACACGGCTCGCCGCGATGCAAAATTAGCTCTGCTGTTGAATTCCAGAACTCCATAGCGACGCCCGGACGTTCCTCACAACTCACGTAAGCCCAATCTGCGGGCCCGTCCCTGCGGGTAGGAGTCAGACGCGGCGTTGCGGCTGGCAACCGAGCGCAGCATGCAGGGAAAGAGCTGTGTACAACAGGATGTGTACTCTTGAATACACGTGTGATCCATGTTAGCGTCTGTCGGGGACTTATTGAACGCGGACAAGGACGGCACATGGTATCCGGCGTACAACAAACCGGCACCCGCGAGACCACGCAGCGCACGAAGCGCTCGAGACTGTAAGCCTCGTTAGCCTCACTTCCCAGCCGCCTCATCGCGACGCAACTCCGCAACCTTCTCAATCGGTTTCTCAGCGTTCAATGCGCCTGTGCGGTGCCACGTTCTTATCCGGTCCGCCGCGGCGAGAAATTCACGGTCGATCCGTGCACCCCGAACGTCTCAGCGAGCACCGCGTCTGATCCAGGCACCCACATTTCTAATCGTCACTCCGGCCGATTAGAATTCGTCGTAACTCACAGAAAACAAACGACGGCACTCCATTCTAATCGTCATTTTTGGGGCAGTTTACAGGGCCGTTACGGCCGCGTTTTTGCGGTTCGAGAGGCCTGTCGCGCATACTACCCGATGGCGCACTTGCCAGTCGTTGACTTCCTTTGAAGCGGCTCATACCATGCAAGCGAACAGGCCTTTATCATTCGACGAAGTATGGGAGTAGGGCGCCGATGAATGTCTCGAGAAATCGTTTGCCTTTCGTGTTGTTGATCTTCCTGTCAATCGCAGGGATGGTTGCATTAGCTGCTGCCAAACCCTCGCTGCTGGGCGGCCACCAGGTGGCCTATGCTGCCGGAATTCCGGCGACGAATTCGCCGTCGTTCGCCGCCGCGTCGAATTTCGGGCGACATGCGGACGACCCGCGCTTGGCCAAGGCTTACCGCTTCGAGCGTGGCGGGTGGATCTATGTGCACCTGGAAGGATCGCCGCACGATATTGGCTATCAGCATGGATATTTATTGGCTTCGGAAATTGCGGATGGATTCGCGGCGGCCAGTTTGGAAATGACTCACGAGAGCAATCGCGATTGGGATTTTTTCCGGCGCGCTGCCCGCGAGATGTTGTGGCCGAAGATAGATCCCGAATATCAGGCTGAGTTACAGGGGATTGTCGAAGGATTGCAGGCGCGCAAAGTGAAGCTCGATCTCGATGACGTTGTGGCTTTGAACGCTTTCATGGAGCTCGGTGATTACTACGTGCCTTGGTTGAACGATCAGACTAAAGTTGCGGCGCCTCCGGTAAAGCCTGAGGGCGACCATTGCAGCGCCTTTGTCGCCACCGGCAGTTACACCAAAGACCACCAGATCGTGATGGCCCATAACAACTGGACCAGTTATATGGAGGGCGCCCGCTGGAAGATCATTTTCGATATCGTGCCGCAAAATGGATACAGCATGTTGATGGACGGTTATCCCGGCGTAATTGCCAGCGATGATGATTTCGGCGTAAATTCAGATGGTTTGATGATCACCGAGACCACCATTACTGATTTCCACGGCTGGGATCCTAATGGCAAGCCTGAATTTGTGCGGGCGCGCAAGGCTATGCAGTATGCCGGGTCGATTGATGAATACGTGAAGATCATGCTCGATGGCAATAATGGCGGCTACGCAAACGATTGGCTGCTCGGAGATCGCAAAAGCGGCGAGATTGCGCGCTTTGAGCTTGGTTTGAAACATTCCAATGTCTGGAAGACACGCGACGGATATTTCGTCGGCTCGAATTTTGCTAGCGATCCGGATGTGTTGAAGGATGAGACGACGTTTGATCCGGATAATCTTGCGGCTTCGGCGAATGCGCGGCATGTGCGGTGGGATGAATTAATGGCGGCGAATATGGGCAAGATCGATACTTCGCTCGCGGAAACTTTTTTGAGCGATCACTACGATTCGTACACTAAGAAAATCGGCGCGAACCGCCGGACTTTGTGCGGGCACGGCGACGCGTCCACGCCCGGCGATCCCTCCTACGAGCGGCGGCCGAATAATCCCGGGGGCGCGGTCGAAGGCAAGGTGATGGACAGCCATATGGCTGAGACCATGAGCTTCATCGCGCGCATCGGGCATCCATGCGGCACCGATTTCAAAGCACAGGCGTTCTTGGAACAGCATCCGGATTACAGGTGGGAGTCCGCAGCTCTTGTGGATATGAATGCCGGCCCTTGGACTCAATACCATGCCGGCGAACACAATCCAAATCAGTAGCGATCCCCGGGAAAAAAAATCGAGCGGTGAGCAGTCTTCAACTTTTGAAGAACCACTAAACGGCCGATGCTGCGCTAAAAAGTGGCGCAAGCCCTCATGAACGGTCCAATGGAATGGGCTTGGATTATTGACCACCAGCCGCCCTGCCATTGTTTTCAAGCGGTTCAATGCACGGGTGCATTGTCAGAGGTGTGTCCCGTTCTGAATCCGGGTCATTTTGAAACCCGCGAATCGGCATATTTGCACTCCCTGAACTCCATGTTAAACACAATCCCAGCTTAAACTTATCGTCGTCCGGGCCCCACCCGAACGGCTCACTCAGCTCCCCACGACATAATGGCGATGTTTCTGGCATTTGCCGCCTTATTGGGGCGGCCAAACTCGCCGACGAAGTAATGCATGCTGCGGCCCGCTCGAAATGGGCCTTAAACTGCTTACTATCTGATTAAGCGCACCGCCCTGAACCAATGTGGAATTCGACTACCGAAAGTGTTACAAAATGAAATGCTTCGGACAGGGTGTGTCGGTGGCAGAAAACTGCAGCTCCCAGGGGTGTAAGGGCAATGTCCCGGCCGGTTTAGCCGCCGACCATATGTGCATCATGCATTTCACGCTGTTCATTGAAAATGAATGCGCGGAGATGCGGCGAGAATCCGCACTTGGGAATACCAGCCACGAACGCCAGATGGAGTACATCGCCAAGATCTCCGATCGGGGCGAGGCCCTGGTGAACGTATCTACGTCCGGATTCCCAATGTCGGACGAATTGAAGGCCCGCGTGCTGAGCACTTTGCTCACTTTGATGAATACCCGGGAAAATATGGACCGAGCTGCCATGCGACAGTCAGCTTTGCGCCGTTTCGTAGGCTAATCTTCTCTTACTGAATCAAATCCCTCTTTGACCGGCTACTGCTATCTCCGTACTCCTACGTACCTATGTAACGAGCGTAGAGGGAACGGGCGATCGCTGGGTCTTGAGTGCCTTTCACAATGGCACGGCCGTCCGCGAAGACTGTCATTTCATAGGGCGGTACTCGAAAGCGGAGAAGGAATTCATTGTGGTGCAGACGGTCAGCCGGGACCTTGGCTATCTGGCGGCCTAGTTCATCCAGATCCAGCTTGCGGTTGCGCTCGTGAATCTGCACCGAATCTCTGCCGCACATCGTAATGTGGGGCTGAGCTTGGCCGGCGAGGTAGGTGAAGTCACGCCTTTGACAGGCCCGACAGTTGGGATTACGGGCGACTTGTATGGATTGAAACCGGCCAGTCCAGACGTCGCAGGATATCAAGCGTCCATTCAGTGCTTCGGGCTTACCGGCGAGCAGTTTTATGGCTTCGGCTGCTTCAATGGATGAAATCACGCCAACGGCGGCATTGAGCACTCCGGAGGTATCACATGTGGCTTCGGTCCCGGCGAGCGCGGATGGATCTCCCTCCGTTTCTGTGAGGCAAGCCAAGCACGCGGTTGTGCGCGGACGGATTGTCATCGATAGGCCGTAACTTCCTAGCACCGCAGCATAAATCCAGGGAACATTGCATGAGACCGCAGCGTCGTTCAGCAGCATTCGCGTCTCGAAATTGTCCGTGCCGTCCAGGATGAGCTGAAAACCGTCGAGCAGTTCTTCAGTATTCTGCGGCGTCAGGTCGGAAACGATACCCTCCAGCAGCACGTCAGAATTTATAGCCCGCAACCGCCGTTCAGCCGCCGCTGCTTTTGGGAGAGCTTCGAGGGCATCAGATTCCTCAAATAGGGTCTGGCGCTGGAGATTTGAAGGCTCGACGAAATCGCGGTCTATGATGCGCAGCGTTCCCAGGCCCGCCCGCACCAGAAGGCTTGCAACGCCAGTACCTAGCGCTCCGCAACCCACTAAAACAGCGCTTGCGGACAGAATTTTCTCCTGACCGGCCTCGCCGATTCCGGGAAAGAGAACCTGACGAGAATATTTTTCGCGCTGTTTGTCATTCATCATCGAGATTACCGGCTGGCGGAATTCCCTGAATGCTGAAAGATGATAACTCCTTTTGGCATCCGGCGGGCAACGCGGCTGTGCTAACCTTCCCTCTTATCTTCTGGCGAATGAGAACCCCTTGGAAATCATCAGTTTCGCGGGCCTGCGTGATTCACTGGGGCAGCGCTTGGGCGAGACTTCTGGGCACCGGAACGCTGCTATGCGGACTGGTGGCATGTCCCGCTGTTTGCGCGCAGGAAAATAAAATCGAAGGGCAGCGCATTAGCGAGATTTGTATCCTGGACGAGTCCGGGCACCCATTGCCCGGAAACGCGGTGACGCTTCCTCTTCAAACGGGCAAGCCTTTCGATTTTGGGGACGAACGCGAGAGTCTGCGCGTTCTTTACCGCACCGGCGATTTTGCGGACATCCGCGTAACGGCGGCTCCGACGGCGGAAGGGCTTAGTGTGGACTTCGTAGTGCGGCGGAATTTTTACAACAACGTCGTGCGCGTGCAAGGTTTGAAGGAGCCGCCAACCGAAGCGGCAGCGCAGGCGGCTATGAGGCTGAGCTTAGGGGAACCGTTCCGTGAAAGCTCGCTCGCCGAAGCGATCGACCGGCTGAAAGATACGTTGCGCAACGAGGGTCTCTATCAAGCCGACGTTAAGTTTACCCTGACACCTCACGAGGATACGCGCCAGCTGGACGTGTTGGTCATCGTGGCGCCCGGGCCGCGCGCGGTGGTGGGCAATTTCAATGTTAAGAACGATACTCCGTACAAAGATGCGGAGTTGATTCTGCGCTCCAAGGTGAAACTCAATAGTCCACTAACGTCGGCCAGACTGACGCGAGCATCGCAGCGGTTAAAAAAATATCTGGTCAATCAAGGTTACCTCGGCGCGGGAATATTAATTACACCTGGAACGTACGACGCGCGGACAAATCTATCCACGTTGAACTACGAAGTGACTGCCGGCCCGCGCGTCAGTGTGACTGTGACTGGCGCCAGCATCGGCAAAGGAAAACTGCGGCAGCTGCTGCCCATCTATGCCGAAGGCGCTGTGGACGAGGATCTGCTGCAGGAAGGGCGACGTAATATTCGCGATTATTTTCAACGCCAAGGTTATTTCAACGTAGATGTGCAGGTTTCCGCGCATGAGGATTCCGGCAAAGGTTTGCGGGTCATCGATTACGCGATTGCCCGGGGCGATCGTTTTCGCCTGGCCGGCGTGGCGTTCACCGGAAATAAATATTTCGGCAGGGATTTGCTCGCGGGCCGCTTGGCATTGCAGCCCGCGTCCTTCGCTTTCAGCGGGCGCTTCAGTCAGGGCTTGGTTCGCGACGATGCCGACTCGATTCGCGCGCTGTATCTTTCCAACGGCTTTACGGATGCGAAGGTTACGTCGGCGATAGACGACAACTATGAAAAGAAGAAAGGCAATTTGTTTGTCACTTTCCAGATTGGGGAGGGGCCGCAAACTCTCGTGGAAAGCCTGAATGTTGAGGGCAACCACGCGATGAGGCTCGATACGTTACTCTCCGTCGTCGGATCTTCGCCTGGACAGCCTTACTCGCTCGCGTCGGTTTCGAGCGATCGAAATAATATTCTCGCGATGTATTACAACGAAGGGTATCCCGAAGCGCGATTTGACGATTCGACTTTGCCGGGAAGCGCGCCGACCGAGGTGCGCTTGACCTATCGCATAACGGAAGGGGAGCGCATCAATGTGGCGAAAGTGTTGCTCACCGGATATCAATTTACACGACCCGGAATTATTGCGCGCCAAGTCGTGATTAAGCCGAGTGGGCCGTTGCGCGAAGGCGACGTGGTGGAATCGCAGCGGCGTCTCTACAACCTGGGAGTATTTACGCGTGTGCAAATTGCGCCGCAGAATCCTGCTGGAACCGATCCGGAGAAAACCATGGTTGTGGACGTTCAGGAAGGCGGACGCTACACGTTTGGCTACGGATTTGGATTTGAGGTGCAGCGCATTGCGGCGAGCTGCAGCGCTGCGACGCGGAATACCCCGGCTTGCAATCCTAACGCTACGGAGATCGCGGCCAGCCCGCGCGGGATTATTGAAATTTCGCGCGCCAATATGTTCGGACGAGCCCAGACGCTGACGTTTAAGGCGCGGGCCAGCACTTTGCAGTATCGGTCGTTGCTTTCCTACTCGGCTGATAATTTTCTCGGTAAGCGTGCGCTCAGTGCTTCGTTGACCGGATATGCGGACAAGACGCAGGACGTGGATACTTTTACCTCAATCCGGTATGAGGGCGCGTTTCAGATCACCGAGAAGCTTTCGACCTCAAGTTCGCTCCAGTATCGTTATTTTTTTCGGCGTGTAGTTGCCACCAATATCAATCAGACAATTTCGCCGGAAGAAATTCCATTGTATAGCCAGCCGACTCTGGCTTCCGGTTTTGCAATTACCTATGCTCGTGACCGCCGGGACAATCCCGGTGACCCGAAATCGGGGACCTTCAATACTGCGGATGTAAGTTTTGCTTCGAAATCGCTGGGATCCAGCGCGGATTTTTACCGGATCTTTGTCCAGAATTCCTCGTTTCACGCGTTCGGACGAAACTTTGTGTTTGCGCGTTCCACTCGTTTTGGAATTGAGCCGCCTTTCGGCAGCAGCCAGGAGATCGACGTTCCGCTGCCGGAAAGATTTTTCGCCGGCGGCGCGCAGTCGCTGCGCGGATTCAGTTTGAATCAGGCTGGTCCACGCGACCCAGGCACGGGGTTTCCGATTGGCGGTTTGGCGCTGCTCGTTTTTAACCAGGAGCTGCATTTCCCGATGAGGCTGCCTTTTATCGGCAATCGTTTGGGAGGCACGCTGTTTTACGACGGCGGCAACGTATACAGCGATTTGAACCATATTACGTTCGCATGGAGATCCGCTTCGCCCACGAATTTGAATTATTTCTCGCATACCGTGGGTTTCGGTTTTCGCTATGCGACGCCGATTGGCCCGGTGCGGGTGGATTTTGGGTACCAGATTAACCCGGCGGAGTATACGGTGACGCCCACGCCGCCGACCGTGCCGCCTACCGAAAATTTTCACATATCGCACTTCGGCTTTTCGTTCAATATCGGGCCGGTGTTCTGATGCGGAGCGTCCTCTTCACTGTCGGCATGTTGGGGCTGTTGGTCGCGGCCGCGCCCGGCCGCGCGCGTGCGCAAATCCAGAAGCCAGCCGAAACTCCGGCAGCGACGGAACCACAGTCGACTGGATCAGCGCCAGCTTCGCCGGCTGCACCAACTACACCATCTAGCGGTTTACCGGCTGGCATCAAGGGGAATGAACCGATTGACGGCGTGGCTGCGCGAATTGAAGACGACATTATTACGCAGAGCGAGGTTCGCGAGCTGGCTGCATTTCAGCAACTGGTGGAAGGCAAGTCAAAATCACGCGAAGAGTTGTTGCGCGAACTAGCGGACCAATGGTTGATTCGTTCGGAGGCTACAGAAACTAAATACGCCAAACCTTCGACTGCCGACATGGACCGCGCGTATGCGGAGTTCGTGAAGCAATTTCCGTCGCCCGAGGAATTCAAGAAACGCTACGCCGAGGTGGGGCTGAGTGAGGCAGCAGTGCGGCGGATTATCGAGCAGCAATTGTATCTTTCCAGGTTCATCGATTACCGCTTCCGTCCGTCGGCCCAGGTGAGCGACAAGCAGGTGGAAGATTATTACCTCGACGAATTTTCGCCGCAGTTGAAGGCCCACGACGAGCCGATCCCGCCGCTGGATGACGTTGAAGATACCATCCGCGAAGTGCTGATACAGCGGGCGATCAACGACCGCGCGAATAAGTGGCTGAATGACACGCGTCCCAGTCTGAAGATCGATATCGTTTCGCGGGGGAGCGGGTCATGAAACGGTTGCTGCGTTGGCTGGGAATCGCCGCGCTGGTAATTGCCATTCTTGCGACTGGTGTTTTTCTTGCGGTTGAAAGCGGCGTGGTGCAGCGCTGGGTCCGCGTTATGTTGGTGCGCGAACTTGCGGAGCGCACTGGAACGCGCGTGGAGCTTGGCGTGTTTCATTTGCACGTTTTTCGACTGCACGCTGAACTCGATAATCTGACGCTGCACGGGTTGGAAGGGTCCACTGAGGCGCCGTTGTTCCATGCGGATCGCCTGGATGCGGGCCTCACGATTCTTTCGTTCTTCGGTCGCGAATTTAAGGTGGACGAACTGATCGCGGAACACCCTCAACTTTACGTGCGGTTCTTGAAAGCCGGCACCAGCAACATTCCTACTCCGCGAATTGCCCCTAGCAAGAATCCATGGCGGGAAACGCTTTTCAATTTGCGCATCGGGAGGCTGGAAATACGAGACGGCAGCGCTGAATTTAACAATCGGCGCGTGCCGCTGGATGTGAAAGGACAAGACCTGGCTTTTCTGCTGCAGTACGCGACATCTGCTGCCACGCCGGGGGGAGACGCTTACGTCGGCAGTCTGCGCTGGCAACAAGTTCAACTTGCTTTGCAGCGCGACTTGCCGTTTGCCTTTAATGTTTCCGCCAAATTCACACTACATCGAAACTCCTTTGAACTGGACGAATTCACCTGGAAGGGGCCAAATTCGGAATTAAATTTGCGCGCGGAGCTCCCGAACTTCGCTAACCAGGATTGGATGTTGCATTACCGCGGGCGGCTTTCATTGCAGGATATTCGCAATATTTTTCGCTCGCCCCTCACGCCTGACCTGACTGCCGATTTTTCGGGGCAGGCTCGTTACAACACGGGCGACTGGACCGGCAGCGGGCATTTTGACGGGCACGACGTAAAGATGATCTACCAGTGGTATCACGCCATTAACATGGAGGCGTGGGGCGATTACGAATTCTCGAAGGATCAGCTGACTGTCAAAAATCTTTCCATCCGCGCTTTGGAAGGCTCGCTGGACGGCTGGCTGAAGATGGATATAAAAACGCTTGGGTTCCAAACGCAAACGCATTTTCATCACGCCAGCCTCGCAGATACTTTAGCTGCGGTTAATAACCTGGATTTTCCTGTGAACACGCTGCATTGGGATGGAGGGATCGACGTAGACTCGTTCAACACCTGGGTCGCGAATTTCAGGCACTTCCGAACAAAGGGGCAAATGCGATGGTCGCCGCCGGCGGTTCTGGCGCCGGGAATGATTCCGGTGACCGCGCACATGGGATTCGATTACGCAACGGACACCGAAGTGGCGGCGGTCAGCAACGGCGAGATCACGACGCCGAGCACGGACATTCAATTGGACGGCAACATCAGCCAGAAAGACACGGCTATGGAGGTGAAGCTGAAAGCTGAGGGCTTGACCGATTGGGATGACTTTATCAATCGGCTTAGAGGTATGACGGCGCCGCCCGTGCGAATTGCAGGAAACATTTCGTTTCGGGGGCGCATTCTCGGTCCGATTGCGGGACCGACGTTCGATGGGCATGTGCAAGCGGCGAACGCGCAATACGATACATATTTCTTCGATGAGCTCGACGGTGATTTAGATTATTCGCTGGATGGTTTTAGTCTGAAAAATGCGCTGGTGAAACGAGGAGCTGCGACGGTCGGCCTGAATTTAGTAATGCAATTGGACGGAGATTGGAGTTTCGTGCCGTCGAGCAGGTGGTCGCTTGACGCCGAAACACAGCACGCGCCGAGCCATGATCTGCAGGCGGTGGTCGGCACCAATTATCCGGTCACCGCAGTTCTTTCCGGGACGATGCATGGCGGCGGCACCAGCGCAGCGCCTTTTCTTGATTCGCACGTGGTGCTGGAAGATATCGAGACCAAGGGTTTTCACTTCGATCGCTTCAGCGCTGAGTTATATTTTGCGCGCGATGAAATCAAAATGACAGATGTTGAATTGAGGCGCGATAGTGGGCGCGCATCCGGAAATATTCTTTATCACCCGCAGGAGCGGACAATTGAGTTCAACGTTACCGGCACGGGAATTCTTCTATCAAAAATTCAGGCACTGCAAAGCGCATCGCTGCCGGTTGGCGGACAACTGGAATTCTCGCTTCGCGGTAATGGGCCAATCCGCGCTCCCATGGCTCAAGGGAACTTCGATCTAGCTCATTTGAAAGTGGGCACGGACGAGCAGGGAGATTTTCGAGGCAGCGTGGATTCCGACGGCAAGAATGCCCGGGTGACCCTTAGTTCGGAAAATTCAAATGGGCAACTGCGTGGCGAAATCAGCGTGGGTTTATCGGGCGATCAGCAGATTTCAGGGCAGCTTTCCGTGAAGCAGTTCGATCTCGATCCGCTGCTGACCGCGGGATTTCATCTGAAGAATATTACCGGCCACAGCGTGGTGGATGGAAATTTCACGCTGGCTGGATCGCTGCGAAAGCCGGAGACGATCGAGGTGGACGCCGACATTTCGCGGATCACATTTGCCTACCTTTTTGTTTCATTGCAGAACGACGGGCCGGTGCAGTTTGCCTACCGCAGAAACGAAGTTCGCATCGCTCAGGCGCACCTTAAGGGCCCTAACTCCGATTTTCGAATTAATGGTTCCGCTCGATTCGACCGTGAACGGCCCGTCCACGTTGAGGTGACGGGTGAGGTGAATCTCGCGTTACTCAAAGGAATGCTGCCGGAGCTAAATGCGCAGGGCGATGCGAATGTAAATGTAGAGGTACAAGGGAACATGTCCAAACCGCGAATTACGGGGCGCGCCACGGTACAAGATGCGTCGGCCACTTATTCGGATTTCCCCGTGGGCTTGAGTCACTTGAATGGTAACTTGGTTTTCGACACCAACCGGTTACTCTTCGAAAATGTCACTGCTGCTTCCGGCGGTGGCATACTCACCTTGACTGGCAGCGTCACGTATGGCGAAGAAGGTCCGGTGCGTTATGAAATTACTACTAAGACGGCGCAGGTGCGCATTCGTTACCCGCAAGGAATGAGTTGGTTGATGGGCGGGACCCTGCAACTTTCCGGAACCAGCGATCGAGCAATTCTAAGCGGCAATCTGGAACTGAAACGGCTCTTGTTCGCACAGGGCGTGGATATCTCGGCTTTCTTCGGGTCGTCTTCGGACTCTTCTGCGGCTGCTGCCACTTCGCCTTTTATGCGCAATCTTACTTTTGATATATCGGCGCACACGAGTCCTGGGGCGCGAATTGAATGGACCGGCGCGCAAGTGGAAATTGACAGTGATCTGCATTTGCGCGGCACCTGGGACCGTCCGATTCTGCTGGGGCACATTCATTTGCTTGGCGGCGAAATGTCGTTTCGAGGAAATACTTTCACTTTGACGCGAGGCGATGTGAACTTCGCGAATCCGTTCCAGCTCGATCCGGAACTGAATATTGAAGCCACCTCGACGATCAGCCAGTATCAGGTGACGATTAATTTTTCCGGGCGTGCCAGCAAATTGAGCCTGAGCTATCGTTCCGATCCGCCGCTGCCTGATTCGGATATTATTGCGCTGCTCGCAGTCGGCAGCACTGGTCAGGAAAGCGCGCTACGTTCTTCGGCTGGTGCCGGACAGAACTACGGAGCGACGGCGCTGCTTTCGGAGGCGATTTCCAGCGGACTTGGCGGGCGCATCGAACATCTTTTCGGTATTAGCCATTTCCGCGTGGACCCGTTTTTGGCTGGGACGGCCACCGAATCAAATGCGTCGGCGCGCGTGACGATCGAGCAGCAAGTGACGCGCGATTTAACGATTACTTATTCTTCGAATGCTGCGTCCGATCAGGAACAACTGATTCAGGTGGAGTTCCATGTCAAGCGTGACCTTTCGGTTGTGTTTTTGCGGGATGTTAACGGCACATATGGATTGGATATCAAGTGGGTGAAACATTTCCATTGAGAGTTGGGTTTTCAGGTACTGTCGCGGCAGAAAGTAGTGCCCCTGCGAACGTAGATTCTAATCGGGCATTAGGAATAGTGACTCAGGTGCTAGTTGCACGCGCCATGGTTGCGGGAGATCGCGAAAATGGCGCCATTTTTGTTTGAAGACTTCCGCTTGCAAGTGATATTCACTGCTTTCGCCGTGAGGCGCGACAAAACTTAGAAACAATGTAATGCGAAACGGCGTTTCGGACCTGCGCACGAGCCAGCACGGAAACACGTTTCGCCCTGAAATTACCTCGCTCGAGGGATCCGGGAAATCGATGTGATGGGCGCGAATTCCAATGTATTTTGGGCTTTTGCCGCTTGCGTCTCGCGCGCTTAACTGGCAATCCCAATCGAGCGCTTCGATGGTGCCGTCTGCATTCGGTCGTGCACGCGAAATGTTTTTGCAGCCTGTAAGGCGCGCGACTTCAGCATTCGGCGGATGCCGAAAAATCTCTTCCTTCGCTCCGAAAGCGGCGATGCGTCCGCGAGAAAGCACCAGCAACTGTTCGCCTAGCCTGTAGGCCTCTTCGATATTGTGCGTGACCAGCAGCGAGGGTCGCCGGTAAGCCGCGAATGTTTCCTGCAGTTGCGCTTCTACCTGGGAGCGTAGGTGCGTATCAAGCGCGGCGAGAGGTTCATCCAACAACAGCGCCTCTGGTTCGATCGCGAGTGCCCGTGCCAGCGCCGCGCGCTGCTGTTCGCCGCCGGATAATTCTCGGGGATAGCGCTGTTCGAGGCCTGCCAGGTGAGTGCTCGCGATGAGCGCCGTAATACGCAGGGTTCGGTCCGCGGGTGGCAAGGAGTGCAGACCGAATGCGATGTTTTCGGCGACTGTGCGATGTGGGAACAACGCATAATTCTGGAAAAGCAAGCCGATGCGACGGCCGCGCGCTGCAACCGCAATCTTTTGTTCCGAGTCGAAAAGAATGCGCTCATTCAGCGCAATTCGTCCGCGTCCCGGCCGTTCGAGGCCCGCTATGCAGCGCAGTAACATTGTCTTGCCGGCGCCAGAGGCGCCGAGGATGCTCAATGGCCCGTCATCGGCGCGAAACGAGACGTCCAGTGCAAAATCGGCGAGTTTCTTTTCGATCTGGATTTCGAGCGGCATGTCAGCGATATCCCAGACGCTGGCGGTGCAAATGCTGCGCATGCGTCCAGTAATAAAGTGCGCTAAGAAGCACTAGCGATATCCCGACGTCGATCGCGCACCACACCATCGCCCGTTGGGTTTCGTTTGCTTCCACCGCAAAATAAATCGCGATCGGAATAGTTTCCGTTCTGCCTGGGATATTCCCTGCCAGCATCAGCGTTGCGCCGAATTCTCCCAACGCGCGCGCAAAACACAGAATCGTGCCGGCGAGTATGCCAGGCCACGCCAGGGGAAGCGCGACTTCGCGAAAAACGCGCCACTCGGAGGCGCCGAGTGTTCGCGCAGCTTGTATCAAATGCGGGTCCACTTGTTCAAGGGCGGCACGCGATGTGAGATACATCAGCGGAAACGCGACAACTGTGGCCGCGATCACCGTGGCTGGCCAGGAAAAAACGATTGTCGCGCCGACCCGTATTAAAAGTTTGCCCAGAGGACCGTTTCGGCCGAAGAGCAGAAGCAGAAGAAATCCCACGACTGTCGGCGGAAGAACCAGTGGAAGTATAAAAATGCCATCGATCAATGCCGCGCCGGGCCCAGTACGGCTTTCGCGCCATGCGGACGCAGCCAAGCCCACGACTAGCGTCACGGCTGTGGCCGTTAAGCTTGTCGCAAGAGATATCCAGAGCGGGGACCAATCCATCGCGAGGATTGTAGCTGGGTCACTTCTTTAAGGCTGATATTTTCGCTGAGACGAATCCATATTTCTGGAATACTTCGCGGGCGTCCGATTGTTCCAGGAATTCCAGAAAATTACGGGCCGCTTGCGCGTTTTGTGAATTCTTTAAAACCGCTGCCGGATAAACAATCGGATCGTGAGAATCGGCAGGCGCCGTCGCGACCACGCGCACTGTGTGCGACATCTTCGCGTCGGTGAGATATACGAGACCCGCATCGGCATTGCCTGTTTCAACGTACGTCAGTACTGCGCGAACGTCCTTCGCATATACGATTTTCTTTTCCACCGCATCGAACAAATTCATGTGCTGTAGGGTTTGCTTGCCATACATTCCGGCCGGCACGGTGTTGGGTTCGCCCAACGCGATGATTTTTACGTCGGCTCGCGTGAGATCGTGAAAATCCTTCATAGCGCTTGATGCCGCGGGCGCGATTAATACCAGCGTGTTGGCAACGATGTCGTGACGCGTTTTTGTATCGACCAAGTCTTTCGCAGCGAGTTCATCCATTGGTTTTTCAGCGGCGGAGAAAAACAGATCTACTGGAGCGCCCTGTTCGATTTGACGCTGCAACGTGCCGGACCCGCCGTAATTGAACGCCAATTTCGAGCCCGGATGACCAGACTCGTAGATATGACCGAGTTCGTCGAGGGCATCCTTCAGGCTGATCGCGGCTGAAATGGTGATAACGGCCGGTTTTTGCGCGAACACATCGAGAGCGGAAATTCCCGCGCCGCCAGCTAGAAAAAAGAAAAGGAGGCTCTCAAGAATGAGCCTCCTGGATTTCAATCGGAAGTAATCTCGCTCTTGCATGACCCTTTTTCTCCCCAATAAGCAGTAATTTTGGAATCTACTGAGGTTGCGGCGGGGCCAATTTTGGAGCGGGAGCCGGAGTGGAACTCGGCGGCGTTCCGGGAGCTGGTGCAGGAGCGGACGAGCTGCTCGGTGCCGGAGCTGGCGCTGATGGATCTGGTGGCAGCATCTGCTTCAATTGCGGATATTCATCCGACATATTCCGCAGAACCGCGATGGCAGCCTTCTGATCGATTTGTGCGCCCGCCTGTTGCGATTCCTGCGCTACTTCCGGCATTACCTTCACGACTTCGCGGCCCAGTGGCGTTTCGTAGAACTTGGTGAGCGACTGAATATCTTCCATGGAAAAGTGCTTGGCGTAAACCGGGACTATCGCATCAGTCACCGCAGAGGGCGGAGCGCTGGCTGAAAATTTCTGCGCAAACGTTTCCATGAATTTCGGCAACTGCTCGGGAGGAATGGCGCGGCCCATTACGTTGTGAACCTGATTGGTGATTGCACCGTTGATGTTGTCGCCCATTTTTGAAACTTCCGTGATTTCCATCAAATGGCGGATTGCTGCTTCTTTAGCGGGATCCACCTTTTCCGGAGTCGCGGTCTGGTCATCGGCCTTAGCCTGACCGGGCTGCGCCGGAGTCGCTGGAGCGTGCTGGGGTGCCGCGGGTTGAGCGTTGGGCGTTTGCGCCATTGCCGGGCCCGCTGTGCACAGCAAGGCGGCGATGAGAGTGGCTCGTAGCTTCATTTAAATCTCCTATGATTCAAGTGCCGGTTATCATGCTGGTTCTGCCCGACAGGCGAATCCTAGAATCGTATCGAACGTGGGGAGGAGATGCAATTCGCCGGGAGCGATTTGTCGGGTGGTTTAGCAGATTCCTCGTCGGCGCGGACGACGCGCCTTCGCCCGGATGACAGTGTGAAGCGGTAAAGTCTATGATACGTTTTAGTTTCAGAGCCTTGAACGTCGAGCGAAGCGAATATGAATGCTGAAGCCAAATCTCCTATTGACCTGAATCCACACGTCGATTTTGCGGCGGCTCGTAGCGAAATGGTCGCGAAGCAGATCCGCGCGAGGGGCGTTAGCTCTGCTCGCGTGCTGGACGCGATGGCGCGGGTCCCACGGCACGAATTTGTTCCGCCGGAATCCGCGGCTTCGGCATATTTCGATGAACCTTTGCCTATCGGCGGCGGCCAGACAATCTCCCAGCCACTGATGGTGGCGGTGATGACTGATTCCCTCGCGCTGAACGGCTCGGAGCACCTGTTGGAGATCGGCGGCGGTTCGGGATATCAGGCTGCGGTGTTGTCACTGTTAGCTCGGGAAGTGGTCACCGTGGAACTGCAACCGGAACTCGCGCGCGCATGCCGGCAGCGTTTGCGGCAGCTTGGATTTTTGAATGTTCGCGTCGAGGAGGGGGAGGGTTCGCTCGGCTGGCCTGCCAGCGCTCCTTATGACGCGATCCTGGTCTCCGCGTCTGCGCCTGCCGTGCCTCCGCCACTTGTAGAGCAGTTGGCCGAGGGAGGCCGGCTTGTGGTTCCTGTAGGCAGCACCGAGCAACAGGATTTGATACGCATCATTAAGCGCGGCGGGCTTATGGCGCACGAAAAACTTTCGGCATGCCGCTTTGTGCCCTTGCTTGGACGCTACGGCTGGCCAGCGGGCGCCAACGATTCAGGAGCGGCAGGTCATGGCGACTCGCACCACGATACCTCCGGCCACGGAACCCCGCGCGAATGACGGCGCCAGATCCTGAACTTTCCATCATCATACCTGCGTATAACGAAGAATCGCGACTGCCGCGGGCCCTTGCCCGCATCGTCGATTATTTTTGCTCACGCCCCGCTTTGGCCGGCTTGTCCCGCCACTTCATGCCGGATTTTCTGGAAGTCGTGATTGTGGACGACGGATCGACGGACGCGACGGCGCGAATCGCAGAGGAGTGGGCGCGAGATATGCCGTTCGTGCGCGTGGTTTCGAACGGCGATAATCGCGGGAAAGGCTACAGCGTGCGGCGCGGAATGCTGGAAGCACGCGGCAACCTCGCGCTGTTTACGGATGCCGATTTGTCATCGCCCATCGAGGAAATCGCCAAACTTCTGGACGCACTTGCCGCAGGCAATGATGTCGCGATCGGATCCCGGGCGCTCGACCGTTCGCTGATTACGATTCACCAATCGCGCCTGCGTGAATGGGCGGGGATGATTTTTAATGGCTTCGTGCGCATTTTTACCGGGCTGGACCTTTGCGACACTCAATGCGGTTTCAAGATTTTCCGGCGCGTTCCTGCGCGCATTGTATTTGAGCAGCAGCGCATCGAAGGTTTCGGCTTTGACCCGGAAGTATTATTTCTGGCGAAGCGCCATGGCTTGCGCACCGCTGAGGCGGCGGTGCGCTGGGCGCACGATCCGGCTACGAAAGTTCACGTTATCCGCGATAGCGTTATTATGTTTGGCGATCTGATTTATATCCGCTGGAATTGGTTTTGGGGGCGCTATCCGAAACGCGCCCGAAAGAAATAGAGATTATTCCTTGCGTGGCTGCGCGGTGGGTGGCAGCAGGCCGTTCAGGCGCAGGTAGGTTGCCGCCGAGCTGTAGTGATCGGCGAAATCATCCGTAAGCACTATCATCGCGGCCGCGCGCGTCAGGCTGAAATTTCCTCGCGTCAGCACCGCCTCTCCTAATTTCGAATCGTCGGTTTTTACCAGCGCTTGTCGTGCAGAAATCGAACGAAGATTTCAGCGCGGCCGCTAGTTTTTCCTTAGGATCCGTTTCCTTCAGCTCTTCCGTTTTTGGCGCTTCCATTCCCGAAATCGCCGCGCACAGGTGGAAATTCGAACCGGCCATGTGCATGACGAGATGGCCGAAAGTGATTTGCGCGGGCGTGGGTCGGTAGGTGAATTTATCCGCGGGCATTTCGTCCACGGCTGCGAGAATATTTTTCGATTGCCGTTCGAGCAGGCCGCGGACCGCGCTGGACACTGGATTGGCGTCCGCCTGAGCAGAGGTCGCTGATTGCGAAGCTTGCTGGGGCGGCGGGGTCTGCTGCGCGAGCGCGGCGACGGGGGCCAGGACTGCTAGCATCAGAAAAAGTGAGATTCGTTTCATTTGTTTCCTCCGGGGCAATTCTTGGCGCGACCAGCATAGCGGGATGACGGCGGTGGGACAAGATTGGCCAATCGGATTGGCTTCCGCGATAGCACACCGGCGATACGATAGCCGCAAGTCCAGTTTCAATGGAGGTAACTTTGCGCTACAAAGTACTTGACACTAATCTGCCCTCTGCTACTATCGTTGCGATGTCCTCCCCGGATCCCACCCGCGCTCGCATCAATGCACGCAATACCGCGACCACTTCTATTGATGATCACGCTCGCGACAATTTGCGCTTTATCCGCGAGACTATGGAGCGCGCGGGCTCCTTTACCGCCGTTCCGGGATTGGGCGGCGTCGCTATGGGTATCACTGCGCTGGGTGCGGCGGTAATCGCATCGCTGCAGACTTCCTCATTGGCGTGGCTTCTAACGTGGGTTGCGGAAGCATTTATAGCCATCGGCATTGCGAGCTGGACCACCTATTCAAAAGCGCGCGAAGCGGGCAGCCCACTTTTTAGCGGACCGGGGCGCCGATTCGTTTACAGTTTCGCTCCGCCGATTTTTGTGGGCGCTTTGCTTACCATCGTGCATCTCCGCAGCAGTGAAATTGGACTAATGCCCGGTCAATGGCTATTGCTTTACGGCACTGGAGTCGTCACCGGCGGAGCGTTTTCAATTCGTATCGTTCCTTTAATGGGGCTGTGTTTTATGGTGCTGGGAACGGTGGCGTTGTTCTGCCCCTGGACCTGGGGTAACGCATTTTTAGCGGCTGGATTTGGCGGGCTGCACATAATCTTTGGAGGAATTATTGCGAGGAAATATGGCGGCTAAATCAGGAGCGTATCGCCGGGAGCA
>Ga0182015_10000028_pt1 | contig 182463 bp, 179 predicted proteins | sample 712P3MmetaG_FD_120478 | JGI IMG/M metagenome (GOLD analysis project Ga0182015, IMG submission 120478) | Permafrost microbial communities from Stordalen Mire, Sweden - 712P3M metaG | ecosystem: Environmental > Terrestrial > Soil > Wetlands > Permafrost | place: Sweden: Stordalen | collected...
ACGCGAATCTGGAACACTGACTACATGGACTCTCGATACGGCATCACGATCCCCTTCGATGGCGTCTCGCTGCGCGACCACGAAGAGTGGTTCCACCGCATCGCCGACCTCGGCTACACCAACGTCTGGTCGGCCGAAGTGGACGGGACCGACGGCTTCACGCCGCTGGCGTTGGCCGCCATCTGGGAGCCACGTCTGAGTCTCGGCGTGGCGATCACCCCGGTCTTCACGCGTAGCCCGGGGCTGATGGCGATGAGCATCGCCTCAACGGCCGAGGTCGCCGAGGGCCGCTTCATCATGGGACTCGGCGCCTCGAGCGAACCGGTCGTGCAGCGATGGAACGGTGTGACGTACGAGAAGCCCTTTCAGCGCACGCGCGACGTCTTGCGTTTCGTGAAGCGCGCCCTCGACGGCGAGAAGATCGACGAGGTCTTCGAGACCTTCGAGATTCACGGCTTCAAGCTCTCGCGCCCGGTACTCGTGCGCCCGCCCATCCTGCTCGCGGCACTGCGACCAGGAATGCTGAAGCTCGCCGGACGAGAGGCCGACGGTGCGATCCTCAACTGGCTCGGCGCCAACGACGTGGCGCAGTGCTGCGCCGAGGTCGGCGAGGGCAAGATGATCGCCGCGCGGCTGTTCGTGGTGCCGACGGCCGACGCCGACGTCGCGCGCATGATCGGGCGGCGCATGATCTCGTCCTACCTGACCGTCCACGCCTACGCCGAGTTCCACCGTTGGCTGGGCCGGGGCGAGGCGCTGCAACCAATGTGGGACGCCTGGGCCGAGGGCGACCGCAAGCTGGCGAATGAGTTGATCCCCGACTCGGTCGTGGACGAACTGATCATCCACGGCCCCTACGAGGCCTGTCGCGAACACGTGTTGCGTTACATGGAGGCCGGCGTGCAGATCCCGACGCTGGCGATCGTGCCGTTCGGCGTGGACCTCAACGAGGCCGTCGAGGGACTCGCCCCGCGCTAGACCGTCTCGGCCTCGAGGAACTCCAGCATGTCCGCGAACTTCTCGCGCGCGGCCTCGGTTCGCGCGGGGATGAACTCACTCGGGACCTCGTGCGGTGTGTAGTTCTTCAACGCGTGACGGGCCACGGTCTGGCGGTGCACCTCATCGGGACCGTCGTAGATTCGCGCGGCGCGCGCCCAGCGGTACATCCGTTCTAACGGCATGTCGGTCGAGTACCCGAGGGCGCCGTGGGTCTGAATGGACCGGTCGATGACGTTGTGTAACACCGTCGCGCCGTAGTACTTGATCATCGCGATCTCGTCGCGCGAGGCCGACGCGCCGACCTGATCCATCTTCCACGCGGCGTGGAGCGTCATCAACCTCGCCGCGTGCATCTCGGCACGTGAGTCGGCGATCCAGTTCTGCACGGTCTGCTTCTCAGAGAGCAACGAGCCGTGCGTGAAGCGACTGACGGCGCGCTCGCACATCATGTCGAAGGCCCGTTGGGACTGTCCGAGCCAGCGCATGCAGTGGTGGATCCGTCCGGGACCGAGGCGGGCCTGGGCGAGCAAGAAGCCCGAGCCCTCCGGTCCGATGAGGTTCTCGGCCGGGATTCGCACGTCCTCGTAACGGATCTCCGCGTGGTTCCCGAAGCGGCCGTAGTGGTTGTCGGGGTCGTCCATCGAGCCGACGTCGCGAATGATGTTCACCCCCGGCGTGTCGACCGGCACCACGAACATTGAGGACCCCTGGTACGGGTGCACCTCGGGGTTGGTGACGGCCATGACGACCAGGATGTCGGCGACCGATCCGTTGGTCGTGTACCACTTGTGGCCGTTGATGATCCACTCGCCGCCGTCCTTGACGGCGCGCGTCTTCAAGAGTCGCGGGTCGCTCCCGGCCGTCTCCGGTTCGGTCATTGAAAAACCCGAGCGGATCGTGCCGTCGAGGAGCGGTTGGAGCCAACGTTCGCGCACGTAGTCCTGACCGGTCATCTCCATACCGGCTGCCAACAGCTCGGCGTTACCGCTGTCGGGCGCGTTGTTGCCGAAGACGACCGGACCGTAGGGCGTCTGACCGAGGATCTCGTGCATCAGTCCCAGACGGACCTGGCCGAATCCCATGCCGCCCATGTCCGACGGCAGGTGCGCGGCCCAGAGTCCGCGTTCGCGGACCTGTTCTTGCAGCGGCTTGATGAACGTCAGGGCCTGGTCGTGCGTCAGGTCCAGCGTCTCGATGGGCATGATCTCCTCGCGAACGAATCCGCGCATCCAGACCAGTTGCTCTTCGAACTCCGGTTCGGTCTCAAAGTCCCACGCCATAGCCCACCTTCCTTCACGTCAACCTTACGTCGCGCGAAACGCGGTGGTCGAGGGGCGAGCCGACCCTCCCTACACTGTGTTCGGACCGATCGGAGCGCCGTGGCCAAGAAGAAGCAGACCCCCAAGACCATCAAGGCCAAGCGCATCGGCGTCGTCGACACGATGTTCGCTCGCTTCGACATGGGCGCCTCGGCGCGCGCCGAACTCGAGAGCTGCTCGGGCTTCGGCGAGTCCTTCACGGTCGTCTCTCGCACCGTGCCCGGCTTCAAGGACCTGGCCGTCGCGGCGATGAACCTCATCGAAGAAGAAGGTTGCGCCATCGTGGTCGCCCTCGGCATGCCCGGGTCCCAGCCAATCGACAAACAGTGCGCGCACGAGGCGTCCCAGGGCATCATGCTGGCCCAACTGATGACCGCGACGCCCATCCTCGAGGTCTTCGTCCACGAGGACGAGTCCGACGACCCCGACGTACTCGCCAAGGTCTTCGACGATCGCTCGCGCAAACATGCCCGCAACGCCTACTGGATGCTGTTTGATCCGGACCAACTCCGTCGCCGTGCGGGCCAGGGCGTTCGTCAGGGCTTCGGGGACGCGGGGCCGCTCGCCAGTGACTAATTAGTCGGGTCGCTCCGGCCTTGATTATGCTCGATTTACCTCGCCGTAACTCTTAGGAGGACTCCATGCCCGAAGCCGTCATTGTCGCCACCGGACGAACACCCATCGGACGAGCATTCAAAGGCTCACTCGTCGACATGCGACCCGACGACCTCGCGGGCTTCATCGTGCGAAAAGTACTGGCGAAGCTGCCCGAACTCGACCCCCAGAGCGTCGAGGACCTCATCCTCGGATGCGGTCAGCCGGCCGGCGAGTCGGGGTTCAACGTCGCACGCGTGGCCGCGATACTGGCGGGCCTGCCCGATGTTCCGGGCGTGACCGTGAATCGCTACTGCTCGTCGAGTCTGCAGACGATTCGCATGGCCGCGCACGCGATCCGCGCCGGCGAGGGTGACGTCTTCGTCGCGGCCGGCGTTGAGACCGTGTCACGCTTCGCGAACGGTGCCTCAGACACCGGAAAGGCGATGAATGAGATATTCAGTGACGCCATGGAGCGAACGGCCAAGCGCTCCGAACGCGTCGGCGAGCCGTGGTCACCCCAGCCGGGACTGCCCGACATCTACATCTCCATGGGCCAGACCGCGGAGAACGTCGCGGAGTTTGAGAACGTGAGCCGCCTCGAGATGGACGAGTTCGCCGTGCGCAGTCAAGAGCTCGCCGTGGCGCACCAAGAGAACGGCTTCTTCGAACGAGAGATCATCCCCGTCACCACGCCCGACGGCACCGTCGTCGCGCGCGACGACGGACCGCGCGCCGGCACCACGCTCGAACGACTCGCCACGTTGCAGCCGGTCTTTCGCGAGGGCGGTTCCGTCACCGCCGGCAACGCCTGTCCCTTGAACGACGGCGCCGCGGCGGTCGTCGTGATGAGCGACGCCCGCGCCAAGGAGCTCGGCATCAAGCCGCTCGCTCGCATCGTGGCCAGTGGTGTCAGCGGCGTCAACCCGGAGATCATGGGCCTCGGTCCCATCGAGGCCTGTCGCCAGGCCCTCAAGCGCGCCAACATGACCATCGACGACATCGACCTCGTCGAGATCAACGAGGCCTTCGCCGCGCAGGTCATCCCGAGCGCCAAGCACCTGGGCATCACGCTCGACAAGCTCAATATCCGTGGAGGCGCCATCGCACTCGGTCACCCCTTCGGCATGACCGGCGCGCGAATCATGACCACGCTCTTGAACTCCCTCGAAGACTCCGGGGGCCGTTTCGGCATGGAGTCGATGTGCGTCGGCGGTGGCCAGGGCATGGCCATGATCGTCGAGCGACTCGACTGAGTCCGAGCGATCCCGTACAACGCGCAGTGGACAGGAAGGTGGGATTGACGTGATCGTCCTCTACATCGTGCTGGGTCTCGTCGCGTGCGCCGTCATCGGGAAACTCGCCAATCGAGGGTTCGACCGCAACCAGCAGACTACGAACGAGTTGGATGACGGCACCCGTCAACGACTCCGTCCGGGACCCGCCGTCCTCGACACCGAGGAGAATCCGCGCAACCTGGACGACGGCACGAGCTTCGGCTACAAAGAGTTCGACTGACCGACATCGCGACGACTACTCGTTCGGGTAGGGCCAGTGATAAGCCGGGGTCGTCATCAACGCCGATGGCGACGAGGTCAGCACTTCCACGAGCCAGTTCTCCTCGTGGTCAGGCGCCCAGCAGTGCGCCGGCGGAATGAACGTCGTCGTCACGGTCTCATGTGCCGCCACCGTCAAGGAGCCGGACCTCGTGTTCGGTCGCCAGAATCCGTCGGGGTGATCGGACCCGACCACGACCATCACGTGCGGCGTGATCGCCTGGTCGGTGTTGTTGTGGAGCGTCACCTTCATGTCACCGAAGTACTGGTTGTCGTCGACCGAGCTGTACTTGTCGAGCTTGACGCCGAGCGGTGGCGAGAGGAACGCGAACGTCGCGGCGACGATGGCTAGCATCGTCGGCACGGCCACGACACCGCGGCGCAGCCACGGGCGTACTTCGAGACTGTTCACCTCGGGCACCCGCGTCGTCGTCAGGACGATGACGAAGGCCGCCGGGATGAAATCAACCAGGTACGTCGAGAGACTGCGGCTCGGCACGAAGAGGATCAGTGGGAGCGCGAAGAGCCACGCCCGCTTCATCTTCGGGTACCAGATCACGAACGACGCCAACAGACCGACGAGCAGCAACGCCGCCGCCAATTGCAGGTCCATCGGGTGCACCACGCGGGCCACGCCGTGGGTCGCCAGTGATACCAGGCCTTGGCCGTCGGGGATGAGCGGTTGGGTGAGCGGAAGGAACGTGCCGTGCAACCAGGCGCCCGGCGACCAGATGAAGAACGGCAGGTTGATGGCCACGATCGGTGCGGCCACGAAGCCGACGTAGCGCGCGAGCGTGCGCGCCACCGGCACGCCGTGCGCGTTCGCCTCAATCGCGATGCCGACGAGGAAGAAGGGCACCGTGAACCACGGCATCTGTTTGATGGAACAGGCGATGCCGAGCGACACCGGCCCCAGCCACCGGGTCCACTTCGGACCGGTGCGGGTGATGAAGTCATCCCAGCGCAACGCCGCGAGCATCATGAATGGCACGAACATCGCGTCGGTGTCACCGTTGGCGAACAAGAAGGTGAACATCGACGCCAACACCAGCAGCGGCGCGAGCCACTTCTCGTTGCGCGGCGAGACGACGTACAAGATCGCCGCCGCCGCGAACCACGCGAACAGGTCGACCCAGTCGGTCGTCAGATGGCGAAGTCCGAGCAACAAGAACGGCGTCTGCAAGACCAGCGCACCCGCGGGATACGAGAGCTTGTCGACGTGGGTGCCGTTCAACGTGTACGTCCAGAAGTGCGTCGCGTTCTTCAACAACAGGTGCGAGGCTTTGAACCTCGCGGTGTAGGGGTCCTTCCCCTTCACGAGGAGTTGCATCGCTCGCTGGTTGAACGCGGCGGAGTCGGTATTGAAGTCGTGGTTCGTCGCTAAGAGCGGACCGTTGGCGAGCAACACCGTGGCGATCGAGGCGCCGAAGGAGACGTGTTCGAACCCCCGGTAGTGGGAGTCGGGAATGACCCACACGAGTACCATGCCCACGACTCCCATCAACGCGATCACCGGACCAATGACGCTGAAGCCCGACCAGATGCTCCACGATCCCCAGGCGTTCGTCCCGACCGCGAGGATGGCGAACCAGACGAACGTCCAAATGGAACGGGTCAGCACCGGCGTGCGATCGTCATCCACAGGGACTCCTCGGGGGTTTCATCTCGGGCGACAAAGGGTGAAGCGGCGTCGCTGTGAGGATTATTGCCCACATCAAGGTGCGAAGTCGGTCACCATGTGGCTCACGTGACGTCACCGTGCTCACCGATATAAAGTCTCCCGGACATCAACGGCACAGAAAGCTCGAGGCGCATGATCGAACAGCCCACGATTGGAACTCGGGAGGCCCAGCAGTTCGCGGCCATCGCGACGGCGCTCCCAATGGAGGGGTTCGACGTCGTCGATAGTCTCCACCACGAGGTCTACGACTGGATCGAGAAGCACGGGGCGGTCCCCTCCGGACCCTCGTTCGTTCGCATCCTCACGAGCGACATGACGGCCAAACTCGACACCGAAGTCGGCGTCCTGGTCGAAGGTGCGATCACCGGCGACGATCGCGTCGTCGTCGGATCGGTTCCACCGGGTCGCTACGTCACGCTCTTTTACAAAGCCGAAGACGATAGTGATCACTTCCGGGCGAACGTCAAGATCCAAGAGTGGGCCGCGAACGAAGGCCTGGTTTGGAAGAACGATTCCAGCAGCGGCGTCGAGGTGTGGGGTGGTCGGTTCGAATTCTTCCACGAGAACGAGTCGAGCGATCAATTCGGGCTCTATGAGCTCATCTACCAAATCACCGACGACTCGGCTCCGTAGGCCGGTTGGACGCGACGGCTCGAAGCCAATCTGACTGCTCCGGTCGCCGGAGTCGCGCGAGGTCGCTCGGTACACTTTGCCCATGTCGCGCCGCCTCGTGCCCTTCGTCACCCTCGCGGTGCTCGGCGCTTTGTCGCTGGCGGCGATCACGGTCTCGGTGCGCACCGACCGGGCAGCGCACATCGTGCCCCCCAAGACGAATCATCCGAGTCGAGCCAATCCCTACGGCGCGCCGGAGTACGGTTTCGGCGGCTACTCGCTCAGTCAACTGACCAGTGAGATCGGCGCGCAGTGGCGCGTCCCGGCGATCGCACCTCAGTCCTCGGAGGGCAACGCCACCACCTGGATCGCGGTCCAGAACGAAGAACGACAGTTCATCCAACTCGGCACGGTCGAGAACAAGAACGACGGCGTCGCCATGTACGGAATCTTCTGGAGCGACGTCGCGGTCGGATTTCACCCGCAACAACTCCTGGAAGTCAACGCCGGTGACCTGATCCGGTTCAAGATGGTCCAGGTCTCGCGCGGTTGGCGCCTGAGCTTCGACGACGTCACCGAGAACACGCCCGAGACGATCACCGTCCACTACGCCCAGGGCTCTCCCTTCTTCTTGGGCCAGTGGATCCAGGAGGATCCCACGATAGGCGGACTCTCGAGGCATCTCCCCTACCCGTCGATCGCCCCGACGACGTTCGAAGACATGACCCTTAACAAGTCGAAGCCGAGCTTTGACGTCGGTGAAAGTCAGGCGCTCTCGACGGCCGACGGCGTGTACATGGTGCCCTCGAAGGCCACGAACGACGAGTTCACGTTCAACGAGGCCACCGGTCCGGCGCGCCAGTACCTGCAAGACGTCTTCGCCTTCAACGCGTCCCTCTACCCGTTTCAAGTCGACCTCTTCTATAACCGATCACCGAGCCGGGACGTCCGTCGACAGATGGTGTCGGCCCTCGCGACACTGCGAGCGAACATCGTGACCCAGACGTGGCCCGCGTCCATGGCGCGAGCGGTGAAGGCCGACACCAAGGAGATCAAGCTCTACCTGAAGCTATACCGCGGATTCACGCTCTCGCCCAAACCGCTGAGCGAGAACGAACTCGGGCGCCTCGAATCTATCAACCATCAGAACAGTCCCATCGTGAACAACTTCCGTCGCGAACTCGGCCTGCCGCCGGTTGGTTAAGTTGCGTCCGATGTCAGTGGCAGAATCGACCGATGAAAGTTGAGTTGATCGATTCCGTTGACGAGTTCATCGCGACGACGACAGCCTTTCGCGCCGCCGACCCACTGCGAACGAACGTCATCGGTAGCGTGGCACTCGCCGTCGCGGCCGGCGATAGATCGTACGACGACTATCACTGGTGGACCGTGCGAGATGACGACGGTGACGTGGTGGGAATCGCGATGCGCACGAGCCCGTTCAACATGTTCGTCTCGTCAATGCCACATGATGCGGCGCGGCTTCTCGGAGAGCACGTCGGGCGTTTCGACGACGCGCTCCCGGGGCTTACGGCACCGAACGACCTCATCGACGCGTTCCTTTCGGGGTACGTCGCATCGAAGAGCCCCGGCTCGGCCCGCGTCCTCGCGGAACAGCGTCGCGACCTTCTCTACGAGTTGCAAGAACTGGTCGAACCGGTCGCCGAAGGCTACGGGCGACCGGTTCGAAGCGAAGAGACGGAGGCACTGGCGCGAATGCTCATGGCGTTCGCGGATGAGGCCACGGTCCCGTCGCTGACGTTCGCCGAGGCCCGTGATCTCACGGCGAGGAAGATCAAGGACGAGTCGCTCTTTTGTTGGGACGTCGAGGGAGTGGTCGTCGCCGTGGCGGGTCACGCACCGATCGTCACGACCGGATCGATTGTCCTTGGACGCGTCGGTCCGGTCTACACGCCGCCGGCGTCACGACGCCGAGGTTACGGGAGTTCGGTGACGGCGCACGTGTCACGTCACTTGATCGAAAAGGGTGCGCGGGTCATGCTCTTCACCGACGCCGCCAATCCGACGAGCAACGCCATCTATCAAGAGATCGGCTACCGGGTGGTCGACGAGCTCGTGGAGATGCGCTTCGCCGAGTCGTGACGCCTTCTACCTACCGGTCTTGATGACGTCCGGGTCACTCGTCCAGGCGTCGTGTTCGGCGTCGGTCACCGGCTTGGCCTCGTCGGGCAACAAGACGGCAATCGAATCGCGCACCTCGTAGACGACGCGCTTTCGCGGGTTGTAGAGGACGTTCGCACTCGGCACGTAGAGCAACTCTTCGTGATCCACCGGATCTTCCAGCAACGCCAGTAAGAAACTATCGAGCGCCATCGTCAGGTCTCCCTCTCTCGAAATTCGAATCGCGGTCGGCACCGAAATCGCGCCACGAACCACTGGAGACAGTAGTCGCCTTGGGACGCATCACGAATCCCGGCCCGCCGTGCGATTGAGGACGGGTTCGCCTGCGGCGCCGGATGTAGAAAAACAGCACGACGACACCGGCCAGCGCGGTGATATCGGAGATGTAGTTGCTAACGGTGAGGAGCGGCGTGCTGCCGTAGACCATCGAGACGTCGTTGGTGGTCGGGATCACGACCATCAGGTTCGGGCTCACCCGGTACGGCCCCGTGGCCCCGCTCGCGTGCCAGCGCGGGAAGTACGAGATCTTGACCAGCACCGGCACGCCGATGCGACTGACGTGGAACGAGATCGACTGCAGGCCGACCTTCACGTCGCTCACGGTGGTCTTGGGCAGCGTCGTGTGCGTGTCCATCGTGGTCACGCTGGTGGCCGTGGGCCAGTTCGACGGTCCGGTCGTCGCCGCGACGGTCTCCCACAGTCGCGGGTTGAGCCACCAGGTCGTGTTGGCATCGAGCCAGCCGACACGGCTCGTCGTGTTCGCCACGATGTTCGGCAGGCTGGTGAGCGGTTGGACCATGGGGCTCGAGGAGATCTTGTAGATGAACCACTTGTAGCCCGGCGACGGCCACGCCTTCGTCGTGGCGATCAACGTGAGTTCGGGGTCGCGTCCCGCCTGCTTGACGATCGAGGGCGAGAACGCGACGAAGTAGCGCACGCCGAGCATCTGGAGGTGCTCGACGCCGAGCGGGACGTTGACGCCGCCGTAGGGCAGGCCGACCATCGGGTCGCTCGGGGCGACGCTCAACTCCGCCTGGTCGAGGAAGTGATACGGCGTCGTGGCCGAGGACTCGAAGTAGAGACCCTCCATCGAGTCGATGCAGTTGTTCGTCCAGTACGGCATGAGCATGAGCGCCTCGGGCGTACCGAAGCGGTTCTGGTTGGCGCTGTACTCCCACATCGCGCGACCGCACCCGAACTGTTTGCCGACGCGCGCCATCGTCGTCATGAGGTCCTGGTACTCGGGCCACGCGGGCTTGGCCTGATAGCCCGAGTAGTTCCACTGCGCCCAGCTGGTCACTTGGTTGCCCGACGTGTTGAGACTCAGGGCCGAGGCGACCGGCGGGATGAGACCGGGCACGGTGGTGAGCAGTCCGAGGACGAGTATCACGACGGTGGCGCGCAGTCCGCGACGCTCCCACCGCGCCGCGTCGTCTTCGACGTCGTTCTCGGCCGCGAAGGATGACGCGACGAAGTCGTCGTCACGGCTGGCGTGACGAGCCGCATCGACGGGCACCGGCTCCGGAACCGGTTCCGGCGCGTTCGCGTCGGCCACCTCGTGCGAGAAACTGAAGCGGGTCTCGCCGATCTGGACGGAGAATCGACCGAGCTTGCCCTGGGACCGCTTGGCCCAGCGCATGAGGACGTAGCCGAAGAGCCATCCGGCGCTCAAGTGGATCGTGATGAACCAGAACGGGACGAGGCGCTCGTTCCAGATCACGTTCTGCGGGTCGAAGACGAACGCGCCGATCGACAGCACGGTCAGCGTCGTGAGGATCATGCCCAGGCGGTCGCGCACCCAGAAGGCCACGACCAGCGCGATGGTCGCGATGATGATGACCCAGCGGTCGCCGGCCGCGCCACCACCCGTGGTGAACCAGCCGAGCGTCGTGAAGATGTCGTGCAGCGTCTTGACCGAGTCGTTGGTGTAGCCCATCGAATTCGTGTACTTCTGGGTCGTGACGAAGGACGTCAACCACCAGGCCGAGAGCCCCAGCGAGATCAACCCCGCTACGACGGCGAAACGCAGGGGGCGCGAGTAGTCGCCCGTGACCTCGTCGTCGTTGGGATCGCCGATACCCCGGCGCTGGAGCAGTTCGAAGATCACGACAACGATGACGGCTTCGATGGTCCAGAACCAGGGCAGGATGTGCGCCGCGAGTGTCAAGCTCAGCGATATCGCGGCGAGCCAGTAGCCCTTACCGGTGCGCACGCCGCGCGCGAAGAGACCGATCGTCAGCAGGGCCAACGCCAAGGAGAGCGCGAACGCGTACTCCCCCGCCATGGAGGAGAAGAGGTTCCCGCCGTCGATGGTGAAAGAGGCGTCGAAGAGAAAGGGCAGGGTCGCGACCGCCAACGCCGCCGGGATCGGACGCGGCGCCTTGAAGAGCCGGCCCATCGCGTAGGCGGTGATGGGCATCAGGACCGACCCGAGGATGGTGGCGAGCTTGAAGGCCACCGCGAAGCCGATGATGTAGCTCCCGAACCACGCCAGGATGTCCGGCAAGACGAAGTAGTAGGTGTAGGCCGGCATCCCGGCGAACCAGCCGGGATACCACGGCGTCAAGTTGAAGGGATTGCCGACCGACTTCAGATAGGCCGGGACCGCCAAATGCGACCCGGTGTCACCGCCGGTGATGAGGGTGTTGGAGAAGATCAGTGACGGGTGCAACTCGAAGAGCGTGACGAAGATGACGGCGAAGATGACCAGCGCGTCGAGACGGTTGCCCGGGGTGTTGTGGCGATCGAACCACGCGCGCATCAATGCACCGATCGCTGATGGATCAGTGCGGCGATCGCGACGCCGTTAAAGGACATGTGCGTCACGACGCTCGGCACGAGGCGCTTGGTGCGCCAGACCAGCGTCGCCAAGACCAGGCCGAGGAAGAAGAGGCCCGCGAACTGCAGCGGCTCGCCGTGGGCTAAGCCGAAGAGTGCGGCGCTCACCACGGCGCCGAGTACGACGGTGGCGCGTGATCCTCCCCGGGGGCCACCTTCACTCAACGCTCGAAAGAGCACGCCACGGAAGAGCCACTCCTCCATTATGGGCGCCAAGAACGTGGTCATCACTATCAGCAGGACGAAACTCGCACCGACGACGGAGCCAAAAAGGTGGTTCACCGGGCCGTTCAGGTGCCGTACGTGGAACGGGATGTAGACGAGGTCGACCAGGAACTGACAGGCCACGCCGAGCGCGACGTAGTACACGTCAGTCGGTCGCACCCGCCACTGTTCGGGCAGCGCTCGCAGCTGCCCGTACGCGTAGGCGTAGTAGATCGCGGCGCCGAAGCCGATCCAGAGTCCGAGCAGTCCGAGGGCATTCGCCCACCAGGGAGGGGACGTGGAGTTCGAGAGCGCGCTCAGTCCGCCCGGGTAGTGCGCCAGCGACGCGCCGACGAGTTCGAAAAGCGCGCCGAGGATCTGTCCGGCTAAGAATCCGATGAAACACGCCAGCACGATTGCTAAGGCTCGCGGGCGCTCGACTGTTTCGGCGTCGATCATGGAATCCACAAACAATTACCCTAACAAGCACGTAGTTTTCCACAGGTGCAGATAGGAGTGTCGGTGTTGACCTCTAGGCTGGTCTAGTGAGTCTCACACCTCCTGAAGAACCGTCGGGCTACAAGAAATACATGCCGGGCGGCGAAAAGCCCATGGCGCCCGACGCCCGTCGGCGCCTCCTGACGGTTGGCGCCATCGTCTTCGTCCTCCTTATCTTCATCGTTCCGTCGCTCTTCAAATCCTCGTCGGTGAAGACGCTCACGTACTCGACGCTGTTGCACGACGCCAGTGACCACAAGGTGAAGACGGCCGACATCAACACCGGAACCGGCGTGATCACTGGCAAATTGAGCAACGGTCACAAGTACACGACCAACGGCCCGTCGACGGTCATCGGCAGCGACATCACCAAACTGCGCACTACCGACGGCGTCTCGGTCAAGTTCTCCAGTCCCTCGAGCCTCCTGGGCGCGATACTGCCGTACCTCGTCTTCATCTTGCTCTTCGTGGCCTTCATGATCTTCATCTCTCGACAGGCGAAGAATCAGATGACCGGGATGATGTCGGTCGGGCGCACGAGAGCCAAACGGTTCAACCAGGAGCGTCCGAAGACCACGTTCGCCGACGTCGCCGGCTACTACGGCGTCAAACAAGAGATCACCGAGATCGTCGAATTCCTGAAGACGCCGGGCCGCTACAAAGATATCGGCGCGCTGATCCCGAAGGGGATCTTGCTCGTCGGACCCCCGGGGACCGGCAAGACGATGCTCGCCCGGGCCGTCGCCGGTGAGGCGGGCGTGCCGTTCTTCTCCGTCTCGGGTTCGGACTTCATGGAGATGTTCGTCGGCGTCGGTGCGAGCCGAGTGCGCGACCTCTTCGAGACCGCCCGCAAGAACGCTCCGGCGATCATCTTCGTCGACGAGATCGACTCCATCGGCCGCAAGCGCGGGGCCGGCCTGGGTGGCGGCCACGACGAGCGCGAGCAGACACTGAACCAGATGTTGAGCGAGATGGACGGTTTTGACCCCTCCGAGGGCGTGGTCGTCATCGCCGCGACGAACCGTCCCGACGTCCTCGACCCGGCTCTCCTGCGTCCGGGCCGCTTCGACCGCCAGATCGTCGTACCGCTCCCGGACCTGGACGAACGCCTCCCGATCCTCCAGGTCCACTCGAAGAACAAGCCCCTCGACTCCTCGGTCTCTTTGGAAATGGTCGCCCGGGGCACGCCCGGCATGAGCGGTGCGGACCTGGCGAACCTGGTGAACGAGTCGGCCCTGCACGCCGTGCGCCGACACTCCTCGACCATCGGCATGGAGGACTTCGAATCGGCCCGCGACCGGGTGATCATGGGCCAGTTGCACGACACCATGGTCCTGATGGACGACGAGCGCGAACGCGTCGCCTTCCACGAAAGCGGTCACGCGCTCTTGGCCTACGTGCTCGAGAAATCCGACCCCCTTCACAAGATCACGATCATCCCGCGCGGCATGGCGCTCGGCGTGACGATGACCTTGCCCGAAGAGGACCGCCACATCGTGGCGCGTCAGTACCTCGAGGACTCCCTGTGCATGCGCATGGGCGGGCGCGTCGCCGAACTGCTCGTCTACGGCGACCTCTCGACCGGCGCCGCGGACGACCTGCAGCGCAACACGGAATTGGCCATCCGCATGGTTCGCGAGTGGGGCATGTCCAAGGAGATCGGCCCGATGGCCTGGGGCTCGAACAACCAGGTCTTCCTGGGCGAGGACCTCATGCACACTCGTGACTACTCGGACCACACCTCGCAGGTGATCGACGACGAAGTGGAGCGGATCCTTCGTGAGCAGGAGTCGCGCGCCATCGAAGTGCTGACCCTGCACCGTCGAGGTCTCGAATCTCTGGCGCGCTCACTGCTCGAGCACGAGACGCTCGACGGCGCAACCGCTGCTCGAATCATCGACGAAGCGCACGGTGAGCAGGTCCACCCCGAGGGCACGAAGACCGTCAGTTCTCTGGTCGGTGTCGGTGCGACGTCAGCGACGAGGAAGAGTCCGGCGCCCGTCACTCCCACCGCACCACCGCTGCCGGGCTGGCAGCCGCCGACGCTACCGTCCGTCTAAGGGCGAGACCACCGTCATCCCGGGCGGCCTGGTCGGCAGCGTCAGGGTGACCAACAACGTCGGGCGCGAGGCCGTCACGATCATCTGAACCCTGAGCAGGCTCGAGAGCGACGGCAGCACGTCCTTCAGCGTGTCCGTCGTGTTCGCGCCGAGACGGAACTGGGTGTACGTGGACTTCGCGGTGGTGGCAGTGGCGCTCGGCAATGTGGAGATATTGACCTCGATCGACCGTGACGACGTGTTGGTCAGTGTCGCTTGATCGAATCCTCGTCCCGTGAAGTCGCCGACCAACACCTCGGGACCCGGTGATCCGGGGGCGCTCAGCGCGACGTCACTGCCGGTCCCGGTCGCGAGTGCCGCGATCACCGGCTGACTCGAGCTCATCGCGACGCTCGCGTAGCTCGCCGCCGGAATGGCCGGGTTCGGCGTGATTGACGCGACGGCGCTGCCGTAGGGCGGGACGCTCAACCTCTGGTTGGGGACGTGATACGGCGCGAGCGTCACGGCGAGGGTGACGTTCGCCGTCGTCGGTCCGGGATTGGAGAAGCGGATCTGCGCGGTCGCGTTGTTGGCCGTGGTCACGAGCGGGAAGAGCGCCGAGGTCGCCGCTTCAGTGACGCCGGTGTTGAACGACACCGTCGGGCCGGACTGCTGGAGACCGACGATGTCCAGGGTGCCGCGAAGGACGCGCACGTGCACCCCGACGTCACGCGTGTTGACGACCTCGGTCCCGAGGTTGATCTCGGCCTGGGAGTGGGCGCCGACCGCGTAGCCCTGGAACTTCGCCGGCGCGACGTAGCCCGAAGAGGAGAACGTCGAGACGTTGAAGACGGCCGGCGTCGCGGTCGGGTTGTAGACGCTCAGGAACGCGCTCGAACCGACGGTCGTGTCGAATCCCGCGGCGAACCAGTTGGTGATGCCCGTCGAGATGCACGGCGCCTCACTGGTGTGGTCCCGGGTCACTTCGACGCCCACCACGCCGCCACCGCTCACCTGGGCGCCGACGCCGAAATAGTCACCGTGCAGACCGACGCTCGGGTCGAACCCGTACTGGCGGTACGCGCCGAGGTTCACCTCTCGCGAATACGTGTCGCCCACGTTCGAGACGTCCTCGATCGTGACCAGGTGCGAACGGTCGGTGGTATTCAAGAAGATGACGCGCCCGGACTCGCCCAGGTGAACGCTCGAGAACCCCGTGCAGTAGAGCGCCGTGGATTCGGCGTTGCCGTTGAGTGCCAGCGCACTCGGCAACTGCGAGGGATCGACGCTCTTGGTCGTGGCACTAAGGATTCCCACGACGAGCAGCGCGATCGCCAACACCACCAGCAACGGCACGCGACGAAGGTTACTCATGCGGTTCCTTGGCGTGTCGCGAATGCGCGGCCCGACGCCGACCAGTGAAGAGCCACTCGAGTCGGTGGACCCCACCGAAGCCCAGCCACAACAGGAGCCACATCAACAAGGTGAAGGCAGCGAGCAGTGCGTTGAGTGGCACTTCGTGCAGCACGAGTTGACCCTTCAGTGGGGTGGTCGCCAACGTGAACGGACCTCCGCCAACGTGAAAGATCGCCGTCCCGTTCTGGTCGATCGTTTTCGGCAGTGGCTGCCCGTTGAGATTCAGACCGAAGGCGCTGGCCGGGGCGTCGCCCACGTGCACGTAGGCGCCGGGTGTGAGGAGCGCCTGGTTCGACGTGCTCGAGAAGACCGGCATCGGTACCTTCCCGTCGGGTACGTACTCCGAGGCGATCCCGTGGAAGAGCGAGTTGGAGAAGACCTCGACCGATTTGGTCTGGAGCTCGAGCGCGAGGTCACTCTGGCGACCGAGGGCGGTCAACAACACGCTCGGCACCGGGAGCAGCGGCACGGTCTGGACGCCCTGGAGTTCTGGCGCCGATGAGTTCATGACGACGATCGTGGAGATGCCGGCCGGCGCGAGCAACCGGCCGAGGCGAACGGTCTGTCCTTCGAGGGCCGACTCGACGGCGTTCAAGATGACGTTGCTGGTGCCCGAATCGGGCGTCGTGAAGAGCGACGTCCCACCCGGCAGACCATTGGTCGACGTCGCGGCGGCCAGTCCGGGTGCCACCGACCATCCCTCGAGGGGCAGGACCGACGGGTCGGCCAACCACAGCACGCGGTATCCCCCGGCCGATGAGGGAGCCAGGGTGCTCAACGATTCGGCGACGCTCGTCGTGGGGAGATCGAATCGTCCACTCGCGAAGATCGCCGCGAACGGCACCGCCGCCACGATCAACGCCGTCACCGTCAGACCGGCGGCGAATTGGCGCCACCCGAAGCCCGCTTGACGCAGGTCGTTTTCGAGCGCGCTGACGCCGAGGCCAATCAACAGCGCGAGCATCACCATGTAGAGCGCCAAGAGGACGTCGAGGTCGGGGGCGAATGAACCCATCCAGTGACGGGCGTCGAGCGCGGTGACGATCAACGTCAGCGTCGCGATCGAGGCCGCCTTGGTGGCGATGCGACGTCGCTCCCCCTTGGCGAGCAGGAGTCCGACGAGCGCCGCGCCTGGTAGCAACCAGCCGGCCCACGAGAGACCGAACTGGCCGTCGGCGCCGCGCAACAACTCGGGGAAGGAAGGTACCGACCACGGCCCGCGCGCCAGGCCGAAGACGCCCAGGGCTCGTGCGCCGGCGAGTCCCACGTCCACGGTGAGTGGGAGGAGGAGGATCGCGACGTTGACCCATAGCGAGCCGAGGAATCGCCACGGATGCTCGGTGTTGACGCCGTCGGCGGTTTCGAAGAGTCGCGCGACGAACACGCCCACGACGATCAGCGTGACCACGATCAACGTCGCGGGCGCCATCGCCGTGAGCAGCGCGATGAGCATCACCGCGACCATGCGCTGGCCCGACAGTGTCGTTCGCCATCCACGATGACCGAACCCCACCGGATCGGAGTACGGCTGGGTCCGGAATCCCGGGACGTCCATCAACTCGAAGAGCCGGCGCACGACGAACGGGAGACCCGCGACCACGATCAGGACGTCGATCCGTCCCTGACTGATCATGTCGAGTCCGAGCGGCAGCGCCATGTAGGCGACCGCGGCGATGACCCGGGCGCGATTGGAGACCCGTCCGCGCAGCAGTCGGCTGATGCCGATGGCCCCGATCGGAATGGCGAAGATCAGCATCAGACGAGGCAGGAGGCCCATGCGACCGAGGACGAACGTGCCCGCGAACGCGAGCACGGCGTACCCGGGCATGCCCGGCGAACCGGTGCCGACGCCGTTGGGTGACCACGACGCGAAGAAGTGGCGCCACATCGACCACCACGAGTCCAGTGGCGCGAGTCGCCCGATCAACGGGAGGTGCGTCACGACGAGATTGCGCGAGCCGATCAGCCACAGCACGACGACCACGAGCACCATGACGGCCTGCGATCGAAACGAGGTCAGCGCCCGCGCCGGACGACCGCGCAGCTCCATCATCGCGCTGTCGGGGATCTCGTCGAACTCCTCGTCCTCGGAGAAGGCCGCGGCGAAGCCGACGGCGTCGGCGTCGAACTCGTGGTCCTCCAGTGCCTCGGGCGGCAGGATTCCTCGGGCGCGGTCGAGTCCCTCGCGCATCAAGAGGACGAAGAAGCGCTTGAGTCGACTCGCTCCCCCGACCTGCAGTCGTCGCAGTTCTTCGTCGGAGAGGACCTGGATCTCGTGACGCTGGCGACGACGCTCACGGATCCGTCGTCGATGGTGGAAGAGCCAACGCCACGATCCGACGATCGCCCCGGCGCGGTCGCTGTCGCGCCCGACGAGGGCGAGGAAGAACTCCATGGTGTCCATCACCAACAGCGCGAACAGCGTCGTGAACGCGTAGCGCCGGCCCCAGCCGGTCGCGACGACCAACAGTTGATGGCGGCGCTGAAGGTCTTGGCGACTGGCGCGACGCGTGCCGAGCGCGGTGACCGGTCGCTCGCCCGACGCGATGGTCTCACGGTGCGCGACCTTGGCGTTCGGCGCCACCACGATGCGCGCGCCCGCGATCTGCGCGCGCCAACAGAGGTCGAGGTCCTCGCCGAGGACGGTGATCAAGGGGTCGAAGCCGCGCAACGTGGCGAAGAGGTCGCTGCGCACCAGCGTGGCGCCACCGGGCGCGACGAAGACGTCACGTTCGAGGTCCTGTTGACCGTGGTCGATCTCCCCCGGTTGGATGCGTTCGTGCACGACCCCAAAGCGGTCGCAGGTCTGGCCCACGTGGAGTAGCACCATCGGATCGTCGTAGGAGACGAACTTCGGCGTGACGACGCCGGCGTTCGTACGAAAGGCCGCCTCGACCATCATCTGCACGGTGTCAGGCTCCAGTCGGACGTCGTCGTGACAGAACAGGAAGAAGGCCGAACCCTCGACCATCAACGACGCTTCGTTGCACGCCGCGGCGTAGCCGCGATTCTCCTCGAGCAGACGGACGAAGGCGTTCGGGGCGACCGCGGCGACGCGAGCCGGGACGTGTTCGGTCTCCCCGTTCGCGACGACGAGCAGGCTCAGTTCCTCGTAGCTCTGGACCGCGAGAGAAGCGACTGCGGCTTCCAAACCCGGCCCGGAACCGGTGGTAACGACGACGGCAACGACGGCCGGAGCACGAGATTCCATCAGTGGTACAAGGCTAGTTGGCCCCTTAGGGTCGCCTCGGCTGCTTTGGCGAGAGTCTCGACGCGAATCGTCTTCGTTTCCTACGATTCGCCGCGACGAACGCGCATTTCTTCGATGACGTCACGCAGCGACGTGTCGAGCGTGATGCCCGGACGCCACTTCGTCACTCGACGGATCTTTTCGTAGCTGCCACGCGACACCGGCACTTCTGCCGGTCGCAGCAGCGATTCGTCGGTCACGAGTCGCACGTGCGGCGCGATCGCCGCCACGAGACGTTGGGCGATGTCGAACAGTCCCACGTCGGTCCCGGACGCGATGTTGTAGACGTCACCGCTCACGCCGCGTTCGACGAGCAGACGATAGGCGCGCACCACGTCACGCACGTCGCTGAAGTCGCGTCGCGTGGACAGGTCACCGACGACGATCTCATCGGCGCCGTCGGCGAGTGCCTCGAGGAGTCGATTGACGATCGCGGGCACCACGAACTCCGTGGACTGACCCGGTCCCAGGTGATTGAACGGCCGCGCGATGACGACGCGCAGACCACGTTCGCGCACGGCGTCGTGGGCCACGTGTTCCGCTTCGACCTTGCTCGACGAGTAGGGATTGGCCGGGGCAACACGAAACGTCTCCACCAACGGGAGGTCCTCGGGTCGCACGACGCCGTAGACGTCGGACGAGCTCACGAGCACCACGCTCGCGTGGGGGACCACGTCGCTCGCCGCGTCCAGGACGTTCTTCGTGCCGAGGACGTTGACGCGCGTGAACTCCACCGGATTCGACCACGACGCGCCAACCGCGGTCAGTGCCGCGAGGGGGTAGATCGCGTCGGGCCGAACGTCGTCCAGCATCGCGAGGACGCCGGCGGCGTCAGTCACGTCACACTCACGGTCAACGCCGACGACGTCGTCGCCACTGGCGCGCAGGTGCGCGAGGAGGTGACGACCGACGAAGCCGTCGGCTCCGGTGACCAGCGCCTTCACGACCGCGCCGCCATTTCGTAGGCCTTGACGTGCTGGGCCACCGAGGCGTCCCAGGTGAAGATCTCGGCGCGCGAGCGCGAATGCCGCGAACGCAGCGCACGTTCGTCGTCGCTCATTGTGATCGCCGTCGTGAGCACGTCCGCCAGTTGGACTGGGTCACCCGCAGGTGCGAGCAGCGCCGCGTCACCGGCGATTTCGGACATCACGGTGTCCGAGGACGTCACGACGCTCGCGCCGCAGGCGAGCGCCTCGAGCACCGGCAGGCCGAATCCCTCGCCTCGCGAGGGATAGACCACCGCGCGCGACTGGCGCATCAACGCCGGCAGCGCGGCCTCGTCGACGAAGCCGAGTCGGTGAATCCTCGAACGCGCACCGTGCGCGGCGATCCTGGCCTCGATCTCCTTGACGCCCCAGCCGGGCTGTCCAGCTAACCAGAGTTCGACCTCGCTGTCACGGCGCGCGATCGCTTCGAACCCGTCGAGCAACACGTCGATGCCCTTTCGCGGTTCGAAGGTGCCTAAAAAGAATATGTACGGACGATCGATCGGAAGGTCGTGCGTGAGCAGGATCTCCGGGTCTGCACTCGCGTCGGTCGTGAAGCGTTCGAGGTCGACACCGAGGGTGCCCACGACGACGGGGGCGTGTGTGGGAATCTGCTCGTCCAATTGACGAGCGGTGAACGCACTGATCGTGACGAGCACGTCGGCGTGAGTCGCCGAATAGGCGATGGCACGTCGGAAGAATGGCACCTTCGAACGTTCGTGCCATTCGGGGTTCGTGAAGAACGTCAGGTCGTGAATCGTCACGACGGTCGGTGTCGACGAACGACGCGGCATCGTGTAGTGCGGCGAGTGCCACACGTCGACCGATTGCGCGGTCGAACTGCGCCCCGCGAGCCACCTCTCGTAGAGGAGTCGCGACGGACGCGCGTTGGGAACGATCGGTGCGATTCGCGTGGACGGCGCCCAGTCACGCCAGCGCGCCGTGTCGTCGCGCCGCGTGACCAGCGTCGTCTCCACGCCGATCGCCGGGACCCGGCGCGCCAGTTCACCGATATAGCGACCAGCACCAGCCAGACGCGGCGGCGCGGCCGAGACGTCGAGGGCCAGTTTCACTGCCACGCCGCCAGGTGATCGAGGGCGACGTTTCGCCACGTGAGATCGGCGACCGACGTTCGTCGAGCGTGTTGCGCGTCATCGTCGACCCCCTGGGTCAGTGCGGTGAGCAGTCCCTCGGCGATCGACTCCAGGTCGAGCGGATCGACTCGAACGACCAGATCGTTGTTCGCCACGCTGGGTGTCGTGGTACTGGCGACGACGCGCGCGCCCGCGTTGAGGGCCTCGACCGGCGAGAGTCCCCATCCTTCGGCGCGTGGGACGTAGGCGAACACGGCGGCGTCGCGGTAGAGACCGAGGAGCGTGTCGCGAGGGACCGAACCGAGCACGACCGCGTCGCGCGTCGCGACGCCGCCCCAGCCACTCGGACCGGCGAGGACGAGGGGACCCAGTTCGGGATTGATCGCGGACGCGGCGTGGTGGGCCGTCAACAGACGATCGATGTTCTTACGCGGTTCGCGGGTACCGGCGTAGAGCGTGAACGGTCCCGACACGCCGTGCCCGGCGAGGAACTCGCGCACGGAGGACGTGCTCGCCGCGCTGTGGAGATCGTCGTCGACCCCGAGTCGGGCGCTGTAGATCCGCGACTCGTCGATCCCTTCGTCGACCAGTCGTTCGGCCAGCCCGGGCGAGGTGACGATGACGCGCAAGTCCCGGCGATCGGCGATCAACTTCAGTCGCCGGTCGTGGAATCGAGTTCCGGACGGGGTCGAGATCCCCGGCTCGTCGCGCCACAACAGATCGTGCATGGCGATGGAGTGCACCGCGTTCTTCGAACCTCCCCCGAAGGGCCCGGCCATAGACGTGGCGTGCACGACGTCAGCGTCGCTCGGCACGCCGAGGGGCCAGAGCGACCAGAGTCGTGTGAGGAGCCGCACACCACACGGCGCGTGCGCCACGCGCAACGGCAGTTCGTCGTCGTTCGCCGCGACACTCCGGGGCCCGAGGCCGACGACGTCGAGGGTCGGGTCTTCCAGTGCGTGCAAGCCGGCCGCGAGTCCACGAACGTACGTCGCGATACCGCCGGGTTGGGGACGGTTGAGTTGCTCGATCGAGATCGTGACCGTGCGCTTCACGTCGTCCAGCCTCGCACGACCTCACGATAGAGCGAGAGGTAGGCCCGAGCGGCGGTCTCCGGCGCGAAATCGACCGCCCGTGAACGGCCAGCCGCCACCATGATCGAACGTCGCGAATCGTTGGTCCACACCTCTTCCAGCGTGTCGCGAACCTCGCGGTCGTCGGCAACGAGCGCCGCGGCGCCTTCGAGCAACTCGCGATTTATGTCCGTGGCGCGTGCGAGTGTCGGCACGTCCGCCGAGAGCGCGGCGATCGCGAAGGACGGGAAGCGCGCGCCGTCCGAGAGGTGCAGCACGACGCGCGCCTTCGCGAGGGCGTCGCGCGCGTCCGTACGAGCTCGAATGGTGACCGCCAAACCGCTCGAACGGATCTTCTGGCTCGCGGCCGTACTAGCGAGCGCCACGACGCGTGATCCGTGCTCCTCGGCGAAGGCGATCAACTGAGGCGCGAGCGTGACGAACAGCTCGTCAACGCCGGTGATGTTGACCACGAGGTCCGTGCCGTCACGCGTCACGTCCACGCGCGGCACCGCCGGCGGCACGACGACCACCCGGCTGCGCGCGACGCCCAGCACGCTGATGACTTCGTGACTCGCACTGCGACTGGAGGCGACGAGCGTCGCGCCACGTAGGACGGCTCGCCGCAGTTGGGTGATGCGCAGGTGCGTTTGGGTCTCGCCGCGCAGGGGTCGTAGGTCGTCGACGGAGACGATGAGTGGGATCGACTGCGTCGGCGGCGTGGCGAGACCGGCGACGTGTATCACGTCGAGCGGAGGTAGGAGTCCGTCAATCGAGCGTCCGAGACTGCGTCGCCACAGCGGCGACCACAGCGCGCGCAGCGCCAGGTGCGTCTCGTTCTTCGTCCGCGCCGACGTCCGTGAACGAAAACGCACGAGGTTGCACTCGCCGGTGCGATCGATCGCGTCGGCCAGGTCGGTCATCGAGTTGCCCAGCGACTCCAGCGAACCGTCGAGGTCCAGGCCGACGCGAAGGCTCGAAGGACTCACGAACCAAGTGCCAGCGTTCGCATCGCACTCGTCCACGTCGGCCAGAGCTTGGTGGCCCACCGTCCGAACCCTTCGGTACTCGTCGCCACGAGTCCGATCTGCTCATCGGCGTTGAGCAGTAGCAACGCGCCGCTCTGACCGAAGTGACCGAAGCTGGCGGCCGGCCAGTCCCCCATCCAGTGGCGCTTCTCACCCTGGACTTCGGGACCGAGCCCCCAGGGACAGGGCGAGAACTTGCCGAAGCCGGGTACGAAGCCATTGAGCTGCGGCGCGTAGGTCGCGATGAGTCGATTGCGCGTCTCTTTGGCGATGGCGTCCGGGCGCAACCACGCCACGGCCAACTTCGCCAAGTCATTGGTCGAACCGACCACGCCGCTCGATGGTCGGTCGATGAGCGTGGTCGTACTCATGCCGAAGGGGCGAAAGACCCGCTGCTGCAACCAGTTATCCGCCGTGTTCTCGCCCAGGATCGATTCGACGGCGAGGTCGACGCCGTAGTTCGAGTAGATCCGTTGGGTCCCGACCGCCACGACGGGGTCATCTTCCTCGAGCCCCAGTCCACTGCTGTGAGAGAGCAAGTTGGCGAGCGTCGAACCGGGAGGTCCGACCCGCTGATCAAAACGCTGCAGCTCCCAGTCGTTCTCCACCCCGAAGGCCAGGGACACGGCCATCTTCGAGATTGACGCCCACGGTCGGACCTCGTCGAGGTCGCCGGCCTCGGCGACGCGTCGCACCCGCCCGTCCTCTACCTTTACGAGCACCACCGCGGGCGCGCCGGGCCACCCGTCAACGAGGGAGTTCGTGCTCACAGCACTCGATGATACCGAAGCCCCAATAGAGTCTCGAAGGTGATAACGGTTCTCAGCGGCGGTGTGGGCGCGGCACGTCTGTTGGCCGCGCTCAGCGACGCGGTCGATCCGAGCGAGCTCACCGCCGTCGTTAACGTCGGCGACGACTTGGTCATGCACGGTCTCACGATCAGTCCCGACCTCGACACGATCATGTACACGCTTGCCGGTCGCAATAACACCGAACTCGGCTGGGGCCTCGTGGGCGAGAGCTGGCGCGTGATGGAAGGACTCGACGACCTGGGAGGTGACGCGTGGTTTCGATTAGGCGACCGCGACCTCGCCACGCATCTCTATCGCTCCCAGCGACTCAGCCAGGGCGCCACGAAATCCCAGATCACGACGGAGCTCACGAATCGACTCGGCGTGCGCGTGCGGCTCTTGCCGGTCACTGACGACGCGGTCGCGACGTATTTCGACACCGAACTCGGACGCCTGAACTTTCAGGAGTATTTCGTTCGCCACCACCACGACGTCGCGGTGCGTGCGATCGACATCGTCGGCGTCGACGAGGCGACGGCAACCACCGAGGTGATGGACGCCCTTCGCGACGCCTCGCGCATCGTCATCGCCCCGTCCAATCCGCTCATCTCGATCGATCCGATACTGCGCGTGCGCGGCGTGCGCGAGGTGCTCGAACAGCGCCGTGACGTCGTCGTCGGCGTGTCGCCGATCATCGACGGGCACGCGCTGAAGGGTCCGGCCGATCGTCTCCTCGCCGAACTCGGGCACGAGGTGTCGTGTCTCGGCGTGCTCGACTTCTACAAGGGACTCGTCGGTACCTGGATCATCGACGTCGCGGACGCGGGTCGAGCCGGCGAAGCGCGCAGTCGCGACGTCAACGTCGTCGTCACTACCACGATCATGGCCGAGCCGGAGAACGCCCGGCGACTGTGCGCGGCGGTAGTGGCGTGAACGAACTGCGAGTCATTCCTCTACCGTCGGTCGCCATGGTGAAGGACGGCGATGACCTGGTGGCGATGTTCCTCGACGCGCTCAGTGCGTCGGGTCTGACGCTCGAAGCGCGCGACCTCATCATCGTCACCAGCAAGGTCGTGTCGAAGTCCGAGGGCCAGGTCGTCGACTTCGACGGCACCGAGGAGCACAAGGCGTCGCTGATCGAGGGCGAGTCCGCGCGGATCCTGCGTCGTCGAGGGCCACTGCGCATCACCGAGACGTACCACGGATTCATCAACGCCAACGCGGGCATCGATCTCTCGAACACCGATGACGGCACCGCCGTCTTGTTGCCGAAGGACCCCGATCGATCGGCACGGCGTTTTCGTACCGAGATCCAACGACGATGCGGTGTCGACGTCGCGGTCATCGTGACCGACACCTTCGGACGGGTGTGGCGCGTCGGCGTCACCGACGTGGCGATCGGATCGGCGGGCGTCAAACCGGTCCTCGATCTTCGCGGCACGACCGACGCCACCGGTCGCGTCCTCGAAGTCACCGAGGTCGCGATCGCCGACGAGATCGCCGGCGCGGCCAATCTCGTGCTCGGCAAGGCCGAAGCGACGCCGTTCGCGATCCTGCGCGGTCTTGACGATTCGTACTTCGGCGAGGGCTCGGTAAAAGATGACGGGCTTCGTCGCCCGAACGAAGACCTCTTTCGCTGATCAGACTCCGCCGAGACGGACTTCGCCGGCCAACTTCGAGCCCTCGGCCACGTGCTCGTTCGCGCCCACGACGCACGTCGCGCCGAGTTCGGAGTCGCGACCGACGGTCGCCCCCGGTCCGATGATCGAGGACCTGATGGTGCAGCCGGGACGAACGACCGCCCCGGGCAAGAGCACCGTCTCTTCGAGCAGCACGTTCGCGCCCACCACGCAGTCGCTGTCCACGACCGAATTGATGAGCGTCGCGGTGACGTCGACCGTCGCCGTGGGGTGTCGCCACGAACAGTCCACGATGTTGGTGAACTCGTGCATACCCTGGCGACCGTTCAAGATGTCAACGTTGGCTTGCAGGTACGCCTGGGGCGTGCCCGTGTCGAGCCAGTAGGCCTTGTCGACCATGGCGTAGAGCTCGCCCGCTTGTGCGAGGGCGGGAAAGGTGCTGCGCTCGACGCTGACTCGGCCCTCGGGGGCGATGAGATCGAGGACGCGCGGTTCGAAGATGTAGGTTCCGGCGTTGATGTTGTTGGTCGGGGCCTCATCGCGCGGCGGTTTCTCCACGAACTCGATGACCCGACCGTCCTGCGTCGTCGGCACGACGCCGAACCTCGACGGGTCGTCCACCGGATGCAGCGCGATGGTGGCCGCGCCCTCGTGTTGGCGATGGAACGTCTTCAGCGTCGTGATGTTGAGGTCGGTGAGGACGTCTCCGTTCACGACGAGGAACGTCTCGTCGAAGCCGAAGTGCGTCGCGGCGAAGCGGATCGCGCCCGCGGTGTCGAGAGGCTCGGGCTCGACGGCGTAGTCCACGCGCACTCCGGCGATCACGTTGCTCGGGTACGACTCGGTGAAGCTGTCAGGAAGATAGCCCAGCGAGAGCACCGCGTCGGTGACTTCGTGGCGCCCCAGCCACTCGAACACGCACTCGATCATCGCCACGCCCACGAGGGGCAACATCTGTTTGGGCGTCTCGTAGGTGAGAGGACGTAGACGCGTTCCCTTGCCGCCGACCAGAATGATCGACTTCAAGCTCAGCTCTTCTTGGCCGTCGTCGTGGTGCTCGGGGTCGTCGTGGTGGTCGAACCCTTGACGGTCGTCGTCGTGGCGGGTGGCGTCGTGACCGTCGTCGTCGGGGTCACCGTCGTCGCGTCGGCCACCATCGCGTTATCGGTCGCCGTTTGCGGCGGCTTCGGCTTGACGTTGGCCGGGTCGAAGGCCATCGTGACGCGGAGTTCCGGCGCGAACTTGATGCTCGCGGGGTTCGTCGTGGTTGTCGGCTTGCCGCCGAACGTCGTCCAGTAGGTGTAACTGACCTTGCCGGGCTGGCCCGGGTAGAGCGTGCCCTTGCCCGAAGGACAGGCCTGACCGTTCGTGTAAGACGTTGCCGGGTTTGCCGTGCCGAGGTCGTTCTTGGGGATGTTCATCTGGCTGGTGGAGATGATGAGGCCAGGGTACTCGTCGCCGAACTGCGCGAGGGTCGCGTTATTGCCGGAGTCGGCCGCCGAGGCCGGGCTGATCTTGAGCACGTCGGACGGGAGCGCGTACATGCCCTGGCCCTTCAACGTGGTGTCGGTCGCCAGGTACGGCAGGTACTTGCCGCAGGCCTGGATCGAGAGCGCCGCGTACCAAGTGGTGCCGACCTTGGGCGCAATGCCGGCGGGATTCTTGGGCGGGTGCTGGTACTCGTAACGGGCGAAGACGGTCGCGACTAGGCCGAGGATGACGATGACGGCGAGGGCACCGTAGAAGTTGCCGGGGCGCGTCTTCTTATAGGCTTTGCCGCCTCCGGACGCCCCGACCCTGCTTACCCATCTGCCTGTTGCGCTTTTAGCCACGGCGACCACGCTACTAGGTAGTGACCTATCGTCCGGTGCGGCGGAGAAGTCCGTCGTATCGAGAAATCGCGCGCTTCGGTCATCGACTTACACAACGCGTCGACGGACCCACCAGTAACTGAAGGCGCCGAGACCGACCGCTAAGACGAGGTAGATCGCCATCTCCTCCCATTGAAATGGCCAGTATCGGCTCACGGGCTGGTACATCACGATGTCGCGTAAGTGGAAACTGTTGACGCACTTCGGCATCGCATCGTTCGACGACGCAAGGAACTGGCTCGGACACTTTCCCACGCCTACGAGCTCCAATCTCCCGTGAGCAAGATTGCGAAAGTTGATGTTGCCGTCCTGCAGTACGACGTGACCTGCGCGGTTCACGATCGTATTCGAGATCAACCAGTTGGCCTGCTTGAGACCGGCGCCTACTTGAGCACCGAAGCCGTGCGATGTCGAGAACGCTTGGAATTTCGCCGTGAGCGTCTTGGCACTGGCCAACACCGGACGTACGTAGTCGGTGATCAGGAAGCGGACAGCGACGAAGCCCACCAGGGTGGCGCCCATCGCCGGAATTGTTCGACGGAAGAGTGCGCCGAACGCGATGCCGAGCGTCACGGCGAAGGCGGCGTAGCCGATGACCACCACGTTGCGCTGATCGAAGGTGTTGAAGGGGAAGTTGATGAACGAGTCAAACGGCCTCGACCACCAGGTGACCATGAGACTCAAGAGGCCGGTCGCCACCATTGACGCCATCACGGCGATGCCGACTCGAGTGCAGAACCATCGCCGTCGCGTCACGCTCTGTGTCCACGAGAGCCGGAACGTGCCGGTCTCCATCTCTCGCGCGACCAGCGGCGCTCCCCAGAACATGCCGAGTAACACCGGAAAGAGGAGCAGGAGCTTGCTGACCGACTTCCACGTTTGGTACTTCGCCATGAAGCTCGCCGACACCGTGGCGCAATCATTGTTCGCCTTGCAGGGTTTGACGACCGTGTCGTACAGGTGAACGATGCCAGGCCCGGTGATGCCGTAGACGATCGCGACCGCGACGAGAACGACCGCGACCACCAAGACCGGGTTACGGAACTGTCGCCACGCGAGCCAGGTCATGACTCGTCCTTCTCTCTGGTCCATAGGTCCTGGACGACCTCTTTTTCCTGGCCCATGTAGGCCAGGACCACGTCTTCGAGACTGGCGGCCTCGATCGTCCACGAGTTGTCCAGAATCGGCCCGTCGGAACGAACGAGCAACGTGCTCTGGCGCTCCGTGTGTCGCGCCGCGATGACACGTTGACCGACTCCGATGTCGGTCGATTCGCGTCGCGGTCCGATCAGGCGGTGGTGCGTGGCGAGAAGGTCTTCGATCTCGCCGGCCACTTGCACGCGCGAAGCGGTGAGGACGATCAAGTAGTCACAGACTCGTTCGAGATCTGCGACCAGATGTGATGAGAGCACGACGCTGACGTCATGTTCGGCCACGGTCTCCATCAGGATCGAGAGGAACTCGCGACGAGCGAGCGGGTCGAGACTCGCCACGGGTTCGTCAAGTATCAAGACCTCCGGTCGCTTCGCGATGGCGATGGTGAGGGCGACCTGGGCGCGCTGACCGCCCGAGAGTTTCCCTGCCCGCTGGCGTGGGTCGATCCCGAGGGCGCTCATGCGTCGTATCGCGAGGTCCTGGTCCCACTTCGGGTTCATGGCAGCGCCGAGATGGAGGTGGTCTCGCACGCTGAGACCGGAGAAGAGTGGCGGATCCTGCGCCACGAAACCCACGCGGCTGAGGTGATTCGCGTCGCTCGCCGGTACACCGTCGAGTACGCGCACGCTCCCCTGCGTCGGAGCGAGGAGGCCCACGGCCAAGTTCAGCAACGTGGACTTACCGGCTCCGTTTGGGCCCACGAGTCCCACAACGTGGCCCTCGGGAATCTCGAGGGAACAGTCGCGAAGTGCCCACTTGGTGCGTCCGTAGCGTTTGCCCAGTCCTTCGGCCTCCAGCACTGCGGTCACGCTACGACCGCCTTGGAGGTCGACCGAAAGCAGTCTCGGAATATCGCTTCGATGCTCTCGTCGTCGAGACCCGCGTCTCGACAACGTTGAATCAAGTGGAGCACGTCGTGTCGAATTGGCATCTGGATGTCGTTGGAGACGGCTCCGGCCGTGGAGGAGATGAAGGTCCCGACCCCAGCGCGCGCGGTGACCAGTCCCTCGTGTTCCAGTTCCCGATACGCCTTCGAGACCGTGTTGGGATTGATCGCCACTTGGGCGACGACTTCCTTCACGGTCGGCAACTGGTCGCCTGAGTGGAGTAACCCCAGTTTGAGGGCGCGACGCACCTGCTGGACGAGCTGCAGATACGGTGATACGCCGGATTTCGTGTCCAAATAGAACTCAATCATGGCTGCTCCGTAGATTACTAGATAACTAGTGAAATCGTAATCTGTCGGGAGACCGATAGCAAGTCGGAATTTCCAATGATTGGAAATCTCTGAATCTGGTGATCCGCAGTAGCCGCCGATATCTCAGTGAACTTCACCTTCAACGCGCGTCTCGCTTCGCAGTGTGTTGTGAGATCAGCGCACGTTTCGAGCACGTGTGCGTAGCGCAATCGCCAATGCTTGTTCACGATGACGCGACAGATCAACCGCGTAGGGGCGGAGGGACTCGAACCCTCACTGGAGGCGGTTTAAGCGCCTTGCCTCTGCCAATTGGGCTACGCCCCCGTGCACGGATATTGCGTTGTAACGGTAGTGCATTGTAAAAGGTTTCTAAACTCCTTAACTTCACACACCCTCACCTAGGCTTGTTCCATGATTCGCGTGCGTCGTCGGGGCACGACTCGATCAACCCCCCTCCTTGTGTTGGCGTTCTCCGTCGCCGCCTTGATCGTCACGCCCACGGTCGCGCACGCGTCGAGCATCTCTGAGACCCAGGCCATGATCGCCGCGCTGACGAACCGGCTCTCACGTCTCGAAAAGACGAGCGAAATCACGTCAAACCAATACGACGCCGACCGGGTGAAACTGGCCCAGATCACGTCGAACATAAAGAACCTCCAGGGTAAGGAGCGCGGGAAGCGCTCCGCCATCAAGGTGACTCAGAAGGCACTGGTACGGGACATCGTGCGCGCCTACGTGCTCGGCGCGGCCGACGCCCAGATCCTCGCGCTCTTCGATCAGAGCGCGACCCAGAGCGACGCGCGCACGGTCTACGAGAACGAGGTCATCGGGAACCTCAACCTGTTGAAGCACGAATACCAGAAAGAAAAGACGTCACTCGATTCGACCATCCGACTGGTCGGTGTGCAGCGCAGGGACGCCGGTCAACAGGCCCACGCGATGTCCCAGTTGCTCTCGCTCAACATCTACAACACGAACACGACGCGCACGACGCTCAACAAGATGACGGTCGCGTTGAAGGGCGAGATCATCGCCTACGAGATCCAACAGGGCGTGATCGCCGCAAAGGAACACAACCTCGCCGGCGAAGAGACCGCGATCACGGCGGCATCGGCGGTCGGGGGCCAGAAGGCGGCCAACGCAGTGACCGAGGCCATCCAACAGGCCGCCGAGACCGTCACCCTGGTCGACGTCGGCAGCTCCGCCCAGGGCCTGGCGGCCGTGCACTACGCCGAATCCCAGATCGGCGTGCCCTACGTCTGGGGCGGTGAGACGCCGGGGAGCGGTTTCGACTGTTCCGGACTCGTCCAGTGGGCCTGGGGCAAGGCCGGCATCCAGATCCCGCGCACGACCGAAACGCAGTGGCCGGACATGGTCCACGTGGCCCTGAACGACCTCGAGCCGGGTGACCTGCTCTTCTATTACAACCTCGACGGCGACCATACAGTCGACCACGTCGTCATGTACGTGGGCAGTGGACCCTGGGGCTCCAGTACCATCATCGCGGCGCCCTACACCGGCACCGACGTTGAACTTGCGCCGGTCTTCACCAACGGACTGATCGGGGCCGCCCGGCCGTAGGCTCAGTTGGCCCGCACGGCGTTGGACCTCGCCGAGAGCGCGCTCGATCCGTCGGCATTTGTGGCGCGCACTTCGAAGGAGTAGTGCAGTTTCTTGTTCAGTCCCTTGAACGTGCACGACGTGGCCGACGTCACGCAGGTTCTCGACCTGGGCAGCGACACGACGCGGTAGGAGGTAATGGCGGCACCGCCGTTGTTCGCCGGCGCACTCCATCGCACGGTGACGACACCTTTTTTGACGGTGGCCGTGACGTGTCGCGGCACCGAGGACACCGTCGTGGGGGCGACCGCGGAGGAGTTCACGACGAAGAGTTGGATGTTCGAACTCGCGTCGGTGTACTCACCCTGGACGCCGCAACTGCCGTCACTACTGCAACTCACCTCATTGACATTGGCCGCGCCGCCCTTGTTGAGGGTGGACGTACCGGGAATCTCGATCGGATCGGACCACGTCCCGTTCATTTCGTTGACCAAGAAGGCTTGCGAATTAGAGGTCGCGTCGGTGTAGGAACCTCCGGCGCTACAGATGCCGACGGCACTGCACGAGATCGACGTGAGTATCGAGCCGGCGTTGGAGTTGAGCGCCTGGATACCGGGGATCTCCGCCGCGGGACTCCAGACGTGATTCGCTTCAGTGAGTTCGAACGGCTGCGTCAGGCCCTGCGTGTCGGCGTACGTGCCGACCGCGGAACAGTTGCCGGCCGAAGGACAGTCAATGGCATTGAGTGTGTTGGTCAGGCCGCTGCCCAAGAGTTGCGTGGAGAACAGTTGGGTCGCCGCGCCCCAGGTACCACTCACCTCTTCGATGAGGAAGGCCTGGGACGCGCCCGACTTGTCCAAGTAGTTGCCACCGGCGCTGCAGTCACCCGGCGCCCCGCACGACAATGACACGACCTCGGCGGCGTTCGTAACACTGAGCGCCGAGAGTCCCGGGACCGCAACGGGGGCGCTCCACACGTCGTTGGTCTCGTCCAGCAAGAACGGTTCCAGTGTGACGGGGTTTTGCTGCACCACCGTCCCGCTCGCCACACACGTGGTCGCCGCGGGGCACTCCAAGGTGCTGATCACCGCGACGCCGTTCGGATTGAACGTCGCGAACCCGGGCGCCTCCACGGGCGTGGCCCACACGCCGTTCGTCTCGGTGAAGATGAGCGCCTGGCCGACGTTGGTGGCGTTGTCGAAATAGGTCCCGAGTCCCACGCATGAAGTAGCCGACGTGCACGAAAGTGTGTCCATCTCTTGGACGTCGTTCACCGTCAGTGACGTGAAGTCAGCCACTTCGGTCGGGAAACCCCATGTTCCGTTCACCTGGTTGATGACGAAGGTGTGTTCCACCGACGAGTCGTCGGTGTAGAACCCGACGGCGGTGCAACTACCGGCGCTCGGACACGATAGTGCGGTGATGCCCGCTTCGCCACCCGCGTTGAGCGCCGCCGCGATCTCCGTCGCGCTGGACCACACGCCGTTGGTCTCTTGGGACAAGAAGGCCTGAACGTTGGCTAAGCCGTCCGAGTACTCGCCACCGCTCACGCAGTTGCCCGCCGAGGTGCAGACGATCGGACCCGGTGCCGCCGCATTCTGATTCAACGTGGCGAGTCCGGGCATCTCGATGGCGTTCGTCCAGTACGGGTCCGCGTTCGCCGTGGTGATCGAGATCAGATTGACACCGAAGAACACGATCGCCGCGAATGACACCATCACGACACGCGTCGGTCGCCACGCGATTCGCCGAACGATGGATAGGATTCTTGCGAATCCACGCGATTCATTCATTGGCGACTCCTCGCGTGCGAACCCCTTTAGCCCCGCTGATCGCGACACTAGCAAACCGTCCGAGAGATGAAATTTGCGTGGATCAGCTCGTCGTGATTGCTCACCTACTTCTTCGCGGCGAACCACATCTACGGATGTTCGACGCGGACACCGTTCCAGCTCGGTCGCGACAACGCCCTCAGTCGCGACGCGGCAGCAGCCAGTCGGCGACCAACTCCGGTGCTCGGTCGCCCCACTCCTCGGCGGTGATGGCGTAGCGCGCGTGGTCCTCCCACGCGCCGTCGATCTCGAGGTAGCGCTCGGCGATGCCCTCGAATCGGATGCCGAGCTTCTCGACGACGCGACGCGACGCGGCGTTGCGCGGGATGATGTTCACCTCGATACGGTGCAGTTTCAAGGACTCGAACGCGTACTGCAACAAGACGACGACCGCTTCGGGCATCAGTCCCTGACCGGCGACGGCTTCGTCGATCCAGTAGCCGACGAAGGCCGACTGCAGCGGACCGCGCTGGATGGACGAGAGGGTGATCTCGCCGAGGAAACGACCGTCCTGGAAGATGCCGAAGCCGAAACCGGTCCCGAGCTGACGCTCGCGCTCTCGAATGGCGCAACGACTCACGAAGCTTCGCTGGTCGTCGGCCAGGTGCGACGAGTGGGCCGAGCGGGGCTCCCACTTCAACAGCCACTCACGACAGCGCGTGCGCACTTCGTACCAGGCGTTGTAGTCCAGCTCGGTCATCGTGCGAAGGACTATTCGGCGGCCGTGCAGGGAGATGGGCGAGTAAATGGCCGTTCTCGTGCTCATCGTGGTCGAGTCCTCACTCACCCATCGTTACAGGTCGCGAGTCGACGCGCACTTCACTGGTTCAGCAGCGACGCGGTGATCCCGTCGAGGATGTCGTTCTCCGAGGTGAGGACTTCCGAGACGCCGAAGCGCACCATGACCGCGACGAGGATGTACAGACCGGCGTGGAGCACGTCTTCACGTCCGCGCACCATGCCCGGACGCGCGAGCCGGGCCTCCGGGGACTCGTCGGAGAGCCGGTCGCGCCAGAGTTCCACGGTCGCCAACGAAAGCCGTCGGTGGTGCACCGCGTCACGGTCGTAGACCGCGAGACCGGCATCCAGTTGGGCGAGCGTCGAGACCGATCCGGCCAGGCCGACGAGACGGACCTTGCCGACGAGCGTGGCGAAGTCCGGCACCGTCTCGCACGCACGGTCGAGCTCCGCCTCGATCATGGCGCGCGCCGCGGCGTCACTCTCGGCACTGACGACGCCCTTGCCGAGGGCTCGTTCGGTCACGCGCACGCAGCCCAACTGCATCGAGTAGCTCTCCAGCACGCCGTCGATCTCGACGGCCACTTCGGTCGAGCCGCCGCCGACGTCCACGATCATCGTCGAACGTTCATCCGGCGCGAGCCCCGTCGTCGCGCCGGCGTAGGAGAAGGTGGCCTCTTCGCGACCGTCGAGGATCCGCACGTCGACACCGCTTCGTCGGCGGGCCTCTTCGAGAAAGGCCGCGCCGTTGCTGGCGTCGCGAACGGCCGACGTGGCCACGAGCAGGCCACGGGTGACGCCCGCTTCATCCATGAACCCTCGGTACTCGCTCAAGACGTCGTAGGAGCGCTGCAACGCCTCCGGCAGGAGCGTCTTGGTCGCGTCCACGCCCTGGCTAAGGCGCGTGATGCGCATCTCTCGGCGAAGTGTCTCGTTGTGCCGGTCGGCGATCAGCAGTCGCGTCGAGTTACTGCCGCAGTCCAACGCCGCGACGACGTCAGCCACGAACGTCCTCGATCACCAGTTCCGGCACGTCCACTTCGTTCGCGACGAGTTCCCCCACGGGGTCCTTCGCGCCGGCGAGGAAGTTGGCGAGGTGGGCGTGCAGGCACTTGACGCCGACGCGCGTCCCGCCGACGCCACCGCTCGCCTGCGCGCCTTCGACGCGCACCGTGGCGCGCCGTCGGCGCTCGGCGTACTCGTCGTGGGCCCCTCGCAACGCGTCATCGTCGACGAGGTCCTCGTAACGGTGCACTCCCCCGTCACCCTCGATCCGACTCACCGCTTCGTGCAACTCGGGGTCCACGAGCCAGAAGAGAGTCGGCATCGGCGTGCCGTCGCGCAGGTGCGGTTCGTTCTCGATGACGACCGGTCGTCCGTCGGTTCGTCGCACCACCACGGCGCAGCGCCCCGAGAGCGGTCGTCCGAGGTACTGCGCAACGACGGCGAGGTCGCCGGGCGACGCGTCGCGGAAGTTCAACGCCAGAACTCGAGGGTGCGCATGAGGCGCGAAACGAATTTCTTGGCCGACGAGCTGTGCGTCGACTTGGTAGAAGTGCGTGGCGTCACGAGCGACGAGACCGATGACGGCGAAACGAGAGGCTGCAGTCCGGGGTCGCCAGTGCTCTGATCGACGTGGCCCGGTCCCGCGCCCGGCAGGACTTGGATCAGGCTCTGGCCTGGCGAGACCAGTTGGTACTGCTCTCGCGCCAGCAGGATCGCCGCGGACTTGGAGTCGATCGACTTGGCCTGCGACGTGAGGGCGCGCTCCTGGCTCTCGATCGCGTTGATCTGCGCGCTCGTGGTACTGAGTTGACTCTGCTGGTGCCAGATCGAGGTCAGCGGGAACCAACCGACGAGCATGATCACAGCCGTCACGAGGGCGAGGGGTACCATCCAGTGGTTGCGATCACGATTCACGTAGCTATTTGTAACTGACACCTGCCGCCCCCGACAAAGACGTTGCACCAAGAAAACGGGCCTGATCCCCGAGTTGTTCCTCAAGTCTCAGCAACTGATTGTACTTCGCCACTCGGTCCGTACGTGCCGGCGCGCCACTTTTTATCTGTCCGGCGTTCGTCGCGACGGCCACGTCAGCGATCGTGGTGTCTTCGGTCTCACCAGAACGGTGCGAAATCACCACGCTGTAGCGATTTTCAATCGCTAAACGAACTGTGTCCAATGTCTCGGTCAACGTGCCGATCTGATTCAACTTGACGAGGATCGAGTTCGCCACGCCGAGGTCGATTCCCTTTTGCAGCAGTGTTGAGTTCGTCACGAAGTTGTCATCACCGACGAGTTGCAACTTCGTACCGAGTCGCTTGGTGATCGAGGCCCAGCCGTCCCAGTCCTCTTCGGCCATCCCGTCTTCGATCGAGACGATCGGATAACGATCGACGAGGTCGGCCCAGTAGTCCACCATCTCGTCGCTGGAGAGCACACGACCTTCACCGTCGAGGTGGTACGCGCCGTCACGGAAGAACTCCGAGGACGCCGGGTCGAGGGCTATCGCGACGTCGCGTCCCGGCGCGCGACCGGTCGACTCGATCGCTTCGACCAGTATCTTCACCGCGGTCTCGTTGTCCGGGAGGTCCGGTCCGAAGCCACCTTCGTCACCCACGAGTGTCGAGAGCCCACGCGTGGTGAGGAGGCTCTTCAACGCGTGGTAAGTTTCAGATCCCCACTGCAGCGCTTCGGAGAACGTCGCGGCGCCGATCGGCATCACCATGTACTCCTGGAAGTCGATGGAGTTCATCGCGTGCGCGCCGCCATTGACGACGTTGAACATGGGCACCGGGAGCACGTGCGCGTTGACGCCGCCGAGGTACTGGAAGAGCGGTCGTTCGCACTCCGCGGCGGCCGCCTTCGCGGTCGCCAGCGACACCGCGAGGATCGAGTTCGCGCCGAGACGGGCCTTGTTGGGCGTGCCGTCCAGGTCGATCATGGCGAAGTCCACCGCGCGCTGGTCCGCCGCGTCGAAGCCCTCGAGCAGGTCGCTGATCTCGCCGTTCACGTAGTCGACGGCGTTCTGGACGCCCTTGCCGCCCCAGGCCTCGCCCCCGTCGCGCAGTTCCACGGCCTCGTTGATGCCGGTCGAGGCGCCCGACGGCGACACGGCGCGCCCGGCGGCGCCCGATTCGAGGTGGACGTCGACTTCGACGGTCGGGTTACCGCGGGAGTCAAGGATTTGGCGGGCCAGGACTATTTCGATCGCGCTCATGACGATTCTCCTCTTGGTTTTGACCTACAGGTTACCTGGCGCGGAAAATCACTCTGGAGGAGACGCTTCGACGTCGCGGATCGCGTCGCGTAGTTCGAACGCGCGCGTTCGCAGGACGCCCTCCAAATCGACACCGGCCCACTGCGCCATCTCCACGAGGGCGCCGACCGCGTCACCCCACGACGCGTCGACGTTCGACGAGGACTCCGCGTCATCGACGCTCTCGTGGCGCAGCGAAACGGTGCGCACCGCCTCGAGCGCGACCTCGCGTGAGTGTTCGGCGTCGCGTCGAAGGTCGACGAGCGAGGCCTTGCGCAGCAACTTCGTGTACAAGATCAGCGCCGGCAGCTGCCACGCGATGCCGTCGGTCACGCTGTCGCGGCCCTTCTCGTCGCGCTTGAGGACCTCCCAGCGCTGCGCCACTTCGTTGGAGTCCTTCACGTGCACGTCACCGAAGACGTGCGGGTGTCGACCGGTCAACTTGTCGCGCACCGCGTCGGCGATGGTGGTGAGGTTGAAGAGATCCTCCTCGTCGCCGAGTTCGGCGTGAAAGACGATCTGGAACAACAGGTCGCCGAGTTCCTCTTCGACGTGGGCCGATTCGTCGGAACGCTCGGTGTCCTCGACGCGTACGAAGGCCTCCAGCGCGTCGAGCGTCTCGTAGGCCTCCTCGAGGAGGTGTCGCGTCAGTGACGCGTGCGTCTGCTCCTGGTCCCAGGGACATTCGAGTCGGAGTCGGCGCATGAAGTCCACGAGGTCGTCCATGGCCCCACCGGCCGTGCGTAGTCCGTCGATCCAGAGCGACGTCAGGTGATCGACGTCGCCGAAGGAGACCAACTCCTCCGCCGCCAACTCCGTGATCACCTCGTCCTTCAGCCCCACGTGATGCAGGACCGTGACGACCGTGGATGACGGAAGTCGATCGGCGACGCTCGCCAGTACTTCGCGCGAGTACGTCTGCAACACCAGTAGCGGACCCGGTCCGCGCAGGGGCTCCGTGTTCGCGAGGGCGTCGACGACGCGCAGCCCGCTCGCCATGGGGTCTCGTCCGAGCGCAGCACAGACGGCGTCGATGACCGAGACGGCCGGCTCGAGCACGGTCGTGACCTCGTTGGAGGCCACCAGGAGTTCGACGGTGCGCTCGGCCACGACCGGGGAGCCGGGCACGGCGTAGACCACCTCGCTGTCGGGCGCGGCGCGCGCCAGTTCGATGAGGTCGGTGACGATCGCGTCGTAGAGCGCCTCGAAGGACTTAGCCGACTCGTACAGATCGTCGTAGCTCGCGACGTCGAGGAACGCCGCCGCGGCCGGATGAACCCGCGTGCGCAGGCGCACGATCGGTGCATCACGCAACAGGTCGAAGGTGCGTCGCGTTAGGAGGTCGGTGTCACCCGGACCGAGTCCGACGACTCGAACGACTGGCTTCACTTATAGCTAGATGCCACGGCGAGCGCCGCAATCGTCTCGGCCCCGACGACACCCTTCGCGGGCAGGACCGGGACGAAGACCGCCGGGCCGCTCGTGGCGAGTCCCCAGCGACCGAACGAAGGGTCGACGGCCACGACCGAGTGGTAGTAGAGAATGCTCTCCTTCTCGGTGTTCGCCGCGGTCGCGTTCGCTGTCTCGAGGTCCGTGAGAACCGCGCTCTCGGCCTTGGCGAAGGTCGTCGTCGTGCGCGCGACGAACAACGCGGCCGTTTGGCCGTCGTAGGTGATCTGTTCGGGGGTCTCGGAGAAGTGATTGATCGGTGTCGTGGCCGTCGCACTTCGAACGCCGCTGTACGAAGAGCTGGACGGACCGAAGCAGCCGTAGGCGCCACCCTTTTGCGCCGACGGGTCGACCGAGAACTTCTCAGCCAGTTGAGCGATACTCTTCCCGGACTTCTCGTCCGCTTGAAATGCCGTGACCCGGGTGGGATCGACCACGGCGACGCTCACGCAAATGTAGTCCGAGGTGTGCGTCGAGTAGTACTCCTTCATCGAGCCGACCGTGAGCGGAACCGTCGTGTTCAACTTGGCCACGAGGTCGAGCGAGGCGGCCTGGGACGCGACTTCGAAGTTGCGCATCTCGGTGGGCATCTCGGCGAGCGCCTGCGCCGAGGTCCCCGTGCACGGGGTACTGGATCCCTCCGAGGCGGAACTCAACTCTTCCTCCAACGACGTCTTCGCCTTGGCCAGGTCTGCGGCGCCGGGGTGATATTTGAGCGTCGTTGCGGCGTAGTGGTCAATGGCGAGTCCCTCCACGCGCAGGTTGGCCCACGCTGTCGCGGCCGTGGCGCTCACCGACGAACCACCGGCGCCCGGCGCGAAACTCGTCGTGCTCAACAACTCGACGTAGCACGCCAACGTGGCGTTCGAATGAATCGCCGCCAACTCCGTGCGAACGGTCGAACCCGAGACGGTCGTTCCGTTGACCGAGATGCCCGAGGAGTTGCTGCTGAGACCGTAGAGCGTCGCGCCCAGGAGGGCGAGAACCAACAGAGCTACGAGGCGGCGCACTCCGCAATGTTAGTAAATCAGGCGTTGGCCTCTTCGGCCACCGCGACCAGAGAACGCAGCAGTTCGAGCAGCGCGCGCGGCGTCGCGCCCTCGGTGGTGACCTCGACGCGAAGTTCCTTGGTCCCTTCGTCGTAGGCCCGTGAACCGTGGATCCGACGAAGGCGCAACTGTTGGCTGATCGAGAGTTCGAGGGGCGAGATCCTGACGACGGGCTTGGAACGGATGCCGACCCGGGCGGGCAGGACGACGACGGAGCGCACGTCGTGCTCGAGGCACTCGAGGCGAAGTTCGCCCAGTTCCAACAGCCCCTTCGCCGGCGCGGGCAGTTCTCCGTAGCGGTCCAGCCACTCGTCGCGCAGGTCGTTCAACTCCTCGAATGACGACACGCCGACGAGACGGCGGTAGGCCTCGAGGCGGGCGTCGTCGGCCTCGACGTAGTTCTTGGGCAGGTGGGCTTCGCCGGGGACGTCGAGGGTGATCTGCACGACCTCGGGCACGACGAAGCCCTTGGCGTCGGCGACCGCCTCGGCGACGAGTTGCACGTAGAGGTCGTAGCCGACCGCCGCGACCGGGCCCGACTGGTCGTGACCGAGCAGGTTGCCCGCGCCGCGGATCTCGAGGTCGCGCATCGCGATCTTGAAGCCGCTGCCGAGCGCGGTGTTGTCCCCGATCGTGCGCAGGCGCTCGTAGGCGGTCTCGGAGAGGACTTGATCGGCCGGGTGGAAGAGGTAGGCGTAGGCCCGCTGGCCCGAGCGCCCGACGCGCCCGCGCAGCTGGTGCAACTGTCCGAGGCCGAGTCGTTCGGCGCGGTCCACGATCAAGGTGTTCACCGTGGGCAGGTCGATGCCCGATTCGACGATCGTGGTGCACACCAGTACGTCGAAGCGACCCTGCCAGAAGTCGACCATCACGCGCTCGAGCGTGCCCTCGTCCATCTGGCCGTGCGCGATGGCGATGCGCGCGTCGGGCACGAGTTGACCGAGCCGACGCGCCACCTGGTCGATGTCCGAGACCCGATTGTGCACAAAAAAGACCTGGCCCTCGCGCAACAGTTCTCGTCGCATCGCCTCGACGACGGCCGCTTCGTTGAACTCACCGACGTGCGTGAGGATCGGCCGTCGATCGGCCGGCGGCGTGGTGATCATCGAGAGATCGCGGATACCGACGAAGGCCATCTCGAGGGTCCGCGGGATCGGACTGGCGCTCAACGTCAAGACGTCGACGCCGATCGACCTGGCCTTGATCGCCTCCTTGTGCGTCACGCCGAATCGCTGCTCCTCGTCCACCACGAGAATCCCGAGGTCCCTGAAGGCGACGTTCTCGGACAACAACCGGTGCGTACCGATGACCACGTCGACGCTACCGTCTTTGAGGCCAGCGATCGTCTCGTTGCTCTCGGCGTCGTCGACAAAGCGACTGAGCATGGTGACCTTCACGGGGAATCCGGCGAAGCGGTCGCTGAAGGTGGCGAAGTGCTGGCTCGCCAGGAGCGTCGTCGGCACCAAGACGGCGGCCTGTTTGCCGTCCTGGACCGCCTTGAAGACCGCGCGGATCGCGACCTCGGTCTTGCCGAATCCGACGTCGGCGCAGACCAAGCGGTCCATCGGACGCGCCAGTTCCATGTCGGCCTTCACGTCCTCGATCGCCTGGGCCTGGTCGGCGGTCAGCGTGTAGGGAAAGAGGTCCTCCATCTCGCGTTGCCACTCGGTGTCCGGTGCGAAGGCGTGCCCGACGGCGACGGTGCGCTGACGGTAGAGGTCGACCAACTCTTGGGCCACCAGGAAGGCCGCCGCGCGCGCCTTGGCGCGGGTCTTTTGCCATTCGGCGCCACCCATGCGCGAGAGCGCGGGGTGTTCGCCGCCCGAGTACGGCGTCAGGGCGTCGATCATCTCGGTCGGCCAGTAACTGCGCCCGTCCTTGAACTCCAAGATCAGGTAGTCCCGGGTCGTGCCGTTGATCGCTCGGGTCGTCGTCCCTGAGAATCGAGCCACGCCGTGTTGGCGGTGGACCACCAACGCGCCGACCGCGAGGTCGTCGAAGAATCCGTCGACGTTGCGGGTGCGCGTGCGCGCCGCCCGGTGCACGGTCCGGCGTCCGGTGAGGTCGCTCTCGCTCCAGACCACGATCTCGGGGTCATCCACGCTGAAGCCCGAGGCGAGCGAGCTCTCGAGCACGCTCAGACGCACGTCGAGCACTTTGGTCGCGTCGGTCGAGACTTCGAGGCCCTCGGCGCGCAACTGGTCGGCCATCCGATCGACGGCCGAGGCGTTCGACGTGAGCACGACGCCGCGGCGCTTCGTCGACCACCCGCGCGCGTGCGCGGCGATGCGCGCGGCGTCGCCCTGGACGATCGGCGGCGACGAGAGATTGAGCGATCCCCCGACGCCGGCGAGCGACGGGTCCAACGCGACGTCGACGCGCCCCTCGAGCACCCGAGGCCAACTCAGGTGGAGCAGCGGGATCTGCGAAGTCGCCTGCCACGTGGCGGCCACGGCGTCGGTCAACTCGCGCTCTTCATCCAAGAGGTCGGCCAGTCGACTCGCCACCCGGTCTGGCTCGACCACGAGCACCGTCGCGTCCGCCAGTTCATCGAGCAGCGTGCGCGGTTCGTCCACGAACAGCGGCATCCAGCCTTCCATGCCGTCGAAGAGTTGGCCCGTGACGAGGCGGTCGAACGTGGAGCGGCCCCACGGCATAGCGTCGATCATTCGTTCGGCGCGTTGACGCGCATCCTCGCTCAAGAGCCACTCGCGCGCCGGGGCCACGACCGCTTCGTCGAGGTCACGCAGGGATCGTTGGTTGGCGATGTCAAAGGTCGTCAGTCGCTCGACCTCGTCGCCGAAGAAGTCGAGGCGAATCGGCTCGTTGCCCTGCGCCGGCCACAGGTCGACGATGCCGCCGCGCACCGCGAACTCAGCGCGATGCTCGACGAGGCTCTCGCGGCGGTATCCGCTTCGCGCGAGGGCGGCAATGAATTCGTCGCGGTCGAGGTCGCTGCCGCGCCGCGCGATTAGCGGTGCGACGATCGGTTCCGGCGACAGGATCTGGGCGATCGATCGCGCCGAGGCGACGATGACCCTCGGAGCGACACCCCCGGCCACGCGCCAGCGCAGCAGCGCCCGGGTCGCCATGGCCTGGTTGTCGGGACTGACGCGCTCGAGCGGGTGGGTGTCCCAGCCCGGCCAGAGCGCGACGTCCTCGTCGGGGCCGAGCAGCGCGGCGACCGAGTCACGGAGCTGTTCGGCTTCATTCGACGTCGCCGCGACGGCGAGCGTGAAGGGGTGCTCGAGCGCGTAGGCCGCGACCGAGAGCGGCGTCGCGAACGAACTCGGCGAAAAGGTGCCGCGAGCGTTGTCCGCGCGGATCGCCGGCGCGACGCGTTCGAGGACCCGGCGCAGGCCCGACGCGTCACTCACGAGCCGTTGACGCGTTGCTGGGCATCCTCGAAGTCATAGTCGAGGAGTATCTCGAGAGCGTCGGCGGCCGCGGCCACGTAGTCCGCCATCGCGAGCTTGCGGGCACCGGTCGGACGCTGCAAGACGTAGTCGGCACCCTGTTCCTTGGACGGCGGTTTGCCGATGCCGATGCGCAGTCTCGAGAAGTTGTTCGTCCCCAAGGTCTTCGCGATCGAGCGCAGGCCGTTGTGTCCCGCGAGGCCGCCGCCGAACTTCAACTGCAGTCGCCCCGGCTCGAGGTCCAACTCGTCGTGGGCGATCACGAGGTGCGAGAGGTCTTCGAGCGACGTGCGACGCAGCAGCGGTGTCAACGCGGCCCCGGACTCGTTCATGAAAGTGGTCGGCACGGCCAGGGTGACCGGCCCTCGCTCGGTCGAGATCGTGGCACTCAACGCGCGCTGGCGACTCTCGTGCTTCAGTTGCACGCCGCGACGCTGGGCGACGAGAAGCACGGCGTCACCGCCCACGTTGTGGCGTGAGCCTTCGTACTCCGAACCGGGGTTGGCGAGTCCGAGGATGACCAGTGTGCTCGCACTCCCGCGTCGGTCGTGGTCGCGGTAGCGCCGAAGCGCCACGATTTACGGTTCCGGGACTTCGTCCGTCGCCTCGACGGCCGCCTTCACGGGGGCCGTAGTGCGACCGGGGCGAGAGGTCACGACCGAAACGGTCGGGTCGCCGGCCGGCTCGACGCCCTTGGGTAGTTCGAGCTCTTCGACGCGAATCGTGCCGCCGACCTTCAGCTCCGAGATGTCCACGTCGATGTGGGTCGGGATCTGGTCGGGACGGGTGCGCACTTCAATGGAGAACATCTGCTGGTCGACCTCCCAGTCGGCGTGGCGCACTTCGACCGCGTCACCGATGATGTGCAGCGGCACTTCGACGACGACGGGCTGGTTGGGGTCGACGACCTGGAAGTCCACGTGGGCGACGGTGCCGCGAACCGGGTGACGCTGGATGTCCCGGGCCATGACGAGGAACTTCTTGCCGTCGGCGTCGAGTTCGATCAACGAGTTGATGCCCTGCTCGCCGGAGACGGCGGTGCGAAACGACTTGGCCTCGACGGCAATCGTCAGCGGCTCCACGCCCTCGCCGTAGACGACGGCCGGGATCGAGCCCGAGAGGCGCAGGCGGCGGGCGTTGCTCGAGCCCTTGGCCCGGGTGGCGGTCGCGTTCAAAGTGGCGTGCGGCATCAAAACTCCTATGAGTGGCTGGCGCGAGGGTGGCGCGCACAGGAAATACAGTCTAACGCACCCCGCGAGAGGGCTCCCTGACTAAAGGAGGTTCTCGCCGCCGAAGATGTCCGACACCGAGGCGTCCTCGAATATCGCCGAGACGGCGTTCGCGACGATGGTGGCGATAGAGAGGATCTCGAGGTTCTCGAAACGGCGCTCGGGCCCGAGCGGCAACGTGTCGGTGACGATCACGCGACTGATCGGTGCGTTGAACAAACGGTCGACCGCGGGCGGTGAGAAGACGGCGTGGGTCGCCATCACCCAGATCTCCTCGGCGCCGTGCGCCTTCAAGAGATCACAGGCCGCGACGATGGTGCCGGCGGTGTCGATCATGTCGTCGATCAACACGCAGTGGCGGCCGTTCACGTCACCGACGATGTGGCGCGCCTCGGCGATATTGGCCTGACCGCGCGGTCGGGTCTTGTGGACCAGCGCGAGATCGCAACCCAAATGCTGGGCGTAGCGCTCGGCGACCTTGACGCGGCCGGCGTCCGGGGCCACCACGACCAGGTCGTGCGGGTTCTCGGCGTGGGTGATGAGGTACTCCTCGAAGACCGGCGCGGCGACCAGGTGGTCGACGGGAATGTTGAAGAATCCCTGGATCTGGCCGGAGTGGAAGTCGACCGAGAGCACCCGACTGGCGCCGGCGGCCTGGAGCATGTCGGCGATGAGCTTGGCGGTGATCGGCTCGCGGCCGGCCGACTTGCGATCTTGGCGGGCGTAGCCGTAGTTGGGGATGACGGCCGTGATGCTCTTGGCCGAGGCCCGCTTGGCGGCGTCGATCATGATGAGTTGCTCCATCACGGCGTCGTTGACCGGCGTGGCGTGCGTTTGCACGATGAACACGTGCGCGCCTCGAATCGACTCGTCGAAGCGACAGTGGATCTCGCCGTCGGCGAACTCGCGCAGATTGGCTTCGGTGAGCTCGATGCCCAATTTCTCGGCGATGTCCATCGCCAGGGCCGGATGACAGCGGCCCGTCACCATCACGAGTCGTCGTTTGGCGAGTGTCTCCACGCGGCCAGCGTAATCGGTGGCGCGGGGCCTGTTTAGGGAGTGCGGTAGGTGAAGGGCGTGACGACCTCACTCGAGGCGATCACGGTACCGGGCGCGAGGACGACGAAGGACTCCACGCGAGCCTCGGCGCCGATGCGCGCGTTCGTCGCCTCGACCGTGGCCACTTGGGCGAACTCACCGACGAACACGTCGTTCAAGATGGCGTTCGGCCCGATGCGCGCGCCGCGCTCGATGACGCAGTGACCCTTGAGGACCGTGCCCGGGAGCAACGAGACCTCGGGGGCCAACTCGACGTCGGCGTCGACGTAGGTGTTGAGCGGGCTCCAGATCACGACGCCACGGTGCAGCCACTTCTCATTGATCCGCCCGCGTAGGACCGACTCGGCCCCGGCCAACTGGACCAGGTCGTTCACGCCGGCCGCTTCGCTGGAGTCCTCCAACAGCAGCGCCTGCGTGGCGTGACCGGCTTCGTGCAAGACCGCGATCAGGTCGGTCAAGTAGTACTCGTGCTTCGCGTTCTGTCGCCCGACGCGGCGAAGCGCCGGCCCGAGCAGGCTGGCGCGCACCACCATGATCGAGGTGTTGATCTCGGTGATCATCCGCTCGTCGGGACTCGCGTCGCGCTCTTCCACGATCCTCGCGATCGCACCATTTTTCGCGTGCACGATGCGTCCGTACCCTGACGGGTCCTCCACCTCGGCCGTCAACACCGTCAGCGCCGCCTGGGACTCGCGGTGCACGTCGAGCAGACGCGCCACGGTGCTCGGACGAAGCAGTGGTGTGTCCCCGGGCAGGATCAAGACGTCGCCGTCGCTGGTGCCGAGTTCGTCGTCGATGGTCGGCAGCGCCACCGAGACCGCGTGGCCGGTACCAAGTTGCTCGCTCTGTTCGACGAACATCAGGTTCACGTCGGCGCGGGCGCGCTCGGTCAGCGACTTTTCCACCCACGTGGCCCCGTGTCCAACGACCACGACCGTCGCGCGCACGTCCTCTTGGGCGGCGGCGTCGAGCACGTAGAGCACCATGGGACGTCCGCACAGGTGATGGAGCGGCTTGGGACGGGTCGACTTCATCCTCGTCCCCTCGCCCGCGGCGAGGACCACGACACAGGTTGGGCGGCTCACCCCACCATCTTTATCAAAAACTCCTACGATTCCTAACCATGAGCGATTTCACGTACGACGAATTCTCATTCTTCCACGAAAACCAGAACGAGTGGAGCATCGAGACGGCCATACCGGACGTTCGACGCTTCTTCGTGAGCGTGGACGGCCTACGTCAATTGAGCGGACTGCGCTGGGGCGACGGCGATCCGGAACTCACGTTGCTCCACGGCGGCGCGCAAAACGCCCACACCTACGATACGGTCGCGCTCGCGCTGGTCCCCCACTCCTTGATCGCCCTCGACCTGCCCGGTCACGGACATTCCGATCCCTCGATCTATCCGGCCTCCGCGATAGCGAGTCACGCCCTCGACGTGTCGCGCGCGCTCGAACAACTCATCACGCCGCCGCGGCCGCTAGTCGGCATGTCGCTCGGCGGCCTGACGGCGCTGCTGGTCGCGCACGCGCGCGTGGACCTGGTGAGCGCGCTGGTGTTGATCGACATCACGCCGGGCGTCAACGCCGACAAGGCCCGCCACATCACCGACTTCGTGAACGGTCCGACGTCCTTCGACGACTTCGACACGCTGCTGGCGCGAACGATAGAACACAACCCCACGCGATCGGAGTCGTCACTTCGTCGCGGCATCTTGCACAACGCCGTGCAGCGACCCGACGGGTCGTGGGTGTGGCGACACCAACAGCACGGCACGTCCGAACTCACCGCGCCCGACGCCGGCGATCTGTGGGAGAAACTCTCGGAGTTAACGATGCCGGTCACGTTGATCCGTGCCATGGGGCCCGGCTCGGTCGTCGACGACGAGGACGAGGCGGAGTTCCGTCGTCGCCTTCCGGATTCGACGATCGTGCACGTCGAGAACTCCGGACACTCGGTCCAGGGCGATCAACCACTCGTCTTGGCCGCGCTGCTCGCGCACCACGCGTTGGGGGCGCTCTAGCTGGCGGGGGAGGGCTCGAACCTCCAACCTACGGATTCAAAGTCCGTCGTTCTGCCGATTGAACTACCCGCCACCGCTGATGAAAGGACAATCTTCGGAGATTCTTAGCGAATGTCTGAAGCCCCTTAACACCAACCAGCAACACTAGAGCCTGCAACAATGAACTGAGAAAGCCGCTTCGTGACCACCGCCCCATCATCGAACTCCTACATCGCGATCGTCGACGACGACGCGGCGATTCGTAGCGCCCTGGGACGGGCCCTGCGGATGGAGAACTACGACGTGGAGCTGTTCGAGGACGGCGTCAGCGCACTCAAGGCGATCCAGTTGCGCGCGCCCGACGCCATCGTGCTCGATCTCCAACTCCCCGACATCGACGGACTCGAGATCTGCCGGCGTATTCGCCGCTCCGGAGACTCCACGCCGATCCTGATGCTCACCGCGCGCGACGCCGTGAACGACCGCGTGGCCGGTCTCGACGTCGGCGCCGATGACTACCTCGTCAAGCCCTTCGACTTGGCCGAACTGTTGGCGCGACTTCGCGCGCTGCTTCGTCGTCACAACCTGATCGAAGGCGACGGCGCCGTCCTGCGCTTCGAGGACCTCTCGTTGAACCCGCAGACCCGCGAAGTGCATCGCGGTGCGCGTTCGGTCGAGCTGACCAAGATCGAGTTCGACCTGCTGGAGCTGTTCTTGCACCACCCCCGTCAGGTCCTGACTCGTGATCAGATCCTGGACCTCGTCTGGGGCTACAACTTCGACTCCGGTACCAACTCCCTCGCCGTCTACATTGGCTATCTTCGCCGCAAGCTCGAAGAGGCCAACGAACCGCGTCTGATCCAGACGGTGCGCGGCGTGGGTTACGCGCTTCGCGCCACGTGACCTTTCGCTCACGCGTCATCACCGCGACCGTCGCGGCGGCCGCCATCGCCGTCATCCTCGCCTGCTTCGCTTCCTATTTCACGACGCGCAACTCGTTGATCCAAACGGTGGACGAGTCGCTCCACGTCGAGGCCCAGGCGGCCCTCACCCACCCCCGCGGCGGGGGCATCGAAATCGGCGCGTACATCGTGCTGCCCAGCGGCGAGACCAATGCTTTACCGAGCATTCCGATCGACGCGACGATCCTCGCCGTCGCCAAAGGCAAGAGTGCGCAAGTCTTTCGAACGGTCGCCATCGACAGTGACAACTACCGAGAACTCATTGTTCCGGTCGCGGCCGATTCACTCATGACGTGCGTCGGTGGCAACGAGTGCTTGATCAAGACCACGTCGGCCGAACTGTTGATCACCGACATCGACGGTCAGGTGAACGAACTCAACAGTCTCATCCGCACGTTGACGTTGGTCGCCACTGGCGGACTCCTCCTCGCCCTCGGACTCGGACTCTTCCTCGCGCGCACCGCTCTTCGTCCCCTCGAGCAGGTCACCAACGAGATTGAGACGGTCGCCGAGACCAACGACCTGGGGTACCGACTCACCGAGGGTGACGACGACGAACTCGGTCGACTGCGACGCGTGTTCAACCGACTCCTCTCGACGGTGGAGAGCAGCCAGGTCCTGCAGCGCCAGTTGGTCCTCGACGCCAGTCACGAGTTGCGCACTCCCCTCACCTCACTGCGGACGAACGCCCAGGTCTTGAGCCGAGCCCAGGAGTTGAATCTCGAAGACCTGCGTCAACTGACCGACGACATGGTCACACAGGTCGACGAACTGGCCGCGCTCGTCACGGACCTCGGCGAACTCTCGCGCGGCGAACGAAGCGAGGGTGCCATCGAGACCTTGCGGTTGGACGACTGTCTCGACGAGTGCGTCGACACCGCGCGCACGTACGCCCGCATCAAGGAGATCACCATTGACGTCAACGTCGAGAGTTCCAGCGTGCTCGGTCGGCGCGACCGTCTCGAACGCGCTATTTCCAACCTGCTCACCAACGCCATCAAGTTCACACCCCACGGCGGACGCATCGTGGTCGATTCGCACGACGGCATGTTGTCGGTGAGCGACAGCGGTCCGGGAATCGAGGAGGCTGACCTGCCGTTCATCTTCGACCGCTTCTGGCGCTCACCATCGGCGCGCGCGCTTCCCGGATCCGGACTCGGTCTGTCGATCGTCGCCCAAGTCGTCGCCGAACTCCAGGGCAGCGTTTCGGTCGATCACGACCCGACGCTCGGCGGTGCTCGATTCACGATCACGCTGCCGATTGCGGACAATCCGTAGAACTCGAACAAAATTGCGTCAATTCTGCGGCCGTTCTTAGCGTTTCACTTTCACCTCCTTAACGAGAGATGGGAGGATTGGTCCTAAGGAGATCGATGACCCCCGCTCAGCGCACCCCCCAGCAACGCGACTTCCGATTCGCACGGGTTCGTCACGTCACCCAAGCGATCTTCTTGGGCTCGTGCGCGACGTCCGCGCTCTTCGTCGGGTACGCGGCGAACGCCGCGCACGGTGTCACGACCACCTCTGTGACGTCGATTCCCACCACCACGACCAGCGACGCGCCCACGCCGACGACGGAGCCGGCGACGACCACCACCGTCCACGAACGAACGACGTCGACGAGCGAGCCGGCGACGACGCCGACGACGTTGCGCCCGGTCCCAACGACCCCCACCACGGCGAAGAAGGTCACGCCGACCACGGCCTACACTCCCCCGACGACCGCACCGGTCACGACGACGACGATTTGCGCGTCGACGCCGTCCGGTCGGGTGACCTGTTACTAGGACCGTGATGAAGTTCGAGATCTGGGGACTGAGCGGGTCGCTCGCCACCGAGCACGAGAGCCAGATGGATGACGCGACGAAGCGACTGTGGTACTGGTTGGACGCCTTCGACGCGACGTGCAACCGGTTCCGCGAGGACTCCGAACTCACTCGACTCAACGAAGGTCGCGGAGAGACGACCTCGATCAGTGCGACGTTGGAGCTGGCCCTCGAGGCGGCGCTGCGCAGCGCTGCGGTCACCAGCGACATGGTCGACCCGACGGTCCTCCCGGCTCTCCTGGCCCTCGGCTACGACCGGGACTTCGACGAACTCGCCGACAGTGAGTCAATCCTCGAACACGCAGCGGTCCCCGCCATGGGACCGTCGGCGATCCACCTCGACCTCGACGAGCACACGGTCTCGCTGGACCCGCCGTGTCGGCTCGACCTCGGCGCGAGCGCGAAGGCGCTGGTGATCGACCTCATAGCCAACGACGTCGCGGAGTCTGGCGGCGTGGTCGTCGAACTCGGTGGCGACGTCGCGGTGCGCGGCGAGGGGCCGCAGGGCCCGTGGGCGATCGCGGTGAGCGACGCGCTGGTCATCAACGGCGCCGAACCGCGAATCTCACTGCGCCACGGAGGGATCGCGACGTCGTCGACGTCCTCAAGGACCTGGCGCGTCGGAGAGCGCGTGGTCAACCACATCGTCGATCCGCGTACGGGACGCTGCGCCCGGGGTCTGTACACGACGGCGACGGTCTCCGCGAGCGACTGCGTGTTGGCGAACGCGTTCGCGACCGCGGCGCTGCTGTGGAACGAGGACGCCAGTTACCACATCGCCCAGGCCGGATGGTCGGCCCGCCTCGTTCGCCGCGACGGTTCACTCGAATTCGTCGGCGGATGGCCGGATGACGAGGCGCAGCGGTGATCGCGTTCACCTCGCCGTACCTCTGGTACGTCACGCGCGCGACCGGCCTCGTCGCGCTGGTCCTCTTCACGATCGTCGTGTGCCTCGGCACCTTCGTCTCCAATCGCGTGGGTGGCACGACCGTCGGACGCTTCGAACTCAACGAACTGCACCGATCGGTGTCGATGGTGGCCATGGCGTTCCTCGTCCTGCACATCGTCACCACGATCGTCGATAGCTACGTGCCCACCGGCTGGCTCTCGGCAGTTATCCCGATGACCTCGGCCTACAAGCGTCTCGACGTCGCCCTCGGGGCCGTCGCGTTCGACTTGATCCTGGCGGTGTGGGCGTCGAGCCTGTTGAAGGCTCGCATCGCCAACAGTTCGTGGCGCTTCGTGCACTGGTTCAGCTGGCTGGCCTTCGTCGCGGCGATCGTCCACGGTTTCTTGATCGGCACGGACGCACGTTCGGGCATCGGCCTCGCCGTCGTCGCGACCTGCGCCGTCGCGGTGATCGTCACCGCCCTCTGGCGCTACGTCAAGCGACCGACAAGGGCGTCCGGCCGAACGGCGCTGTCGCCGCTGGCGTCGCCGGAAGGGACGAACGATCGTCCGCGAGTGCGCCGATGACGATGACCGTCTCACTGCCGCGCGTCCTGCACGCCGCGTCGGGCCAGCCGCTCTCGCTTCGAGAGCACGAGTACGCCTTCGCCGCGACGCACGTCGACGATCTGTTCGGCGAACTCGTGGCCTCCGGACTCGCCGGACGAGGCGGCGCCGGCTTCATGACGGCGCGCAAAGTGGAACTGCTGAGGGGCGTGCGGGCTCGCCACAAGGTCGTGGTGGTGAACGCCATGGAGGGCGAACCGATCGGTCACAAGGACCGGACTCTCCTCTCGGCGAACCCCCACCTGGTGCTCGACGGCGCGGAGTACGTCGCGACGATGATCGGCGCTCGTCAGATCGACGTGTGCGTGTCGCGTAGTGACCCCACGGTCGTGCGCCACGTGCAGGACGCGATTGGCGAGCGTGAGGGCCGCCGCGGCTCTCCGGCGTTCGTCTTGCACACTCCGCCGTGGCGCTACGTCGCGGGCGAGGAGTCGGCACTCGTGCACTGGCTGAACGACAACGAGACGATGCCGCAGTACCGGCCCAATCGGCCGAACGTGTTGCACGTCGGCCGAGCACCGGCACTGGTCGTGAACGCCGAGACGAGCGCGCACGTCGGACTGATCGGTCACTTCGGCGCCGAGTGGTTCCGCGAGGTCGGCACGTCAGCGAGTCCCGGGAGCACGCTGGTGTCCGTCTCCGGCGCCGTCGTGCGACCGACCGTGCTCGAGGTGCCCTTGGGAATGACCCTGCGCACGATCCTGCGCGAAGTCGGTGCGGACCCCGGTCCCCAAGCGATCCTCACCGGCGGCTACGGGGGCGCGTGGCTCAGTGCCGAGCACCTCGACGCCGCCTACTGTGACGAGGTCCTGCGACCACTCGGCGCCGCGGTCGGCGCGGGCGTCCTCGTCGTCCTCCCGATGGATGCGTGCGGCCTCGCCGAGACCCGTCGCGTCGTGGCGTGGATGGCCAATGAGAGTTCGCGTCAGTGCGGACCGTGTGCCTTCGGACTTCCGGCCCTGGCCGAGGACCTCGGCACCCTCGTGCGTGGATCACGCGACGCACGCGCCGTCCTACGTCGACTGACCGAGCGCTGTGCGGTCATCGACGGACGCGGCGCCTGTCGCCATCCCGACGGCGTCGTGCGTCTCGTGGAGTCGGCGCTCAGGGTATTCGCCGACCACGTCGAGGACCACGCCAACGGGTCAACGTGCAGCGCCGCCTCATCGCGGCACTGGGTGGCCGTGCCCGAGATCGAGCACGAGTCGCAGTTGGTGTGGGAATGAGAAAAATCGAATCCTTCGTGTTGAAGGTGAATCCGATCCTCTGTGACGGATTCGCGCACTGCCACGAACTCGCGCCGGAACTGGTGAACATCGACGAGTGGGGCTACCCGATCATTTCGGACCAGCCGACCTCGACGAGCGATCGCTCGATCCTCGAATCGGCCCGCTTGGCCGTGCGCGGTTGCCCCCGCCAGGCGCTGCGAATCGAGCGCACGGAGGCTCCCACACGTCGCTGAGTGCCGTGAGGCCTCCTGGGCGACCAGGCAGTATCGACTAAGTTGGTTCGAGCCATGGGATCACTAATCAAGAAGCGCCGCAAGCGAATGCGCAAGAAGAAGCACAAGAAGATGCTGAAGCGAACCCGCTTTCAGCGTCGCGCCGCCGGTAAATAGGTTTCTTCCAGTCCTATTTAGGGGTCGTGGTGAGATTGGACAACTGGAGAGGGCCCTCGGGGCCGGTCATGTCCCAGCGGCTCTCGGTCGTGCCCAAATGGCCCTCGATGAACATCGACGAGCCTGATCCGGCCAGTTGCACCTCGAGCCCGATCTCGGCGCGCAACCACGCGAGGGTGCTCACCAGTCGCGGCTCGACCCGACCGGCCGGCTCTTCCAAGTGATTGGTCCCGGAAGGAGACCACCCGTCGGCGCGCATCTCGTCGTAGGCGCGGTACGTCGCCGAGGTTGACACGCCGAAGTCCGGCACGATGAGGGTCAGGTGTCGTTGCGCGTAGGGAAGTTCGCTGATGCGTTCGCCCACGCCCTCGACGAGGGCGTGTCCCCCGTGTTGACAGAACGGCACGTCACCGCCGAGCGTGACGGCAACGTCGGGTGGTACTCCCCCAGCCCAGCGAAGGATAGCCGCCGCGTCGGCGCTGCCGCCACCGAGGCCCCCGCCGACCGGGATCGCCTTCTCGACGCGCACGCCGGCGCGCCGTCCGACGAGTCGCAGTGCCCGCACGATGAGGTTGTTCTCGTCGGTGACGACCTCCATCGGGAAGGGATTGAGTACTTCCAGGTGGTCGGCGTTGTCGTCGACGAAGAGCACGTCGTGCAGTCCGATGGTCGTCATCTCGCTGCGCAGTTCGTGGAGCCCGTCCTCGCGGCGGCCAACGATCTCGAGGTTCCAGGTGAGCTTGGCGTGGGCCATCAGTTCCCTCACTTGGCGGCCGCCAGTCTCGCGAACTCCTCGATCGTCAACTCCTCGGGCCGTCTCGTCTCGGCGACGTCGGCGCGTTCGAAGACGCCGTCGTTGGTCCAGCCCGCGAGCGAGCGTCGCAACATCTTGCGTCGTTGACCGAAGGATGTGCGGATGACCTCGAAGAGTTCGGCCTCGCTCACCACTGCCGGGTCGACGCGGACGTGGTCTCGTCGGATGATTTCGACCAACGCCGACTCGACGTTCGGCTTGGGCAAGAAGACCGTCGGGCTGACCTTGCCCACGACGCGCGCGTCGGCGAAGTACTGGACGCGCAACGACGCCGCCCCGTAGGCCTCGTCACCGGCGTGGGCGGCGAAGCGCTCCCCGACCTCCTTTTGCACCATGACGAGCATCCGGCGAATGAGGGGTTCGCTCTCGAGGAGGTGGAGCACCAGCGGCGTGGCCACGTTGTAGGGAAGATTGGCCACCACGACGGCTTCGCGACCATTGAGGATGCCGGCGTAGTCCGCCTTCAGGGCGTCGGCGTGATGCACGGTGACGCCGTGGGGTTCCACGACCGCTCGAAGTGGCTCGAGGAGGTAGCGGTCGACCTCCACGGCGTGGACTTCGGCCCCGGTCTCAACGAGGGCCAGCGTCAGTGAGCCGAGCCCGGCACCGATCTCGAGGACGAGGTCACCGTCGCCCACGTCGGCGAGGCGCGCGATCCGTCGAACCGTATTGGGATCGACGACGAAGTTCTGACCGAGCGCGCGCGACGGCTTGAGACCGTGTTCGTCCAACAGGGCCCGGAGCTCAGTACGCGTATGGGTCACCACGAGACCTTAACGACGACGACTCCCTTGGCCAGAGGGGCCAGTTCGGCGAACTGCACCGTGTCGAGGTCGACGACCCGATCGCCGTGGGCCGCCTCGCGGTCCGAGGCGATGCAGTGGATGACGCGACCCGTGGCAAGGTCACGGATGGTGAGGCGCGTGCCGCGCGGCAGGTACCACGTGGCGCAGTGTCCCGGGATGTAGCGGTACCACGTCGCGTCGCCGATGCGCCACTTGACCGCCTTCTTCTTCTTCGGCTTCAGCGTCGTGGTCGTCACCGGTTTACAGATCGTGGTCGTCGTGGTCATTGGCGCGGTCACCGGCGGCGGCGTTTCGCCGGGGATCGTCGTGGAGGGGCTTCCCGTCGTGGTGGTCGTCGGTGCCGTCGTCGTGGTCGAGCTGCACGTCGGCTTGGGTCTCTTCTTCAGCGTGGACGTCGTCACCGGCGGGCGGTGCGCCTTCTTCTTGGGCCGCTTCGTGCTCACCGTGAGCGTGATCGTCGCGTGCCACCGCACCCGGGTACCGGCCGCCGGTGACTGGCGCAGGACGACGATCCATTTACCCGTTGAACTCCCTGGTCCGCGTGCCTTAAAGAACAGTTGGACGTGTCTCATGACCGCGTACGTTCTGGCCCGTGACAGGCCGATGAGTCGGGGAACCCGACGGGGTCGGTGCGGGTTCGCCCTCGAGACCCGCACCGTCGCCTGGAAGTGCCAGGGCACGACGGTGCCGGGCTTGGGTGATTGGCCGACGGCCTCTCGCCAGGTCCCGTTCGAACTCCCCGGTCCGCTCGTCACGAAGTAGAGCGCGTCGGCGCGCATGACGGCGAAGACCCGGGCGCGACTCAGTCCGATGAGGTCGGGCATGTGGCGACGGACGTGCGTCGAGGCGTCAGCCCTCGGGGGCGCGACGATCACCGCAGACGCCACCAGTGCGACGATCACGATCAGTACCGACAACGGACGCCACGGCGCCCGCGGGTTTGTTGCCCTCAGATCTCCACCCTCCGCCACGACACTGGGGTATCGCCAATCCCCCCGGCCCACAACGCTACGAGAGGGCGGGTCGCGAGGCAACTCACGGGCGGTGATGCCATTAAATACCTGATGGGGAGGATTTTAATCTGGCGGCAAACGGAAAAGTCGGGCCGTATTCGCCCTGGTCGCCTCGCGGACCTCGACGAAGCTCTCGCCGCGCAGTTCGGCCACGAACTCACCCACGACCGTGACGAAGGCCGGTTCGTTCGCCTTGCCCCGATACGGCACGGGCGCGAGGAACGGACTGTCGGTCTCGACGTGGAGTCGCTCCAACGGCACCCCACGCACGGCCTCGCGCAGTACCTCGGCGTTCTTGAAGGTCACGACCCCCGAGATCGAGATGTCACAGCCGAGCGCGAGGCAGGCCCCCGCGTCCTCCGGCGTGCCGGTGAAGCAGTGCACGACGGTTCGTTCGGGCACGCCTTCGCTCTCCAGTAACTCGAAGAGGTCGTCGAAGGCGTCGCGCGCGTGGATCACGAGTGCCAGGTCCAACTCGTGGGCGAGGGCGATCTGACGGGCGAAGGCCCGGCGCTGGTCACCACGGGGCGAATGCTCGTAGAAGTAGTCGAGGCCGCACTCCCCTATTCCCACCAGTTTCGGGTGGCCCCGTCGAGCCAGTTCCAGCACCGGCTCGATGTCCTGGAGGGCGTCGTGGGGGTGCAGTCCGACAGTGGCGTAGATCTCGACGGGGCTTTCAAAGTCCGTGATCTCGAGCGCCTGGGCCGAGGTCGTGGCGTCGGTGCCGATCACCACGACCCGGTCGACGCCGCCCTCGTATGCGCGCGCCAGCGTGTCGTTCAACGTGGCCGTCGTGACGTCGTCACCGAGAAAATGATCCTGGAGGTGACAGTGCGCGTCGCTCCAGTGACTCACTCGTCGCTCTTCATCCGGGGAAAGAGCGGCTCGCCCTTTTCTATCGTCGCGTCGCTGTGGTACTGACCCCACGTCGTGCTCGTGGCGAAGACCTCGTCACTGGGTTTACCGGAGAGTCCGATGCGACGCCAGATCTCGTCACAGGTCTTCGGCATCGCGGGCGTGGCGAGGATCGCCACCAGTCGGATCGCTTCGAGCGCGTCGCCCATCACGGCGTTGAGTTCGTCGCCCGGCTCCATCTTCCACGGCGCGAGCAGTTCGAGGTAGGCGTTGGTCGCGCCGATCAGTGTCCAGGTCGCCTCGAGCGCGCTCTGGGGCGCGAAGGCGCTCCAGGCATTCGCGCTTTCCTCAATCGCGAGTTCGGCCGACGCGCGAAGCGGCGTATCCTCGCGCGGCGCCGGCGCCACGCCGTCACACTTCGTGGCGACGATGGTCGTCACGCGCGCGACGAGGTTACCCAGGTTGTTGGCGAGGTCGGTGTTGTAGCGCGCGAGGATCCCCTCGTGCGAGAAGTCGCCGTCGTTGCCGAGGGCGGTCTCGCGCAACAGGTAGTAGCGAAGGGGGTCGACGCCGAACTCATTGGTCAGTTCGATCGGCGCGATGTCGGTGAGCTTCACGGCCCCGGCGGCGGCCATGGTCTTGCCGAGTTTCTGGCCGCCCAACAACAGCCACCCGTGCACCTGCACGTGGCTGACCGGGCCGATGCCCGCGGCCATGCACATCGCCGGCCACCACACGCAGTGGAAGCGGATGATCTCCTTGCCGATGAGGTGGTGCGAATGCGGCCACCACTTGGCCACCTCGTCGTCGTCGCGGCCGTAGCCGATCGCGGTCAAATAGTTGATCAGCGCGTCGTACCAGACGTAGAACACGTGCTCCTCGTCCCACGGCACGGGCACGCCCCACGAGATCGACGTGCGGGTGATCGAGATGTCGCGTAGGCCGCCCTTGATGAAGGACAGCGCCTCGTTACGCTTGGTTTCGGGCGTCACGAAGCCGGGGTGCGTGGCGTAGTACTCGATCAGCTCGTCCTCGAACGCGCTCAGACGAAAGAACCAGTTCTCCTCTTCCATCTCGATGAGCGCACTGCCGTGGATGGGGCAGTTCCCGTTGACGCTGGTCTCGAGGGTGTAGTAGTCCTCGCAACTGACGCAGTAGAGGCCCTTGTAGATGTCCTTATAGATGAAGCCGTTGTCGTAGATCGCGGTGAGGAACTTCTGCACGCTTTCGTAGTGCCGGGGCTCGGTGGTGCGGATGAAGTCGTCGAAGCTGATGTCGAGCGCCGCCCAGGCCTGGCGGAACTGCTCCGACTTGAGGTCGGTCCACTCCTGGGGCGACTGGCCGTTCTTGACCGCGGCGTCGGCCACCTTCTGTCCGTGTTCGTCCGTGCCGGTGAGGAACTTGGTCTCGTCACCGATCAGCCGGTGCCAGCGCGCCAGGGCGTCCGCGTTGACGGTCGTGTAGGCGGTCCCGACGTGCGGAGCGTCGTTCGCGTAGTAAATCGGCGTCGTGAGATAGAAGCGAGCCATCGTTAAAGGATAGTGAGCGGAACTTTTCGCTCGGACGGACTATTCGACTTCCGGCGGTCGGTCCTTCGACGCGGTGAGAAGCGTCTCGAGCAGTGCCGTGACTCGTCGTTCGATGTCGTCGCGGATAGGACGGACCTCGTCGACGGATTTGCCCGCCGGATCCGCGAGGTCCCAATCCAAGTAGTGCTTGCCCGGATAGACGGGACAGGAGTCGCCACAACCCATGGTGATGATGACGTCCGAATTGCGACCCATCGCGTCGGTGAGCACGGTGGGCGTTTGATCGGTGATGTCGATCCCCTTCTCCGCCATCGTCGCGACGACGGCGGGATTCAACTCCTCGCCCGGTGCCGTGCCGGCGGAGTGCACGATGACACGCTCGTCTCCCAACCGGCGCGCGAAGCCGGCCGCCATTTGCGATCGTCCGGCGTTATGCACGCAGAGGAACAGAATCTCGGGTCTCTTGCCGGGTGTCACGATTGGTCGTCCCTCCTACGACTCGAGCTCGTGCAGCTCGTGCGCGGCGTGCGGGTACAGCGCGATGACGGCGAAGAAGCCCGCCGCGCCGCCGACGAGTTCCGCCGCGATGAAACCGGGCACGGAGGCGGGAGCGATACCCGCGAAACTGTTCGAGAACATCCTCCCCACAGCGATGGCGGGATTGGCGAAACTCGTCGAGCTGGTGAAGAAGTACGCGGCTCCGATGTACGATCCCACCGCCGACGCGCACAGACGCCCTCGGCCCGACCGGGTGAGGGCGAAGATTACGAGAATCAGACCGGCGGTGGCGACCACTTCGGCGAACAGGTGCGCCGTCGACGCGCGATGATGTGTCGAGATGCTCACGGCACTACGCGAGAACATGACATTGGCGACGATCGCACCGCAGACGCAACCGAGGATTTGCGCCGTTACGTACCACGGCACGTCGCGCCATCGAAGTCCTCCCGATGCCGCGTCCACGAGTGACACGACCGGATTGAAGTGGGCACCCGAGACCGGACCCATCATCAGAATCAGAAAGTACAGACCGGCGGCGGTTGCCGCGGCGTTCTCGAAGAGCTCGAGACCCACCGCGTCCGGCGTCAGTGCCTGAGCGGCGATCCCGGAGCCAATCACGACCGCAGCCAGCAGAAGACTGCCGAGGTACTCGGCGAAGATTCGGCGACCGAGCGCCGGATGAACCGAAGTGCTCGTCGCGCGACGCGCTAGCAACAGGCGGTCGCTGCGACGACGTCGCCGGTTTCGGGGGTGCAGCACGTGCCGTCACCACTCTGGGGCTCTGAGTTGGCGAGCACGGTGTAGACCTCCCAGCGCGAGGCATCGGGACCCTCGACCCACACCTTGTCCTGCAGCGCGTAACAGCACGTCGTTTGTTCCTCGATATCGGTGGCCAATCCCTGACCGGCGAGGTACCTCGTCGCCTCGACCACCTCGCTCGCCGAGAACACCTCGACACCGAGGTGATTGATCGTTCCCCCGAGCTCCGGGTTCTCGAAGAGAACGAGCTTGAGCGGTGGCTCCTCGATGGCGAAGTTCGCGTAGCCCGGCTGGATCTTGGCCGGTTCGGTCTTGAAGAACTTCGTGTAAAACTCGACGGCCTCGTCGAGATTCGAAACGTTGAGAGCGAGCTGCACTCGAGACACGGCTACCTCCTATAGATTGACGCTTATCAATATGAAGAGTAGCCAATACATTGATGACTGTCAATACTAGATTTGATACCGTGACCTCTCGCAAGACCCTCATGGTCGAAGACGATGCCGTGAACTGTTGTAGCCCGTTGGTGGACGCCACGCTTTCTGACGCCGAAGCACTCGACCTCTCACAGGTCTTTGCGGCGCTCAGCGACCCGGCGCGCCTACGGATGCTCTCCCTCATCGCCTCTGAGAAGGAGGTCTGTAGCTGCGCCCTCGAGGAGCCGCTGAACAAGAGCCAACCCACCATCTCGCACCACACGAGGATCCTGGCGGCGGCGGGTTTGATCGTGGGCGAGAGACGTGGCCGGTGGGTTTGGTGGCGCGTCGTACCGGAACGCCTGAACGACGTGGCGAGAATACTCACCGACTGACGTCGACCGAGCCCAACGCTCAGCGAGTGTCGTCGGCTCGAAGCTGCAACGCCATCTGATAGACGACGCGATGCGACACGCCGAGCGAATCGGCGACGAAGGAGACGGCGTCACGCGTACTCGCCCCCGTGTCGACCTGATCGCGCAGAGCCGCGCGAATCAACTCGTCGTCGACGACCTCGACCTCGAGATTCCCTTCGAGGACGACCACGATCTCGCCGAGCATCTCTCGCGCGTTGACGATCGCCGAGACGTCCGCGACGCTGCCCCGAAGGACCTCTTCGTGGAGCTTGGTGATCTCGCGCGCGATCGCGATCCGGCGCGGTCCCAACAACGCGACCATTTCACTCAACGTGGCGCCGAGTCGTTGTGGTGACTCGTAGAAGACGATCGTCCGCGCTTCGTGCACCCACTGCGCGTAGAGCGCCTCGCGCTCGCCCGCCTTACGCGGCATGAAGCCCTCCATCACGAAGCGCTCGGTCGCGAGGCCGCTGATCGTCAGAGCCGCCACGACCGCCGACGGCCCCGGCGCCGTCGTCACGGTGAGACCGGCGTCGGCGACTGCCGCGACGACCCGAGCCCCGGGGTCACTGATCCCTGGCGTGCCGGCGTCACATATCACGACGACGAGTTGGCCGCTCGCGACCTGCGCGACGACCTGGTCGCACAGCGACGCTTCGTTGTGTTCGTGTAGCGCGCGCAGGCGCCCGTTGACGGCGATCGCGTGCGCGCTGAAGATCGTGCTCGAGCGGCGCGTGTCTTCGCAGTAGATCACGTCGGCCACGCTGAGTAGTTCGAGGGCGCGCCGAGATATGTCGCCGAGGTTGCCGAGCGGCGTCGCGACGAGGACGAGTTGACCGACGGTGACGTCACTGTTATCCATGGTCGTCACCTCGTTTCGCTCGCCGACGCCTCTATCCACTAACATTGTCACCTATGTCAAAGCGAACCGTGAAGCGCAAGATGCGCGCCAAGAAGAAGGCCAACCACGGTAAGAAGCCGAACTGCGGTCGCGGATGAGACTGTCGCCGTATTCCCGTCAACGCGTTGAGCCAGCGGAGTCCCCAATGGCCGTCGCCAACGAGTCGGCCGGTTTTCAGCAACTTCCTCCGGTCCCGGACCTACGCCGCATCGCGTAGTACGTCAGTATTCGGCGAGGACGTTTATAGGACGCCGTCCCACTCGCATTCGCGTTCCCTCAGAACCTGGACCAGCGCGGTCGGTCGGTCACTGATCAGCCCGTCCACGCCGACGTCGAGCAACTCGCGCATCTCGCCGGCGTCGTTGATCGTCCACACGTGCACCGCGATGTCCGCGGCGTGGGCCGTCTCGACGAATCGCTCGTCGACGACCCGGACGTCGCCGTAGACCGCAGGCACCTGTAAGGCGCAAATCGGCGGGACGCTCGGCACGCCCTCGAGCATCGAGAAGTAGAACGTCGCCGCCTCCCCTGTCGCGGCCGACGTCGCGACCTCGGGGGCGAAGGCACGAAAGCGCTGCACCGCCGTGTCGTGGAACGAACCGACGATGACCGACGTCGAGCGATCCAATCGGCGCAGTTCGTGCGCGAGCAACTCCTCGTAGGGTTCGACGTCGGGATCGGTGCGCTTCAGGTCCAGGTTCAACAGCACACCGGGGAATCGCTCGACGACCTCTTCGAGCGTGACGATGCCGAAGTCACGGTTCTCCGGGGCCTTTCCTCGCTCGAGGTATTGCGAGGCGTCTCGACCGGGCGACACCGTCTCACCGGGGATGAACCAGTAGGCGTTGTCCATCTCGCGCAACTGGGACAACGTCAAGTCGGCGATCGCGCCGTGATGGTTCGTCGTGCGATCGACCGTCTCGTCGTGGCACACGACAATGTGACGATCCGACGTCGCGTGGACGTCGAGTTCGATCGCCGTCGCTCCTTCGGCCAGCGCGCGCGAGATGCACTCCAGCGTCGAGGACGGCCCCTCGTACGACCCACCCTGGTGCGCGAAGGCGATCACCCGGCGTTCGAGCCAGGGGCTGCTCATCTCGGTGGCAGCCCTTGGGGGTAGAGCCGCAGTCGCATCCGGTGCTCGAGGTAGAACGCGACGCCCGGAAAGAACCCCGCCAGCAGCATCAAGACGAGCAGTACCAGCGGCAGTCGGAACTTCACCACCATGTTGAAGCTCGCGATCATGTAGAGCGGGTACATCACGATCCCGTGCGCGATGCCGTCGATGTCCACGAGGACCTTGATATGCGTCCACAGCGTCAGGTCCCAGGTGTGGAGGATGAGCATCACGTAGAGCGTGATCAGTGTCGAGCCCGTGACGAAGGACATGATCCGGTAACGCCGGAATGCGGTTTCCATCAGTGCCCCCAGAGCCTCTTCTTCGGGCGCGTCGCCATCTCGGCGAGGTGGTCGTTGTAGGCCGCGAGCACGGGGTCCTCTACTTCGTCGTCGACCTGACGCGCCAACTGCGCCTCGGCGCGCATCTTCTCTTCGTAGTCCCGACGGGCCTTTTCCTGGTGTTCGGTGATCTTCTCCCGATTCAAGAGCGCGTACCAGCCGAAGACGCCGAGCACCGCGAAGGCCGGCCATTCGACGGCGTAGAGATAGCTGAGCGAGTTGCCCCCGATCGCGGCGCCGACCTGCCACCACGCCGCGGCCATGCAGATCACGACCCAAACCACGAGGGCGAGATGGAGGCCGAGCGCTCGGCGAGAGAGGTACTTCGACTTCACCGCGCCATCCTAACGGGCGACTTTTGTCGAGTTGGGGCGACCGTAGGATTGTCTCGTGCCCGCAATGTCGTCGTCGCGCCCGCAGTTCTCGTGGCACGACTGGAACCAGTGGCACCTCGGTGTATTGCCACTCTTGATGATGTTCGCCGCGTTGATGCTCTACATGTTTGCGGCACAGCGCGTCGGCAATTGGTCCGCAAAGCGAACGGTGTCCTTCCTCGCGGGACTGATCGTCACGTTCATCGCCACGCAGTCGGTCATTGGCGTCTTCGATATGGAGTACTTCAGTGACCACATGATCCAACACCTCTTGTTGATCATGGTGGCCGCGCCGTTGTTCGCGCTCAGTTGTCCGCTCGATCTCGCCTACGACGCGGGCGGGCCGCGACTTCGCCACTTCCTCGACGGACGATTCATAACGCTCGTCACCCAGCCACTCTTCGGCTTCGCCGCGTACTTCGTCTTCATACCGGTCACGCACCTGACCGGCCTCTTCAACCTGATGATGGAACACGAGTGGGTGCACCATCTCGAACAGATCGGCTTCCTGGTCGTCGGCTACCTGTTCTTTCGCGTCGCCTTCGGCCTCGAGCGCGGAACGACGATCCATCGCGGACTGCGACTCGTCTTCGTCATGGCGGCCGTCCCGGTCGACACGTTCACCGGCCTCGCGCTGGCGATGTCCTCGCACACACCCTTCCCGGCCTACGCCGCGATGGCCCCGCGGGGATCGACCACAGCGGGGATCCTCGCCAACATCCACCTCGGCGGCGCCATCATGTGGATCGGCGGCGACGCGCTGATGCTGTTGGCGTGCATCCCCATCGCGATCGCGTGGGTGAAGTGGGAGACGGTGCACACGCGAGAGCTCGACGCGATCCTCGACGCGCAGGGAATCTAGAGCAGCCCGGCTTCGATCGCCAACTCTTCGAGATCGTTCTCCGGTCGAGCCCCGAGGTGCGAGATGATCTCGCCGGCGCACAGTGATCCCAGTTCAGCCGACTCCACGGGATCGGCCCCGAGCGCGAGACCGTAGAGGAACCCGGAGGCGAACATGTCGCCGGCTCCGTTTTGGTCGACCACGTGCTCGACCTCGTGCGCCGGCACGCTCACGACGCCGGTCACCGTGAGGACGTCGGCGCCGCGTGGTCCGCGCGTGACGACCGCGAGGATGCCGAGCTCGGCGAGATTCGAGAACGCCTGCTCGAGCGACGTGACCTGGAAGAGCGAACAGACCTCGGTCTCGTTGCACAACAAGACGTCGACGTCATGGGTGACCAATTCCAAGAAATCGAGGCGGTGTCGATCGACGCAGAACATGTCCGACAGGGTCAACGCGACCAAGGAGTCGCATTCGTGCGCGAAGTTGACGACCTTGCGAATCGCCTCCTTGGCCGGGGGCAGGTCGAAGAGGTAGCCCTCGACGTAGGTGATCTCCGAGCGCGCGATCAGTCGATCGTTGATGTCCAAGACGTGCAGTTGATTGGACGCCCCCAAGTACGTCGCCATCGTGCGCTGCGCGTCGTCGGTGATGAAGACGTGACAACGTCCCGTCGCGCCCTCGCCCGCGGCGGCGATCGCCAGGTCCACTTCCACGCCCATCGACGTGAGGTCGTGCGTGAAGCGCTTGCCGAAGTCGTCGTCGGCGACCTTGCCGATGTAGCCGCAGGTTCCACCGAGCGCCGCGATGCCGGCGATGGAGTTCGCGACCGAGCCGCCCGACATCTGAATCGTCGGACCCATGGCGTTGAAGAAGGTGTCGAGCTGGTCCTCTTGGATGAGTGACATCGCCGCTTTCACGAGCCCGAGGTCGCGGTACACCTCGTTAGAGTCTTGGGAGATTATGTCCAGCATCGCGTTGCCGATGCCCGTCACCGCCAAGCGATTCGGACCGGGCTTCACGCGAAGTGAGACGGGCGTGGGGAGTTCTGTCACTTAGCAAGGATAGACTGTGGAGCACTACGGTTGTCCCTATGACAACCGAATCCAACCCCTATCGTCTCGAGCGAACGGTCGTCCCGTCGGCGTATCGAATCTTCATCACGCCGAACCTGGAGAGTGCCACCTTCGCCGGACGTGTCGAGATCGACGTCGACATCACCGAGTCGACCAAAGTCGTGAAGTTGAACGCCATCGAGCTCGACCTCGGCGCCGCGACGCTCACCGTCGGCGGCACGGCCCATCGCTCGACCGAGCTCCACCTCGACGAGACCTACGAAGTCGCGACGTTCACGTTCGACCCGGCGCTGCCGATCGGCTCGGCCGTCCTCGAGATCGCCTTCAACGGCGTCTTGAACGATCAACTCCACGGCTTCTACCGTTCGACCTTCACCGATCCGGCGGGCGTGAAGCACACCATCGCGACGACCCAGTTCGAGAACTGCGACGCCCGTCGAGCGTTCCCGTGCTGGGACGAGCCGGCCTTCAAGGCGACCTACCAGGTGAACCTCACGGTGCCGAGCCATTTGGCGGCGTACTCCAACTACCCGGTGTCCTCGGACACCGACCTCGGTAACGGTCAGCGCACGGTGAGCTTCACCACGACGATGAAGATGTCGACGTACCTCGTGGCCTTCATCATCGGACCGTTCGAAGAGACCGAGGCGATGGACGTCGACGGCGTGCCGCTGCGCATCGTGTATCCGATCGGCAACGCGCACCTCACGGCGCACGCGCTCGAGGCGGGCGCCTTCGCGCTGCGCTACTTCTCGGAGTACTTCGACATCCCCTACCCCGGCGAGAAGTTGGACATGGTCGCGATACCCGACTTCATGCAGGGCGCGATGGAGAACCTCGGGTGCATCACGTACCGCATGCCCGACCTCTTGATCGATCCGGCTCGGGCCTCGTTGGCCGAGATGAAGCGCGTCGCCAAGGTCGTCATGCACGAGATCGCCCACATGTGGTTCGGCGACCTCGTCACGATGGAGTGGTGGGAGGGCATCTGGCTGAACGAGGCCTTCGCCACGTTCATGGAGGTCATGTGCCAGAACGCCTTTCGCCCCCAGTGGGAGGTCTGGGTCACCTTCTGCTCCGAGCGCGACCTGGCGTTGGACATCGACGGACTCCACGCCACGCGACCGATTGAGTTCGAGGTCGTGTCGCCCGATGACACGCAGGGCATGTTCGACCGACTCACCTACGAAAAAGGCGCGGGAATACTGCGAATGCTCGAGCAGTACCTCGGACCCGAGACCTACCGCGACGGCATCCGCAACTACCTGCACAAACACAGTTACGCCAATACGCGAACGACCGACCTCTGGGACGCGATCGAAGAGGTCTCCGGTGCCCCGGTGCGCGAGGTCATGAACACGTGGATCTACCAGGGCGGGTACCCGCTCGTCACGCTCAAGGACGCAACGATCACCCAGATTCCCTTCGCCTACGGTCCCACCTCCGGCGAGAGTTCGATCGGCACGTCGTGGAAGGTGCCGGTGATGACCCGTTCGCTGAAGGGCGGTGCCGTCAGCGTCCACCTGCTCGAGGATGACGCGATCGTCATCGCCGATGACCCGCCGGTCGTGTTGAACGCGCGAGGCGCCGGTTACTACCGGTCGCGCTACGGCGTCACCGAGTCGGCGGCGCTGGCGGACCACGTCGACGAGCTCGACGCCATCGAACGCGCCGTGGTGCTGTCGGACAGCTGGGCGCTGTTGTTCTCGAGTCAGATCGGCGTCGATCAGTTCCTGACGATCAGCGCCGGCCTCGGCGACCTGGACGAGCCGACGCCCTGGGGCACGATCGCCGGCGGCGTGAGCTTCATCGAGCGCGCCCTCTCCGTGGAGCAGATGGCCGGATTCGCCGACAAGGTTCGGGGGATCTTCGATCCCCAGTACGCGCGGCTCGGTTGGGACACGAAGTCCGGGGAGAGCGAACTCACCCCGCAGTTGCGAGCGATCGTGCTCTCGACGCTCGGCACGACCGGCGACAACGCCGAGATCAAGACCGAGGCGAACAGACGATTCGACGCCAACGAGGTCAGCGGCGACCTCGCCAACGCGATCCTGCGCGTCGTCAGCGCCCAGGACCGACCCGGTGACTACGAGACCTTCCTCGAGCGCTACCGCAACGCCGCGAGTCCCCAGGACGAACAGCGCTACCTGCGCGGACTGAATGGGTTCAGCGAAGAGCGCGTCGCGCTCGACGCGGCCGACAAGTGCTTCAGTGAGGTTCGAAACCAGGACGCGTCAATCGCGCTGGGCCTCCTCACGACCAACGCCACGACCGGACCGGCCGTCTGGCGTCTCATCGCCTCGCGCTGGCACGAGGCGCTCGCGAACTTCCCGCCGAACACGTTGTCCTATCTGACCCTCGGCGTTCGCACTTTCATCAATGACGCCGCCTTCGCCGACGAGGTGGAGACGTTCTACTACTCGCACCGATTGACCGGGGAGTGGAAGACCGTGCTGCAGAACATCGAGCGGATGCGCGTGGGCCTCACCTTCGCCGCCGCGATGCGCGAACAACTTTGATGACGGCATGAACGTCGGGACGTTCCTGGGCATCATGGCCCTGATGTTCGTCCTCGAGTTGCCCGACAAGACCTTCCTGGCGACGGTGATCATGGCGACGCGAGCGCGGCCGCTCATGGTCGTGATCGGCGGATCGTCGGCCCTGGTCATTCAGATGGGCATCGCGGTGGGCGCCGGGTCACTGCTCACGCTGTTTCCGGTGCACTGGAAGGACCTGATCGTCGGCGTGCTCTTCCTCGGGGGCGCGGCCTATCTGCTCTTCGTGCCCGAGTCGAAGGAGGAGGAAAAGGGTCAACGCGAGGCGGCGATCGAGAAGGCCGCGACGAGGTGGAAGGAGATCTCGACGGCGTTCATCGTCATCTTCATCGGTGAGTTCGGTGACCTCACGCAGATCCAGGCGGCGAACTTCGAGGCCCGGCTCCACCAGCCCCTCGAGGTCTTCGCGGCCTCGTCGATCGCGCTGGTCACGGTCACCTTCCTCGGTGCTTACAGCGGACGAGCCCTTCAGCGCCTCGTCCCCTTGCATCGAATCCGCCTCTTCGGCGGACTGGTCTTCGCCGCGCTCGGCATCGCGACGATCGTGTCGCTCGTGGTCGCTATCTCGTGAGCCGGCGCGACGAACTGCTCGACTACGCCGACAGGGTCAAGGGCTTCATGCCGCGCGACGAGGGCCTCGCCCTCTTCGAATTCGCGCTCGCCCACGGGGAGCGTAGCCACCGCGGGACCTGGCTCGAGATCGGCGCGTGGTGCGGCAAGTCGGCGGTGTATCTGGGCGCCGCGGCCGAGGCCACGACCTCGGTGCTGTACTCCCTCGATCACCACCACGGCAGCGAGGAGAACCAGGCCGGCTGGGAACACTTCGACGCCACGCTCGTCGATCCCCACGACGGACGACTGAACACGCTGCCGTTCTGGCAACGCACGATCGCCGACGCCGGCCTGGAAGAGACGGTGATCGGGCTCGTCGGTCCCTCGAGCGTCGTCGCCGCGCACTTCACGCAGCCGCTCGACGTCCTCTTCATCGACGGCGGCCACGGCCACGACGTCGCGTGGGCCGACTACGAGGCGTGGACTCCCAAGGTCGTGGTCGGCGGGCTGTTGTTGATCCACGACGTCTTTCCCCACCCCGAGGACGGTGGACGGGCGCCCTACGAGATCTGCCGCGCCGCGCTCGAGAGCGAAGCGTTCATCGAGCGCGCCGAGAGCGGGTCGCTGCGCGCGCTAACGCGCGTGCGCTAGTGGACAGCCGGGCTCGGCGAGGTCGATCGGCATCGGCAATGAATCGTGTCGAAAGAGACCGGCCGCGGCCGAGGACGACGTCAGCGCGTCGGCCGCGAGGATGATCGCCGCGGCAGTGTAGGACGTGGTCTCCTCGTCCGGGAACGTCACCTCACTGGGATAGGCGATGCCCGTCCAGTACGCGCCGTCCTCGCGGCGGTGCCGTCGGGTGACACTGAAGAGGTCCAGCGCTCGCGTGGTCAGCCCGAGCGCGTCGAGGGCCAGCACGCACTCGGCCGTCTCGGCCGCGGTCACCCAGTCGCTCGTCGACACGCAGCGCACGCCGTAGCCGTCCATGACGTGACGCTCCCAGCCGTCGTCGATGCGCTTCATGCCGGCCTCGGCGAATAGCGCCCCGCAAAAGATCGGGTAGTACCAGTCCATGGCGAACTCGTTCTTCGGCGCGAAGGCGCCGGGGTGATGCGCGACGGCGTGACCGAGTCGACCGGCCGCCAGCTCCCAGGCCGGCTTGGCGACGTCGATTCGCTCGGCGAGTGCGACCGCGCAGCGCAGCGAGTAGAAGATCGACGACGATCCGGTCAACAGCGCGTAACTCTCGCGCCGACCGATCGAGTCGAGCGACCACGCGACCGTGCCGTCGGAGTGCTGGAAGCGCAGCACGAAGTCAATCGCACGCTCGACGACCGGCCAGAGTTCGACGCAGAAGTCGACGTCGTTCGTCGCGACGAGATAGTGATACAGCCCGGCCGCCACGTACGCACAGACGTTCGTGTCAAGTCGCGGGTCCTTCACCTGATCGCCCTGGTAGTAGTTGAACCAGCTGCCGTCGCCGAGTTGGGTGTCGCAGAGCCAGCGGTAGGCCGCCCTCGCTTCGACGGCGAAGCCGGTCACCGTGAGCGCCATCGCGGCCTCCACGTGATTCCAGGGATCGCAGTGTCCGCCGACGAACCACGGGACCGCGCCGCTGCGCAACTGCAGTGACGCGAGGTGCGCGGCGCTCTGGGCGATCTCGACGTCGCTCAAGAGGCCGGGGACACCCGAGACCGTGTTTATGGTCGTGGTCACGTCGGCTTCACCAGGTAGACGACGATCGACTTTCCCATCAAGGGCGCCATGACCCGTTCAGCGGCGCGCGTCGGCCAGGGCGCCTTCATGATGTCCCAGACGAGGAGGCGGTGGTACAGCTTGACGACCTTGTTGGTGTCGTTCGTCGTGCCGACGAGACACTTCAGCCACCAATACGGACTGTGGAGGCCGTGGGCGTAGTGGTGACCGGTGTCCGACAGGCCGACTGATCGCAGGCGCGCGGTCAGGATGCGGCGGCGGTAGATGCGTACGTGTCCGCCCGGCACGTTGTGGTACTCATCGGAGAGCGCCCAGTTGATCAACTCCGGTCCGAAGCGCGGCACCGTGACGGCCATCGTGCCGCCGGGCTTGAGAACCCTCGCCAACTCGCTCATCGCGCCGAGGTCGTCCGGGATGTGCTCGAGGACCTCGGAGCAGATCACCCGGTCGAACGTCGCGTCGGGGAACGGCAGGTGCAGCGCGTCACCCTGCACGGCCGCGGTGTGCAGCGTCGCGGCGTCGAGTTCACCGGCGGCGACCATGGCGGCGAACATGTTCTTGACGCCCTCGACTTCGTCACGACCGGCGTCGAGGGCGACGACGTCGGCGCCGCGGCGCGCCGCTTCGAAGGCGTGACGTCCGAATCCGCACCCGAGGTCGAGCATCTTGTCCCCGCGTGCCAGTCCCAACTGCTCGTAACGAGCGGTGAGCACTAGTCGAACTCCATCGAATCCGGCAGGGGTTGACCGGTGAGGATCGCGTCGTAACAGGCCGCCGTGCCGCGCGCGGTCACTTCCCAGGTGAAGCGCTCCATCACGCGCTGGCGACCCGCGGCGCCGAGTCGCTCGCGCAACGCCGCGTCGTCGAGTAACCGGCCGATCGCGACCACCAGGGCCTCGGGGTTGTTCGGCTCGACCAGCAGTCCGGTCACTTCGCTGACCCCGACGACCTCAGGCAGCGCGCCGCCCGTCGTCGCCACGACCGGTACGCCGCAACTCATCGCTTCGATCGCCGGCAGCGAGAAGCCCTCGTAGAGGCTGGGGACGATCGCGACTTCGGCCTCGCCGTAGAGCTTGGCCAACTCCTCGTCACTCACGCCGGTGATGGTGGTCACGATGTCGGTCAAGCCGAGGCGGTCGAGCGCTTTGGCGACGCGACCCCTCGGTTGGGGCTTGCCGATCACGACGAGGTCGATGTCGCGCTCGGCGCGCAACTTGGCGATGGCTTCGAGCAACGGTACGAGACCCTTCATGGGCACGTCGCTCGAGGACGTGACCATCAATCGGCCCTTCTTCTTGACGACGTCGTCGTAGGGTCGAAAGACGGTGTGGTCGACGCCGACCGGCACGACGGTGAGCCGATCGAGCGGCACCTGCATCTGGGCGTTGATGTCGATCTTGGAGTTGTGCGAGACCGTGAGCACCGCCGGGAGTTGCTTGACCGTGCGCACCTGCATCCGCAGGAAGCCGAACCAGCGCCGCGTCGTGTAACGCTTCCAGGCCGTCTCGGCGTGGTCGAGTGCGATCGAGCGGTCGACGGTGATCGGGTGGTGCAACGTCTCGAGGAGCGGCCACCCGTCGCGGTGCAGCTTCAAGATCCCCGGTCCCATGCACTGGTTGTCGTGGATGATGTCGAAGTCGCCGCGTCGGTGGCGCAGGATCCTCTCGATGCGCAGCGAGTACGCCAGGGGCTCGCCGAATCCCCCGCTCAACAGCACACCGAACTCCGAGAGGTCGGCCACCGACGTGAACTCACTCGGGGCCGGAATCCGGAACGGGTCGGGGTCGCGGTAGAGGTCGAGACCGCGAACCGCGGTGAAGCCCACGCCCGCGTCGAGTTCGGGCCACGGCGGTCCGGAAAAGACCTCGACGCTGTGGCCCAGGTTCATCAGCTCGCGCGACAGGTGCCGGGTGTAGACGCCCTGTCCGCCGCAGCGCGGGTTGCCCCGGTAGATCAGGAAGGCCACGCGGTACTTGCCCGGCTCCGGCGATCTCGCCGCGACGTGTGATGGCGTCACGATGGTCTTGGAGCGGGCCCAGGACGCCTTCGTCTCGTCGATGGTCTTGCGCAGGGTACGGGACAAGGGGCAACTTTCGGATATCGCGAGCCCTCCATTCTCGCCGAACTGACCAAAGCGGCACAAATGTCAGGAAACCAACGGGCTGCGTCGTGTGTACATTGTGGGAATGGACCTGAACTACCCCGCCGAGACTGAGCCGTTCCGCAAAGAAGTGCGCGCGTGGTTGGAGGAGAACCTGCCCGACGGCTGGTTCGAACCGGGCTTCACCATGAGCGCCGAAGAGCGCCGCGCCTTCAACGCGAGGTGGAACGAGAATCTCTTCGCGGGCGGCTGGATCTGCGCCGGGTGGCCCGCCGAATACGGCGGCAGGGGGCTGACGTTGCTGCAACAGGTCGTCTTGAACGAGGAGTTCGCCAAGGCCAACGCGCCCATGCGCGCCGACTTCTTCGGCGACACGCTCGTCGGCCCGACGATCCTGCAGTGGGGCACCGAAGAGCAGAAGCGTGAGTTCATTCCGGGCATCTTGCAGGGCAATATCGCCTGGTGTCAGGGATTCTCCGAGCCGGACGCCGGCTCGGACCTGGCGAGTCTCAAGACCAGCGCGGTCCTCGACGGTGACGAGTGGGTGATCAACGGACAGAAGGTCTGGACGTCGCAGGCCCAACACGCCGACTACGTCTTCTTGATGGTGCGCACCGACCCCGACGCGCCCCAGCACGCCGGCATCAGCTACCTGCTGGTCCCGATGCACCAAAAGGGCGTCGAAGTTCGTCCGATCGTCCAGGTCGACGGCTCGGCCGACTTCAATGAGGTCTTCTTCACCAACGCCCGTTGTTCGAAGAACAACGCCGTGGGCGGCGTCAACAACGGCTGGAAGGTCGCGATGACGACGCTCGGCTTCGAGCGCGGGTCGAGTTCCACGACCAGTTACCGGCGATTCCTCAAGGAGTGGGAGGAGATTGTCAGGGAGGCAACGCGTCTCGGGAAGAACGACGACCGGCTCACGCGCGACGGACTGGTGAAGGCGTGGGAGAAGGTGAAGATCATGGAGATCAACGGCTACCGCTCCCTCACCGACTCACTTAACGCAACCCACAACACGGCGTTGCTCGGGGCGTGCAACAAGATGTTCTGGTCCGAGACCCATCGCGCGACCATGGAACTCGCGCTCGACGTGCTCGGCATGGAAGCGCAGATCCTGACCGGCAAAGGAATCAGTGAGGTATCGGTGGCGGGGCGAAGTCGAGGACGAGCCGACTATCCGGTCTCAGATTTGCAAGGCTCATTCTTCTTCTCGCGCTCCGAGACGATCTGGGGCGGCACCGCGGAGATTCAGCGCAACATCATCGGTGAGCGCGCGCTCGGACTCCCCAAGGAGCCCAAGCCGCAAAAGGCCTGAGCCAACGAATCAACTAGCCGCCGGGCGTGAAGCTGAAACCCCGGGAACATCCCATCGTGTTGTCGTTCAGCGGTGACAGTTCCCACCACGGTCCGCCCAGGTGGAAGTTGCAGGTATCCGACGGTGGCGGGAAATCATCGAGATAGACAAGACCGGCACCGTTGCCATCCACTTTGGTCAGAAACATCACCATCTTCCCCTGGCGCAGCGGACCCTGATCGACGACGACCTCGAATATCCTGCCCACTCCCGGCAGGTTACGGAGCGAACCCGTGGGGACCAAATTGCCTCCCGATGGAAGTTGAGCGAGGGCCTTCGTTACGTCGGCGCTCCAGGTCGTGGTGTTCTCACCCACCGTGTATGAGTGGGCCGATTGGTTGTAGAGGTTCCACGTCAACGCGATCACTGCCGCGACCAACACGACCAGTGCGCTAGCGCGAACGCGCCGCACGAGGCGATTGCGCTTCTGAATGACCTTCCAGTCCGTCGGCGGAGCCGCTGGTGATTCGACACCACTCTGCGAACCGGTCATGGGACAACCGTACCGGTGACGACACGAAGCGCTGGCGCAGTGGCGTTACTGACCGCCGCGAAGCGCTTTCTTTATCTTGGTCATCAGGCCCGGCTTCATGTAGTACCTCTCGCGTTCTTCTTCGGTCATGGCGTCGTAACGGGCGTCTTGCTTGCCCACCACTTGATCGACCTTCTCTTGCTCGAGGGTCTCGTTGTTCTTCAGCTGTTCCGGCGAAATCGTCCGCGGACCCCGCCGTCCCGCGCCGCCGATACCAAAGATCCTCATCGTGCTCCTAGCGATCGAATCATCACGGTTCGCCGTGACGATGGGCCCGAATCTACACGAGGACGTCCTCCGCGTCTCGGGTGGCGTTCGCTACAGCGGGCGATAGCGCGGCACGTAGCCGCCGACGCCGAGGGACATCGAGTCCTCCGGGTCGATCGAGTCGTCGACGCCGCCGACGACGTCGGTCACCCACGCCAGCCGGTCCTTCAAGATCCTCGTCACGCCGCCCTGGAGGGTGTCGGCCGAGATGGCGCAACTCGAGCACGCTCCTTGGAGCTGCACTTCAACGACGCCGGTCTCGACGTCGCAGCGGATCAGTACCAGGTCCCCGCCGTCGGCCTGCACCGACGGACGCATCAGGTCGAGCAGCGCGTTCAGCGCCTTCAACCGCGTCGCGCGCTCCTGGTCGGTCAGCTCTTCCACGGGACCAGTCTGCCGTGAAACGAGCGGCGCGTGTCGTCGGGACTGAATCGATACGATTTGGCCATGGAACCAAATGAGACTTGGGACGCTGATTCGATCAACCTCACGGACCTCGAGTTCTGGCGACGTCCCTGGGCCGAACGTGAGAGCGCCTTTGCCACCTTGCGACGCGAACGACCGATCTCGCACTACGAGGAACCGGTGATCGACGGCACGGCCATCGAGTTTCCTGCGGGCAATGGTTTCTACGCGCTGACGAGGTATCGGGACGTTCAAACGGCGTCTCGACACCCCGAGGTCTTCCTCTCGGGTCCCGGCGCGGTGTCAACCATGGATCTCACGAGCGAGATGGTGGAGTACTTCTCGGGCATGATCTCCACGGACGACCCCAAGCACGCTCGACTACGTCGGATCGTGTCGAACGCGTTCAATCCGCGCAATGTCCGCGCCGTGGAGGACTCGATCGAGCATAAAGCTGACGAGATGATCAAACGAGCTGAATCGAACGGTACGGGCGATTTCATTTCAGACATCGCGGCGCCATTTCCTCTCGAGATCATTTGCGACATGATGGGCGTTCCGCCGAGTGAGTACGCGACCGTGCTCCATCACTCGGACATCATCCTCTCCTTCGGCGATCCCGACATCATTCCCGAGGGCCAAGATCCGGTGCTGATGTTGCTCGAATCGGGAGCAGCCCTCACCGCCATCATGGAGGATCTCGGAAAGTACCGAGTCGACAACCCGATCGACGACATCACGAGCGCGCTCGTGAACGCCGAGATCGAAACGGAGAAACTGACCCAACAGGAGTTGGCGTCATTCTTCGTACTGCTCGTGACGGCCGGCAGCGAGACGACCCGCACGGCGATCGCCCACGGACTGCACGCCCTCACGGAACACCCCGACCAGAAATCGCGACTCCTCGGCGACTATGAGAGTCTCGCGAAGACCGCCACCGACGAGATCGTGCGTTGGGCTTCACCAGTTATGTGGATGCGCCGCACGCTCGCGCAGGACTACACCCTTTCAGACTTCGAGCTGGCCAAGGGCGACAAAGTCCTGATGTATTACATTTCGGCGAATCGCGACGAAGACGTCTTCGAAAGCCCGGAGGTTTTTGACGTGGGACGTGCGCCCAACGACCACTACGGATTCGGCGCGCCCGGCCCACACTTTTGTCTCGGAGCCCACCTCGCGCGACGCGAGATCTCGGTAATGTTTCGCGAGTTGCTCCGTCGACACCCCGATATACGCTCCACGGGAACGCCGTCACAGTTGGCGTCCAGTTTTATCAACGGCATCAAACGACTGAGCTACGACCTCTGAGGCGTCCACGCGGCCGCCACTTCGCCGCGAGGAGTCTGGGGACCTCACGCCTTTCCCGATCCCCGTGTCAGGCAATCGCCACGCCGTAGGAATCGGCGAACCGTTCGCGCGTCTCGCACTCGTAGTCGCTCAGACCTACTTCGATCCCAGACTGGCGTGAAACGGAAGACACTTGTCGTCGAACTCCGAATGGGTACCATTTGGCTCATGGAACCTGGCGCGAACTGGGACACGGATCCGATCAACGTGCTGGACCCTCGTCGTCGCGGCCCTCGTTCGTGAGTAGTGATGACTAAAGCGCCAGTAACGGCAATCGCGAAGCGGCTCCCTCAACACGTGGGCATCATTCCCGACGGCAATCGACGTTGGGCGCAAGACCGAGGTTTCGAGAAACAGGACGGCTATCACTTTGGTCTGCAGCCCGGTCTGGAGTTGTACAGCGAGTGCTTGGCCTTAGGTATTCCGGAGATCACCTTCTACGGCTTCACCGTCGACAATACGAAACGACCCGGAGCTCAAATTGAGGCCTTTCGCAATGCGTGCGTGGAGGCCGTGGCCGAGTTGGAGAAACGCGACGCGGATCTACTGGTGGTGGGTAACACCCAGTCGGTGTACTTTCCCGAGGAACTCGCGCGCTACACGCAACGGACCCGAATCGGCGAGGGCCGGATCAAGGTGAACTTCCTCGTCAACTACGGCTGGAATTGGGACCTTAACCACGCGCTCCAGAATCGTGACGCGAGGACGTGTTCCAACGTCGCCGACGGCATCGCGTCCGCCGATATTTCCAGGATCGATCTCATCGTGCGTTGGGGCGGCGGTCGGCGACTCAGTGGTTTTTTACCCATTCAGTCGATCTACGCCGACTTTTACGTGGTGGAACAACTGTGGCCAGACTTTTCACTTGACCAATTCCACGAAGCACTGGCGTGGTATCAAAATCAAGACGTCACGCTCGGTGGTTAGGCAAAGTGACGCACCCGCGCCACGACCATTAGGCCTGGCGCGCGGCCACCGCTTCGTCGTAGGCGTGCAGAGCCCTCGGTCCCCACACCGTTCCCGGGCCACCGTTGAGAGCGATCAGCACCCCCATGGCTTCAGCAATCTGTTGACGCGTGGCCCCCGCGCGAAGTGCGCCGCGCGCGTGCGCGACGATGCAGCCGTCACACTCCCGGGTGGCCGATATCACCAACGCCAGAAGTTCCTTCGTGAGTTGAGAGAGCTCGCCTTCCTCCGACGACGCCTTTGACAACGCGGCGAAGCTCTTCATCACGTCGGGGATCAACTCGCGTAGATCCTGGGCCGGCTGACGCAGCTCCTCGCGGATCTCATCCATGCTGTCCATAACCACCTCCGCGATGAGCGTAGCGACTGTCGAGGCCCGATTGGTTCCGTAGAATCGACCGATGTCCGTCATCGATGAACTCGTCGCCCACAACCGCGCCTACGTCGATCGCCACGGGCACCGCGAGATGCCGACGTCACCGCAACTCCACTTGGCGGTCCTGACCTGCATGGACTCTCGGCTCGATCTCTTCGGCGCGCTCGGGCTCAACCTCGGCGAGGCGCACCTCGTTCGCAACGCCGGCGGACTGGCCAGTGATGACGCCATCCGCTCCCTGTTGCTCTCGCAACGTCTCCTCGGAACTCAGGCCGTCATGGTGATCCATCACACGCGCTGCGGCCTGGAGTCCTTCGAAGAAGAGTCCCTCGCCGACGAGATCGAACGAAGCGTCGGCGTCCGTCCTCCGTTTCGCCTCGGGGCCTTCGCCGACGTCGACGAAGACGTTCGCGAAACGGTGGCGACGCTGCTGGCGAGTCCGTTCGTCGACTCGACCGAGATACGCGGCTTCGTCTTCAACGTGGATGACGGCGACCTGCGAGAGGTCAGTCGAAGAACTTCTTGAAGCCCTGACTGGTCTGGCCGTAACCGTTGGCGAGGTAGAAGCGGTGGGCGTCCTCGCGAACGTTGCGACTGGTGAGTTGGATCCGGTAGCAGCCGCGGTCCCTGGCGAGGTCTTCGGCGACGTGCAGTAACTGCGCGCCGATGCCGCGGCTGCGCATGTCGCTTCGCACGTGCACGCTCTCGATCTCACAGCACCACCCGCCGGCGTGTTGGAAGTGCTGGAAGATGATGACCTGCAGGACCCCCACGACCTCACCATCCTCTTCGGCGACCAGCACGTCCCCGCGTTGACGGCGCGTCTCTTCTACGGCCGACCAGTAGTCGTCGACGCGCGTCACCTCTTCGAACTCCGGCGTCAATGAGCCTCCGCGCAGCAACTCGACGGCCGCGGCGACGTCGTCGTAGGCCATCGCGCGAACTACGGCCATGGCCGCTTACTCCCGCGGGTCAATCGGAGTCAGTACACCGACGGCGTTCTCAATCGCTTCGGCCGCGTCGAGACAGAGGTCCTCGCGAAACGGCGTTCCCATGACCTGCACGCCGGTCGGAAGGTCATGAGCCACACCCGTCGCCACGCACGCCGCGGGCAGACCCATCAGGTTCGCGGGCATGATGAAGCGGAACATCTCGAAGACCTTCATGGCGCTGTCGACACTGATGATGTCGTAGCCGAGTTCGAAGGGTGGTTGCGTCCAGACGGGACCGACGACGAGCGGATAGGTGGCCATGAACTCGCGCCACGCCTTGGCGACCCGGTAGCGACCCTGGTGCATCAGCGCCAGGGACTCCGCCGTCGCCGGCGGGAACTCGATCTCGGCGAGGTCCAAGAAGCGCTGTCCGTCGGCGCCGAGCACCGCGTTCAGGAGCGGCCGTGCCTGCGTGAGGCTGGTCATCATCAACTCAGCCCAGGCGAGATAGCTCTCCAAGACCATCGGTGGCACGATCTCTTCGACCTCGTAGCCAGCCGCTTCGAGGGCGCGGCCCGCGGTGCGAACGCCCTCGGCGACGTCGGCGTCCGTGTCACCGCCCACGGGCTCGGGCACGAGCGCCACGCGCTTGGCGACCGCCGGTCCACCGAGTGGTGCGTCCATCGATTGGGGGTCGCGGTGGTGCGAGCCCATCACCGCGCCGAGGCCCAGACGCACGTCGCCTACCGTGCGGGCTAAGACGCCGTTGACCAAAAGAATCTGGGCGCTGATCGTCATATCGATCACCGATGAGGGGTTGCCTTGGGCGACGCGACCGCGCGACGGTTTGATCGAGGCGATCCCGCAGGCGTAGGCCGGGTTTCGCAGCGACCCGCCGATGTCGTTGCCGAGACCGATCGGGCTCATGCCCGAGGCGATGGCGGCCGCTTCACCACCGGAGGAGCCCCCGGCGGTGCGTCCGCGCTTCCAGGGGTTGTGCGTCGCGCCGTAGAGCGAGGACTCGGTGTTGATGCGCAGTCCGAGGTCGGGCATGTTGGTGCGCGCGAGGGCAACGGCCCCGGCTCGGCGCATGAGCTCGACGGGCGGCGAGTCCGCGTCGGCCATGAAGTCCTTGAGCGTCTCGCAGCCTTCGTTCGTGGCGTAGCCCTTCTGGTCGAGGTTGACCTTGACCGTGAAGGGCACGCCGTGGAGCACACCGAGTGGCTCGCCGGTCTTTTGTCTCGCGTCGGCGGCGGCGGCCTCGGCGAGCACCTCCTCGGGGCGCACCTCGACGACCGCGTTGATGGCGCCGTTCACGGCGTCGATTCGCGCCAAGTGGGCTTCGACGACGTCGCGCGAGGACACGGCGCCGTTACGAATCATGTCCGCCAGCGACGACGCCGACTCCTGCCACAGTTCTTTCGCCACGAATCCCCCAGTTGCAATCTCACAGGGTAGTTTGGCACGGCGCCGAAGCGCCCAAAATCAGCCGAAGCGACCGAGCGTGTAGTCCAACGTCCGGGGGTCGATGGGATTGTTGAAGATCTTCTCGGTGGTGTCGAACTCGATCAGTTCACCGGCGCGGTCCTCGCCCATGAGCAAGAACGCACAGTCGTCCGAGATGCGCGCCGCCTGTTGCATGTTGTGGGTCACGATGATCACGGTGACGCGCTTTTTCAGCTCGGTCATCAACTCTTCGATCTTCAGCGTCGCGATGGGGTCCAACGCCGAGGTGGGCTCGTCCATCAAGAGGACCTCGGGGTCCATGGCGAGGGCGCGCGCGATGCACAGGCGCTGCTGCTCGCCACCGGAGAGGTTCGACGCGGCGACCTTGAGGCGGTTCTGCACGCTGTCCCAGAGGGCGGCCGACTTGAGCGACGTCTCGGCCGCTTCATCCAGGATCGCCTTCTTCTTCACGCCGTTGAAGCGCAGACCGGACACCGCGTTCTCGTAGATCGACATCGTGGGGAACGGATTCGGTCGCTGGAAGACCATGCCGACGCGCGTGCGCAGTTCGGTCACCGTGATGTCGCCGCGGTAGATGTCCGTGCCCTCGAGCAGGATCTGACCGGCCACCTTGGCGCCGGGCGTGAGGTCGTGGAGTCGATTGAGCGCGCGCAGCAACGTCGTCTTGCCGGAACCGGAGGGCCCGATCAGACTGGTCACGCGATTCTTCGTGACGTCGAAGGTGCAGTCTCGAACGGCCACGCGACCGTGGAACGACACGGCGACGCCCTTCAGCTGCATCGCGGCCGTCCCGCGTTCGAGTGGTTCGCTGGGTGTCGAAACCTTGGTCTCGACGTGTGCCATGAATTCCTGGTCCATTTGGTTACCTTGCCTGTTGCTTTCTCGATGCCCAAATCCGGGCGCTTAAACTCAAAACAAAAACGAACACAACCAGCACCAGCGCGATACCCCACACTTCGGTACGCAAACTGGGCCATTCCGATTTGGCGTTCTCGTAGATCGAGAGCGGCAAGGCAGAAACAGGGTCCAACGGCTTCCAAGAGTTAATGTAGCCGCCGCCGATGACCAAAAGCACTGGCGCCGTCTCCCCGATGGCTCGCGAGATCGCCAAGATGATGCCCGTAACAATGCCGGTGACTGCCGCCGGCAGGACGATCTTCATCGAGACCTTGTGGGGCTTGGCCCCGAGGGCCAGTCCAGCCTCACGAAGCGTGTGGGGCACCCCGCGCACGGCGATCTCAGAGGAGATCACGATGACCGGGAGCATCAGCACCGCCAGCGCGAAGGATCCGGCGATCGCCGAGAACCCGACGTGCAGGTCTTGGACGATGAAGGAGAAGGCGAAGAGGCCCATGAGGATCGACGGCGCGCCGGCCATGGTCTGGGCGGTGACGCGTAGTGACGCCGCCAGTTTCGAATCGGATTCGGCCAGGTAGACGCCGACGAGTACGCCGATCGGGATCGCCATGATCGAGGCGTAGGCCGTAAGGACAAGCGTGCCGAGGATGGCGTTGGAGACCCCGCCGGTCGCGTTCGGCGAGATGAGCGTCGGCGTCTGGGGCAGCTGCGTGTAGAAACCGGCGTGCAAGATCACCGGCAGGCCGCGCCTGAACAGCTGGTACAACAGCAGCACCAGCGGTACGGCCGTGACCGACAAGGCGATCGCGCACAACACCACCATGATCCTCGAGCGGATTACCCGGCGCCCGCGGTTGCGGTCCGAGATCTCGCGGATCTCGTCGCGCAGGTGGTGCCCCGTCGCCCGGGGCTCTTCGAGTTCGATCATGTCGCTCATACGACCGCCAGGACCCTGCGTTGGCGAATGACCAGGGCCCGACTGATCAGTGAGAGTCCGAAGTTCACGAGCATCAGCAACACGCCCAGGGCCATCAGGGCGGAGACCTCGTTACCCTGCGCCTCGCCGAATTCGGTGGCGATCCACGCCGCGATCGACGTGCCGGGATAGAGCAGGTGGAACTGAACGTTGGCCACGCCACCGGCCACGAGCGCCACGGCGACCGTCTCGCCGGTCGCGCGAGCGAGCGCGAGGAACGTGGCACCGAACAGCCCGATCTTGGCGGTCGGCAGGACGACCGAGCGGATGACCTGCCAGCGCGTCGCGCCGAGCGAGAGGCTGGCCTCGACCAGGTCGTGCGGGACGACCGAGATCACCTCGCGGCTGATCGCCACGAACGTCGGCAGGATCATCACCGAGAGGACGACCGACGCCAACAGCAGCGACTGGCCGTCCTGTTGGCCGGGGTTGCCGAAGAGTTCCTTGGCGTAGGGCCAACGGTCGAGCCACGGGATGACCGTTTTCAACATCCACGGCGCAAGCACCAGGAATCCCCAAAGTCCGTAGACGACGCTCGGGACCGCAGCCAGGAGTTCGACGAGCGTGGCGACGACGTTGCGGAACCGCCGCGGCAAGATGAACACGATCGAGATCGAGGTGCCCAGACCGATGACTACGGCGATTGCCAACGCGACGATCGAGGTCTCGAGGGTACCGACGATCATCGCGAGGCCGCCGAAGGGACCGTCCGGTGACTGCCAGCCGTTGCCACCCAGCAGCGTGCCGGTGTGGTGGGCGAAGTCAGGCAGTGAGTTCCACACGATCGTGCCGATGAAGCCGACGCTCACCGCCGCAAAGACGATGCTCGAGAGGATCAGAACGTAGTGGTACCACGTACGAGAGGGGGTGCCGGAGTTGAACTCCGGCACCCCCTCTTCGTGCGAGGTGAAGTCGGGAGGCGGAGGTGTAACGATTGACACCGCTGTGCTCTACCTCTCTTTGTTGTTAGTACGGCTTCGTTCTTGTTACGTCGTCTTGGTGAGCAGAACCGCCCCGCCCGAAGTCACATTCATCAATTGCTGACGAGAGTAAGCCTCGATGGCTGCTGGCAGGGGCACGTAGCCTTCAGCCTTGGCCAGTGCGCCCTGCGCGTAGTGGGTCTCCCAGTCGAGGTACTTGACAGCGGCTTCGCCGAGCGCCTCGTTGGTCTGGTTCTTCGCCAGAATGGCCCAGCTGTAGGTCGCGAGCGGCCATACGTTGGCGCCGCGCTGATTGACGATCGAGAAGCTGTCGGGGGTGATGTTCGTACCGGCGGCGGCGGCGGCGGCGGCGATGTTCGTCAATGATGGCTGGAGCCAGGCTCCGTCTCGGTCCTGCAACGATGCCGACTGAATGGCTGCGTTGCCGGGAATCAACAGGTAGCTGTACTCGATGTAACCAATTGATCCGGGGTTCGCGTTGATGTCGGTCGCTAGGGCCGCGTTGTTCGCCGCCCCCAGGATGTTCGTGGCGTGCCACGCGTTGCCGCTACCCTCCATCGGGTTGCCGCTCGGCGTGTGTGACGAGCCGCCCGAAGCGTGCAGCCAGTCAGTGAAGGCGTAGGTCGTGCCGGAGCTCGCCGCGCGGTAGATCACCTTGATCGTGTCGGTCGGTGAGTTTCCGGTGTAGAGCGCTTGGAGCGCCTTGCCGGTCGTCGACGAGAGGCCACCGTTGGTGTTGATAATCGCGAGGTTCGACCACTGCGTGATCTGACCGTCGAAGATCTTGGCGACTTCGTTGGTCGTCAACTTGATGTTGTTCAGACTCGAGCCAAGGTTGTAACCGACGACGACACCACCGAGGGCGAAGGGAACCTGAGCGAAGTTCGCCTCCACCGCACCGGACGGCAGAGTGCCGGCCGTGGGCGTCATGGGCTGGTCGGAGAATCCGATTTCAACACTGCCGTTAGTAATCGCCGTGCGACCTGCGCCGGACCCGGCGGCAGGATATGAGCTGAAGCTCACTTTGCCACCGGCGCTGTACCCGGTGGAGCCGCTCGTCGTAGCACCGACCAACGGAGCATCGAAGGACGAGCCATTGATGGCAATCGTGACGTTGCTCGGGACCACGAGGTCGACGTCGCCGGACTTGTTTGAACCCTGGAGTCCGCCCGAAGGCACCGTCGATTTGGGCTTGGGCTTGACCTTCGACCAACCCTTGGGACAGACCCCACCTTTGGTCTCGTAACGCTTGGATTGGACCTTGTTGGACTTAAGGCGGTAACACACGACCGACTTATCTTTCGTACCGGCACTTGCGGGGGCCGACACGACGGCGAGCAGACCAGCAACGGCCAGCGCAACTGCCGCGAGCGACCTGAATAGATTCTTCATTCTGAACTTTCCTCCTAAAGAAAGTGATTCATTTGCGACGCGACGGATCGATGTTCGATCGTTTTGCCACTAGGAAACTTAGGAATTGAAGGTAAACAGAATGTGAGCGAAAGGGTCGTTCAGAGTGAAAAGTGAAGGATTTCTGGAAATCTTCATCAGGCCGCGATCAGTCGCAACAAGAGTCGCGCCAACCGCACGACGTGCACTTGAAGTGCGCATGCTCGGGACTGAGCGATCCACCGCAGTGGGGGCACTCGGAGAACGTCGCGAACCGGTTCACGCACTCGATCACCGGGAGAGAATGTTCTGCGCTTTCGTTGAGACTGTCGGACATTCCACCATTGTGGTTTCTGGCAGTGTCCGACGCGGTGATATCGGGGGTAATTCAGTCGAGATCGGGTTCCCAGTAAACAACCGGGTCCATTCCACGCGCGCGACGCGCCTCGGTCAGGACTTCGGCGACGAACGCGGCCTTCAGCGCGACGTAACGATCGATGTCGCCACCAGCCAGCTCCGCGTTCTCACGCTTGATCTCGGCGTAGCGGTCGATCAGTTCGGGATGGTCGATCATGGCGTCTCGAAAGAGCCAGTGGTCAGCGTGCGCCCGATTGTTCTCCACCACCAGATAGAGGTGATGCGCCGGCAGGTGTGGCGTCTCGGGCGCTTCGAAGGCCTCGCGACCGTCAACGCCCAAGTCGCCGATCCACCGATAGCCCGCCGACGCGATGAGGCGCAGAACCACGAGCACTTGTGCGTCGTCCGCCACCACCACGTCGATGTCGATGATCGGCTTGGCGGCGAGGCCCGGCACCGACGTCGATCCCACGTGTTCGATGCGGAGGACCGACGACTCCAGAAATGGCGCAACGTACGCCGCGATCGCTCGGAACTCATTCGGCCACTCGGGATCGGCGTCCGCGACGACGACGCGGTCCATCTAGGTGTCGGCGCGCAGTTGGCCCGAGCGGTAGTGCGTGCGACAGAGCACCTGATAGTGCACGACGCCCTCGTTGACGTCGCCGGTGAAGAACTGATTGCCCTCGCGCGCGACCACGCCGTCCACCACCCGAGCGTTGCAGCGTCCCTTCTGCCCGCACCAGCACGTCGAGGTCAGCGGCAGTTCGTGCGCCCAGTCCGAGATGGCGAAGAGTCGCGCCGAACCCGGGAAGAGGTTGAGCAAAAAGTCGGCCGAGAGACCAAAGGCGTGGACGTCGATGCCGAGTTCGTCGACGATCTGGGCGAGCGCGTCGACCTGCTCGACGCTCGCGAACTGGGCTTCGTCGATCACCAAGATGTTGACGCCGTCACGACAGAGCCGATCGATGTGCGGCTCGAGGTTGCTGCCTGGGGCGACCGCTTCGGCACTGGCCCCGATGCCAATCCGACTCGTCACCATCCCCTCGTCGCTGCGGTCACCGAAGGTCCACAGGGCGACGTCACTTCGGCCCTGGCGCAGCTGCCAGCAGAGTTGCAGCGCGAGCGTCGACTTGCCCGCCGCCATGGTGCCGTAGGTGAAGGTCAGTTCTGGCATGGACCTCTCGTCGTTGACTGGGACGACCAACGTTACCGCCCGTGAAGTGCCGTTCCGAGCCTTCGACGTCGAGACGAAAGGTGATTTCACGACTGTATAGATTGTGGTCATGGACTACACCGTGCGACCGATCGCCTACATCCGCAACGACCGTAGCGAGGCCCTCGACGACAACTGGGACGACGTCGTGAGCACCGTCGAGCTCGCCCAGGACGTACCCAGTGAGGCGCTCAACGGACTCGCGGAGTTCTCACACGTCGAGCTGATCTTCTTCGCCGACTGGGCGGAGGACGTGCCACCCGGGCCGTGGCACCGGCGTCCGCGCGGCAACGAGCAGTGGCCCGACGTCGGCGTATTCGCGCAGCGCAACAAGGATCGACCCAATCGCCTGCTCCTCTCCACCGTCGAAATCGGTGATCTCGACGAGCGCTCCTTCACGACCCGCGGACTCGACGGCATCGACGGCACACCCGTGCTCGACATCAAGCCGGTCTTTCGCTGGAGCGTGCCGAAAGGCGAGCTTCGCGTGGCGTCGTGGAGCGAAGAGCTCGGCGAGAACTACTTCTGATTCCAGGCGATGAATTCGATCAGGATCCCGGCCAACTGCGGGCCGTTCTCTTCTTGAAGGAAGTGGGCGTTGCCGTCAATCGTCGTGTGCGCCTGGCCCCGTGCACCGGGAACCAGTCGAATGAACTTCGCCTCGGCGCCGTGAGTGATGGCGTCGTTGCTGAAGCAACAGAAGAACGGCTTGGTGAAGGTCTCCAGCACGGCCCACGCCGCCACGTTGGCGTCGTGCGCGGGGTCCTGCGCCGACGTGGGCACCAACGTCGGGAACTGTCGAGCACCTTCCTTATAGGACTCGTCGGGAAACGGTGCGTCGTAGGCCGCGACCACGTCGGCGCGGAGTCGCTCATTGCAACCACCCGAGACGATGTTGCCGATGTGCAGTTCCGGGGTCGTCTGGCTGAAGTCCTGCCACGCCTTGAAGGCCCCACTCATGCGTTCGTCACCGGTCGGCAGTCCCCCGTTGCCGATCATCACCCGAGCGAATCGTTCCGGATGCTCCCCCACGAGGCGTAGACCGGTCAAGGCGCCCCAGTCCTGGCCGAAGAGCGTGACGTCGTGCAGATCGAGGTGGTCGAAGAGCAACTCTCTGGTCCATTCGACGTGTCGGGCGTAGGTGTACTCCTCGCGCGAACTCGGCTTGTCGGATCGGCCGAAGCCGATGAGGTCGGGTGCGACGACGCGGTGCCCGGCCGCCACTAGGTCCGGGATCATGAAGCGGTACAGGTACGACCACGACGGCTCACCGTGCAAGAGGACGACGGCCTCAGCGTCACGCGGACCTTCGTCCACATAGGCCATTCGCAGTCCCTCGCCACCCGTCGGATCGACGACGGTGGCGTAGTAGGACGTGAAATCGAAATCCGGGAGTCCCTCGAATCGGCCGTCGGGCGTGCGCAGTCGTTCCATCGCTACTGCCGGGCCATGCCTTCGCGGGCGGCCGTTTCACGCTCGTCGTGACCGTCCTGGGAGATCAGCTGTATGTCGACGCGCTCGATACGACCTTCGAAGGCGAAGTCGTCGACGTAGCGCTTCGAAACCGGTGACCCGTGGTCGCGGCCGATGCCCATCGCGATGGTGGAGAAGATCCGCATGACGAACGGGAGATGCAGCGAACCGGCGTCTCGACCGCCGACGGTCAGGGTCACATCGGCGTCTTTCTGAGTTCGTCGGAAACGCACCCCGAGCACCGAGGGACCGTCGGGCACCTCCTCGGTGGACTCGAGCACGTGATGGTCCATGAACAGGTTGTAGTCGAAAACCAACCGGTTGTCCTGGACGAACAGTGCGACACCGGCGTTCTCGGTGCCCATGGCCAAGATGACCCCGCCCCGGTCGTGCTTACGTTCGACGCGCGCCTCCAGGTCCCAGCTCCGGCCTCCAATCCCCGCGGCCGCCGAGGGCGAGATCGGATTGAGCGGCGGCCGGTAGGTGTAGTGACGACTGGTCGGATGCGGCGAGTGGTCGTGCGCCCGTGACGCGAAGAGGGCCAACCCGCGGTCGTCCAGTGGCAAGACGCCATAATCCTCGGCCTCGCGCCACCACAGTTCGATCAACTCGACGAGTTTCTCGGGGTTCGTCGAGGCGAGGTTGCGACACTCCGACGGGTCTTCGGCCACGTGATAGAGCTCCCAGTCGTCATCGTCGAAGGACGCGCCGTGGACGTGGCGCGTCACCGCTTTCCATCCCTCGTGGTACATCGCGCGGTGACCAACCATCTCGAAGTACTGCGTGGTCTTGTGGCTCGGCTCGTCGGGCCGGCCAAAGGCATAAACCATCGAGGTACCAGCCATCGGCATCTGTTCAAGGCCACGGTACGTCTCGGGCATCGTGACGCCCGCGACCTCAAGGACCGTGGGCGCGACGTCGGTAACGTAGTGGAACTGGTTTCGCACCTCACCACGCGCGGCGATGCCCCGGGGCCAGTGCGCCACGAACGGCACGTGGACGCCGCCCTCGTGGGTGTTCTGCTTGTACCACTTGAAGGGCGTGTTCCCGGCCTGCGCCCAGCCCCATGGATAGTTCGAGTGACTGCTCGGTCCCCCGATGTCGTCGAGGTGCACGACGGCCTCGTCGGGACTTTCCATCACGAGGTTGAAGTACTTCATCTCGTGCAGCACGCCGAAGGGTCCGCCCTCTTGGCTCGCGCCGTTGTCACTCATCAAGAGGATCAGCGTGTTGTCGAGTTCACCGATCGTCGCGAGGTCGGCGACCAGTCGTCCGATCTGGGCGTCGGTGTGTTCGAGGAACGCGGCGTAGGCCTCCTGCAGTCGTGCCGCCAGCTTCTTTTGGTTCTCGGGGAGTCCATCCCACGGTTCAACACCGGCGTTGCGCGGTGCGAGCTCGCTGAACTCCGGCACGATGCCGAGGGCCTTTTGTCGCGCGAACCACTTGTCGCGCGCGACGTCCCACCCTTCGTCGTAACGGCCGCGGTGACGCTCGAGGTACTCCGGTGGTGCCTGATGTGGCGCGTGCGTCGCGCCGAAGGCCAGATAGGTGAAGAACGGACGATCGGGACGGACCGATTTGGTGTCGTGAATGAATCCGATGGCGTGGTCGACGAGGTCCTCACTCAGGTGGTAGCCGTCGGCGACGCTCTTCGGACGTTCGACCCGGTGATTGTCGTACGTCAAGTCCGGCGCGAACTGATCGGTCTCGCCGTCGAGGAATCCGTAGTAGCGGTCGAATCCTCGCTGCAGTGGCCACTGGTCGTAGGGACCGGCCGAGGACGCGTTCTCCATCGACGCGAGATGCCACTTGCCCACGGCGAACGTGGTGTAGCCGTCCTCGCGCAGGACTTCGGCCATCGTGGCGGCGTGGTGCGAGATATGACCGCGCATGCTCGGAAAGCCCGTGCTCCAGTTCGAGAGTCCGCGCATGCCGACGCTGTGATGATTCCGACCCGTCAACAGGGCCGCGCGCGTTGGCGAGCACAGCGGCGTCACGTGAAAGTTGGAGAACCGCAGACCACCGGCGGCCAGTTCGTCGATGTTCGGCGTGACGAGGTCAGAACCAAAACAATTGAAGTGAGCGAACCCGAGGTCGTCGATGAGGATCACCAGGATGTTCGGCGCGTTCTCGCGTGGGTGCTTCGGCGTGGGCCACCACGGCTCCGATTCGGCCACCGTCTTGCCAATAGTTCCTTCAAAGCGTTCGTACTGCTTCACCGCTCCCCCCTTCAATCAACGCTCACGATAGGTCTCCCGACGAGCATGCCTACGTCGAACCGATTATGGCCGTAACGACGTCGCGCTCGGGACACGTCGCCGGTCCAAGAACCGAGATCGCGACCGCCGCGGCGGCGTTCCCACGTTGCGCGGCTTCAAGCACGTCCGTTCCGCGGGCCAACTCGGCCAAGAAGACGCCGGAGTGTGTGTCGCCCGCGCCGTTGGTATCGACGACATCGACTTCGAATCCGGCCACGTGCTCGGGCTCTCCGTCCTTCACGAACACCGTGCAACCGCTCGCCCCGTGGCGCACGACGACACCACTCCGACCGGTGCGCTCGGCCAACGCGACCACGGCGTCGACCAGCGAGTCCGCGCCGGTCAGCAACGACGCTTCGATCTCGTTGCAGAGGGTCCAATCTGCGCGTTCCAAAACACGGCGCAGGTTCCCTTCGGGGATGTCCATGACCCGATTGCTGGGATCGAACGCGATGACCACGTCGTCGCCCAGACCGGCCAGCCATTCGAGGGCGAGCTCGGCGAAACCGTCATACATCACGTTGTAGCCGCTCACGAGCACGTAATCACCACCGCGGACGTCGAGCGACGATAGGTCGGACGATCGCAGCGATGCTTCGGCCCCGGCCGACGTGATGAAGGTTCGCTCTCCGCCATCGTCGATCAACGCCACGCAAAACCCGGCGTCGCGTGTCTCGTCGGCGTCCAACGGTTCCGTGATGTCGTCGCGGGCCAAGGACGAGCGAGCGATAGTAGAAAACGGACCGCGGCCGAGTCGTCCGGCGTAGAGCGCGGCGACTCCCTGGCGAGCGGCGGCGCTCATCGCGTTGTACCCACCGCCCGTCGTGGTGAGGTGCTCTGACGCGAGGACGTCGGAGCCACTTTCAGGAACCTGAGCGATCCGCAGGACGATGTCGATCATGACCGTGTCGAGACAGAAGAGTCGGCCCGGAACGCTCACGCGTTTACCCTAACGACCACCTACGTCGCCAATGAATGTCTGTGAAACATTTGGATATGACGCGCCGCCTGTCTACAATCTCTGCAAGCGACGCGAGGTGTCGCACAGAGGAGCGGCGTGAGCGAAGTCTCAGAACTACTCGGCACCGGCAGCGCTGGTGCGATGCGCATTGAAGGCAACGGCATCAACGTCATCACCGAAGTAGAGCGAAAGGGCCGGCCGCGCGAACTCTTCTGGCCCTGGTTCGGAGCCAACGTGTCCATCCTCGGGCTCAGTTACGGCGCGTTCGTCTTGGAGTTCGGTATCTCGTTCTGGCAAGCGCTCATCATCTCCTTGGTCGGCATCGTCGTCAGTTTCGTGCTCTGTGGCATCATCGCGACCGCCGGGAAGCGCGGTTCGGCGCCCACCATGGTGCTCAGTCGCGCCGCTTACGGAGTGCGGGGCAATCGCCTTCCGGCGGGCATCTCGTGGCTGCTGTGCGTCGGGTGGGAGACCTTCCTCACTGTCATCGCCGTGCTCGCGACCTCGACGGTGTTCACGCGCCTCGGTTGGGGTGGCGGCGACGGCGTGAAGTCCGCCGCCATGGTCGTTATCGCGGCGTTGATCATCGCCGGCGGCGTGATGGGCTTCGACCTCATCATGCGGATGCAGGCCGTCATCACGGTGGTGACGGGCATCCTCACGGTCATGTTCATCGTCCTCACGTTCAAGCACGTCAGCTGGCACGCCGTGTCGCACGTACCCAGCGGATCGCCCCAGCACCTCATCGGCGCACTCGTCTTCGTGATGACCGGGTTCGGTCTCGGCTGGGTGAACGTGGCCGCCGACTACTCGCGCTACCTGCCGCGTAAGGCGTCGACGAGCGGGGTCGTGTGGTGGACGACGTTCGGATCGTCGATCGCTCCGATCGTGCTCATCTTCTTCGGTCTTCTCTTGGCCGGTTCGTCGACGCACCTCGAGTCGGCGATCGGCGCCGACCCCGTCGGCGCGTTGGCCCCACTCTTGCCGAAGTGGTTCCTCGTTCCGTTCGTGATCGTGGCGGTCTTGGGACTCGTCGGTGGTGCGGTACTCGACATCTACTCTTCCGGCCTCTCGCTTTTGTCGGCCGGACTCAAGATTCCGCGTTACGCCGCGGCCGGGGTCGACGGAGTGGTGATGCTGATCGGCACGATCTACATCGTCTTCTTCCGGGCCAACTTCCTCGATCAGTTCGAAGGTTTCCTCATCACGGTCGGGGTGCTGATCGCGGCGTGGTGCGGCGTCTTCCTCGGCGACTTGGCCCTTCGCCGGAAAGACTACGCCGACGCGGACCTCTACCAAAACTCCGGTCGCTACGGTGACGTCCGCCTCATCCCCGTCATGACGACGATCATCGCGAGCGTCATCGGCTGGGGTCTCGTGACCAACTCGTTGGCCTCGTGGCTGACGTGGCAGGGGTACCTACTCGGACCGCTCGGGCTGGGTGGCAAGAAGGGCGAGTGGGCCTACGCGAACCTCGGTGTCTTCGCCGCGTTGGTGCTGAGTTTCCTGGCCACCGTCATCTTGACGAAGGCTCGGGTTCACCAGCAAGAGGACCTCGATCCGACTCCTGTGTCGGTCTCCTAAACACGACGGCCACGCTCTCATCACCGTCGGTCACCACAGCTACGGTGCACGAACGGTTGACGAGAAAGGTTCTTCGACCAGTGTTTGACTCTCACTGGTTTGAAAGATTTCCGACCCGAGGTCGTCGCTTCAGGCATCACCCTGTGTCGTGGCGCGCTCAAGCGGCTCGATCGTGCCTACGGCGCGTTCTTTCGGCGCGTGGAGCAGGGAGAAACTCCTGGGTTTCCGCGATTCAAACCGGCGAGTCGTTTCAACTCACTTCGATGGGAAGATCCCGGCGGCTGGAAACTGAAAACGCAGCACCGGCGGCTCTATCTGTTGGGGATCGGCGAAATTAAGACCAACTACCACCGACCATTCGTGGGCGATCCCAAAGCCATCACTGTAAAGCGCGAAGGAACCAAGTGGTGGTTGAGCGTGGATTGCGTGAACGTGCCCGCGACGCCTTTGGAACCAACTGGCTGCCAAATTGGCGTTGATCTCGGCGTCGTGAATCAGATTGCTACGAGCGACGGCGAATTCAAGAAAGGCCAGCAATTCGGCTCTACAGCGCAGAAGAAACTTGCTCAAGCTCAAGGCCAGTTAGAGACAAAACAACGAGGATCGAACCGTCGTCGACGTCAAGTGGATAAGGTCGTGCGACTTCATTGCAAGATCAAGAATCAACGGAACAACGCCGCCCACCAACTGAGCCGGCACCTCGTCAACGACTACGACTTCATCGCCATTGAGGACCTTAAGATAACCAATATGGTGCGTGCGCCGAAAGGAAGACCCGACCCGGAGCAACCGGGTGCGTATCTACCAAACTGGGCTCGTGCGAAAGCTGTCCTTAATCGTTCAATACATGATGCGGGGTGGGGACAACTCGTTTCAATGCTGGTCTACAAGGCTGAAAGCGCCGGTAGGACAGTGGTGAGCGTCAATCCTTGCTACACCAGTCAGACGTGTGCGGAGTGCCACTACGTCGATGCCGGTAATCGGGTGAGTCAAGAGGAGTTTCGATGTCTCAGATGTAAACATTGCGACTTCGCTGACATCAATGCAGCGCGCAACATCCTTAGGGCCGGTAGAGCCCTGCAGGCTTCGGCCTGCGACGGCTGAACTAGGCCACTACCCGTAGACTTGGGGCGGTTGGGTTCAAGGGAGTTGCATTGCGTATCGGTGTTCTCACGGCGGGTGGCGACGCGCCCGGCCTCAACGCGGCCATCCGGGCCATCGGCCAAATGGCCATTCGCGACGGACACGAAGTCATCGGCATCGCCAACGGCTGGGCCGGACTCGCCGCCGAATACGCCGGACGTCCGCTCGTCGCGAGTGACCTCCAGGGCGTCATCGCCCAGGGCGGGACGTTGCTCGGCACCGCGCGCTACAACCTTGATGACCCCGCGGGCGGTCGCGACCGCGTATTGGCCGCCATCGACGAGCACCTCGACGCACTGATCTCGATCGGCGGCGACGGCACGCACCGGATCTCGACGTGGCTCGCCGATCACGGTGCGCCCATCGTGGGTGTTCCCAAGACTCTCGACAACGACCTCCTGGGCACGGACTACTGCATCGGCTTCGACACCGCTATCACCATCGTGGCCGAATCGATCGACCGGCTCTACACGACGGCTGCGTCGCACCACCGCGTGATGGTCGTCGAGACCATGGGACGTCTCACCGGTTGGGTCGCCGCCATGGGCGGACTCGCCGGCGGCGCCGACATGATCGTGATCCCGGAATTCCCGGTCACGATGGATGACATCATGAAGCACCTCGAGCGCCGCGTCGAGGCCGGATTGGCCTTCTCCATCGTGGTCGTCGCCGAGGGCATCAATCTCTCCACGCTCGGCGGCACCGAGAAAGGTGAGCTCTCGACCGAAGGGGTCGGTGGCGTTCGCCTGGCGACGCGCGGCGTCGGGGCGTTCGTCGCGTCGAAGATCGAAGAGCACACCGCCATCGAGGTGCGCACCACGGTCCTCGGTCACCTGCAGCGCGGTGGCAGCCCGACCGCGCACGACCGCATCTGGGCGACGCGCGTCGGGGCCGGCGCCTACGACGCCGTAACGTCAGGCAAGTTCGGCACGATCCCGGTCGTGCGCGACAACACCGTCGTCCTCGCTCCACTTTCAACGGTGATCGGCGGCCAGCGCCAGGTGCCGCGCGAGATCTACGAACTCTGCTCGGTCTTCTTCTAACTCAGGAACTCTTCCAGCTCAAGCATCGTGGGACCGGTCGCGGGCCCTCGTTTCGTCACTGATATCGCTGCAGCGGCGTTGGCCCAGCGCGCCGCATCTAAGGGAGTGCGTCCAACGGCCAACATTGCCGCGAACGCTCCCACGTGCGTGTCCCCCGCGCCGTTGGAATCGACGCTCTCGACGACAAAGCCCTCGACGACAACGCTGCGAACCTCCGACTCGGCCACGACGCAACCCTCGGCGCCGCTTCGCACGATCACGCCACCGCGATTCATTCGACCACGAAGTGCGCGCGCCGCGACTGCGACATCCGAAGCGGCCGTGAGCAGCGTCGCCTCGCGCTCGTTGCAAGAGAACCAATCGACCCGGTCGAAGACCGCGGCGAGCAACTCCTCTCGGATGTCACGCACGATGGGTCCGGGATCAAAGAGAAAGCGCGTCGCCGCGGGGATGCGCCGCAGGAACGCGATCAACGCCCGCGCGTTGCTTTCGTGCAACAGCGCGTATCCGGAGAAGTAGACGAGGTCACTCTCTGCCACGTCCAGTTCATCCAACTGTTCCGTTGAGAGCGTCGCCTCCGCGCCGACGCTCGTCACGAACGTCCGCTCGCCGCTGTCCTCGACGATGGCGACGACGAACCCGGTGTCGACGTCGTCGTTCGGCGCCGTGGCCATGACGATGTTCTCTTCGCGCATCGCTTCTTGGGCGATCGTGGCGAAGGGTCCGAGGCCGACGACGCCCCCGTAGACCGAGGCCAGCCCCAGACGCGAGGCGGCCGCCATGACGTTGAACCCACCGCCGGCGAAAGAGTCGCTGCGTTCGACCAGGGTGTCCGATCCGCGTTGCGGCAACGCGTCAACGTTGAGGACGACGTCCACGACGACGCTGTCGACGAGGATCAGACGAGGCGCGTCGCTCACGCGGCGCTTTGCTCGGACCCGTTTCGCAGTTGGAGAAGACGTCGTGCCATCTCGTCCAATTCAAGACCGTTCACGCGCGACACGGTCTCACGCGCGGCGAGGGGAAAGACGTCTCGCCCGCAGCGCGAACCGACGATCGCGCCGGTCATCGCGGCGATGGTGTCGCTGTCACCTCCGAGGGACGCGGCGACTCGACAGGCCAGCCACGGTTCGTCACTGAACGCACTCGCCACGGCGAAGGCCGCAGGCACTGACTCCCACGTCGCCAAACTCGTCCCGACGAGAATCGGCAGCACGTCGACCACGCCCTCGGCGTCGAGTCCGTGGACAAGGTCGATGGCCCAACGGATCCGAACGGCGACGTCGGCCCCGGCGATCCAGTGCCCTCGTCGGGATCCCCGCACCGCCGCGTCACACGCGGTGTCGATCATCACGTCGAACGTGAGACCTTCGACGCCGGCACTCACCGCGCCGGCGACGGCCGCGGCGCCGGCGAGCGCGACGCTCGTGTTGTGCGTCAAGCGGCTGGCCTGCGCGACGCGAGAGACGAGCTCGTCGATGTCGAGGGAGCGCACCGCGATCGCGACCGGCGTGATGCGCATCGCCGCGCCGTTGGTGTCGCCGCGGCGACCGACCTCTTCGGGATCACCGCCGGCCATGAGCGCGTTGATCGCGCGTTTCGTCGACGGTCCAAGGAGATCGAGCGAACCCTTGGCCTTCATCGACTCTTCCCAGTTCATCAGCGCGTCGGCCCAACTCTGGATGTTGACTTCCCCGTGACCGTCGATGAGTTCGGTGGCCAGCAGCACCGCCTGTTCGGTGTCGTCAGTGATCCGCCCGGCCGTCATGCCCTCGGCGATCGGATGGTCGGTCGGCGCCGGTTCGAAGTCAACGAGCACGGCGCCGAAGACGCTGACGACCTCTTCTCTCGACATCATCTGCGTCGGCATACCGAGCGCGTCCCCGATGGCGAGGCCGTAGAGGGCTCCGGCGGCTCGGTCGAACTGCGTCAAGGGTTCCACCCCACCAGACTACGAAGACGGGTCCACGAATACCTACCATTTTCAGGCACCACTGAGAATAATTCGCTTCGCTTAGGGTGGACGGTGCATGGAATCGTGGACTTCACTTCCTCATCGACCAATTGAGACCCCAAGGTGATCCCGCTACTCTCGACAGCCCAGATGCGCGACGCCGACGCCCTCGCGGTGAAGGCGCGCGGGACCGAGGCATTGGTCGCGGCGGCCGGCACCGCCGTCGCGCTCGAAGCCCAGGCGCTGCTCGGTTCGTGTTACGGAGCGCGCGTCGCGGTACTGGTCGGCCCGGGCCTGAACGGAGATGATGGCCGCGTCGCGGCCGCGTGGTTGCGCTCGCGCGGCGCGAGGGTCGACCTCATCGACGTAGTTACCCAGCCCGCCGAACTGCGAGGTTTCGCCTTGGTCATCGACGCGGCGTTCGGTCTCGGTTGCTCGCGCCCCTACCGAGCACCGGATGTCGCCGGCGAAACGTTGGTGCTCGCCGTCGACCTGCCGTCGGGCGTCGACGCCGATAGCGGCGCGGTGCTCGGGTCTCCGATGTCCGCCGACGTGACGATGGCGCTCGGTGCATTGAAGCCCGCGCACGTCACCGGTGCGGCCGCCGATCTCTGCGGACAACTTCGTTTCGCGGGACTGGGTATCGTCACGCACTTCGACGACGGACTCATTGAGGATGACGACCTCGCGACACTCGTGCAGCGCGACCGCAACGACCACAAGTGGACGCACGCGATCCAGGTGCTCGCCGGTTCGACGTTGATGCCCGGCGCTGCCGACCTCGTCGTGCGCGGGGCCTTGGCGGCCGGCGCGTCGATGATCCGTCTCTCGAGTCGGGGCGACGTCGCCGAATTGGTCGACCTCCCGGCCGAGGTCGTGCGTAGCGAGGATCCGGTCATCGAGAAGCGTGCTCGTTGCGTCGTGGCCGGCCCCGGTCTCGGCCCAGACGCCGTTGAGTGGTTGCACGAACGCTTCATCGACGTAGCGGTGCCCGTCGTGCTCGACGCCGACGGATTAGACCGTTCGTTGATTCCCTCAGAGTCCGAGCACGCAGAGCGGTGGATTCTCACGCCTCACGAAGGAGAGTTCGCGCGCCTGACGGGCGAAGCACTCCCGTCCAATCGTCTCGAGGCCGTGCGCGCCCTCGCGCGAGCGACCGACTGCGTGGTGCTCTTGAAGGGCGAAACGACGTTGATTAGCGACCGCGACGGCCGAGTGCGCGTCGTTCGTTCGGGCACGCCGACGCTCGCCACCGCCGGTAGCGGCGACGTCCTCTCGGGTGTCATCGGCGCCACGATCGCGCGGGGCCATGATCCGCTCGACGCCGCCGCGCTCGGCGCGCACTTGCACGGTCGAGCCGGCGCCACGCTTCCCGTCTACGCCAGCGCCTCGGACATCCCCACGGCGATCGAAGACATAATTTCCGCTCTCTAAGTAGGCCGATCCACGGCGATTCCTCGGTTCTTTGTGCGCCGTTGCGACATTTCGAAGTGGAGTCGGCGCGACTACCGTGGAGCAGGAGGTTTCAATGAAGAAATCGCCGGAGACGGTGCTCGAGTGGGAAGAGGAAGGGCGGGGCCTCCTCGCGCCCATGACGGTGGCGATCGACGACGACGGACTCGACGACGGCGACCCGCGACGGCTCGCTATCCGCGAATGGCTGAGCTCGCACCCGAATCCCACCGGTCCACAGCTCGCCGAGGCCGGTCTCGTCGCGCCGCACCTGCCCAAGCCGTGGGGGCTCGGCGCCGACGCCGACCACCAGCTCATCATCGACGATGAACTTCGTCGCGCAAACGTGCGCCTGCCCATCAATCCCATCGGCATCGGTTGGGCCGGGCCGACGATCCTCTACGCCGGCACCGAGGAACAGCAACGGCGCTGGCTGCCGAAGCTTCTGAGTGGCGAGGAGTTCTGGTGTCAACTCTTCAGCGAGCCCAACGCCGGCAGCGACCTGGCCTCACTCACGACGAGCGCCCAACGCGACGGCGACGAGTGGATCGTCTCCGGTCAGAAGGTATGGACCAGTTACGCCCACCTCGCCACGTGGGGCATCCTGCTCGCGCGCACGTCGAACACCAGTGCTCCCCAAAAAGGGATCAGTTACTTCATCTGCCCGATGAACGCGCCGGGCGTCACGATCCGTCCGATCATCGATATCACCGGCGACCACGCCTTCAACGAGGTCTTCCTCGACGAGGTCCGTCTGCCGGCCGACTACCTGATCGGTGAGGTGAACGACGGGTGGCGTCTCGCCAAGGTCACGCTCGGCAACGAGCGGGTCTCACTGTCGGGCGAGGGCGTGCTCTGGGGCCGCGGTCCGACGGCCGCGGACCTGGTCGAACTGGTGCGCACGACGTCGATCCCCCACGACGCGCTGGAACGCGACGAGCTCGTGAAGTGTTGGTCCCACGGTGAGATCCTGCGGTTGCTGCGGCTGCGACTCGTCGCGGCGGCCCAGGCCGGACGAGAACCCGGCGCCGAGGCCAGCGTGCGCAAGGCGCTCGCTGATGACCACGGCCAAGAGGTCATGACGCTCGCCAACCGCCTCGCCGGATCGGCGGGCATGCTCGCGGGCCGAGGTCCCGGCGGCTCCAAAGGCGCCGACGGCAGCGCGTGGGCCTTCGGATTCCTCTACTCCCAGGCGTTGACCATCGGCGGGGGCACGTCGGCGGTGCAGCGCAACATAATCGGGGAACGGGTGCTCGGCCTGCCCAAGGACCCCGCGACCTGATCACTGACGCTGCGGTTCCCACGTGAAGTTGAACTGGGCGATCACGAAACTGACCACTCCCCAGATCCCGAGGACGATGAACGGTCGCAGCACCAATCCCGAACCGCTCGACAGGGCGATGGCGTGTTGCATCCCGCTCACGATCGGTTGCAGCGGCAGGTACGACGAGAACGTCAAGAGCCACTGGGGCAACAGATTGGGCGCGAGGAAGACACCGCTGATGAAGCTCAAGATGACGACCGCGAAGGGCCCGACCGAACCGGCCATCTCCGAGGTCGTGATCAACCTCGTGAGCGCGAGACCCATCGCCGAGAAGGCGAACACGCCGAGCACCGTGTAGCAGAAGATCGCGAGGTACGCGTCGGCGCGCAGTGACAGGTGGTAGCCGAAGTGCGAAACGGCGAGCATCACGATGATCAGTCCGAGGGACGTCACGAAGAGATAGAGGATCTCCCCGGCGAGGAAGACGCCCGAGGGCATCGGCGTGCCGCGGAATCGCTTGAGCCACCCGGCCTCGCGCGCGCCGACGATGGCCACGAGGATCCCGGTGAAGGTGCCGAGCATCACGCCGTAGGTCGTGAGGCCCCCGGTGTAGAAGGCGATCGTGGAGATGTTGTGTCCGTCGACCGGGATCGTCTTGAACTTGCCGCCGAACACCGAGTTGAACAGCGCGAGGAATCCGACGGGCATGAGGACCCCGAAGATGACGGTGCGCGCGCTGCGCGTGTAGGCCACGAGGTTGTACTCGGCCTGGCGGAGCGACAGTCGAATGAATCTCACGTGCGCTCTCCCGTCACGTCGAGGAAGACGTCATCGAGCGTCGGTCGAACGACCTCGAGCCCGTCGAGTTCATGTCCCGCGCGCTCGACGTGCTGGAGCAGTCGCAAGAGGTCGGACTGCACGTGCTCGAGCGTGGCCGAGACCACGTCGCCCTCCACGCGAAACGCGATGCCGGTCTCGCGCGACAGCGCCTCGACGTCGAGCGCGCCGACCGCGTCGAATCGCACCGTCGTCGTGCCGGCCAGCGCGATCAGTGACGTCGAGGTGCCCTCGGCCACGATTCGTCCGGCGGCCAGGATCGCGATGCGATCACAGAGGTGCTGGGCCTCTTCCATGTAGTGCGTCGTCAACAAGATGGAGGTCCCGGCCGTCCGCAGGCCCTCGAGCATCGTCCAGAACTCGCGTCGCGCGGACGGGTCGAAGCCGGTCGTCGGTTCGTCGAGGAAGAGCAACTCCGGCGAACCGATGATGCCGAGGGCCACGTCCACGCGACGACGCTGCCCGCCGGAGAGTCGCCCGATACGCACGTTCGCCTTGTCGGAGAGGCCTACGAGTTCCAACGTCTCGGCGACACTCTTCGGGTGCGAGAAGAAGCCGGCGAAGAGTTTGACGGTCTCAGTGACGGTGTGGCTCGGGTCGAAGTCCGAATCCTGCAGGACCAGTCCGACACGGTCCTTCCACGCCCCGCCGCCCTTCTTCGGATCGACGCCGAGGACCTGGACCCGACCCTCGTCGGGCGACTGGTAGCCTTCGAGGATCTCGACCGTGGTCGTCTTGCCCGCGCCGTTCTTGCCGAGGAGACCGAAGATCTCACCGCGCTCGACAGTGAAGGACACGTCGTTCACGGCGACGAGCGAACCGAAGCGCTTGGTGAGTCCTTCAACCTCGATGACGTTCGCCATGGCACCCTCCGGACAGACAGTTCTAGCATCAGCGATTCCTCGACGTGCGACGGCGCAGCGGCATTTCGTTTGATAAGAATCGTGCTGAGCAATGGACCCGAGTTCCCGGGAAGAGGAGGAGACCGATGAGAGGTTTCAAGAATTTCTTGATGCAGGGCGAGCTGATCGTGATCGCCGTGGGCCTGGTGGTCGCGCTGGCCTTCAGCACACTCATCAAGTCGTTCTCGGACAGCATCATCACGCCGCTGATCAACTCGATCGCCGGCGGCGGCGCCTCGGGAAAAGGTCTCGGTTGGACGCTGAACGGTCAACGCATCAACCTGGGCGCCTTCATCGCGTCGGTCGTCTACTTCGTCGTCTTCATGGCCGTCGTCTACTACGTCATCGTGGTGCCGTATCGCCGGTACATGCAACGACGTGGCACGACGGTCTTCGGCGCACCGGCCGCGAGCAAGGAGTGTCCGAGCTGTCTGTCCGCGGGACTGCCGATGGCCGCAACCAAGTGCCGTTACTGCTCGAGCGACGTACCGGTCCCCGAGTCGACGTCGACTACTTGAGCTAGTTGTCCCGAGTCAGCTTCTCCAACGCCGGCAACGCCTGCTCCAAACGTGATCGCTCGGCGGGCGTGAGTCGTTCCAGACGAGAGATGAGCCCAATGGTGCGCTCACGCGATAGCGCCGCGAGCACCTGACGACCGTGATCGGAGAGCTCGACGAGGGAAGCCCGTTTGTCCTCGGGGTCCTCCGTCCGCTCCAAGAGATCGAGCTCCTCAAGACTCGCGACGACCCTCGTCGCGACCGGAGCGCCGACCGATTCCAGCGCTGCCAGGGCGCTGATGCGAAGCGGGCCGAACTCATCGACGCTGGCGAGTGCCGAGACCTGCGAGGGCGACAGCACCGTGCTGCCCTGGTGGCGCAGGGATCGCGCGAGGCGCAACATCACGAGACGGAGCCGGGCGGCGGTCTCGACGGAACGGTCTGATTCGATGTCCGTTGATTTCATTCGACCACTTCGCTTTCGAGGGCGATCTCGCCCGGCACGGCGCTGGAGGTCGCCGCGGCGTCACCGACGTGCTCGAACATCGACTGGTCCTGGTACACGTAGCGCTTGCCCCGAAACGCCGAGATCACGGCCCCCACGACCGACATCACGAACGCCGCGCCGAAGACGATGACCAGTCCATGATGAAACGACGACTCGATGAGACTGGGAAAGAAGTGCTTGCCCGTGAGGACCGACCACTCGGAGTTGTTCAAGTGCGACGTCGCTTGGGAGCCCAGGAAGTTTTTCACGGGGTTCTTGCCGAGGAACGCCGAGAAGAGACTGCCGACGACCGGCAAGTTCGCGATGGTGTGGGCTTGGGCCACGCCCACACCGTGCGCGCGCAGGCCCTTGAACATTGCTGTGGGCAGCGTGTCCGTGAGACCGACGATCATGAGCGAGAAGAAGATGCCGATGGAGAGCACTAAGCCGGTGTTCAAGAAGGCCGCCTGGATGCCGGCCGCTCCCCCGCGCTCTTGAGCGGGCACGCTGTTCATGATGGCCGCGGAGTTGGGAGCGGTGAACATGCCACCGCCGACGCCGTTCAAGAACACCAGAATGGCGAACGTGAGGTAATGAAAGTTGGTCGGCACGAGCAGGAGTCCGATGAAGCTCCCCCCGAAGACGAGAAGACCCGACGTCGAGAGGATCCGCGCTCCGTGACGGTCCGACAGATAGCCCGAGATCGGACCCGCGAGGAGGAACCCGGTCGTCAGGGGCAAAAGGTAGATGCCGGCCCACAGGGGCGTCGCGGAGTACGCGTAGCCGTGCAGCGGCAACCAGATCCCTTGCAGCCAGATGATGAGCATGAACTGAAGGCCGCCACGCGCGACCGCTGATAGGAATCCGGCGGCGCTGCCGGTGGAGAACGCGCGCTTCTTAAACAGTCGAAGGTTGAACATCGGCGATGCCACGCGACTCTCGACAACGAAGAATCCGAACAAGAAGACGACGCCGATCAAGAAGGCGACAAGGACCCTCGGTGACGTCCACCCCATCGAGTGGTGCCCGTACGGCTGGATGCCGTAGACGATGCCGACGAGGATCGAGGTCAGGCCGACCGCGAAAGTGAGGTTGCCCCACCAGTCGATGGTGGCCGACGCGCGCTTCCCGGTGTCACGAAGGCTGTGGTAGGCCCACACCGTCCCGATGATGCCGAAGGGCACCGAGACCCAGAACACGAGCCGCCAGTCGACGACGGACAACAGACCGCCCGCGATCAGTCCGATGAACGATCCACCGATGGCCGCGACCTGATTGATGCCCATCGCCATCCCGCGTTGGTCCGACGGGAAGGCGTCGACGAGGATCGCGCTCGAGTTCGCGAAGAGCATCGCACCACCCACGCCCTGGACGACGCGCCACAGGACGAGCCACAGCGCGCCCGTCCCGCCGTTGTAAGGGTCGAGGGCCAGCAGCACCGACGCGAAGGAGAACACGGCGAAGCCCAGGTTGTAAATACGGACCCGGCCCATGATGTCGCCGAGTCGTCCCAGGCTCACGACGAGGACCGCGGTCACGAGGAGGTATCCCTGCAAGAGCCACAACAGGTAGCCGACGTTGCCCGGCGAAAGCGGATTGATCCCGATGCCCCTGAAGATCGCCGGCAACGAAATCAGGATGATCGACGAGTTGATCGTCGCCATGAACACGCCCAACGTCGTATTGGTCAGCGCGATCCACTTGTAGCGGTCGGGGTGCACTGCATCCAAGGTCTTGGGGGGCATACGTCCACTTCTGAGCTATTTAGTTGCTTGACTTCAAGCAAGTATAACGTGACACTCCTCGACGACGACCCGGCGACGCAAGCCGCTCGTCTGGTCACGCCAGAACTTCCTGCGCCGTAGGTTAGGTACGACGACTTGCAGAGAGGACAGCACATGGCACACGCCAAGCTCACGGGACATCACCTGGTAACGGCCGAGAAGATTCTCAGTCACCCCACGAGCCACAACATCGAGTGGCACGACGCCGCCGCGCTCGTGGTGGAGATCGGCTCGATCACCGAGGAGAGCAACGGGCGCTACACTGTCACGATCGGCGACGAGACGCAGATCTTCGACCGGCCCCGCGGCAAGGATATCGATACGCAACAGATCGTGGATCTGCGAAGGATGTTAAAAGCCTCCGGCTTCACGACGGAGAGCATTCACGAAAAGGACGTCGACTGAGTCCAGGACCTCACGACTCCTCACCGCACAGACGCGCTATGGCGTCGCGAACAGAATCGCGCATCGCCACCCGGTCCCCGAAATCGTTGCCCGCGGGCATCACGGGCGTGCCAATCGAAACCTTCACCTGACCGGGCCGCGACCGGAAGCTTCCCGGGCTCAGCACGTTGCGCGATCCGCGAATGCCCACGGGCACGATCGGGCAGTTGGACGACGCGGCCGTCTCGAAGGCCCCAAGATGAAAGACGCGTAGGCCCGTTTGGGGGCTGATCGATCCCTCCGGGAAGATCAACAGGTGTTTGCCACTGCGAATCGTCTCCACCAGTATCTCGACCGACGCCGCGCTTCGCTCGGCCCGGCCGCGGTCCACGAAGACGCACCCGAAACCACGCATGATCCGGCCCAACAGGAACTGGTGTTCCATGTCGGTGCTGGAGACGAACGTCACAGGTTCCTTCAAGAAGACGTACAGCACGAGGCCGTCGATGAAGCTCGAATGGTTGGACGCGACCACGTACGGACGAGCGCTGTCCGGTAGCTCCCCATCGACCACGACTGAAATACCCAGGGCGCGACAGTTGACACGCGCGACCGCGCGTCCGGCGTCTCGGCGCCGCGACAACGTCATTGGGAGCACCGCGAGCAACCAGATCGAAAGGGCGAACGGTATGAGGATCACCCAGGCGTAGAGGGAGTAGAGCAGGGAGCCCCCGGCCTTTGGGGACGAATTGGCCGACGCCGAACCGCGGGTATCAAGAGCTGTCCGAACGGCCGAGAACACTCGGCGTGCTATCGAAGTAAGGCGGTCCGTCGCCGATTGGGCAACGCCCTGTGGTGAATCGTCGTTCTGCTCGGACTCGCTCGATGTCGCCTCTCCGCTTCGAGCCTCGGTGATGGCGTCCAGCCACTGTTGGGGTGTCGTAGCGAGGAGGAAGACCTCGTCGGGAAGCGTTACGTCAAAGGTTCGCTCGAATTGGTCGCACAGCTCAACGAGGGCGAGGCTGTCGACGCCGAGGTCGTCGCTGAGCCTGCTCTGCATCGTGAGGGTGTGGTCGCGGTCCAACTGCAGCTGATCGAGCAACGCCCTGACGTCGCGCAGTACGAGGCGCTCGTCCTCGGACGCCGGCGTCTCGTCGGTCATCGCGACGTCACACTCTCAGACGGTGTGCGTCGAATGAATTCGTGGCCGACGTACTCACGTGGCCGCAGTGCCGTCATCGTCTTCCTCTCAGACAACTTCGCCACTCCAATGATGCAGCCCGTCGCTGGCAGTTGTCGAGTGCGGGATGCGGAGTTGACGGTTCAAAACTATCGGTGAATCGTCCGCGCCCCACCGGACATCCCTGCTAGACCCGTTTGGAATGGGAGAGTCGAGCGTCACCATGTCCACGGAGCCGCCCTGGCTCTGCGTCACCCCGCGCGAGGGATCCGCGCGGCGCCTCTCGTTCAGCACCTATATATACGTCGCTCTTGACGGACTGCTCGGCGTCATGAGCGCGTCCCCGCACAGTCGATGATGAACTCCTCACCCGAACCTACGCCGGTCGTCCCGCGACTCCATAGGTGGAACGACCGCGTGGTCCTGGGAGCGGTGCTCGCCTCCTTCGCGTCGGGCTTCGGGCAGTTCGGTGTCGTCACGGCCTTGGGCAGCGTCGCGCGCACCTTCGGGCACCTCGTGCACGGCGCCACGCTCGCGGATCAGGCGGGACTCTCCGGCACGAAACTCGGCGTCGGTCTGGCGATCATTCGGCTCGCCTCGCTCGGCGGGCTGCCGCTCACGGCAATGGCCGACCGATTCGGTCGCCATCGGATGTTGATCACGACGGTGGGACTGGGACTCGTCGCGACGGTACTCGCCGCCGCCAGTCCCGGCTACTGGTGGTTTGTCGTGATCTTCGCCTGTGGTCGACCGTTGCTCAGTGCCACCAACGTCCTGTCCGAAGTCATCGCCGCCGAACAGACCGACTCGCAGAGCCGGGCCAAAGCCCTCGCCCTCGTCGCCGCCGGCTACGGCGTCGGCGCCGGTTTCACCGCCATCATCCACAGTCTCTTCTCCAAGACGCTGGGTTTCCGCGGACTGTTCCTGCTGGCCGTCGTACCCCTGGCGCTGTTGCCCCTCATCAGTCGCTGGGCCACCGAGCCCGACCGCTTCACGATCGCTGAGGCCACGTCGGACCACGTCGTGCCCATCCTCGGTGCCGTCGGCCCGGCGTTTCGTCGTCGGCTGATCCTGCTCTCGATCCTGGCCTTCGCGCTGTCGTTCATCACCGGACCGGCGAACAGCTTCATCTTCCTCTTCGCCCAGAACATCGACCATCTCTCGGGCGTGACGACCGCGTTGATGGTCGTGGGCGCCGGGGTGACCGGTCTCAGCGGACTGTTGATCGGACGATGGATGGCCGATCGATTCGGTCGTCGGATCACCGGAGGAGTCGGCATGGTCGGACTGGCCCTCTTCGGTGCTCTCTCTTACGCCGGCCCGCGAATCGACTTGGTCGCCGGCTACGTCCTCGGCGTCATGTTCGGATCGATCTTCGCGCCCGCGGTCGGGGCGCTCGTCAACGAACTCTTCCCCACTTCGATCCGTGCGTCGGCGTCGGGGTGGTTCCTCGCCGCGGGCGTCCTCGGGGCCGTCGTGGGACTCGTCGTGTTCGGCGCGATCGCCGACATCGGCAACCGGTTTGCGTTGGCGGCGGACATCACGTTCCTGCCCGCGATGTTGGTGACCGCTCTGCTCTGGTCGCTGCCCGAAACGAAGGGCCGCGAACTCGAGGATCTCTGGGTCAGTTAGGTGATTTGAGCGGCGTCGTGAGACTTGTTCCGCTCACGAGCTGCTCGCGGCCGTCGTCACTGAGGCGCCACGCCGACGAGCGGCCCTTCACGGTCCAGTAACTCGGACCGCCGACGATGGCGGTCTCCTCGTCGATGCCGAGGACCGTGATCGACGGGTCGTGGGGTAAGAGGAATCGCGTGACCATGTCGGGGATGCGCGATACGAAGGCGTCGAAGTGCGGGATGACGCGCAGGTGCGGCAGTAGACCGAGTCCTTCGGTGCCGCCTTCACGAGGGTGGCGAAGTGACGGCACCCACGACGAGAACGCCATCGCGCCGGCGCTGCATCCGGCGAGCGCCGAACCCGCGCGCCAGGCCGCCACGATTGCTTCCCACACCAACGTGCCCCGCAGCGTCTCGGCCAAAAAGGCCGGGTGACCGCCAGAAAGGTAGATCAGGCCGGCGCCGTCGACCAACGCCGCGATCGAGGCGTCATCGGCGTCGCTGCGGTCATTGATGTCGAGGATCACGGCCTCGACACCGAGCCGTTCGGCCTGCGCACGCCCGAGGTTGTGCCACCGCTCGACGACGGGTGGCCCGTCGGGCACCGCCGCGGTCGCCAGTTGCACGTAGCGCGGGGCTCGACCGGCGATGAGACCGCCCTCGATCTCGGCCATCTGGGGCAGGTACTCGCCCGAACCGACCAGGGCCAACGGGCCCGGGCCTTGATTTTCGCTCATTCCATCCCCAGTGAACCGCGAATCGCAGACTTCTCGATGTCACATCATCTCGACATCAGTCCATTGACTGATTCGTCTCACAATAATGGCGGGCTTGTCGCGCATGGCGCATTCGAGCCGCGGACTGCGTCCAAACTCAAGACGATTCGGCACATCGCAACAGCCGGTCGTCGGCTCCGTGCTCAGGACCCGAAGACGGGCACGATCTGAGCGCGGCCGATGGCGTGAAAGCGCAGGTTGAATCCCGCGATCGCCGGTGACGAGTCAGCCTCGACGTCGAGGTACTCGACGTCGAGCGCGTGGACCGTGTGCACGTAACGGTGGGGCGGGTCGCCGGGCGGCGGTGCCGAGCCCACGTAGCCAACGGTGCCGGCATCGTTGCGAAGTTGCACGACACCTTCGGGTAGATCGTTGGATCCTTCGGACCCGGCACCGGTCGCCAGGTCGTGGACGTCGGCCGGGATATTCAGCGCGAGCCAGTGCCAGAAACCACTCCCCGTTGGCGCGTCGGGGTCGTGCACGGTGACGGCGAAACTCTTCGCCTCGACAGGAAAGCCGCTCCACGACAACTGCGGTGAGAGGTTCTCTCCGCTGTAACCCATAAAGTTCGCGACCTGCGTATTTTTCAACGTCGCGCCGTCCGCGATGTCGTCACTCGTCAACTCGAAGGTGGCGACGTCGGGGAAGAACGCAAAGGTGAGCGGCGGTCGATTGGAATCTGTCATGGTGTCCTCCTGGGCGTATTGATCAACGACCTCTGACTGTAGTCACGCGCAACCCAACGTTCAAAGAAGAGCTGGACGGACCGGTAAGGGGTACCGAAGATCGCCGTGGCGGCAGTGCGGTGTTGAGGGCGCGACACCATTGAACGTTCAATCGCTCCGTCGAACTCTTGACATCGCGACCAAGCTGCATTGCGAGTTCCTTCAACATAGAAGGGTGAGATTTCGCCCTTCGCAACAGAAACGTCATAATGCGAATCACTCTCGAGACGTAATCGCCAAATCCTCTACTGTCACGCTGCTTGTGAATGAACAATCCACAGTTCGAACGAAAGAAAGAAAGTCGCACGTTCCTTCGAATAACCGCGTTCACGAAATGAATCTCATCGCTTCCGATTTTTTGTTGACAACATTGCGCGAGAGAATCACGAACGTTTTCGTGAGCAAATCGAAAGTCGTATTCGCACAAACTTGTAACAACTGCTCTGACATTTCGCTTTCGCCGCCAATTCAGAAGTTTCGGGGGTTACCGTTGTTCTAGGCAACAACGAACGAATCAATGGAGTTAGTCATGCACGCACAAAAAAAGATCGGTTCACGCCGTCACGTTGTAACACGATTTCTCGTCACCACTGCATTGATGGGATCGACGTTCTTGGTCGGACTCGCCACCACGGCTTCGGCGGCCGGGCCGTACCACTTGGCGGTCGCTGCGCAACCGTCCGCGACTTCTCAAAGCGGCGCGGTGTTGGGCACCCAGCCAGTGGTCGATATCGACGATGGCACCAATTTGCCCGTGTCTGGTCTCGACAGCCCAGTCACGGTCGCCATTACTTCCGGCGCTCCATCCACACTGACTGGCACAACGACGGTGAATGCCGTCAATGGCGTAGCCACTTTTTCTGGTTTGGCGCTGAACGCGCTCGTCGGTCCTTACACTTTGACGTTCACTGACTCCACAGACTCCGCAACGTCAGCGATTTCTAACCCGATTGCCGTCACCGTCGGGGCCGCCGCGAAGTTGGCCTTCGCCATCGCACCCGCGGCCGGCGCCGTCAGCGGCGTCGTACTCACGCCCCAGCCCGTTGTCGACGTCGTCGACTCCGGTGGCAACATCGTGACGACGGACACCTCGACGGTCACGGCCTCATATACCGGCGCCGCCAGTACGTTGGCCAACAACACGAAGGCCGCCGTCGCGGGGGTCGCGACCTTCGCGGGCCTGACGATCACCGCACCCATCGACGCGACGACGGGCGTACTGAACTTCACCGATGGCGCCTTTCCGACGCTTCCCTCAGTGAGCATTTCGGTCACCGGTGCTGCGAGCAAGCTCGCGATCACGACCGCTCCCTCGATCACCGCCGCCAACGGCGTGGCGCTCGTTACCCAACCGGTTGTCACCGTCGAGGACGCCAGCGGCGCCGTCGTGAAGGGCGACACTTCCACCGTCACCGCAACCCTCGTGGGCGGCAACGTCGGCTCCACGATCACCAACAACACCAAGGCTGCCGTGGCCGGCGTCGCCACCTTCAGCGGACTGAAAATCAACGCGCTCGTTGGCCCCTACACGCTCACCTTCAGCGACGGCACCCTCACTGCGGCCACGTCGGCGAGCGTCGCGGTCACCCTCGGTCCCGCCTCCCAACTGGTCGTCGCGACCAGCCCCAGCACGTTCACCGCTTCCGGTGTCGTATTGGCCCAACAGCCGGTCATCGACGTTGAGGACTCGGGCGCCAACGTCGTCACCACCGCCACGACCGGAACCGTCACGGCGTCAATCGCCACCGGGACCGGCGGAGCACTGGGTGCCGGAGCGACCGCCAACATCGTCGCCGGCGTCGCCACATTCGTCGGCCTCACGCTGACCGGAACTCCGGGAGGTGCCTACACGCTGAACTACACCGGTGACTCCTTGAACGTCACGGGCACGGCGGTGATCGACATCGGTCAGATACAGAGCGCGTTGACCGTCACCAGTGTGAACGCCATCTACGGGCGCCGCTACGGCCTGCTCACGACCGGTGGATCCGGTACCGGTGCGATCACTTTCACGGTCGCCAACGGCACCGCGACGGGCTGCACGGTTGTCGGTACCGCCTTGACGTCGAGCACGACGGGTACGTGCATCGTGACCGCCGCCAAGGCCAGTGCCGCGCCCTACGCGAGCATCTCCTCGGCGGCCACGACGGTCACCTTCACCAAACTTCCGATCCCGGGCGCCGTCCGATTGACGTTCGCGAAGAACAGCAGCGCCTTGACGGGCGGGGCACGGAACGCGATCGTCGTTCTTATCAGGAGACTGACGGTCCACTCCGTGGTCTCGATCACCGGTTACGCCAAGGGTAACGCCGCACTCGCCCATCGTCGTGCGGCGACCGCCGACACGTACCTGATTCAGCGCCTACACGTGCGTGTCCAGTTGCACTGGAACACGTCGTCGAACCAGCAGACGGATCTGATCCAGACCAAGAGTCAATAACGCCGTACTCATTCGCAACGACCAAGAGACCGGTCCGCTTCGGTGGACCGGTCTCTTGGTCGTTGGGCACTGGTCGTGCGGCCCTCCGTTTGTGCCAACGGTCCGAGTGAGCGGCATTGCGTTGTCGATGTCGACCCGAGTTAGGCGAAGCTTGTGCGGCAATGGAAGAGTTGTTGTGAAGCCAACCGATAGTTTGTGACGTGTGGCCCAAGATGAGTGAGTTCCGGGCGTTCCGACACGTGCCCCGGCGGCGCGCGAGCGTTCGGTCTCACTCACTGGCGGCGAACGATGCCTCGTAAGCCGATGCCGAATCCGGATCTCAGTGAGTACTTCCGGAACTCCGCCGACCTGCTCTCGGTCTACGAAGTGGGGGGAATGTTCGGTCTCACGAGCCCCTCGTGGGAGAGGGTGCTCGGTTGGAGCCCGGAGGACCTGGCCGCTCGACCGTTCATCGAGTTGGTCCATCCCGACGACGTCGGACGCACGCGGGCCGAGAGCACCGCGGAGTGGGACGATGCCTCCCTCACCCGCGCCGGGTTCGAGAATCGACTCCGGTGTCGTGACGGGTCGTACCGCTGGATCGAGTGGTCGTCGCAGCGACGCGGCGACCTGATCTACGCCACCGGTCGCGACGTGACCGCGCGCAACGCGAACACCGCCGAATTGGCGGCGAACATCGAGATGACGAAGGCCATCTTCGCGGCCGCGGCCGACCTCATCGTCATCATCGATCGCGATCTGGTGATCGCCCAGAACAGTCCTCGGGGACAGAGTTTCTTCGGGTACGACGACGACGCCGCGAGTGGGGCCAGCGTCTTTCAACTGATGCACGAGGACGACCGGCCGGCCGTCGAACTCGCCCTGCGGCGCGTCTTCGACGAGAGCCCCGACGAGATCGTGAGTTTCCGCTACCGCGCCCAGCACGCCGACGGCCACTGGATGGTCGTCGAGGCGAGAGGTCACGCGCTGCGCGTCAACGACGCGCCGGTGACCCAGGCCGTCTTCATCGTGCGCGACCTCACCGAGAGCATCGAGGTCGAGGCGCAGTTGGCCGAGAGTCGAGAGACCACCCGAGCGATTCTCGACGCCGCGATCGACTCGATCATCGTCATCGACCGCGACCTCACGATCGTCGAAGCCAATCCCGGCACGCAGAGCCTCCACGGCGTGCCCGCCCAAGACCGGATCGGACGAAACGTCGCCGAACTCGTGTACGCCGAGGACCGCGACCTCGTGCTCAACGCATTTCGCACGGCGTTCGAGAACGACGGCTCGGTGGCCTTTCGTACCCGGATGAACCACCGGGACGGGCGCCTCGTCACGATCGAAGTCCGGGGAAGGACACTTCGCGACTCCGATCGAACGCCGACGCGATTGGTCTTCATCTCACGCGACGTCTCGGAGTCCGTCGCCTGGGAGACGGCGCTGGCTCGCAGCTTCGCCAAGACCCAGGCGATCCTCGACGCGGCGCCGGACTCGATCATCGTCATCGACGAGGACTTCATGGTGCTCGAGGCGAGTCCGGGGACCGTGCGGATGTACGGCTACCCGAAGGAACAGCGCATGGGTCGCAGTTCGATGACGATCGTGCACCCCGACGACCAGGCCTTCATCGCCGAACAGCTCGGGCGGATGTTCTCCAAGTCCAGTGACGCACTCGTGAGCTACCGCTTTCGGGCCCATCACGCCGACGGGCACTGGCTCATCATTGATACGCGCGGGCGGTTGCTGGAGGACGAGGACGGTCAGGCTCCTCGCGCCGTACTGGTATCACGCGACGTGACCGAAGCGGTCGCCTTCGAAGAGGCCTTGGCCGCGGCGAAGGAGGAGGCCGAGCGCGCGAACGCCGCCAAGAGCGAATTCATGTCGCGCATGAGCCATGAACTGCGAACGCCGCTCAACTCGGTCCTCGGCTTCGCACAGATCCTCCAGATGGAGCTCAAATCGAAGGAGGACCTCGAACTGGTCGACCACGTCTTCAAGTCCGGTCAACACCTGCTGACGCTGATCAACGAGGTGCTCGACATCTCTCGCGTCGAGTCGGGCAACATCGGGCTCTCACCCGAGCCGGTTCCGCTGCACGAACTGGTGAGCGAATGCCTCGACATCATCGGCCCCCAGGCGAGTGAACGAGAGGTCAATATCGGCTTCAGCGACTCCTTCGACTATCCCGTGATGGCTGACCACCTACGTCTGAAGCAAGTGATCCTCAACCTGCTCTCGAACGCGATCAAGTTCAACCGGAGCCACGGCAGCGTGACCCTGCACTGCGAGAAGCGCTCCGGCCACGTGCGGTTCTCGGTCTCGGACACCGGTTTCGGCATCGTGCCCGAGTTACGCGAGCGGCTCTTCACCGCGTTCGATCGCCTCGACGCCGAGACGCGCGGGATCGAAGGGACCGGGCTCGGTCTGACGCTGTCCAAAACGCTGATCGAGGCGATGGGTGGCAAGTTGGGCTTCGAAACCGTCGTCGATGAAGGTTCGACGTTCTGGTTCGAGCTTCCGCTCTCCGGTATCTCGCCAGAGGCCTCACTAGTATGACGCCTGACGACTGAGACGAAGATAAGGGACCCATCATGGCAACGATCCTTTACATCGAAGACAATCTCTACAACGTGCAGTTGGTCGAACGGCTCTTGCTCCAGCGGCCCGATATCCAACTGCTGACGTCGGTCCAGGGAAGCCCCGGCATCGGGATCGCCCAGACCCGCCATCCGGACCTGATACTGCTCGACGTCCATCTCCCGGACATCAACGGTTTCGACGTCCTCGAGCGCCTTCGCCTCGACAGCGCCACCGCGAACATCCCGATCGTGGTCCTCTCGGCCGACGCGACGCCGGGCCAGGTACGACGCTTCCGCGACGCCGGGGCGAACGAGTATCTGACCAAACCGCTGGACCTGAAACTCCTCCTCTCCCTCATCGACAACTACCTGGGCGAGAGCTCCGAGGAGCACCTAGCCGAGAGTTAGAAGTCACGGACTTCGAGGTCTCGTTGGCGACGCGACGCTTATCGGTTGACGGCCCGGACGCCCAATGAAGTGCTCGAATTAGGCTCGGCGATGATCACGTGAAGGGGTCAATCGTGTCTCAGTCATTCCAGTTCGTCATCAGCGAGCGCCAGCGTGACACCACCACGATCTGGTTGAACAACCCCGAGCGCTTGAACGTCCTCACGCTCGCGCTGATGCAGGAACTCACCCAGGCGTTCATTGACGCCGGAGAGAGTGACGCGACCGGAGTGATTCTCGCGGCCAAGGGGCGCCTGTTCTGCGCCGGACACGACTTCGCCGAGATGGCCGATCAAGACCTCGACGCCGTTCGCCACCTCTTTGGCGCGTGCACGACGATGATGCAGACGATCCAATCGATTCCCCAACCGGTCGTGGCGCGAGTGCACGCCCTGGCGACGGGCGGCGGGTGCCAGCTGGTGGCCACGGCCGACCTCGCGGTCGCCGCCGAGGAGGCGACCTTCTGCACGCCGGGCGGCAAGGGCGGACTCTTCTGCACGACGCCGATGGTGGCGGTGGGTCGCTCCATCGGTCGCAAGCGAGCGCTCGAAATGGCGATGAGTGGCGAGGCGATCGACGCCCGAACGGCCGAGGCGTGGGGACTGATCAACCGCGTCGTACCGATGAACGAACTCGATGACGCGAGCACTGGACTGCTGCGCCGCGCCACGCGCGGCAGCGCGATCTCGAAGGGGATCGGCAAGCGCGCGTTCTACGAGCAGATGGCGATGAGTCAGGACGACGCCTACGCCTACGCCACCGACGTGATGGCCGCCGCGAGTCTCATCCCCGACGCCCAGGAGTCAATCGCCGCATTCATCGAGAAGCGTCAACCGAACTTCAAATCGACGCCTGCACCCAACTAGAACCCGTCGACCTCGAATATGTCGACCGGCTGCAAGACGAAGAAGCCGTCGCTGAAGAGCGAGTCGAGAGCCGGAGCCGGGTCGCTGTCCCAACCAAGTGACTCAGCTTGAGCGCGACTCATCCGACCGGTGGTCATCCTCATGAACGAGTAGCGCGACGTCTCGAGCGCGAGCGGCGCCGCTCCCCCTTCGGCGAGGTTCGTACCGTCCTCAGTGGTCACCTGAACGCCGGGCGCGGCGCCTTCGGTGAGCATTGCACTCATTCGACCGAGAGCCCGCTCGGCGCCGACGCGCACGGAGTGCGTGGATCGGTCGCCGGCGACGCCCAGCGCCTGATAGAGGTCGAACTCGTGCGTGACGGCATCGAATGACAACGACGCCATTGACGGCGGTGCGTCAACGCTCGCGGACGCCACCCCACTCCACGTCTCCAGGATTGACCCGATCGGCTCGTCGCGGTGGCGCGCGACCTGGGCGGCCGTCCACCGCGCGAAAGAACCCGTCGGCAAGTTGCCGGCGCGTCGGTCTTCGAGAACGCCCGTGAGGTGACCGACGAGGTCCTTGACGCTCCAGAGCGGACAGCACGTCACCACCGACGCCAGTTGATCGACGCGGAGGCTACGAACAAGCGCCTCGATTCTTTCGCGGGAGGCCTGATAGGCGTCGGTCTGTTCTTCGATGGTTGACATTGCGTCAATGTACTTGGGCCACTCGGTCATTTCATCGCCCGCTCATTGACCCGAGCCCAGTCGACCCTTCTTACGTCGCGCGGTCTGGTGGCGACGTGGGGCGCACCGGCTCGTTGTTCAAGTACTTCATGACGACGAACGAGGAGCGCGCGATCGGTTCGACGACAGCGAGAGATATCAGCGCCGTGAGGACCAGCGACTCGACGCCCAGCCGGTTGTGTTTGACGGAGTCTTCGATGACCCGCAAGACGATGAGGAGTCCGAGAAGTGCGTACTCGGCACCGCTTCGACGAAGTATCACACTCTTGGTCTCGTGCACCGCGCGCACGAACATGACGCGAGCCCTCGCCCAGCCGATGCCCACACCGAACACGCCGCCCACGACGGCGAGGATGACGTGATTGACATTGGTGGTCGTCAGATGCCAGAAGATCGGACCGATGACGATCAAACTCAACACGGGATCAAGCAGCGTGATGGCGAGGGGTCGAAGCCGCTCCCCCTTGGCGAGTGCAACGTTCGAGGTGTTCATGCGACCTCGCCGAACGAGAACCATGATCACCACCAGAACAACGAGAACGACCGCGGATCCCGCTCCGTTGGACGACGATTGCATTCAACGACCCTAACTTCCGGGAACCAAGCGCACGGAACAACGACCGACGCCCGGTCGCCTCCAACGCGACAAATGCCACGTAGCCCCTGCCACGTGACGAATCGCGCACGGCGCTAGCCACCCACGAAATAGGGGTGTAGCCACCACAAGCAACATTCGGATAACAACCTTGTGACGCCGGGTCGATTTTGACAGACTCCTTGGGAGTAGTTGCTGAAGACAACTCCTTAGGGGGCCGGGTGAGGTTTTTCCACAGGGATGACGTCAGCACGTGAATCCGGGCGCCCTCAAAATAAGTGGATACCGTTTCCGGGCGACACTGCGTCATCGATGGACCAGTTACGTGTCACTCGTTCTGTTTATTGCCGTTCTCGGCGGTGTGGCGATGGGGACCTTCGCCGGAGCTCGCAGCACAGAATCATCTTTTTCGACTCTTCTCAAAAGTCGGAATCCGTCGCAGCTCTACGCAATCATGCAGGTCTATAACCCGCAGGCTGGGTTTGTTGCTGGCTACAGTGCGTCGTCGGTCGAGGAGGTTCGTCGACTACCCCACGTGACGAACGTCGAGCCGATGGTGGGATTGAACGCCTTTCCCTTGGGACCTCACGGTCAGTCAGTTCCCGGCGATAGTGGATTCTCCCCGAACGGCAGTGTCGACGGACTGTACCTAAATGAAGATCGTCTCATCATTACCAGCGGTCGCCTACCTAACCCGCGTCGAGCCGACGAATTCGTCGCGGACTCGGGAACCGTCCGCGAGTTTGGATGGCACCTCGGTGAAACCGTGACGTTCGCGTACTACACCAACAAGGCCGGAGTCGCGGCCGGTCTCAGTGGCCCACAAGTCGCGGGTCATTTCAAGGATCGACTCGTTGGAACCGGAGCGATCCAAGCCGCGAGCCTCGTACAGGATCAAGTTGACAGCAACAATGACGCCATCGTGCTCTTCACGCCGGCCCTGACTCGTAAATACTTGACGTGTTGCGCGAATGACACGCTCGTTGGCATCCAGATCAATGGCGGGGAAAGCAACGTTGCTCACGTCCAAAAGGAGTACGAGCGTCTCTTTCCCAAGATCGGCGTCCCGCCCCAATCCGAGATGACTGTAGAAAACCGTGTCGCTGATTCGATCACTCCCGAAGCGCTGGCTCTGGGCGCCTTCGGATTACTCACCGCGCTGGCCGCACTCGCGATTGCCGCTCAATTGATCGCCCGAATGGTCCGAATGACCGCCAGGGATTCGCGGATTCTTCGAGCGATGGGCGCCGATCCGAGGACGACTTTTCTTGACGGATCGATTGGTGCGATGGTCGCGATCGTGGCGGGGTCCCTGCTCGCAGTCGGCGTCGCATTCGCTCTATCGCCATTGGCGCCAATTGGTCCGATCCGTCCCTACTTGGGGACCCACTTCCACTTTGATTGGACGGTTCTTGGACTGGGGTTCGGACTCTTCTCGGTCGCCCTCGGCATCATCACCGCGATCTTCGCCTACCGAAACCAACCCCATCGCGCGAGAAAGGTCGCCCCGCGCCTGAACCGGAGCAACTTCGATCCGGCACGAGTAGCCGGGAGGTCCGGGCTGCCGATCGCTATCGTGACGGGCGTCGGATTCGCCCTCGAGACCGGTGGTGGTCGCCGCGCCGTCCCGATGCGTTCGGCGATACTCGGGGCCGTGATCGCGTTGACCATCGTCGGCGCCACCACCACGTTTGCGACGAGCCTTCGATCCCTCGTGTCGAGCCCACCTCTCTACGGATGGAATTGGAGTGCGGCGCTCAATGGTGGTGGCGGCGTAGGCGACCTTCCCAAAGCGATTTTTGCGCCCCTCGCGAAGGACCCGGACATCGCAGTGACGTCGAACGCGTATTTCGCGACGTTGCGAATTGATGGTGAACTGGTTCCCGTCATGGGCGAAAATCCGGGAGCGAAGATTCAACCGCCTGTACTCTCCGGACACGATCTAGAAACGGCCGGTCAGGTCGTTCTCGGTACATCGACATTGGAAATGCTGCACAAGTCCGTTGGTGACACGGTCGTCGTCACGAGTGCCAAATCCAAGCCCACGAGCCTCCGGATCGTCGGTACCGCGACGATGCCCGCGTTCGGACAGTCGGGGAGCTCGCATCTAGAGATGGGAGTTGGGGCGGTCATGAACTACACCCTGATTCCACTCTTCGAGCGAGACGTCTTCGACCTTCCGCCGGGACCGAACGCGATTCTCATTCGATACCGACCAGGTGTCAGTGCGGCCAATGGTGAGAAGTCAATCCAACACGCGGTCGACGAGGCCGGAGGCGGAGGGGGCAACTCCCCTAACAATCTCTACAATTCAGTGGAACGACCGGCGCAAATTGTCGACTACCGCTCACTGGGCAACACGCCCATTGAACTGGGCGCCGTCCTTTCCGGTGGGGCGCTGCTCGCCCTTGGTCTCATTTTGATGTCGTCGGTACGCCGACGTCGACGAGACATCGCACTCCTAAAAGCGCTCGGTTTTTCGCGTCGCCAAGTCGTCGCGACAATTGCCGTCCAGTCCACAATCGCCGTCGGGCTAGGAGCAATTGTTGGACTCCCCGTCGGGATCCTGGTCGGCCGGTCTCTGTGGAACTTGTTTGCCGACTCAATTCACGCCGTCCCGCACGTCGTCGTTCCGACGGCCACGCTGCTGATCATTGCCGCGGTGGCGCTCGTGATGGCAAACGTGATTGCCGCACTCCCGGCCCGCATCGCCGCGAGGACCTCGCCCGCAATACTGTTGCGCGCCGAGTGACAGTGGAACTCTCAGAACGCGCCGAGAAAGTAGTCCTGTCAGGAGTCGAACTGGACCCTTCCTTCGGAGAGGCTTTGCGCTGCTCGTAACAGGAAACGATTCGACGTGGGTCTAGGAATCAGGCGAATCCTGACTCGTGAGTCGTTGAACGTCGGCAATGTCTTGAGGTCTTCCGGCGGTGCGCTTATTCGCGATTAGATCGTCGCGACCGATGAAAGGCACCTCGACGCCATCAAGGTCAATGACGACGCGTCGCGTCCACGCATCATTGAATTCAACTCCTTCAATCGAGGTGAGAATGTCGATTCGATACGGTGGATAACCGAGTTGAACGACTCGATCGGCCTGCTTGAAATCCTCTACCGAGAGTCCAAGATCGGCGAACCCGAACGCTTCGAGTGAGCGAAGCACGCGAGAGGCGTTTTCGGAATCGACCCACACCCAAGCATCAAGGTCACCCGTGTAACGAGGTAAACCGTGAGCTGCAACGGCGTAACCACCGACGATGAGAAACCGAACCTCGTTAGCGATGAAGAGTTCTACAAAGTCTCTGAAGTCGGGGTCGAGTTGAATCTCCTTCTCCAATCATTCGTTGACGCAGGATCTCCACGGCGGCGACACGCTCACTTGGCGATACCGTCTTCCAGAATGCGACCTGGTCTGTCTCCTGACCTAGAACGTACTTCTCCACGGTGAGGGCAATTGAACCATGGGGACGCGTGTCCGCTTTCACGAAAACATTCTACCGGGGCGCTGTAACGCACTGCTGCAGATGAAATGCCGCGCTCACCGTCCAACGGCGATTGGCGTCAACCGAGGCGTTGTACCGTCACCGATTCGAGGTGCTTTACGAGGGTCGATGAAAATGGCGATGTTGACGGATTGGAGAAGACCAGTTCCGATCCCTCGATACCCGATTTTGCCATTATGACGACGTTGAGGCTCGCGAGGATGAAGTGCGTTCCCTTGTACGTGAAGGGAACACGTAGTTCCAGCGCCAAGGATGTGTTGGTGGCGACAGGCTTCGCCAACGCGATGACCGAGGCGTGGCCGACCTTGGATCCAGTACCCAACTGCCGGGCGAAGACCGCTTTGACACTCGCGGAGTCGAAGGCGTGCGCCACGCACTTCGCCGATTCGGGCGAACCGTATACCGCCAGTTGTTCGTCGGCGACTTTCACACTAGGAAACACGTCGACGGAGTCGTCCACGCTCTGTCCCAGTGAGTTCTGATTGAACGTCGGGCTGTCAGCCTCCGGCGGGTTGAGGTTCACTATGGACGCGGGAAGACCCAAACAGGCGAGCATCTGGGGAACACCGAGGTTCTTGTTGGCGTTGCCACCGTTGGACGAGGTGGTCCAACCCTTCGGAAAGTCTGATTTCACGATCAGTGCCTTACGGGCCAGGGCGACGTCGGCCTTTCTCGACGCTGGGGCCCCCGACGCCGGGAGTCCTAAGAGCGCGATCGTCACGGCGATTGCCGACATCAACGCGAGGACGGTTCGTGATTTCACGACCCCGACACTACCGTGGACACGAATCGACCACCGGTGGTGCGAGGCAATCGAACTCTCCCGCGACGACTGGGCACACGTCGGACAGCGAGGATGATCAATTCGTGTGGCGCCGCAGCCAACGACCACAGTAGAAATGGGTGTCAATGAGCGCACCTTCTGAACCCCGCGACGTGTCCTCGCTGCGCGGACCCGAGGCCCAGCCGATCGGTCGAAACTTTTGGCTCGTCGCCGGCATGCTCCTCATCGTCGTCCTGGCGGTCATCGTGACCGTGAGTTTCATCTCCGCGACCAACGACAACGCCCGAATCGACCGACTCAAGTTTCATGGCGTCACGGTCGTCGTCACCGTCACGAACTGCGTCGGGAATATCGGCGGCAGCGGCAGCAACGGCGCCGGCTACACCTGCAGAGGCGAGTACGACGTCAAGGGCGTGGCGTACCACGAGGTCATCGGAGCTAAGACGACGCTCTCGACGGCGGGGAGCACGGTGCGAGGTGTGGCGGACCCGAATCGACCGAGCACCATCGAACTCGCCTCGGCCGTCGATTCGTCGACGGCATCGCCTTCGGCCTACGTCGTCCCCAGCCTTCTGGCGTTAGTGCTTCTCGCGGTCATAGTGATTCTCTATCGCCGCGAGAGCGCCAAAGCTCGATCGAAGACTGAGTGATCGTCATCGACAGCGGCAGGACGTCAACGTTCTCGTTTTCGCCGTGGAGCTGCTCAAGCCGCGAAGCATCCGGTCTTCGGAGAACTAGTGCCGTCCGATCCGTGCGAGGAGGCTCCCCTCTTAGGGACCACGCTCAACTCCAATCCGTTCCAAGTGATTGAGTAGTAGGTCGCACTCTCGGGCCACGCCTGCAGGTAAGGACCGCCGTTGGTCGCCGCCGTCGCCCACGCGACACCGGCTGCGGGTGGCGATCCATTCAGCGATCGGTAGCCGGCGAGTGCGGTCTCAATGGCTTGGTAGTTCGCCTCACAGGCCGAAACGGCGGCCTCCTGGGCGCCGCTCTCGGGAGTCGCTGGCGCCGTCGTCGCGCTCACGCCGAGAATCGTGGTGGTCGGGCCCGTACTCGAGGGCGAGCCGCCCAAGGTGTTGAACATGATCACGACCATCACGGCCAAAATGATGACGGTGAGGAGCGTTGCGAGCATCGCGATCCCCTCCTCGCGGTGCGACACGTGCGTTCCGCGATGACGGTGTCCATAGGAGTCCATGTGGGCCAATGGTATCGGCGGAATCGGCAACGGGACTGGACTCAAAAGGCGTGACCCAGTGCCAAAGCAGCAATACACAATGGCAACACAATCGCGGGCGAAAACGCCGCTCGGATGAAGGACTCACTACTCAATCGAAGACATATGACGCTCGGCATCCTGCGTTACGGAGGCGCAACCGACTACTGCGCTACCGCAACGACGGCAATCTCTCCAGCGCGTTCGTCAAGCGCCCGACTGCACGTCTTGGCGAGCAAAATCGCACACCCCACATTGGAGATCGTTTCAGCGCAAAAGAGCACATGAAGCACGCCCACGATACTCAAGAGTGCGGCGGAGCTTCCCAGCACTTGGACCAGGAGAGTGGTCCTGGCCCAAGGGACGTCCGTCAACTGACGACTGAGCCAGTAGGCCGCCGCGCTCATGAACACCACCAGCACGGCCCCAAAGCCAAAGTGAATGTACTTCAACACCGCGTCAAGTGAGTAGAAGTAGGTGCTGATAAGCACGAAGAAGATGGCGACGCTATAGAACAGGAGGAGGTTTCGCACCCTCTCCGAACACGCACCGCGGCCACCGCACACGCGCGCCGCGCGCACGTTGCTGCCAGCAAGGGCCGCCCAGGCGAACGTGTAGAGCACCGCGGTCTTCGCGTGTAATCCGTACTCGCTGATCCCGCCTTCACGCCGAGCCAGCACGTAGCCCGGATGGAGCGCGACGCTCACACCCATAAAAAAGAGAAACGCGACCTCTCCAAAAACAATCCACCCCACCGCGTGCGATCTGCTATTCACGTTTACTCATTAGCTCGTCCGCTGAATTCGACGGCTATCGAAGTCTCGATGCTCCGCGCGGGAGGGCTTTCCCGTGGAGAATCCAAAGACGGGAAGAATCAATCCGATGTGGGGTTCGCTCACTACGTGGCTCCTCAGAGAATAATCACCGAGGTTCTGGAGTGATGGTACTAACGCTACTCGCGTGGACCGGCCAACGGGATTCAGGTCACGTGGACCGGCGATTGGGGTTCAGTTCAATTGGTGCCCCCGGCAGGATTCGAACCTGCGCTCACGGTTTAGGAAACCGATGCTCTATCCCCTGAGCTACGGGAGCAACGTTCTATCTTCAACATCCATCAAGACAAGTGAATCTGCAATGCATCCTCTGCAGAAACAATGTCGACCTGCAATGCTTCCCCACTATTCAAACACGCCGACCGAGGTCTCTGAACACAGTCCGACGCATCGAGCAATGGACTGATTGGCTGGGGCGGGACGATCTAGCACCCAGCACGGACAGTTGAACCTCACGCTGTAGCAGATCCGTCGAATTGCGCAATGAATTTGGCAAGTGGCCGGTCATCGATCTGACTCGCAATTTCCCTCTTGTACTGACTCCACTCGCCTTGTGCCTCAGCGTCACTGACACCGGTTTTGAACGCCCGGAACATGAAGTCGTCGCGTTCGTCGCTTGACCCAGGTTGCGGAGGATCGTACGGTCTCCAACCGGCAAAGCCGCCTGCGACGTCGAAATCGTACGTCCATTGGATGGAGCTCTTGGTCACCAGTTCCGGCCGCAGTCCGCGTCGATCGCACGCGATGCAGACAAGGATGTACACGTGCGTCCATTTTGCCACTGTTGTTGTGCGAAGTTTGCTCACTCCACAAAGCGAACAGGACGCCGCGACTTTCGACGCTCCTCTCCGAGCGTTGCGAGCCTTTCGCGCCCGGCTTTTTAAAAGCCAGTCGGGAGGCGATGCTCGCCTCGCGGCGAGATTCTCCTCACTGACGTGACGGATGCCAGCGCGGCGAAGATCGCCACCCGACACTCCGAGTTCGCAACCCGCGGTACCCACAGTGATGTTCATTGTCGCAACATAGCGAGCAGGTGTTCGATCACACTCTGGATTGAAGTTCCTTCGCACTAGAACTCGGGCAAGCCCGCCAAACTGTACAGTGAAAGGACGCCAAACTGTATATTTCGGGTACGCGCCGCGGTTATCCTCCGGTGGGAGCGATGTTGAAGACGTCACGCTGCGCGAAGTTGGTCATCGGATTACTGTCGATCGCGGTCGTCACCACGACCTCGAACGTTTCATCAGCATCCCCGACCACCTCGAAAGTGCGGTGGGGCGCCGCCATGGAGGTTCGAGGATTGCCGACGCACAACTTCCTCTTTGGTTCCGACTTGTTTTCTGTTTCATGTGCCTCGGTCGGTAATTGCAGCGCTGGGGGGAACTACGCACTCGACGCGCGGCGAAGCCAGGCGTTTGTGGTGGACGAGTCGAACGGCCTGTGGGGCAAAGCACAAACTGTCCCCGGACTGACGGCGCGCGACGCCAGCGAGAACACCCAGGTGTACGTCGTCTCGTGTCCGTCCGCCGGAAACTGCGGCGCCGGCGGCACCTACGCCTTGACCAAGAACAGCTCAATGATCTTCGTGGCGAACGAGACCAACGGCGTGTGGGGACACGCCATTGACCTGCCCGGCGCGACACGAATCGACTCGGGCGGCGGCGGCTTCATCACGTCCATCTCGTGCCCGTCGGAGGGGAACTGCAGTGCTGGCGGAATATTGCCCGTCGCTCATTCGTCAACCATCTCAGGAGCCTTCGTCGTGAACGAGACGAACGGTGTGTGGGGCAAGGTGTTGGAACTTGCTGGCCCGGCAACTTTCAATCACAACGGCGCTGGCGTCGACGCACTCTCGTGTACCTCCGCTGGAAACTGCAGCGCTGGCGGAAACTTTCCCAAGAGATTCGATGGCCCCGGCCGACCGAGCTTCGTGGTGGATGAAACGAATGGAGTGTGGGCCAAGGTCCGCGAAATATCGGGATTCGCTGGGCTCAACGTCAGAGATTCGGAGCTCCGGTCACTCTCGTGCGGCGCGTCGGGCAACTGCAGCGCCGTGGGCGAGTACCAACAGAAGAACGGTGTCACCCGGGCTTACATTGCGAGCGACTCAAAGGGCGTATGGGGACCTGCAGTCAACGTCCCGGGACTAGAGAAGTTGAACGGTCGACACATGTCCGCATTGACAACGATCTCATGTGCGTCGCGCGGTAGTTGCAGTGCTGGCGGTTACTACGGCAATGGCGATCACCAGACCGCCTTCATTGTCAATGAGAAGAGTGGGAAATGGGGTACCCCCATGGCGATCCCCGGATTGGGAACGCTTAACAAGGGCGACACCTCATCGATGCAGACAATCGCTTGTGTCTCCACTGGAAACTGTGGCGCGAGCGGCTCGTACATGGATGCAGCCGGTAACACGCAGTCCTTTTTCGTGAACGAAGTACGTGGAACGTGGGGATCAGCGACGGGCGTTGAAGGATTGCAGACATTGAAGGCGGACGGTACGAGCGTGCTGACACTGTCCTGCGCCACCCCATTCAGTTGCAGCGCGGTCGGCGGCTTCTCAGCACCCAGCAATAACGGTGCGCTCATCGTGAGTACGAAACCTCACCAGACATAGTCTGGCAATGGTCAGAAAGGTCCACTATGGCTCGTACGTTTCAACGCGGTCTCCTTCCTCTCAACGAAGAGAAGAACGCTCGTTTCAAATCCGTCCAGGAGTACGGTTTCACTTTCCCGACCCCGAACTATCCGATCGATAAGAGTGCCGGAATCACGAACTATGGGATGGACGGAAACGGACCGGACCCGACGCTGACCGTCAACGGTGGACAGCCGGCCGGCGACTGCGGCCCCTGTGCGACACCGGCTCACGCAAACATGATCACGGCGGTACTAGCCGGTCTCGCGCTTGGCGACAACTCGATGACCTCCAACGACGTCGTCACGCTCTATTTCACGTACGAAGCCGAACTCGCCGGTGTGTCCTGGCGTCCTCCCACTACTGGAGACTGGGTGGCGCCAGCGGGCTTGGACAACGGGGTGGACCTCGGTGACTGGCTCCTTTGGCTTTTCAAGCGCGGACTCGTCAAGGGATTCGTGAAGATCCAGCTCACGGATCTCGATGCCGCGCTGGAGACCTTCGACGTCGTGGTAGTCGGTGTGAATCTCAACCCCGACGCTGACGAGCAGTGCGAGAACGGCCGAGCATGGGACGTCGGTCCGAGTGACGAACCGGACCCGCAGGATGGACACGCCATCTTGTACTTAAAGTCGGCGTCCGCGACGGGGCCGTTCGTCTGGTGTACGTGGGGTCAGCAACAACCTTCCACGCTGGCCTGGAAGAACGCCTGCCTCCAGCAAGCCTTCGCGGTGGTCACCGATCCGGACGCCGTCGCGTCCTTCTACGGCGAACTAGTGGCTGATCTCACGGCTCTGCACGGCACCTAGTCCTAGGTTCTTCACTCGCGTACATGACGCACGGGTTGCGCAGTGACTCAACTCCTAGGCCTAACGTCGATCACCGACCGGAGCGCTGTTGACGGGTCACACGACCCTTGAGTTCAGCGTTCCGTGCCAAGACCAGCGACGAGAGAAGCATCATCGAGACTCCGACGAGACTCAGCGCGATCGATTCCGTTAGGAAGAGCACCAGGATCGTCAAACCTGCAATGAAGCCAGCGATGCTCCAGCCCACGCGATGTCGTGCATTCAAGAAGGCACCTACCGGGCGCAAACTTCCGCCAAACCGCCCGTCTTGTTTGGAGAACGACGCCTCCAAGTCAGAAAGTATCCGCTGCTCACTTTCCGAGAGTGGCATGGCACCTCCTTTCACGCCTCATTGCGGAATCGTAGCGGGGACCGTCGTCGACATCAAACACCCATGACCGGAGGGCGAAAATCCGCGTTCCCGAGGGTTGAAGGTGGGTCGGGAATGTTGCTCAAAGCGACCAATCAAGTCGGGCGGATTTCCAGAATGCCACTTCACCCGCCGACGGAGACGGGACGAAATACCTCTCTTGCTGAGGACGAGCAGAATCGCATCGCTCACTAGGCTCGTATGGGTGAACGTCGACAGAGTCGTCCTGGCATCACCCAGAGGCTTCTGCGCTGGCGTCGAAAAGGCGATCAAGGCTCTCGACTGGATGACGCGAATCTTCGAGCCTCCGGTCTACTGCTACCACGAGATCGTCCACAATCGCTTCGTTGTGGAGTACTTCGAGTCCGTCGGCGTCGTTTTCGTCAACGACATAGCGGACGTTCCTCCTGGAGCGCCCTTGATGTTGAGCGCGCACGGCTCGCCGCCCCAACTCGTCGAGACCGCGCGTCAAAACGGCCGCACGGTCATCGACGCGGTCTGCCCCCTCGTGACCAAGGTCCACCACGAACTCAAGGTCCGTGCCAACAAGGGCTACACCGTGCTCTACGTCGGCCACGAAGACCACGAGGAGGCCGTCGGCACCATGGCCGTCGCTCCCGAAGCCGTCCACCTGATACAGACCCGCGAGGACATCGACGCCGTCGCGTCGTACGACGGTCCGGTGGCGCTCCTCAGCCAGACGACGCTCAGTCTGAACGAGTGGCAGGACCTGCGCGAGTACGCCGAAGAGGTGTTCCCCGACGTGTGGATGCCGAACCGCAGCGACCTCTGCTTCGCGACCACGAACCGTCAAGCCGCGTTGCGCGAGGTGGCCGACGGTGCGGACGCCGTGATCGTCGTCGGTTCGGCGAACTCCTCGAACACGATGGCCCTCACCAAGGTCGCCGAAGCCCAAGGTTGCCCGAGAGTGCTGCGCGTCAACGGCGCGGGCGACCTGCCCGACGATCTCCACGGCACGGTCGCAGTGACCGCGGGCGCATCGGCTCCCGAGAGCCTCGTCAACGAGGTGCTGAGCGCTCTGAATCCAACCAACGGCGTCACCGTGAAGTCGGTCATCATCGAAGACGAGTACTTTCCTCCCCCACCTGAACTACGCGAAATGCTAAAGGCCGTCTCGGCTCTGGTCGACCTCGTTCTTCAGACCCCCGACGTTTCAACCGTGGATCCGCAGAACGATCGTGAATTCACCGCAGCCGAAGTGCTCTCAACATTTAGTCGCTGAGTAGTCGCTTCGAGTCGGAATGTTCCACGATGACGCTGTTCCATGACGTCGTGAGGTTTACGACGACGCGGGCCGGTAACTGCGTTGCGTTGACACGAAGAACATCAACGACGTTGTCGCTGTTATCAGCGACGAGATCGCGCGGGTCAGAATTCGCGACCGAGTCCTATTAGGCTACGGAGGTGATTCTTGAATCCATCGAAGGCCCGTGTGACCTACGCGCACTTTCTTACAAGGAGTTGGCCGAACTCAGCCAGGAGATTCGCGAATTCATCATCGCGACGGTTACGACCACCGGTGGGCACCTGGGCTCGAACCTCGGCGTCGTAGAACTGACGCTGGCGCTGCACCGAGTCTTCGATTCACCGAACGACATTCTCTTGTGGGACACGGGACATCAGACGTACGTTCACAAACTGTTGACGGGTCGGCGTGACGGCTTCGCCCACTTGCGCCAACGCGGAGGACTCTCCGGATATCCGAGCCGATTCGAGAGCGAGCATGATTGGATTGAATCGTCCCACGCCTCCACCGCTCTCTCGTACGCCCACGGCCTCTCCGTGGCCCTGGAAATCCGTAAGGAACTGATCGGCCACGGCGGTCAACGTCAAGTCGTCGCCATCGTCGGCGACGGTTCGCTCACCGGCGGTATGGCCTACGAGGCATTGAACAATCTCGGTCACGCCAACCAGCGGGTCGTCATCGTACTGAACGACAACGGCCGTAGTTACGCACCGACCATCTCGAAGCTCTCTGAGTCGCTGACCTCATTGCGGCTGAATAGCACCTACGTCTCGGTGCGCGAAGGCGTGCGCAGTCTCGCACCGCGACTACCCAAGGCCGGTCGCGCGGGCCTCGCCGGTCTCCACGGGGTCACCTCCGCGGTTCGTGAGTTGGTCACGCCGGGCACGTTCTTCGAGGAACTTGGCGTCCGGTACGTGGGGCCGATCGACGGCCACAACATCGCTTCGATGGAGACGGCATTTCGCAACGCTGCGAAGTGGGACGGGCCGATTGTCCTTCACGTGCTGACCGAAAAAGGCCGCGGCTACGAACCGGCCGTCTCCGACCGACTGAAGATGCACGACTTCAAACTTCGACCTCGGGCGAACGACGAACGCGCTCTTCCGGAGTCCTTCACGGCATCGTTCGCGAACGCACTTCTCACCATGGCCGACTTGGACGACCGCATCGTCGCCATCACCGCGGCGATGGCCGAACCCACCGGCCTCATCGCGTTCCAAGAGCGGTTCCCGACTCGGTTCTTCGACGTCGGCATCGCCGAGCAGCACGCGGTCACGGCCGCCGCGGGCATGGCCATGGGCGGACTGAAGCCCGTCGTGGCGATCTACTCGACGTTCTTCTCTCGCGCGTTCGACCAGGCCAACCTCGACGTCGGCCTCTTGAATCTGCCCGTGGTCTTCGTCTTCGACCGCGCTGGCATCACCGGCGATGACGGAGCGAGCCATCACGGTGCGCTGGACATCGCGTTGTGTCTCGCCATTCCGAACATGACCGTCTTCGCGCCCTCGTGCGCCGAGGAGATTCCTGGCATGCTCGCCGAGGCGCTCTCGCTCTCCTCGCCCACCGCGATACGTTTTCCCAAGACCCCGTCAGTACCGTTCGACGGAATCACCGGCGTCGGACTTCACGCCCGTGAGGTCGTGCGTGGCGACGGATCACTGTGCGTGCTCGCGGTGGGAAAGATGGCGGCGTCGGCGTACCGAGCGCTTGCGCTGCTCGGCGAAAGCGCCGGACGGATCACCCTGTATGACGTGCGCGTCTTGCCGCCCGATCCCGCAATGATCGATGTCGCGCTCGGTCACGACCGCATCATGACGATCGAGGACGGAACGCGCCACGGGGGCGGCGGATCGCTCATAGTCTCCGCCACGAGGGAACGCGCACAAGATCTCAGCGCCGCGCTGCCCATGACACGCATCCTCGGCATACCGCGTGCCTATCTCGAACACCACCGTCCCGACGCCCTACTCGAAGAACTCGGCCTCGATCCGAAGGGTATTGCCATGGCGATCGAGCGCCTACTGAATGACGAGCCTGAGTATCCCCGCGTGCCGCCACGAGCACCGCGCGCGACCTATCTCGAGATCGACGACCTGAGCCCCTTCGCAACGTCGTAGCGCTCGGTAACTCTCGCCGAGCCAACTCGTCACGTGTCAAAGACTCACGTTTCGCGCGCGTCAACGCATCGCCGCCACGAGCACGTGCATCCATCGCGGCACGACCTTCAAACGTGTGACATCGCGCGAACACGACGTCACCAAAAGTTGGAAACGACAACGAGGCTGATAGGTTAACGGTCATCAGAAGTGTGTAAAGGGGCCGCCGCTGATGTCAAGCAGATTCACGCAGACGATGGATCGTTTGTTCGGAGTTCGCGACGATGTCGTGGCCAGGGCCCGCCACGAGAACTTTCCTGTCGCCTCGCGCCTGTTGCCCCGAGACATCCGATCGCAACTCATGGCGATCTACGCTTTCGCGCGCCTGACTGACGACGTCGGCGATGAATCGCAGGGTGATCGACTCGCCCTGCTCGACTGGCTGGACGATGAACTGACGCTGGCCAGCGAAGGTCGCGCCATCCATCCGGTCTTTCAGCGACTCACCCCGGTGATTCAGGACCTCGACGTGGGACTCCAACCATTCCGAAGTCTCATCGAGGCCAATCGGGTCGATCAGGTCGTGACGCGCTATTCGACCTTCGACGATTTGGTGGCGTACTGCATGCAGTCGGCGGCGCCGGTCGGACACCTGGTGCTCGCGGTATTCAAGGTGTCCACCGCGCAGCGAATCGAGTGGTCCGACCAAGTCTGCATCGCACTGCAACTCGTCGAGCACCTTCAAGATGTCGGTGAGGACGCTCGACGCGGGCGCATCTACTTACCGAGCGAGGACACCGACGAGTTCCACTGCACCGAAGAGGACCTGTTGGCTCACTCGACGAGTGATGCAGTGCGAGGTCTCATCGCCAAGGAATCGGATCGAGCCCGAGATCTGTTCGCGGCCGGTGCGCCGCTCGCCGCGTCACTCCCCTCCCGCGCGCGCCTGGCGGTCGCGGGTTTCGTGGCCGGGGGCCTCGCCGCGGTGGAGTCCATCGAGCGAGCCCACTACGACGTGCTGTCGGTACGTTGTCGACCCAGCAAGCTCGGGATCGCCGGACACCTCGCGCGCGGATTCACCACGGCGACCATTTATAGGGTCGCCACGTGAACATCGACGACGCCTACCAGTGGTGCGAGGGCATCACCCGGCGAGAAGCGAAGAACTTCGCCTACGGCATTCGCCTCCTGCACCCGCCAGAGCGCAAGGCGATGTCGGCGGTCTACGCACTGGCCCGACGCATCGACGATATCGGCGACGGTACCGACTCCCCCGAGGAAAAGCTGGCCGGCCTGCAACTCGTGCGCAAGGACATTGAAGCCCTCGATCCGAAGACGAACGACCCGGTGCTCGCGGCGGTCGCCGACGCCCACCACCGTTACGAACTCCCGATGGAGTGCTTCGGCGAGATCATCGACGGCTGCGAGATGGACGTGAACGGAACCTCGTACGAATCCATCGACGACCTCGTCAAGTACTGTCGCAACGTCGCGGGATCGGTTGGTCGACTCTCACTGGCGATCTTCGGCACCGATCAACCGAGCGTGGCGGCGCCGCTCGCTGATTCGCTCGGCGTCGCCCTGCAACTCACGAATATCTTGCGCGACGTCCTCGAGGACCGTGCCCTCGGGCGCGTGTACCTGCCGTCACAGGACGCGCTGCGCGTCGGTTGCGCGCCAGACCTGTCGGGCTCCGCCGACGAGATCGCCCGGCTCGTCGCCTACGAGTGCGGTCGAGCCGAGCAGTGGTTTGCGGAGGGACTTGAACTCTTGCCACTGCTCAACCCCAGGAGCCGAGCCTGTGTGGGGACGATGTCCGGCATCTACCGACGCTTACTCGTGCGCATCGAGCGCAACCCCTTCGCCGTGACGCAGGGGCGAGTGTCCGTGCCGATCATCGAGAAGGTCTCGGTGGCGATCACCAGCCTGGTCAGCGCACGATCATGAGTCCGACTCGTGTGGGCGTCGTCGGTGGGGGCCTCGCCGGAATAGCGGCGGCGCTCACGCTCGCTGACGCGGACGCTGGGTTCGATGTCACGCTCCTCGAGCGGCGACCCCGCCTGGGCGGACTCACGTCATCGATCGAACGGGGCGGACTCTCCTTCGACAACGGTCAACACGTATTTCTCGGATGCTGTTCGGCCTATCAGTCCCTCATTGAGCGACTCGGCGCGATCGAACAGGTCTACCTGCAACCTCGGCTCGAGGTTCCCGTGCTGTCGGCACGGGGTACTCACAGCTCGATCACCCGCTCCAAGCTCCCCGCGCCGCTGCACCTCGTGTCGTCGTTAGCGCGTTACCGTCACCTCACGATCAAGGACCGGATGCTCCTCGTGCGCGCGGTCATCGCCCTTCAACGACTCGACCTACGTGATCCCTCACTCGACACGCAGACGTTCGGCGACTGGCTGCGACAACACGGCCAATCCCAACGTGCGATCGATCGACTCTGGAACCTCATCATCCAACCCACGCTCAACGTCACGGCCGACCAATCGTCACTCGCCCTCGCCGCGCAGGTCTTTCGGATCGGATTCCTTGAACGATCCAACGGCGCCGATATCGGATGGTCCGTCGTGCCGCTCGCCACCCTCCACGGGAGTAACGCGGAGCGGACCCTGCGGGACGTTGGCGTCGAGGTGCTGCTAAACGCATCAGCACAGGCCATTACTCCCCGGTACGACGGTGGATTCACGGTTCGCACCGCAGGTGAGGATCTCGAATTTGATGCCCTCGTCGTGTCCACTTCGCCTAGGGTGGCGGAGACACTCGGAGCGTTGGCCGTCGAAGACCATCTCGCAGAGCGATTGGGAACGTCGCCGATTGTTAACCTTCATTTCGTTCTTGATCGAAAGGTTACCGATTTGAAGATGGCTGCGTGCCTCGATTCGCCAATCGAGTATCTCTTTGATAGGACCGACGCGAGCGGTGTCACGTCCGGTCAGTGTCTCGTCGTGTCGCTTTCCGCGGCCGACAAGTACATCGGGATCGGTACGAGTGAACTCGTGCCGATGTTCTTTGACGCGCTGGGAGAACTCTTTCCTCGAGCGCGTGACGCCCGAATCCTTTCGTCGTTCGTCACGCGAGAGTACGCCGCCACCTTTCGAGCGACGCCGGGGATCGAGTCGTTGCGCCCATCGACGACGACCGCCGTCCCGGGTCTCTTCCTCGCCGGCGCCTGGTGCGACACGGGCTGGCCGGCGACGATGGAGGGTGCCGTACGAAGTGGGAACGAGGCGGCCGCCAAGGTCCTGGGGCACCTTTCCGGCACTGGGAGAACGGACGCGATCGATCGCGAGAGGACGGCATCGTGACGATGGCCGATTCACTCTCAAAACATGAGAACGAACTCAGCGCCCTGGGAATCCTTTCGAGAACGAAGACGTTGGTCCAGCCGGCCCTTGAAACGGCCTCGTACCGACTCAGTGCCGACATTCAACCCCTCGTGCGTGACCACCTCTCCGCGGGCGGAAAATATATGCGCGCGTGCCTCGCGTTGCTGTCAGCGAGCGCCGCGGGCGCGGACGAGCACGTGGGCCTGGTGGGCGCACTCGCGATGGAACTGGTGCACAACTTCTCGCTCATCCACGACGACATCATCGACCGAGACGTGGAGCGACGTCATCAACCAACCTTGTGGGCGAAATACGGCGTCGGTCCCGCGCTCATCGCGGGTGACGCGCTCTCGTCCCTCGCCTTTCAACTACTGCTCGAAGAACGCACGGTCGAACGCGTCAGGGCTGCCCAACGGCTCGCCGACGCGGTCCAGGCGATGATCGCCGGACAGGCCGAGGACATGGCGTCGGAGGACCAGCCGTCCCTGTCGCTCGAAGCGTGCCTGCACATGGCGGCGGGCAAGACCGGTGCCCTTCTCGCGTGCGCGGCGTCGATTGGCGCGGTCCTCGCCGGAGCCGACGAGTCCCTCGTCAAGGCACTGTCGGAGTACGGCGACCACCTCGGCCTCGCCTTTCAAGCGACCGACGACCTGCTCGGCGTGTGGGGTGACTCGAGCGTCACCGGCAAGCCCGTAGGAAACGACCTTCGACTGCGCAAGAAGACATTGCCCATCTCGATCGCGAACGCCAAGGGTTTCGACGTCTTCGCCGAGCGCGCCGCAACCTCGGACCAGGAGCTCTCCGACGCCGAGGTCGCCGAGGCGATGGTCCTGCTCGAAGAGTGCGGCGCGCGTTACGAGACTTTGGAGTTGGCCGGGCAAGAACTTGACGCGGCGCTCGAGGTACTCGAGCGCGCCGACATGGTCCAGTCAGCGCGCGACGAACTCATAGTGACTGCTCGCTACGTGATCGAGAGAGATCAGTGAACGACTTCGACCAGTTCAGCGACGCGGACACCCACGGCGCGCAAGGCACCGGGCCCCTATCGCCATCCTTCGAACGAGACGTGAAGAACTCATTGAAGAACGCAACCGACGCGCTCGTTGCACTGCAGAGCGCCGACGGATGGTGGAAGGGCGAACTGGAGACCAACGTCACGATGGACGCCGAGGATCTGCTCCTGCGCGAGTTCCTGGGGATCCGCACCGAGGAAGAGACCGCCGCCGCCGCCAAGTGGATTCGCTCGCGCCAGCGCGACGACGGCACCTGGGCCAACTTCTTTGGTGGACCGGCCGAACTCTCGACGACCATCGAGGCCTACGTCGCGCTGCGCCTCGCCGGCGACTCTCCCGACGACGAACACCTCAAACGCGCGCGCTACTTCATCGTCGCGGCCGGCGGCATTGAAAAGAGCCGTGTCTTCACCAAGATCTGGCTCGCGATGTTCAGCCTGTGGCCCTGGAACGAACTTCCCGTCATCCCGCCAGAACTCATCTTGCTCAGCCGCCGTCTGCCCCTGAACATCTACGACTTTGCCTGTTGGGCCCGCCAGACGGTGGTGGCACTGACCGTCGTGAACGCGCACCGTCCCACGCACGACCTCAGCTTCGACGTCGAAGAGCTGAAGACCGGCGCCCGGGCGTCGACCCGCGATCCGATCACCACGTGGTCGGGACGCTTCCAAGCGCTCGACGTTCTACTGCACGCGTACGAACGCCACCCGATCAAGCCCCTGCGTCGAGCAGCCCTTCGCCGAGCCGAACGGTGGATCGTGGATCGTCAAGAGGCCGACGGTTCGTGGGGTGGCATTCAGCCGCCGTGGGTCTACTCACTGATCGCGCTACGACTACAGGGCTACGCCCTCGACCATCCCGTCATGCACGCGGGCATCGTCGCGCTGGACGACTTCACGATCGAAGACGCCGCCGGACGCCGCCTCGAAGCCTGCCAGTCACCCGTGTGGGACACCGCACTCGCCGTGACCGCCCTCGCCGACGCGGGCCTCTCGCCGCAGGACCCCGTCTTGCGCTCGGCCTCGCGCTATCTGCTGAGTCAAGAGATCACGGTGAAGGGTGACTGGTCGATTCGCCGACCGAACCTGCCGCCGAGCGGGTGGGCGTTCGAGTTCGAGAACGATTCGTACCCCGACGTCGACGACGCGGCCGAGGTCGTGTTAGCCCTCACCCGTTCGGCCGAGCCCTCGCTGGACGCAGAACGTCGCGGACTGACGTGGGTCAAAGGGATGCAATCGCGCGACGGCGGGTGGGCCGCCTTCGACGTCGACAACGTCCAGACGCTCTGTCGTGAACTGCCCTTCTGCGACTTCGGTGAGTTGATCGATCCTCCGAGCGCCGACGTCACGGCGCACGTCCTCGAAGCCCTCGCCGGACGTGACGACGCGAAGGTCTCGATCGAGCGCGGCGTCGAGTGGCTGCTGCGCGCGCAAGAGGAGGACGGATCCTGGTTCGGGCGCTGGGGCGCCAATTACATCTACGGCACCGGCGCGGCGGTCCCCGGGCTCGTCGCGGCGGGAGTGTCGACGCAGCACCCGGCCATACGTCGAGCCGTCACCTACCTGGAGCAGTGTCAGAATATAGACGGCGGCTGGGGCGAAGACCTGCGCTCGTACCGCGAACCGGCGTATCGCGGCCGTGGTCACTCCACTGCGTCCCAGACCGGCTGGGCCCTGCTGGCACTCCTCGCCGCCGAGGAACGATCCGAGTCGACCAACCGCGGCGTCGCCTATCTCGTCGAGACCCAGGGTGAAGACGGCTCCTGGGACGAACCGTGGTTCACCGGCACGGGCTTCCCCGGCGACTTCTATATCAACTACCACCTGTACCGACTCGTGTACCCACTTATGGCGCTCGGGCGTTACGTGAGTCGAGGTGAGCTGGATGGCTGACCTCCAAGTCATCGCGCCGCTGCGAATCGAGTCGTTCGCCTACGGCGGTGCCGACACGGTCATTGGGGCGGGACAAGATCGTGCCCGTCGAGCGGGCTCGAAGCTGGCCGCTCGTCTCGACGAGCGCACCGCGGTGGCCCTTGTCGGTGTGGCCGGTGCCCTCGCCCCGCAACTCGTCCCGGGCGATCTGATCATCGCCAGCGAGTTGCGCAGTACTGAGTCGAGCGCGTCGCGGAACCTGCCCGGCGCGGCGCTGCTCAGCGCAGAGTTCCGGCGCTTTAAGGTCGCGGCGCACACCGGTCCTCTCGTGACCTCATCAAAGTACGTGTCGGCCGGCGATCGCAGTATTCTCGCGGACTCCGGGGCGCTCGCCGTCGACATGGAGTCCTCGTGGGTCATGGACTACCTGCCGAACAACCCCCTCGCCGTCGTACGCTCGATCTCCGACACCGCCACTCGTGGACCGGTGCGCGGGGGTCTGCGCGCCCTCGGATCGCTGTCGTCGACGCGCGGGCCCCTCGAGCGCTGGGCGCGCGCCTGTGGCGCACACGACGTGATCCTCGCCTCACCCCGATCGTTTTGTGCGGGCGTCGAGCGCGCGATCGAAACCGTCGAGCGCGCGATCGACCAGTTCGGCGCACCCGTGTACGTCCGTCGCCAAATCGTGCACAACCTCCACGTCGTGCGCGCACTACAGCGACGAGGCGCCATCTTCGTCGAGGAGATCAACGAGGTCCCCGACGGTGCCGTCGTGGTCTTCGCCGCGCACGGCGTCTCACCCGAGGTTCGTCGTCAGGCGTCCGAGCGCCCCACCCTGCGCGTGATCGACGCGACCTGCCCGCTGGTGACGAAGGTGCACACGGAGGCGCGACGCTACGCGGCCCAGGGATACAACCTCGTGCTCATCGGCCACGTCGAGCACGAAGAGGTTGAAGGCACCTTCGGCGAGGCGCCCGAACGCATGCGCGTCGTGGCGTCGGTCGAGGACGTCGCCCGACTCGACTTCGCGCCGGACGAACCCATCGCGTATCTCACGCAAACGACGCTCGCCACCGACGAAACGGGTGGGATCATCGATGCCCTTCGCGCCCGCTATACCGATATCGCCGCCCCGAGTACGAAAGACATCTGTTACGCCACCCAGAACCGTCAAGACGCCGTGCGTTCCATCGCGCACCGGTGCGACCTCATGATCGTCGTCGGATCGAGCAACTCGTCCAATACCGCTCGACTCGTCGAGGTGGCCCAGCGCGAGGGATGTCGAGCCGAACTGATCGAAGACCCCACGCAGTTGGAGTTGGGATGGTTGGCGGGTGTGCGCAGTATCGGCATCACTGCGGGCGCCTCCGTGCCCGAACTGCTCGTCCAAGAAGTGGTCGGAGCGATCGCCTCGCTCGGTCCGGTGCATCTCAGCGAAGAAATCATCGTTCAAGAGACGGTTCATTTCGCTCTTCCGACTAGGGTGCGGTGATGGCCGTCCCCCTCCGCCAGAACCTGCGCATCGGCACTTACCTCATGAAGCACCGCCTGAAGCGCACCAAGTACTACCCGTTCATCATCGAGATCGAGCCGCTCTTCGCGTGTAATCTCTCGTGTCCCGGCTGCGGCAAGATCCAATACCCGACCGAGATACTGCGCAAGCGACTGTCGGTCGAGGACGTGGTGAAGGCCGTCGAGGACACCGGCTCCCCGATGGTGTCCATCGCCGGTGGCGAGCCGCTCCTGCACCCCCAGATCGCCGAGATGGTGCAGGAGCTCATCAAGCGCAAGGTCTACGTGTACCTGTGCACGAACGCCGTGCTGCTCGAGCGCCGTCTCGACAAGTTCACGCCATCGCGCTACTTCTCATGGGTCATTCACATGGACGGTCTGCAGGAGCGTCACGACCTCGCGGTCAATCGCTACGGCGTCTTCGACGAAGCGGTTTCCGCGATCAAAGCGGCTAAGGCCAAGGGCTTTCGCGTCACCACGAACTCAACGTTCTTCAGCACCGACGAACCCAAAACGGTTCGCGACGTCCTCGACTTCTTGAACGACGACATCAAGGTCGACGCGATGATGATCTCGCCCGCGTACGCCTACGAGAAGGCCCCCAACCAGGACAACTTCCTCGGCGTCGATCAGACTCGCGAACTGTTCAAGGAGGCCTTCGCCGACGGCCGCCGAAAGAAGTGGCGCCTCAACCACTCGCCACTCTTCCTCGACTTCTTAGAGGGCAAGCGCGACTTCCAGTGCACCGCCTGGGGCATCCCTAGCTTTTCGGTATTCGGCTGGCAGCGACCCTGCTACCTGATGGCCGACGGTTACGCGACGAGTTACAAGGAGTTAGTCGAGACGACTGACTGGTCAGCGTACGGCCGGGGTCGAGACGAACGCTGCGACAACTGCATGGCGCACTGCGGCTACGAACCGACCGCGGTCATCGCCACGATGGGTTCGCTTCGCGAATCCATCCGGGCCGTACTCAACCGCTAGAGCGCGCCACGACCGATCGCCTCACGATCACGTAGCCCACTACGAACCTGCTCGGACTGATCACCTCGAAACGAAAAGTGATGAGTCGTAATTGCGTCAGTGCGTGGCGTGGATGTGCGGGAGTGATCCACGGCGACGTGCTGATAAAGTCCGAGTCATGCAGTTCGCAGATGTCGCGAATGACTCCGCGCTTGATCATGTCGCAGCACACAAATCTGGGCTCGTCCGAGAGTTCATTGGTCTGTGGGTCCTCGCGCGTTACCGACTGTCGCGCGGTGCACGGCCGTGGCTCGGCGTCACCACGGCGTTGGCGACCGCTCTGGTCGCCATCTTTTTACACTTTCATGTACTGAGACCCGTTCTCTGGAGATCGGGTGACGTGTACGCGGCCCTGCCTCTCACGACTGAACTGGCGCGTCTGCCCATGTCAATGCTCTTGCCGACCGCGTACCTACCCCTCTGGGCAGCGTGCGCGCAACTCGTGGTCGTGATCGGCCTCGGTGAAATGATCCTGGGTCGCTGGCTCACGGTCGCCGTGGCGGTGGTTGGCCATGTCGCTTCGACGCTTATCGCGCGCCTCCTGCTGGAATCGGCGCACGGCCACGTCTTCGGAATGGTGCCCGCGATGGCCCACGCCCTCGACACCGGACCGTCCGCGGCGACCGCCGCGGTCGGTGCCTGTCTACTGGTCGCTACCAGGATGAACCGATGCGCACTGCTCTTGACCGTCGGGATAGTCACGGCGGCCCTCATCACGCGCGGGGTCGACGGCGTCGAGCACACGACGGCGATATTGATCGGAGGGGTAGCGGGCGTGGCCGACTGTGTCGTCATCGCTCGGCTGAGCAGACTTCGGGACGCTTCCTCGGAGCGACAGTGGAGTGCGCGACTCACTCGCGTACTGCAAGTTCCAAAGTCGATACGCCGAGCGTTGGCGGTACGACTCATGCGCACCGACGCCCGTTGACCGCTTAGGCATTGTGCGGCCCGCGCACCGCGTGCGTTGTTGCTATTTCTTGGTGACCGAGCGACCGAGAGCGGCACGTACGTGGTGCGGACAGGACGTCCGACTGCTCTCGTTGAAGCGGCGGCGGCCCGGCGCAGTCCTCGCGTCAACGCTGTCGCGCCCAGGTGAGTACTTCAAAGAATCGTCTACGGTGGAAGGGTGAATCCCCATGATCGACTGCGACTTCCCTCGGTTGAAGCCGACCTCGTGCGCTTCGAAGCACTACTCGCCAAGTCCATAATCGTCGGTGACGAGTTTCTCGACTCGGTCACCACCCACCTCACGGACGCGGGGGGCAAGTACCTACGACCCGTGCTGGCGATCTGCTCGGCGACGGGCGGCACGCGAGCCGCTACCGAAGAGGACCTCCTCGGTGCGGTGGCGCTGGAACTGATGCACCTCGCGTCGCTCTATCACGACGACGTGTTGGACAAGGCCAACGTCCGTCGCAACGTTGATACGGTGAACGCGCGATACGGCAACCTGGTGGCGATCGTCGCCGGTGACTTCTTGATGGCCCGCTCCGCTGGCATCGCGGCTGACCTCGGCGCCGACTTCGCGGAACTGCTCGCGCACACCCTCATGCACTTGACGCGCGCTCAGATCTCTGAAATGAGTACCGCCTTCTCGGTGGATCGGTCCCTCGACGACTATTTCGAAACCATCGAGGGAAAGACGGCGTCACTCATGTCCTCGAGTTGTCGGATCGGGGCCATGACCGCCGGCTACAGCGTCGAGAGGGCCGATGCGTTGAGTGAGTTTGGTCGCAATTTCGGACTGATCTACCAACTTCGTGACGACATCTTGGACCTCATCGACGTCAACTATGAACTGAGCAAGCCCGCCGGCCAGGACCTCGTCGTGGGCATCTACAACCTACCCACGCTCTTCGCGTTGCGTGATCCTTCGATCGGTTCCGAGTTGCGTAGCGTCCTGGGTGGCGAGCTCAATGATGACGATCGCGAGCGGGCTCGCAAACTGGTCGTCGCCACCGACGGCGTCGCCCAAACGGTCGCGACGGCCCAGGAGTTCCTGACGCGGGGACACGAAGCGTTATCGATTCTGCCAGACGACATGTTACGCAACGCCTTCGGCTCACTTATCGACTCGCTGCTCGAGGACCTGCCGACCTACTGAACAGGGAATGCCTCGCTGCCACCAGGAGCACTTCGTTCCTTTGAAAGGGATCCGAATGGCAGCGAGACGACATTACAGTACAGGCTTCTTGCGAACGATCGCACCTCGAGAGCGCGCGAGTCGCACTACTTTGCGTCGACTGCCTTTTCGAGAGCCCTCTTGTTCATCTTGGAGCGGCCCTTGATGTTCTTTCGGCGCGCCTCTTCGTAGAGCTGCTTCAGTGTCCGACCCCCCGGTCCCCGGTGAGAACGAAGTCCGCCTCGTCGGCCGGAGGAGATGTCCTCGGTGGACGTCGCACTCGCGGTGCGCGACTCGCCGTGTCGCGCACGTTCCTTGTTCACGGTCCGAGCGGCGATCTCTTCCGCGACGTCCTTCGAACGCCCCTGCTTACGCTCACTCTCCTTGATGTGCTGGTACTGGCGTTCACGCTTCTTACTCCAGGCTTCCGTCGGCATACGAACTACTCCTTTCCTTCTCCGGTCACCCCAATGGGGGATCCGATTCCCTCGACCACCGCCATGTTGTCGTAGCGGTGGTCGAGGGAATCGGAGGGGGACGAACTAGCGATGACCGAAACGAAATTGAGCATGACTTGCGCGTGATCTTCCTCGAGTGCGCGAATCCGGCGCAGTATTTGACTGGATGCCGCGTCGACGTCGCCGAGCCACCAAATCATCTCGGCGTACGCGGCGATGGCGACCTGTTCGGCCACGATGTCGTGGCGAATGAACTCCTCGAACTGACTCAACGAGTCGCATTCGAATCGGCCTCGGCTCCTCACCAGATCGCGGTCGAACACCGGCTCTCCGCCCAACTGCCGAATTCGCGCCACTATCAAGTCCGAGTGCTCGGACTCTCGGACCGTGTGCTCGAGAAACTCTTGCGCGACGCTTCGAACGTCGAAGCGGTCGGCGGTGACGAAGTGTCGCATGTGACGCAGTACGCACACCGTATTGAGGGCGAGGGCTTGGTTGAGGACGAAGATCGCCCTCTCGATCTCGGTGTCATCACTACCCGGTACCCGGTCGATCTCCTCGAGCAACTTCGTTCGCAAACTCTCTACGTCGGCAATAAATTCCTTCATGATTCCGCCCTTTCAGTTAGTACTGAACTCCTCATCCACTCCAACCAATGTCAATAACCCGGGGTCGACACCGGCGCCCGTTCGGACTCGGTGTCACCGTCTTGCTCTTCATCCTGCTCGTCGTCACCATCCGGTCCCGGACGGTCACCATTGCGGAGGACCTCAGGAATCGCCTCCACGATGAACGAGAGGTCCGCGCACGCGATACAGAACACGTCGGAGCCCGACATCCCACACGTAGCACAGGAGTCGCCGCGGTACGACACATCGGCGATGTGCGTCTCGTGGGACTCCAGCGATCCAAAGTCCGGTGCGTCGAAGGCAAATCGCGGTTCGCTGAACTTGATGTCCACATTCGTGAAACTCATGACGTCCTCATCTCTGTCGGCATCCTCATGACGATCGTGTGCGCGGCGTTGAAAGCATTATTGGTAGTTCCAAAATTGATGTCAAGTGTTTATTTGTATCAAGCGCACTCTCTAGAAAGTTGACAGTTTGAATAAACGCAAGCTAAGAATCAGTGTCCATCTATCGATTGCGTTTCACGGTCGCCCGAGCGCGCAGTAGTGCATTCGTCGTGACTCCGCAATTCACAGGATTCTCTAATTAAAGAGATTGGTGCAGAGCCAACAGATCAAGAGTTATTCACAAGTTAGTCACACGACTTGATTCGTGCGCGACGTCGGAGTCACCGACGACCTTCGATGTCTACGCCAACGCTCTGTAGATGATGTGCGCCAACTGAATGAGTATTGCCTGCGACGCGACGTACTGACCGTCGATGTAGACGCAATGTTTGCCCCCGCTCAGGACCAATCCATAGTCGCCCCCGCCATCATTGCGGAATACTGCGCCCGCCCCTAAACCGCCCAGGCGCGTACCGTGCACAAGACCGACCAATTTCGTAACGGCCGCCGTTTCGCCTATTGGATAGAGGTAGAGCGTCACCTCCAGCTTTGTGCCGATGACGCCACACTCATAACCTGCCCAATGCACGGTAACCGTGCCGTAGTAGCGCCGGAGTGACGACACGGTGAGTCCCATCGTGGAGCACGACGAACTGGCCACTCGAGGGCTGACACCCCCGGCGAGCGCGGGACTGGTGATAGCGAGTGAACCAACGAGACAAACCGCGACCAGTGCGCCGGAAAGGAGTTTTCGCATGGTCGGACGGTACACCGCGATAGTGATGACGTCAATAGTCCCCAGCTAGCTCCGCGTCAACGTCTGGCTGATTGGTCCGTTCTAACTGTCGGACTCTCGCAGGTAGTCATCGAGTTGCACGAGGAAACTCTGGAGGTCGAGGGGTTTCGTCAAGTAGTCGCGCGCACCGGCGTCACGGAATCGCTGGATCTGCTCGTGTGACGCATCGGCCGACAGCATGACGACCGGAATCGAGGCGGTCGCAGCGTCGCCGCGCAGAAGTTGGAGCACCTCGTAGCCTGAGAGATCGGGCATGTGAACGTCGAGCAGAATCAAATCGGGTTGGCGTTGTTGGGCCAACGCAAACCCTCCTCTTCCCTGCAACGACGTGATCAGGTGAATGGTGGGACGGTGCATCAAAAGTCGTTCCAGCAGGCGTACGTTGCCGACGTTGTCCTCGATATAGAGCACCGTCGCCGACGGGGCCGCGTCCGAATCCAACGGGGTCACGTCCAGCTCGACCTCGGCAAAGTTCGTCGACGTGGTCGCCAACGGCAACTCGATCCAGAACGTTGAACCCTCGCCCGGTTCACTCTCGACACCGAGCGACCCGCCGATCGCTTCCGTCAACCCCTTGGAAAGTGCCAGTCCTAGCCCGGTGCCCTCGATACCCCTGGCGTCGGCGTCGAGTCGGTCGAAGGGGGCGAAGAGTCGATCGTGCATTTCGGGGGCGACGCCCGGTCCGGTGTCGCTGACACGGAGTCGCACGCAACCGGCCTCTTCGTCGCACGTCAGGGTGACCTTCCCCCCGGCGTGGTTGTACTTGATGGCGTTCGACAGGAGGTTCACCAGTACCTGCTTCAGGTGCAGCGGATCGGCCCGCACCAGCCCGGTGCTACCGCAGTGATCGGACAACTCGACACCCGCGGCGTCGGCGTCACTCGACACCAGGTCCACGCACTCGGCAACGAGCGCTTCGATCGACACGAGTTCCAGGGCGACGCCGATGCTGCCCGACTCGACACGCGAGATGTCGAGCACTTGGTTGATCAACTCCAACAGGTAGCCACCGGACTTCACGATGTACCCGATCATCTCGAGTTCCGACGGCGACTCCATCTCCATTTGGAGGAGCTGCGCGAAGCCGAGTACGGAGTTGAGCGGCGTGCGCAGTTCATGGCTCATGCGCGACATGAATTCGCTCTTGGCGACGTTCGCCTGTTCGGCCTCGACCTTCGCGAGTTCCAACGCTCGTTGCGCCTCGACGGACTCCGACACGTCGCGCGAGATGATGATGGCCCCGGTCGGATTGCCCAGCGCGTCGCGAAGCGTCCGGCCCCGGGACTCGATCATCACCCAGCGTCCGTCGGTGTGAAGACCACGGAAACGCACCTTCATCACCTCGTCATTGGCGAATCCCCGCTCGAGCGCCTCGAGGATCATGCCGCGATCCTCGGGGTGGACGAAATCGAGGGCCATGCGCCCTTCGGTCTGCTCGCGCGTGAAGGCGAAGGTCGAATCGTTCGAAGGACTCGCTTCGACGATTTGCAGATTCTCGTCGATCACGATGATCGAATCGACGGCGGCGTCAAATATCGCGCGCGCCTTGTCCGCGCTGACGGCCAACGCGGTCATCATCTCTCGGCGCTGCGTGATGTCGTGACCGACCGCGTAGTACAGATCGCCGTCCTTGCGAACGGTCCAGTTCATCCATCGGTAGGAGCCGTCGCGACAGCGTTCGCGAAGGTCTAACTCGATGACGCTCGGCTCTTCTCCGTCAACGGGGGTGAACGCGTTCGCGACACGCTCGAGGTCGTCCGGATGGATCAGGCCTCTGTAGGACTGGCCGATCAACTCCTCGGACTCCCAACCCAGAATGTGACGGTAGGCCGAGTTGACGAGGACGAAGTTGCCATCGAGATCGACCACGGACATCAGATCCGACGAACTCCAGAAGAACTGCTCGAAACTCACGGTCCTGACGCCGCGGCTACTCATCCGTCAACGACTGGGGCCCGTGAGCGACCCACAACAAGAAAGTGTTGGAAAATGGCATTTAGGAGAGTATTGCACTTTTTGTATGGCACGAAGATGACCGATCCGAACCCCGTTCGGAGGCACGAAAATCAGACCGGATGCCGCCATAGACCTTTGGATGCTCAGCTTTTCAGGTCGCTGGAGCAATTGCCTGGATGTTTCGAGGGTGGTGGCACGCGGCGAATCGTCCAGGACGAAGCTCGACGAACTCGGGCTTGTCGGTCGTGCAGATTTCGGTCGCCGCCGGGCAACGGGGGTGGAAGGAACATCCCGTCGGCCGGTCCGACGGGTCGGGCACGTCGCCACTTATGATGATCCGTTCCCGACGAGGCGCGTCGGTGTCGTTCAGTTCGGGCACGACCGACAGCAGCGCCTCGGTGTAGGGATGCATCGGCGTCTCGTAGAGCGCTTCGGCCTCACCCAGTTCGACGATTTCGCCGAGGTACATCACACCCACGCGGTCCGACACGTGGCGAACGACCCCCAGGTCGTGGGCGATGAATAGGTACGTCAACTTGAACTCGTCTTGCAGGTCGGCCATGAGGTTCAGCACCTGGGCCTGGACCGAGACGTCCAGGGCCGAGACCGGTTCGTCGGCGACGACGAGCGACGGGTTCAGCGAGAGCGAGCGCGCGATGCCGATGCGCTGACGTTGACCGCCCGAGAACTCGTGGGGGTAGCGTCGCAATGCCGAGGGGTCGAGTCCGACGGTTTCGAACAGATTGCGCACCCGGGCGTTAATCTCGGCGTCGCTCCCGATCTTGTTGATCCGCATCGGATCGGCCACGATGTCCCCCACCGTCCGACGGGGGTTCAGCGACGCGTACGGGTCCTGGAAGACGAGTTGCATCTGTCGGCGGTGTGGACGGAGTTGGCGCCGAGAGAGCTTCGTCAGCTCCACGCCATTGAACTCGACGCTGCCCGACGTAACCGGGAGCAGCTGGACGAGGCAGCGGGCCAGCGTGGACTTCCCGCAGCCGGACTCCCCCACGATGCCGAGGGTCTCGCCGCGGCGCACCTCGAGCGACACGCCGTTGACGGCGGTGTTCAGCGTGCGAATGCCCTTGACGCGGCGCCGCGACGCGAAGTTCTTCACGACGTCCGTCGCGCGCAGGAGTACGTCGCTCACGACTCGCCCCGCACGGTCGCGGTGGAACGGATCTCGAGACGTTGCTCGTCGCTCAGCCAGCAGGCGTCGAGATGGTCGTTGGCGCCGCGCAGCGGCGGACGCTGCTCGCAGATGTCCATCCGGTACTCGCACCGAGGCGCGAAGGCGCACCCCGCGGGAACGGCGAGCGGCGAGACGGCGTTGCCGGGAATCGTGACGAGGCGTCGCGTCTTCACGTCGGCGCGGGGCACCGCACCCAGCAGCCCCCAGGTGTAGGGGTGGCGCGCCGCACGGACCACGTCGAGTTCCGGTCCGATCTCGGCCGGACGACCGGCGTACATGACGACGACTCGGTGGGCGATCTCGGCGATGACGCCCATGTCGTGCGTGATGATCACGATAGAGGACCCGTAGGTCGCCTGCAATCGGCCCATCAGGTCGAGGATCTGCGCTTGGGTCGTGACGTCGAGCGCGGTCGTCGGTTCGTCGGCGATGAGGAGTTTCGGATTGCACGACAGCGCCATGGCGATGACGACGCGCTGGCGCATACCACCGGAGAACTCGTGCGGGTAGTGATTGGCGCGACTCTTCGGGTCCGGAATGCCGACCTCGGCGAGTAGTTCGGTCGCGCGTTCATTGGCCTGCTTCTTCGTCATCTCGTTGTGGGCGCGCAGCTGTTCGGCGATTTGCCAGCCGACCGTGTAGACCGGCGTCAACGCCGTCATCGGGTCCTGGAAGATCATGCCGACTTGACCGCCGCGCACCGACTGCATCTCGGTGTCGGTGAGTCCGAGGATCTCGCGCCCCTCGAAGAGCACGCTCCCCGAGACCCTGACGTTAGCGTCGCGCACGAGTCCGAGCATCGAGTACATGGCCACGCTCTTGCCCGACCCGGACTCACCGACGATGCCGAGGACCTCTTTGGGTTGAACGTCGAAGGAGAGTCCGTCGACGGCCTGTACGACGCCCCGGCGCGTCGCGAAGGAGACCGACAGGTCCCGCACGCTCAAGACCGCGGTGGGGGTCTGATCAATTGACAACGCGGATCCTCGGATCGATGTAGGCGTAGAGCACGTCGACCGCGGCGCTCGCCAAGACCACGAAGAACGCGCCGTACATGACACAGCCCATGATGAGCGGCAGATCGAGGTTCGTCAGACCCTGGTACGTGAGCCAACCGACGCCCGGGAGGCCGAAGACGACCTCGGTCAACAGCGCGGCGCCGCCGACGAGGACACCCACGTCGAGCCCGAACAGCGAGACGATCGTGATCATCGAGCACCGCAGGGCATGTCTATAGAGGATGCGGCGTTCGGAGAGACCCTTGGCGCGGGCGGTGCGGATGTAGTCCTCGTTCATGTTGTTGATCAGTTCGCCGCGCAACACCCGCGCGTAGATCCCCGCGTAGAGACTGGCCAGCGTGAACCACGGAAAGATCAGGTGCGTGAACCATTCCACGGGACTCTGGGTGATCGACACGTAGCCACCGTTGGGCACCCACGCGAAGATCGAACTGTGCAGCCCCCCTTGGGTGATCAGCGAAACCATCTCGCCGAGCCAGTACACCGGGATCGAGATGGCAGCGATGCCGAAGAACATGACCAGCGGATCGATGAACTTGCCCTTGTTCTTGGCGGCGATGATCCCGGCGGAGGTCCCGACGAGGAGCCAGATCACGACGGCGCCGGAAATCAACGACAGTGTGATCGGCGCCGCGGCGGTGATCTGAGGAATGATCTTGTCGCCGATGTTCACGTACGACGTCAGGTCCTGTTTGATGAAGAGGTGGTACATCATCAGGGCGTAGCGGATCGGGAGCGGTCGATTGAGTCCGAACTCCTTGGAGACTTGGCGCAGCACCGCCGGCGTCGCGCTGCGCCCCGCAATGCGTGAGGCGGGATTGACACCGGGCGTGGCGAAAAAGATGAGGAACACCAATACGCTGATCGTGAACATGACCAGAATCGCTGACGCCAGTCGTTTCGCGATGAAGCGCGGCATCTAAATCGATCCGCGCAGTTTGGCCCGAGGGTCGAACGCGTCGCGCACGCCGTCGCCGAGGATATTGAGGGCAACGCAGACGATCACGATGCAGATGCCGGGGGCGATGGCGACCCACGGCCGGGTGTAGAGGAGCTGCAGTCCGTCATTGATGATCGTCCCCCAACTGGCCTGGGGCGGCTGCACGCCGATGCCGAGGATCGAGAGGGCCGACTCGGTCAAGATGTTGAGGGCCACCATCAGCGGGAAGAAGACGATCACGCTGGGCGCCACGTTGGGCAGGATCTCCTTTCGCAAAATGTGCCAGTCCGACGCGCCGGACGCGATCGCCGCTTGGATGAACTCACGTTCCTTCAGGGAGAAGACGATGCCGCGAACGGGTCGCGCCACGTAGGGCACGTACACCGAGGCGATGATCAGGATCGGCAGCAACAAAGATCCGGCACCGATGTGAATGATGCCGAGGTCCAGTCCACTCGTGACGAGGATCACGGAGAGCGAGATCGCCAGCAGGTAGATCGGAAAGGCCCACACGATGTCAAGGAGCCGCGAGATAATCCAGTCCGTCGCGCGGCCGAAGTAGCCCGCCAACATCCCGAGCACCGTCGCGACGGAGATGCAGATAAGACCGGAGGAAAACCCGATCAACAAGGTGACCCGACCGCCATACAAGATCCGGGCGAACACGTCTCGCCCGAGTTCGTCGGCCCCGAGGAAATACTTCGAGAAGTGCCACGTCGGACCGATCGGCGTGACACCCAGGCCCAGGCCCTGGGTGTTGGACTGCATCACGCTGCGGTAGTGGTTGCCGATCTTGATGCGGCCCTGAAGGTTCGAGGCGAATGGGTTGTCGTGCGCGATGTCATGGGCGTAGACCGGCGCCAACAGCACGACGACCACCATGAACACCAGTACGCCCAGCGACGTCATCGCCGCGCGATTCCGTCGTAACTGTTGCAGGGATGACCGCCACGGACTGTCAGAGTCCACCGCGCCCAATCCCATCGTAATTAGAGAAGCGACCTCAACGGCCGCGGAAGGTTCTTCTATTTCACCCACAGCTGGTCCACGTACATGTAGAACTGCAGCGAGAACTTGTAGTTGCCCACTCGCTTAGAGATGAAGTCGACCAGCTTTGGGTTGAACAACGGCACCCACGGTGCTTCGGTCGTCATGATCGTCTGGTCGATCTGACCCCAGAGCTTGTTCGCCGCCGTCGGGTTCGTCAACTCCAGGTTCTCCGCCGTAGTCTCTTGAGTGTCGACGGCCTTGTCACAGAGGCCCGCGATGTTGATGCTGTTCGTGGTGGCCTTGTGGAAGTTGCTGCAGTTGAGCAACACCTTCAAGAAGTCCGACGCGGCCGGATAGTCCTGGAACCACTGCGTCACACTGATCTGGACCTTGTTGTTGGTGTCCTGGATGTAGTTGAACTCGATGTTCTGCGAGAGCGGCTTCAACGTGGCCTTGTAGCCGATCTGGTTGAGCACGCCTTCGATGTACTCGCCCACCGACTCATCGACCGGGTCGTTCTGGGCCACGACCGCGACCTTGTCGCCGAACGTGCCGGACGCCTTCACAAGGGCCTTGGCCTTCTTGATGTCTGGACCGGCGTAAGTGGAGGAACTGTTCGAGTTGTAGGCGCAGTACTTCAAATACCCGGGGAAGGCCGGCGGCAGGATCGTGCACGTTGGCGTCGCCAATTCTTTGCCACCGTAGAGCGCCACGAGGGAGAACTTGTTCAGCGCGTAGTTGACGGCCTGGCGGGCCTTGAGGTTGTTGAACGGCGCGATGTTCACGTTCATCGGCGCGTACCAGTCCGCGGTCAAGGTGTGCACGTGCACCTGGCTCGCGTACTTGGTCGAGATCACCTGTAGTCGGTCGGCCGGAATTGGGTCGAAGATCCAGTCGGCCTGTCCGTTCTCGACGGCGGTCACCTCGGACTCGACCGGGAGACCGAAGGTCATCTCGATCTCGTTGGGGTATCCCTGGGGCTGCGCCGCGGCACTCCACACCTTGAAGTACGGATTGCGCTTCATGATGAGCGCGGAGTTCGGGTTGTACGACGTGAACTCGTAGGCGCCGGTGCCGGGGACCGGCGTGTCGCCCTGGTCCTTGGCGGGCGTGCTGGCCGGGATGATCGAACCGAACGGCACCGCCAGCTGGTCCAGGAACTCGGCGTCCGCCGTGATGAGGTTGAAGACGACGGTGTTCGTCGCCGCGTTCACGACAACGCCACCCTTCAGCGTGCAGGTCGCCGGTGTCGTGACGCAAGCCGGGCCGCCCACGATGTCGTTGTACCACGAGCCGACGTTCGGGCTCGAGACCTTGAACAGTCGCTGGAAGGTCGCGAGGACGTCGGCGACCGTGACGGTCTTGCCGTTGGAGAACTTGATGCCCTTGCGCAGGATGAACGTGTAGGTCTTGCCGCCGTTGGTCACCTTGGGCATCGCGGTCGCGAGGTCGGGCACCACGTCGAAGGAGGGATCGCCGTCGACCTTCTTGAACGAGACCAGGCCGTCGTAGGTCGCCTGGTAGAGCTGCCAGTACTGCAGGGTGTAGTTGATCGCCGGGTCGAGCGTGCCGCCGGCCGCCGTGGCGACGAGGTGCAAGGTGCCCCCGGCGTGCTGCTTCTGGTAGCCCGATGAGGCCGCCGCGGGCGAACTGGACGCGACGGCGATGATGCCGAACGAGCACACGGCGAGCGACGACAGGATCACCCCCATCCGCTTCATGGACTTGAGACGTGACATTCGGTTCTCCCCTACTGGACGCTGCTCAGTTTGTTCTTACCTCTCTACTACAAGATCATTGGTCGTAGACCGCCAGGAAAGTTTCCACAACGTTAAGGTAGTGATCGGTCTCTTCGATGAACGGCATGTGACTGGAGTTCTCGAAGATCTCCCAGCGCACGTCGGGAATGCCGTCGAAGAACGGCTGCACCGTGGCCGGCGTCGCCTCGTCGAAGCGTCCCGACGCGAGCAGGGTCGGCGCTGTGATTTTGTGAACTTCGTCCACGACGCTCCAGTTGCGCAGCGTCCCGATGCACAAGAACTCGTTAGGCCCATTCATGACGTGGTAGACCGTCGGGTCCTCGTTCAACATCTCGAAGGTGCGCACCACTTCGGGGGGATTGGGCACCACGCGACAGACGTGCAGGTCGTAGTACACCTGCTGGGCCGCCAGGTACTGCGGGTCACTGGTCGTACCGTCGGCCTCGTGACGATCGAGCGCCGCCTCCACCTCAGGTTCCAGCTCCGCGCGCAGGACCTTGGCTTCGCTCGCCCACAGCGCCATCGAGGCCGGCGAATTACTGATGACGAGCGCCTTGAGGCCCGCCGGCCGGCGAATGCCGTGCTCGGCGCCGAGCATCCCGCCCCAGGACTGTCCGAGCAAGACGTAGCGATCGTTGATGCCCAGGTGGACGAGCAGATTCTCCAGCTCGCGCAGGAAAAGTTCGACCGTCCAGAAGTCGCCCCCCTTCTCGGGCATGTGCGTCGAACGTCCGCCGCCGAGTTGGTCGTAGTGCACGACGGGACGTCCTCGCTCGGCGAGTTGGGCCAGGGCGAGCACGTAATCGTGCGTGCAGCCCGGTCCGCCGTGGACGACCACCAGGGGTGTCGGACCGGAGTTCAGATCGCCGGTGACTCGGTACCACGTCTGCCATTCGCCGAACGGCGCAAAGCCCTCAACGACATTTGTCGGTTCCATGGAACGACAGTAGAGTACCGAATTGTGGCACGCAAAACGGTACGGGCGTTGCGCTCAGCACAACGCGTGCGAGGAGACCGACCGACGTCACCCACTAGCGTGGAACGTCCATGGCACTCTCAATCGGAATCGTCGGGCTTCCAAACGTCGGTAAATCAACGGTGTTCAACGCGTTGACCCACAACCACGTGCTCGCCGCCAACTACCCCTTCGCGACCATCGAGCCTAACGTCGGCGTCGTCTCGGTGCCCGATCCGCGCCTCGCCCGACTGGCCGAGATGTTCGCCTCCGAGAAGATCATCCCGGCGGCCGTGACCTTCGTCGATATCGCGGGCATCGTGAAGGGTGCCTCCGAGGGCGAGGGACTCGGCAACCAATTCCTCGCGGCCATCCGAGAGTGCGACGCGATCTGTGAGATCGTGCGCGTCTTCGTCGACGACGACGTCATTCACGTCGACGGACGGATCGACCCGGCGAGTGACGTCGCCACGATCGAGACCGAGCTCATACTCGCCGACCTGCAGACGGTCGAGAAGGTCGTCACCCGACTCGAACGCGAAGCCAAGCGCGGAGGCGGTGACGCGCAGGCTCGTCTCGCCCAAGTCAAAAAGGTCCAGGCCGCGCTCGACCAGGGCCTTGTCGTTTCCAAGGTGAAGGACCTCGACCGTGAGGTGCTCGCCGACATGCACCTCTTGACCGACAAGCCGTTCATCTACGTCTTCAACGTCGACGAGGAGACCCTCGGCGATGAGTCGCGACGCGCGGCGCTCGAGGCGTCGGTCTCCCCGTCGCCCTCGATCATCCTCTGTGCGAAGGTCGAAGCCGAACTGACCGACCTCGACGAGGACGAGGCGCTCGAGCTCCTCCAGTCCTACGGGCAAGACGAATCGGGCCTGGCGTCCTTGTCGCGCGTCGGCTTCGCGACCCTCGGTCTCCAGACCTTCCTCACCGCCGGCCCCAAAGAGACCCGGGCGTGGACGATCCACCAGGGCGCGACGGCACCCGAGGCCGCCGGCGAGATCCACACCGACTTCCAGAAGCACTTCATCAAGGCCGAGGTCGTCTCCTTCGACGACCTGATGGCGCTCGGCTCCATGGCCCAGGTGAAGGCCGCCGGCAAGGCGCGCATCGAGGGCAAAGAGTACGTCATGCGCGACGGCGACGTGGTTGAGTTTCGCGTCGGCGTCTGACGCGATACCATAGTTGTGGGCGTGAGCGACAGAGGTCGGCGCCTGGAAATCTCTAACTCTTAGGAGAACCATGACCTCTGCACCCTTCAACTTCAAAGTTGCCGACCTCTCGCTGGCCGATTTCGGTCGCGCCGAGATGACGCTCGCCGAGCACGAGATGCCCGGCCTCATGGCGATGCGCGCCGAGTTCGGCGACACCAAACCATTGAAGGGATCTCGCATCGCGGGATCGCTCCACATGACGATCCAGACCGCGGTGCTGATCGAGACCCTCGTGGCCCTCGGCGCCGACGTTCGTTGGGTCAGCTGCAACATCTTCTCGACCCAGGACCACGCCGCCGCCGCGGCCGTCGTCGGACCGCACGGCACGATCGACGAACCCCAGGGGGTGCCGGTCTTCGCCTGGAAGGGCGAGTCGCTCGAGGAGTACTGGTGGTGCACCGAGCAGATGCTGCGCTGGCCCGGTCACGCCGGACCCACGATGATCCTGGATGACGGCGGCGACGCGACGCTCCTCGTGCACAAGGGCCTCGAGTTCGAGCGCGCCGGGTTCGTACCGGCCCCCGAGAGTGCCGACTCCGAGGAGTACCGCGTGATCCTGGCGCTGCTCGACCGGATCGTCTCGAGCGGTGAGAAGCTCTTCGCTCCGATGGCCGAGGGACTTATCGGGGTCTCGGAGGAGACGACGACGGGTGTGCACCGGCTTTACGAGATGGAGCGCGACGGCACGTTGCTGTTCCCCGCGATCAACGTGAACGACGCCGTCACGAAATCGAAGTTCGACAACAAGTACGGCTGTCGCCACTCGCTGATCGACGGCATCAACCGCGCCACCGACACGTTGATCGGCGGCAAGGTCGCCGTCGTGTGCGGCTACGGCGACGTCGGCAAGGGTTCGGCCGAATCGCTTCGCGGCCAAGGCGCGCGCGTGATCATCACCGAAGTTGATCCCATCTGCGCGCTGCAGGCCGCCATGGACGGCTTCCAGGTGACGACGCTCGAGGAGGCCCTCCCCTACGCCGACATCATCATCACGGCGACCGGAAACCGCGACATCGTGTCGGTCGATCACATGCTGATGATGAAGCATCAGGCGATCCTGGGCAACATCGGCCACTTCGACAACGAGATCGACATCGCGGGGCTCGCGGCACTGAAGGGTGTGCGTCGCGAGAACATCAAGCCGCAGGTCGACAAGTGGATCATGCCCAACGGTCGCGCCATCATCTTGTTGTCCGAGGGCCGACTCCTCAACCTCGGCAACGCGACCGGTCACCCGAGTTTCGTGATGAGCAACTCGTTCACGAACCAGACCATGGCCCAGATCGAGCTCTACGTGAACAACGCGAACTACGAGAAGAAGGTCTACGTACTGCCCAAGCACCTCGACGAGAAGGTGGCCCGACTGCACCTCGACGCGCTGGGTGTGAAACTCACGACGCTCACCAAGCAGCAGGCCGACTACATCGGCGTCCCCATCGAGGGTCCCTTCAAGCCGGACTCCTACCGTTACTAATTGCCACGGGAATCACTGAGGTTGGTCGATCTACAACCAGAAGTCGGACCACCCACCGAAGGGGCACTGCACTGGGCGGCGCAGTCGATCGCTTCGGGGGCGACCGTGACGTCCGTTCGACGACTGAAGGGCGGTATCACGTCCTCGATGCACGCACTCACCGTCGTCGACACGATCGGCCGCCATCACCGATGCGTGCTTCGACGCTGGGTCGACGGGCATGTCGACGACGGACCCGAACTGGTCGAGCGTGAAGCGCGTGTCCTCGAGTCGCTCGAACGAACCGACATCCCTGCGCCACGACTGCTCGGCCTGGACCCCTCCGGCGAGGAGTGCGGGGACCCCGCGCTCCTCATGTCGTTCCTCGACGGCCACGTCGAACTGACTCCCGACGACCCCGACGATTGGGTGAATCAGATCGCGTCGATGTTGGTGCGAATCCATCACGCGCCGATCGAAGCGCCGATCGCCGAGTCGTGGCTCAACCGCGAACGACTGGTGGTGCCGGAGTGGTCGAGCGACCCCGACCTCTGGCGTGACGCCTTCTCGCTGATGGAAGAGCGTCCCCCCGTCTCACCGTCTTGTTTCATTCACCACGACTACCAACAGTTCAATCTCCTGTGGCGCTGCGGAAAGATCTCGAGTGTCGTCGATTGGGTGTGGGGGTCCTCGGGCTCTTCGACGATCGACGTCGCACACGCTCGTCTGAACCTCAGCGTCCTCTACTCGAGTGAACTGGCGCAACGGTTCCTCGATCTCTATGAGTCGATGTCGGGCCAGGTGGTTGAGCGCTGGTGGGACGTCGAAGGCCTGCTCAAATACCTCCCGGGTTGGGGTGGCTTCCTGCAGCAACAGGCCGGACGACGACTGACGGTCGACTTCGACGGTATGCACGAGAGAGTGGAAGCGACGCTGCACGCCGCACTCCGACGCGACTGACCATCGGACGTGAATCGAGGCGACCGAGCCATAAAATGACACCGTGGCCGTTCGACTCCAAAACGTGAGCATCGACAGTCTCGATCCGTCACGGCTCGCCACGTTCTGGGCCGAGGCACTCGGGTGGCGCGTCACGTCCGACGACGGCGAGGAGGTCGTGCTCGAACCGCCCGCCGGTTCCCGCGACGAAGGCGTAGTCCCGGACCTCGTCTTCATCGTGGCGCCCGATGGTCACGTGGTGAAGAACCGTGTACACGTGGACCTGCGACCGGGCGATCAGCTCGCCGAGGTGCAGCGACTGATCGGCATGGGCGCCACGCGCGTCGACATCGGTCAACCGTCCGACTGCACCTGGGTGGTCCTCGCCGACCCCGAGGGTAACGAGTTCTGCGTGCTGCGTGCCTTCACGGACGAAGAGATGGCGTCTTTCGGCTGACTCCGCTACCGGTAGCCGGCGAAGATGTCGTCGACGTTGCCCACGAGGTTCAACGGGTTGGTCACGCGGACGAACCACTCGGTGCGCATGACCTCGGCGAAGCGCTCGCGACCCATCTTCATCCAGAAGGAGTCACCCATCTGCGACGCGTGCGCCTGGAGGGCGTCGAACTTCGCCCCGGTCTCGTCGCTGACGTCGATCGTCGCCGAGATCTGGTCATCCGGCGTGCCCATCTCGAACTCCTCTTCGTCGGGGTCGGGTACCTCGGGTTCGCGCACGATGCCCTTGGCCGCGTCGGCTTCGGCGCGCTCGCGGTCCTCTTGCTCCCAGCGCGCGCGCCACGTCACCATCACCGAGTCGGGGATCGCGTTGAAGTACAGCGTCGGTTCGTAGTCGATCATCCCCAGGGCCGCCAACGTGATGCGGTGAGCCTGGATGTGGTCGGGGTGGCCGTAGAAACCGTGTTCGTTGTAGGTCATGATGACCTGGGGCCGCTCCTCCATCAGGGTCTCGGCCAGTTTCGCCGCGGCGACCTCGACCGGCGTCGCCCAGAACGACTCGGGGTCGTCGTTCTGCGGCCAACCCTTCATGCCCGAGTCGCGATAGCCCAGTCGCACCAGGCGACTGATGCCGAGGATCTTCACCGCGTTGTCGAGTTCGATCGCTCGCATCGCCGCGACCTCGTCGCCGTCGTGGTGACTGGCGTCGGGCTTGGCGCCGTCGGGGCCGTCACCGCACTCCCCGTTCGTGCACGTGACGAGCACCGTGCGCACGCCCTGGTCGGCGAGCAGCCGATAGAGACCGCCCGTCGAACTGGCCTCGTCGTCCGGATGGGCGTGCACCGCGAGAAATGTCAGCTGTTCCATTTACAGTCCTCCAAAGAGATCAGTCTCGTCGCCCGATGTCACATCACGGCTCCACGCGAGTTGGTAGTACTCGATACCAAAGAGCAGCGTAAAGAGCTCCTCGTCCATCGTGACGAGGTCGGCGTTGTCGACCTGGGAGACGTGGGTCGCGATCGCCTGGTGCTTGCGTTTCGCGAAGGCGCGCACGTCCATCGTCGTGGACACGGTGTCGTCGGACACGCCGTGGTCGGCTTCGAGGATCCAGGCCGGGAGGAAGACGCCCTTCGCCTTTGCCCCGGCGACGAACTCCTCGAGGACAGCCTTCGGGGCGATCGGGTAGTAGAGGCGCTTAGGGCTCGCGGCCAACTCCATCGCCGCGCGCGTCACGACGTTGGCCGTGACGTGATCGGGGTGACCGTAGAAGCCGTTCTCGTCGTAGGTGACGACGACCGACACGTCCACTTCGTCCATCACCGCGGCGAGCGTGCGCGCGACGCACCCGACGTCGGCGTTCATGAAGGCGTCTGGGGAGTCGTTCTGCGGCCAGCCCCGCATGCCGGAGTCGTCATAACCCAGCGTCACGACCCGCGAGAACCCGGCCACGATCGCCGCGCGCTGCAACTCCGCGGCGCGCGTCGCGCGCGTGACCTCGACGTTGTGGAGCGGGTCCGAACCCGGACGGCCGTGGTCGTCGAGTCCGAGTTGGCCGTTCGTGCACGTGATCAGCACGACGCGATACCCGAGGTCGCCGTAGTGCGAGCTGATCCCGGCCGTGAAGAGCGCTTCGTCGTCGGGGTGCGCGTGGACGCACAGGAGCGTGGGGGCAACGTTCACCATGAGAGACTACGAGGCCGCCAGTTGGATGATTCGCACCACCAGCAACGTCCCCGCGACGCCCAGATACGTCCCGTTGGCGACCAGGAGCCAGTGGCGCGCCCGTGTGGTCTTCGGTCGCTCCAACAGCGCCAATCGCGGCATGCGCCAGTCGAGCCGCTCGACGTCGTAGGGGACGCGCGCGCCCTGGCGGCGTAGCCCGATGGGCAGACCGATGGCCACGCTCAACCCCGCGATGGCGCCCAGCCACTCGAGCATCGCCAGTACGTCGACCGACGTGAAGAGCGTCGAGACCATCATCGTCACGGACAGCACGACGAGGATCGCGATGATCACGACGGCCACGGCGTTCAGCCAGCGCGCGTTGACCCACGGGCCGAGCGCCTCGCGGTCATTCGCCAGCAACAACACGAAGATCGACGTACTGGGCAGCATGAGCCCGCACATCGCCTGGACCGCCAGCGTGATCAGACCGAGCGGCGCGTGCGGCAACAGCACCACGATCCCCGCGACCACCAGCAACCCGCCGAACACGCTGTAGAAGCCCTTCGCGTCGCGCACGCGCGCGTTCAGTCCCTGGTTGAAACGGTTGGAGAAGTCGCCCACGGCGTAGCTGCAGGCGAGCGTGACGGCGGCGGCGCCGATGATCGAGGCGTTGAGCAACACGATGGCGAAGAGATCGCCGGTCCCGTGTCCGACGAACCTCTCCAGGCCGTGCGCCACGGTGAGGGCGTTGACGTAGCTGTTCGTGCCGCCGTGACCCGACAGTCCCGCCGCGGTGACGCCCATGATCAGCGCCGCGACGATCACCACGATGAAGGACCCGAGGATCGTGTCGACGCGCTCGTAGTTCAGCCAGCGCGGCGAGATCTTCTTGTCGACAATGTTGCTCTCCTGGAAGAACAGCTGCCACGGCGCGACGGTCGTGCCGATGATCGAGATGATGAGCAATACCCCGGCCGAGGACGCGCCACCGCGGAGGCCGGGCACCGCGAGGTCGCGCACCAGCGAGTGCGTGGCGACGTGCGCACGAATGACCAGCGGGATCATGATGAGGTTCACCGCGACGAAGAGCATCATGAAGCGCTCCCAGCGCTGGAACGATCCGGTCGCGGTGACGCCGAAGAGCGCGACGACCGCGACGGGCACCGACACGTACGGCGACACGCCGAAGTAGGCCATGGAGAGCGAGATGCCGATGAACTCGGTGATGATGATCAAGAAGTTGAGCAGCAGGATCGAAGAGATCGAGACGTTGCCCCAGCGCCGGCCGATTCGCTCGCGAATCAGTCGGCCGTGACCGATGCCGGTCACGGCGCCGAGACGCACGACCATCTCCTGATTGACGATCAGGACCGGGATCAACAGCGGCAGGGTCCACAGGAGCGTGTAGCCGAAGTTCTGTCCCGCCTGGGCGTAGGTCGAGACGCCGCCGGCGTCGTTGTCGCCCACCATGACGATGAGTCCCGGTCCGATGATCGCCAGAAGCGTGAGGAGGCGTGCGCGGGTACCTCGGCGCGATCCCGGTTCGTACTCCTTGACGGTGCCGAAGGCACCCTTGATCTGATCCTTCGTTACTTCGCTCACGCTTCCTCCTTTCTGTTCTCGTAGTGGTGCGACACGACCACGACGAGATTCGAAGGAGGGCTAGTGGCCTACCAAAGAGTTCGAGTGCGATCGTGCCGGGACGCAATGAATGAAGGTTGTACTAGGGGGTTTCAGTGAGCCCCCTTTGAACGTGACCCCGCGGGATACGGCGCGTCACTCTTCAACCGCCGTCATGCCGAACTCGCGACGCCAGCCGTGCGGCAGGATCTCCTCGAGTAGGTCGTCCACTGTTACAACACCGATCATCGTCGAATGGTCCTCATCGAGCACTGGCAAGACCGTCAGGTTGAAGTCACTCATCACCCGCGCCGTCTGGTGCAGGTCCCAGTGCGGGTGCACGTGCGTCAAGTGCGTGCGCGAGACGCTCAGCGCCAGTTCGTGACCGGGCGCGCGCACGAGCGGTGCGATCGACGCGGCGCCGATCGGCACGCCGCTCTCGTCCAACACGAAGACCGCGTGCAGTGATTCCGCGGGCACCCGGGACGTACGAATCACCTCGAGCGCGTCGGCCACGGTCGCCGTCGCCGGCACCGAAACGAAGTCGGGGTTCATGAGACCGCCCGCGGTGTCGGCACTGTAGGAGAGCAGTTGGCGGACCTTCGTCTTTTGGACGTCGGGCAGTCGTTCGAGGATCGGGAGACGACGGTCCTGGTCGATCTCGTTGATGAGGTCGGCCGCGTTGTCGGGCTCCATGCGCGCGAGCAGCCGCGCGGCGTCGGCGTCACTGCGATCCTCGAGGAACTCGAGCTGGTGGGTCGTGTCGAGCTCTTCGAAGACGTCGGCCTCGAGTTCGCGGTCGGCGCCGACCGCCTCGATGATCTCCTCGCCCTCTTCGTGGCTGGCCTGTTCGACCAGGTCGGCGATCTGAGCGGGGTGCAACTTGGAGAGCTTGCGGTAGGGAATCCGCAGACGGGCCGTCGGGACATGAGCGACGAACGGCTCGATGGACGCGAAGTCCACGATGGCCTCGGACTTGACGTGCGCGCCGACGTTCTTGCCGAGGATCCGACGCAGCAAGGGCCGCTTGCCCGGGTCGACCCCGACGACCTCCCACTGGTTGTCGATCTGGGCGATCTCGATCTCGTTCGCGGTGATCAGGCGGCCGCGCACGAGGTTGATCAGGTGACGCGCCAGTAGGTCCTCGGCGAGCAGGAGTTCTCCGGGACGGCGCTCGAATCGACGAAGGTCGACGCGCTTGCCTTCGAAGGTCATGCGGCCCTCGCTCAGGCCTCCGATCTTGCGGATGGGCATGAAGAGGTCCCGACCCTCGATCCGGATGACCGCGCCGACGACCGGCGGATGCGAGTTGTCGCCAAGGCGCGCGACCAGGTCCTGGACGCGACCGATCCGGCCGCCGTCCGAGTCGAAGATCGGTCGGTGCAGGAACGTGGAGAGGTGGAGAATTTCAGTCATGTTGAAGCCTTAATGTGCCCTTTAAGGTTACTCCCTTGACGTCGACGCTCCCCCGAGAACATTGGTCACGATTCGGCGATCGTCGAGCGATTCTCAACGTCGTCTTAACGCAGCGTGGGCTTGAAACGCGCCAGTACTTCGGCCACGAAGGACACGTCGTCGTCACTCACGCCGGCGTGCGTGACGAAGCGCGCCCGTCGCGGCCCGACCGTGCCTCCGTCGACCCCGAGTGACGCGAGCTCCCCGACGAGCTGACGAGCCTGGGGATGGTTGAAGGCCACGATGTTGGTTCGACAACTCGTCGGGTCGTAGTCGGCCTCGGGGAACGCTCGCGCGAAGAGCCCCGCGAGGATTCGCGCGCGGGCGTGGTCCTCGGCCAAGCGATCGATCATCTGGTCGAGGGCGACGAGTCCCGCCGCGGCGAGGAATCCGGCCTGGCGCATCGCGCCACCGAGACGCTTGCGCTCGATCCGGCCGCGTTCGATCAGGTCGGCCGGGCCGGCGAGGAGCGAACCGGCCGGCGCGCAGAGACCTTTCGAGAGACACGTCATGAGCGTGGTCGCCGGGGCCGCGTACTCCGCGGCACTCGTGCCCGTCGCCACGACCGCGTTGAAGAGCCGAGCACCGTCGAGGTGCAACGGACGGTCCCCGATTGCGTGCGCGAGCGAGGCGATGTCGGCGACGTCGAGCGGCGTGCCGCCCGACGGCATGTGCGTGTTCTCGAGTGACACCATCGCCACGTGCGGCTGGTGGTCGTCTTCGGCGTCGATGATGTCGAGGATGTCGCGCAGCGCCAGGGCGCCGTTGGTGTCGTCGACGGTGGCGAATTGGATCGAGGAGTTTCGCGCGGCCGCGCCCATCTCGAAGCTGACGACGTGCTGGCCCCGCCCGGCGATGACGAGGTCACCGGGGTTCGTGAGGATCCGCAGGGCGATCTGATTGCCCATCACGCCCGAGGGCACGAAGACCGCGGCCTCCTTACCGACGAGCGCGGCGAAGCGGTCCTCCAGCGCTCGAACGGTCGGGTCCTCGTTGTACCCGTCGTCGCCGACGACGGCCACGGACATGGCGTCACGCATCGCCTGTGTCGGTTGCGTGACCGTGTCACTGCGCAGGTCCACTCGTCGAGTCATGGACCGACGCTATCGGTCGACTTCTACACTGTCCAAATGCACGAGGACATGGTTCAACGAATGAACGAAGGACCGAACGTCCACACGCAGCTCGGCGTCGAAGTCGTGAGCGTCACGCCGGAGAAGGTCGTCTTGCAGGTGGAGGTCGGACCGAAGGTGCACCAGGCCTACGGCATCTTGCACGGCGGGGTGTCGGCGCTGTTGGCCGAAGGCGCGGCGTCGATCGGGGGCGCGGTGAGCGTCGGACCCGACGAGATAGTGGTCGGGACCGAACTGAACTGCTCGCACCTGCGCTCGATGACTGCGGGCACGTTGACCGCGACCGCGACGCCGGTGCGCAAGGGTCGCAGCGTCCACGTCTGGGCGATCGACCTCACGGACGACACGGGTCGCATGATTTGCGTCGCGCGTTGCTCCTTGCAAGTGCTCAAGGCACCCACGGCGCCGAGCCCCTGAGACCTAGACTTGCCGGAGGCATTCCAGACAGGGAGTTGACCAATGGGCGTTCGCTTTAAGGGTTGGGGCATCGCCCTACCGGACCGCATCGTCACGAACGACGAGCTCTCCTTGACGCTCGATACCTCCGACGAGTGGATCAACGAGCGCACGGGCATCCGCGAGCGCCGGATCGGCGGCTCGGCCGTCTCGCTCGGCGCCATCGCCGGTCGCCACGCCATCGAGGACGCCGGTCTCCTCGTCGGCGATATCGATTTCCTCGTCCTCGCGACCACCACGCCGGATCGTCTCATTCCCGCGTCGGCGCCGATGATCGCCAATGAGCTCGGGGTGAACTGTCCCGCCATGGACGTGAACGCGGCCTGTAGCGGTTTCATGTACGCCGTTCGAGTGGCCCAGGGTCTCCTCGAGACCGGAAGTCGGCGCATCCTCGTGATCGGTTCGGAGCACCTGTCGCGATGGGTCGACTGGAGTGACCGCAACATGGCGGTCTTGCTCGGCGACGGCGCCGGCGCCGCGGTATTGGAGTACGACGAAGAGGGCTCCGACATCCACTCCTTCGTCCTGGGTGCCGACGGATCGGCCGCCGACCTTCTCACCTGTGAGCACGGCGGATTCATCTGGATGAACGGCAAGGAGATCTTCCGACGCGCCGTGCGCGTCGTCGTCGATTCGGCCGAAGAGGCGATGAAGATCGCCGACGTCAGCCCCGACGACATCAGCCTGGTCATCCCCCACCAGGCCAACGTGCGCATCATCAAGGCCGCGACCCAGCGCCTGGGCATCCCCATGGAGCGCACCATCGTCACCCTGGACCGCTACGGCAACACGTCGAGCTCGTCCATCCCACTCGCCTTCCACGACGCGCGCGAGAACGGACGCATCAAGTCCGGTGAGTACGCGCTCATGACCGGCTTCGGGGCCGGCATGACGTGGGCCTCGGCGGTCGTACGGTGGTCGCGTTGAGCGGACCGTCACTCATCATCCTCGCCGCCGGTCGAGCGCGCCGCTACGGCGGGGTCAAGCAGTTGGCACCGATCGGCAAGCACGGCGAGGGCGTCATCGACCTCCTGGCCTCGGACGCGTGGGCCTCGGGCTTCGAGGACATCGTCATCGTCGTCAACCCCGATACCGGTCCCCAGATCGAAGAGCACGTCGCCGCGCGCTGGCCCAAGGAGCACAAGGTCAACTTCGCGGTCCAGAGTCGTCTGCGCGGCACCGTCGACGCGGTGCTCGCCGCCGAGAGCAGCCTGGACCTGTCCAAGCCCTTCGGCGTCTCCAACGCCGACGACCTCTACGGTCGCGCGGCGTTCCTCCTGCTCGGCGAGCGGCTCTCCCAGAGCCCGCACAACTGCCTGGTCGGCTTCGAACTCGACCGTGCGCTCGTCGGGGACCTCCCGGTGTCGCGGGGAACCTGCATGGTCGAAGACGGTCGATTGACCGAGATCGTGGAGCGACGAAACGTCCACTCGACGCTCGAGGGCTACGACGCCGACGACGGACTCGAACCGGTGTCGCTGTCGCCGCTCACCACCGTGTCGATGAACCTCTGGGGCTTCCAGCCGTCGATCATCCCGCTGATGCACACGTCGATGTCGCAGCACGACTTCGAGACCGACTCCGAACTACAGTTGTCGACCTTCGTGGGTCAGGTGCTGGACAGTTCGGAGCTCGTCTTCGAAGTGCTGCCGACGCGATCGCGCTGCATCGGCATCACGCACGCCAAGGACCTGCCGGTTGCGCAACTCCTCGTTCGCCTGGAGATCGAATCGGGACACCGTCCCGAATACGCCTTCGTCTAAGGTCCGACAAATCAAAGACACTCAGACGCCGGTGTCGACTACTTCTTCGGGTGCGCCGTCCGTTAGCAAGGACTCCAACAGTGACGCCAAGTCACGTGGCGCGAACAGTTCGTCGCTCGCCTCTCGAATCTCTTGAACGCTCCACCAACGCGACGCCGTCACGTGTTCTGCCAAGAGTTCTTCCTGAGAAAGAAGTGGCTCAATCGCGCTCGTTGACGTGCGTACCAAGAAGAACTTCTCGTACTGACCAGAGAACACCGCGAAGGGGAACACGTGCGTGCGTTCCCAAATGACCGGGCCTAGTTCCACGTCACGCAGACCGACCTCCTCGTGCAGTTCGCGCCGGATCGCCGTCTCGAGCGTCTCACCACTCTCGACGCCCCCACCGGGCGTCGCCCACATTGTCCAGTTCGGGAATTGAAAATGCACCAGGAGAATGTGATCGTCATCGTCCAAGACCACCGCTCGAACTCCTTCGCGAAGTGGCAACGTCATGACGCTCAGGCTATTGCGCCCACGTCGACACTCTGAGATTGGTCACCCATTCACTGATTTGTCACCGCGTTATGACACGATTGACGAGTGTCCGCGACGAACGCAAGAAGTAGACGGTGGCTCCAAATCACGTGTGCACTCGTCGCGTGCATTCCATTCGCTTCAGGACTGGTGTCCATCCTCAAAGGTCCGAGCGCCCTTCCCGGTGGTGTGAAACATGTCACGCCTTCGCTCGATAGTGAGTACCGGTTCGTCAACGTGTTCTGGATCGTGGTGGCGCCGATCGTCTGGTTGGCACTTCCCAGTATCGAAAAGAAGAACCCCGCCCTGCGACTTGTGTTGCTGACCGCGTTCTTGGGAGGCTTCGCTCGACTGATCTCCTGGCGCAAGACCGGTCGCCCCCACCCCGTGTTCGTTGCGGCCACTGGGTTGGAACTGGTGGGGATGCCGGCGTTGGCCATTTGGCAGCGAATGGTTGCCGCGAGCGAGGAATGACGACGACGCCCGGACGAAGAACTCACTAGTGCCCGACGTGCCACTTGTCGCACGTGCCGCACTTGTACGCGCTCATCGGCGCCCCGTCCCGTGTCGTCGATCGGGTGTGCGCCTCGGCCTCGTCGCGTGAGGCGTAGGCCTTCTTCGGTCGACCGTTCCGGGTGGTGTGCGCGCTGGCCCCTCGATGCAGTGAGGTCCCGGTGTTCCTCTTGGGGTCCCCGTACCGACCCGACCAGTAGAAGACGAAGACCAGAACCGCGACGACAGCCACAAGTACGACGACGGTAACCATTCTTCGGCAGCCTATCGGTGCCGATCAATCACCCATTTCCCGTGTCAAGCTCGATCCGACGCCGGAACGTTTCAGGCCGACGTGCTCGTGTCCGAGATGATGGACCCGTCACGGATTCGAATGCGGCGTTGGGTGTGCGCGGCGACGTCATCGTCGTGGGTCGCGATGATGATCGTCACGCCGAACTGCTTTTGGAGGTGGTCCAGCAGCGCCATGAACTCATCGGCGTTCGTGGAGTCGAGATTGCCGGTCGGCTCGTCGGCGATGATGACCTCTGGCGAATTGACCAGCGCCCGGGCGATGGCCACTCGCTGTTGCTCACCGCCGGACAGGCGTGACGGCAGGTGCCCGAGCCGATGACCGAGGCCAACCTGGCCGAGCAGTTCGCTGGCGCGAGCGATGCGCTTCTCGTGCGACGACTCACGCGGCACCATGGCGATCGCCACGTTCTCCTCGGCGCTCAAGGTCGGTATCAGGTTGAACTGCTGGAACACGAAGCCGATCTCGCGTGAGCGGATGTCGGTGAGCACGTTGTCCGATTCGGTTTCCAGCGACCTCCCGGCGAAGCGAATCTGGCCCGAGGAAGGCGAGTCGAGGGCCCCCAGGAGCTGGAGCAACGTGGTCTTCCCCGAGCCGCTCGGACCCTCCAGTGAGACCGTCTCTCCGCGCGCGATCTCCAGGTCGATCCCGCGCAGGGCGTGGACCGTGACGCCGCCCTTGGAGTAGGAGCGGGTCACACCCTTCAGTTCGTACAGCGCGCTCCCGGGTGTCGGAGCGTGACTGTCTTCGTTCAGTACTTGCGTCATTTTCAGTGCCTTTCGATCGAAGGGTTCATCAGCCGAGGTCTCGCAGAGCCGAGGCCGGTGAGAGACGTGCCGCTCGCCACCCGCCCGCGGCGCCGGCGATCAGTCCGCCGAGGAGCGCCCCGGCGAACGCGATCACGATGGTGAGGGGGTGAATGGGTGCCGTGAGGTGGACCGTGCGAGCGACCGTGGCCGACGTGGTTTGACCCAGCAAACCACTCACCTTCGACGCGCCCACGGCGAGACCCGTGCTCGTCACGCTGAGAGCGGGACCGACCGCCCCGATGATGAGACAGATCACCGATCCGACGGCGATGCCGATGACGCCCCCGACGACGCCGATGCCCAACGTCTCGGCCATTATCTGGCGCACCACGCGCCCGCGCGACCAACCGATAGCGCGCAGCGAGCCGATCTCGCGCACGCGCTTGGAGACACTCGAGAGGGTCAACAGCCCGGCGATGAGGAACGCGGCCAGCAGGACGACGAGGGCCAGCGCGCCACCGAGGTCATTGGCGAGCTTGCGCGCGTTGGACAGGCTTCCCGTCACCTGGTCGGCGAGCGAGGCCGACGTGAGGACCGTCGCGCCGGGCAGCGCCTTCTTGATGGCTTTGGCGACGCTGTTCACGTCCTTCGCGTTGGCGACCGACACGAGCACTTCGTTGATGCGGCCGGAGTTCGTCGAGAGCGTCTGAAGGTTCGAGATGCTGAAGTAGACGTCCGAGACGTCCCCGGTCAACGTGGGATTGACCAGGCCGACGATCGTGTAGCCGACCTTGTTGATCGTGAGCGTGTCACCGACCTTCAGACCCTTTTGCGACGCGTAGGCCGTCGTGACCAGCACTTGGGTCTTGGCGAGCGACGGCGTCGTCGAGAGCCACGATCCCTTCACCAACTGTGCCTTGGTGACCAGTCCCGAATTCGTGTCCGCGGGGTTCACCCCGGCGACCGTGTAGGTCGAGGTGCTGGTGTTGGTGGTCGGCGGATTTATGACTTCGTTGACCGTACGTTCGGGGATGACCACGTTCTGCTCGTAGGCCTTCTCAGCGGGCGAGAGGCACTTGGTGAACGCGGAGCTCGCGCCGGCGCCGAATCGGAACCCGCCGCCGCCGCCACCGCCGCCGAACCCGCCCCCTCCGCCGCCACCGCCGGAGGTCGGAATGGTCGTGGAGGTGGAACCCAGCTGTTTGGTGATGAGGTTCTGAATACACGTGCGTTCGGCCTCTTGCTGAGCCGTCGTCAGGACGGGAGGCTTGACGGAGGTGGAGATCGTTTGACCGCCGGTCTTGACCGACGCGGTGATCTTGGGAACCGTGCCGGTTTCGTGGAGGGCGTCGAGCGAGAGGGCTCCGACGGCGCTCGTCACGCCCTTGACGTTCGCGACCGTGCTCACGGCTTGGGACGGGAAGGTGATCAACGTCCCGGGAACGAAGAAGTCGTGGGTGAACTTCGTACCGGCTGGCCCGAGTTTCGCCAAGTCGGTGATCACCGAGGAGTTGGCCGCGGCGAGTGCCGCGTCGTCCGAGGAGTTGAGAGAGGACCCGCCACGACCGAAGAATCCGCCGCCGCCCCCGCCCCCGCCACCGCCGCCACCGCCGAATCCACCACCTCCGCCGAATCCGGTGGGCGTCGTCGTGGTGGTCGTGGCCGTTGAGAGCGTCGGCGCGACCGTTCGGGTCACGATGATGTCGGTGCCCACCGAGTTGAGCGGCGACAGAGCCTTGTTCTGAGCAGCGCTCAGCCCCTGTGAGACACCGATGATCCCCATGACCAGGCCGACGCCGGCGGCGAGGCCGATCGCCGTCACTATCGTTCGACCGAGACGTCGTCGCAACTCATTCCATGCGTAACTGAGAGAGAACACGGGGACCTACCGAGGATGAAGGTGACCAAACTTTTTGTCCACGTCGCGAACAGTAGCCAATCGTTTTCTGCTTCAGAGACGTTTCTTACGGTCGCCACTGCATTTTTATGGAGGTCTTACCACGTCATTACGCTGCGCCGCGTCTGCGTCTGTCGCAAATCAGAAAGTCGTCGAGAACCCGAAGCCGACGAGCTCCCGACCCTTGGCTAACCAGTTGGCCCACGTCACCTGTTCAGATCTTTGTCTTCCATCTCCCAGGCGTGATCCATCGTGTGAAACGCAGTGTGGCGAATCAGGTACCGGAGCGGCCAGTAGCGCCATCTTGCCCTCAGCGTGGAACGCTCGAATCGCAGAGCAATACTCCGCGCGGAACGTCTCCAAACCCTTGCCGTCGGTGACCACCTCGCCGTCGGGGGTGCGCACGCCGACCTTCCTCGCCCAGTCCTGCTCGGGGGCACAGGTGTGGAGGACGATCCGGTCCCGGTCTCGCCCACCACCTCGCGGACCCTTTCGCATCTCGGCCGACACCCGGGACCGCACGTCGTCGAAGAACGTCCAGCACGCTCGCATGAGAGTCAGTTCTCGGTCCAACTCTTTCTTCGACACGACTTGATTGTCGATACTTGAAAACGCGAAGGAAATGCCCCAGAAGTCCGTCGAGCCGATACCGCGATACTCCTCTACGACGTCGACGCCCTTGATCGAGGGGAACCGTGCACCCATGCCCGCCAGCATTGCCACCGGTGCGAAGCGTGGCAGATAGGACTGCAACTTTTCAACGGCGTCCTCTTTGGTCTTCGCGCCACGCTCGAGACCGGGCCAGTCCGGCGCCACCGCGGCAACCTTCTTTTCGTTCGGGCCGATTTCCAGTACCACCCTGAGGTCCTTCGCCACTCGATCTCCTCATCTGCGGGCCGTTGGATATGCCAGCTCGAACCACCCGGCCCATTTTGACCAGAATCTGCCGTCCGGACCGTACCGCTCACTGCGTGGTCGGACCTCGGCCATCACGTCGAGAACGAACGATGGACGAAGAGTCACTCGCAGGTTCATCGCCCTTGGAGTTAGATTGTCTGACCTTCTAGATAGTGTTACTATCTAGCGATGGTGGACGACGGCTGGCCGAGTGAATGGCTTCGGGGGGTGCTGCCTCTCTGCGTGCTGGCCATCGTCGTCGAAGGCGAGACGCACGGTTACGCCATTGCCCAGCGGTTGCAACATGAAGGAATCCCGAACGTCAAGGGTGGGACGCTCTATCCCTTGTTGAACCGACTGGAACAGGACGGACTGGTCACGACACATTGGACCGAAGGCCCGAGCGGTCCTGGACGAAAGCTCTATCGCGTGACACCGGCGGGAAAAGGGTGGCTCGCGGAGCAGTCGGTGAACTGGCTCGAGTTCAGTGACCTCACCAATGCGCTACTCACGAACGATATGAAGAAGAGGCGAACATGAACAAGACCACGAGTACCTACCTACGACAACTCGGCTTCTGGCTGCGTTTCCAAGGGGTCGAAGGGCCGCGTGTCGTCACGATCCTTCTGGAAGTGCGCACGCACGTCGCTGAGTCCAGTGAAGATCCCTACGAGACCTTCGGCGAGCCCCGCGCCTACGCCAAGGCGTTCGCCGAAGGTTCTCGACGACGCTGGCTCTGGGGAACCGCCCTCGTTATCGCCGTCGCAGCCTCCATCGCCTCCGTGTACCTCTTGGCGAGCGAAGTGGCATCACACCGCGACTATCGCCCACTCCCCTTCGGCGGTCACGCGTGGGTCGTGGTCGCGGTCGCCCTAGTCGCCGCACTCATTGCGTGGCGCGCGTTCCTCGTCGTCGCTGTGCGGCCACTGAGTTCGCTGGCCTATGACGAGAGCGCGGCGTCATCCTCGTGGCGCACGTGGATCGTGCATCGTCGCGATACGACGGTCGCGGTCGTCGTCGTACTTATTGTGGGCAGCGTGCTCTGGGGGTGGTCACTCGGCAACGACTTCCTCAAATCACCCCAGGTGCGGGCATCAAACTACGTGTGGGCGATCGGGAGTAGCGGAACGCCGACTTTCGGTGTGAATCCGGTGTCCATTGGGGCGACCATGGTCATTTACGTGACTTCACCGGGCCCCAAAATCAAGATTGTCAATCTTTCTCTTTCAAGGCATTCGGCTGGCGGTTACGACCCGTCGGTCAATATCATTCCCTATCCCACACTCGAATCGGCGAATCGTGGCGCCCACAATCACAACTTCGGTGGTACCGATGACCTTGCAGTAGGCACGACGCTCAAATTCGGCACGTACTACTTACTGCAATTTGGCGGCGAGATTGATACTGCGTACAACGCAATGCAACCCGCTGAGAGTCTGATCGTCGACTATTCGGTGAACGACGTCGCCAACGGGGCACTACGCATCACATTGCCGGTGACTTACAACTAGAGCGTCCACGTTTCGTTCGAAGCAGTCAACACCATCGGATGGATCACTTCGTATTGGAGGCCACGCCTGTGCCCGAACCGCCGCCATGCAACGCGTGAATCGACCTGTCGACTGAAACTCGATGGTCCATCGTGGACGAAATACAAAGCCGGCCGCAACGAGTTTTTGAAACTCTCACACCGAGTTCGGCGTTCACTCAATCTGCCCTACGCCTAAAGCCCTGTCATCCGTTCAATGGTTTCGGGATATCGACCTCCGACGATCTGTATCTGCGACACGGCGGACCTCAACGCGACGAGTTCATCTTCGGAAAAGTCGTCGTCGGCCGCGGCCAGGTTCTCTCTAAGTCGGTGCAGTTTCGTCGTTCCGGGGATGGGCACGATCGACGTTCCCTGGGCGAGCAACCACGCCAGCGAGAGCTGGGCCAGAGTCACTCCCTTTTCCACGGCGAACGTCCGGAGCAGTTCGACAATCGGCTAATTGTGCCGACGTGAATCCGACGTGAACTGCGGATTTTCGTTGCGATTGTCGTTGTCCGCGAAAACCGTTCTCTCGTCGATGGTCCCGGTCAAGAATCCTCGGCCCAACGGACTGAAGGGCACGAATCCGATGCCGAGTTCTTCACACGTCGGCAGCACTTCATCCTCGGGCTTTCGGTACCACAGCGAATATTCACTTTGAACTGCGGTTACGGGCTGGAGCGAATGGGCCCGACGAATCGTCGACGCGCCGGCCTCACTGAGATCAAAGTGGCGAACCTTGCCCGCTGCGATCAAATCCTTCACCGCTCCGGCGACCTCCTCGATGGGCGTCTTCGGGTCGACACGATGTTGATAGAGGAGATCGATCGTCTCAACGCCCAACCGTGCCAAGGATCCGTCGACCGTCGAGCGAATGAGTTCTGGTCGGCTCGACCACTGGTACTCGCCACTCTCGTCGATGAGTCCAAACTTGGTGGCGATGACAACTCGATCCCGGACGGGCGCGAGTGCCTCGCCCACCAACTCTTCATTTGCGAAGGGTCCGTAGCTCGGAGCCGTGTCGAAGACGTTCTCGCCCAGCTCAACGGCCGCGCATGACGGCGATCATCTCGGTGCGACTGGCGGTATTGCCACGGTGGTGACTCATGCCCATGCAACCAAATCCGATTGCCGATACTTCCAATCCGCTGCTTCCCAATGTTCGGGTTTTCATGGTGACGCCGACTCTACCGAAGAGGCGCCAGGTATCTGGTCGTGTCGGATGGCCGGCGGGTGTGCCCGTTACATAACTCGTGCGATTCGTCGCGCGAACCAAGTGGAGAGCCCAATCGTCTGCCCTCCCCCGTCCGCCGCGCAATCGGGCGCTATTTGACGCTCACGCTGTCGAGTGCGTTGGTGCCGTCGTTGACGAAGAGCAGTTCAGTGCCGCTCGGTGCGATCGCTGCGGCGAAGAGATCGCCGGAGCCATTGGGCACGAGCGTTTTCTTCGCGACTTGCATTCCCACGAGGTTGATCTCGACGGCAACACCGTTATTGGCGTTCATCGCCAGCACGTCACCATTCGGGGCGATCGTCAAGCCCAACGGACCGTTCAACCAACCACCGGACGACAGCGTGGTCGCGTCGTTGGGGTCAGCGGTCGTGCGGGTCATCGCCTGAGGGATTTCGCTGACACGGTTGCGGACGGTCTCGGCGACGTAGAGCGTGCCGTTTTTTCCGAGTGCCACTCCCGTCGCCCCCTGGACGAAGGCTGCCTTGTTCGCCTGCGAAAGAAAACCTGTGCCGATCACCGTCACACCGGTCATGCGAGGGGGCTGACCCGCGGTGAGCGCGACCGAAATTCGGATGATGGAGGATTGGTCACCGCTCTTCGGCGTTACCTTCACGCCCTTCGGTCGGGTGAGCACGTTTGAGACGAACAGATCGACGCCCGCGCCGGACGCGGCCTCGGTCATATCCCACGGACCATTGATGTTCTGATTGGTCCACGTTTCGCTCACGGTCCCAGCGCTGTTGAGCACGAGGAGACATCCCGCAGGGTTGACGAGGGGCAACGCGCCGTTCACTCCGGCCGGTACGCTCCCGACGACAACCCATCCGCCGGGCAGGATCGACAAGGCCGTCGAAAGCCCAACCCCACCGGGGCACGCTTTGGACGCCGGCAGGGATCCGATCGTCGCGAACGTGCTCATCACACCGGCCGGCGAGATCTCGACGATCGTTCGGCCGGTCCCTTGTACGTTGGCCTTGTCGTTGTAGTTGCTAACGATCGTGTCGCCCTTGACCAATTTTCCGATGGACGTCCGCACGACGACGATGCCGTACGGATTGACGTCGCCATTGGCGGGCACTGTCGAGGCCACCTGCCTCGGCGCACCGAGAGTCGACAGGAATGGGGCTCCCGAGGAAGCGCCGCCGATGGCCGTGAATCCCCCCACGCCGATCAACGCGGAACCTGCCGCCAGCATGATCGCTATGGAACTTCTCGTTGTTCTGTGATGTGATCGCATCGCCGTGCCCTTGTCTCTCCGCGGCGAAATCAGCGCCGTGTCCGAACGGGTATACGTCGAAGACCCCATTGCGGATCACCGGAAAAAGCCATGTCCACCGTGAGCGACGCGTCGACCAAGAGACGTCGGCTTTGTGGATGAGTCTCAATAGGGTTTTTTCAAATCTTTGAACATCGGGAAGTGCTTCACGTTGCACGTGAGTAGTTCACAGCCGGTGACGATCGCGGTCGCGGCGATCGCTAAATCTGCACTATCGATTCGATTGTGACTCGACAACCACCTACGACCTAAGTCACCGGCACGCTCAGCGATCAGTGCGTCGATCGGATGCCACACAAAGACTGACAGCAGCGCACGAGTCGCTCCCTCCTCGTGTGTTCTCACGCCAGCCAGCACTTCGAGACGCGTGATTTCACTGGCGTGCAATGGCGCATCGACCCTCGCGACCTCGAGAACTCGTTCAGCGCCGGGATGTCCGCGCAGGTAGTCGACGATGACCGACGTGTCGACGAGCAGACTCATTCGTCCTTGCGCTTGAGGCGCGACCCCGAGCGCAGCTTCGCCACGGTCGCGGCGCCGTCTTCGTCGCGTTCAGTCCACGTGCCAAAGGTCTGGCGCATGAGATCCAGGTCGTCACTGCTGGAACGCCCCGTTCCGTACACGGCCGTAACCGCATATCGGATGAGGGCCGACATCGACTTACCCGTGCGGGCGGCCTCGGCATCGAGGGTCATTCGCTCCTCGGCGGTGAGCGATATCTGAGTTCGCTCCATGATGTAAGTATACATCACCCTGTCAGTTCTGTGGTTGTGAAAGCGTCTGAACGCCGAGAAGGTTGTTCACGCGGTGGTCAGTGAAGAACGGCGTCACGATTCAGTGATGACCCCGAACGGCCGCTTTGGCGCGACAACACCTGCGAGCACGGTGGTGACGACGCTGATCACGACGATGATGCCTAACGCGGAGGGAAGTCCGATGGCATCCGCGATCCCACCGATGAGAGCCGGGCCGACGAGCAAACCGAGGTAGCCGAACGAATTGACGGTGGCCAGTGAGGCGCCGGGACGCTCGAGCTGCGAGGAGGCGGTGAAGACCAGTGGGACTACGAACGACATGCCGAGGCCGAGCAGTATGAAGCCGGCCATCGCCGCGACAACCTGTCCGACGATCAGCGCGGCGGCCAACCCGATCGCCGCCATGGCGGCCGAGAAGCGAACCAGGCGGACCGGTCCGAATCGTTCAGCCATGTGGTCTCCGCAAAGGCGTCCCGCCGCCATTGCGCATGAGAATACGGTGTAGGCCACCGCGGCAAGCCCCGCTCCCGCCTTCAGGGACGAGTGCAGATATATTGCGCTCCAGTTGTTCACGGCCCCGTCGGCGAGAAAACAGCCGAAGGCGATCGAGGACAACGCGACGAGCGACCACGAAAAATTCGGACGTCGCGGCGCACGTGCCGGCCTCTCATTCGATGATGCTGAATCGAGACCGGTCCTCACGGACGTTCTCGCGAAAGCCGCACTCGCGGCGACGCCGAGGGTCAGAACCAACAGACCGACTATCGAGAAGTTGACCATGAGGCTCAGTCCGGTCGCGGCAGCGAGCGCACCGCCCGCGGCGCCGGCGAGACCCCCCAAACTGTATGAGGCATGAAAACGAGACATGATCCGGCGCCCGACGAAGTCCTGAAGCGCGGCGGCTTCGACGTTCATCGCCACGTCGATGCTGCCCACTGCGGCGCCCCATCCCACCAGTGTCGCGAATAGCTCCCACGGCGAGTCGACCACACTGAGGACCGCGAACAGTATTCCGTACGGGACGAACAAGATTCCCACGATCCGGCGTGGTTTCACTCTGGCGAGCACCGCTCCGACCACGGCCATGGCGGCGACAGCCCCCACCGCGGGTCCCAACAACGCCAGACCCAGGACTCCCGCCGACACGTGCAAGTGGGCCTTGACGGTTGGGAGCCGAGCTGCCCAGGTCCCTGAGACGCTTCCCACGAGGAAGAACACCACGGTCACCGCAAGTCGGCGCACACGTGGGGATCGGTCAAATGATGATGCAGCTTGAGGCTGCGCGGGCGAAGTCGCTGTCGGGCCGTTTACGAAAGGCGGCTCGATATCAGACACGCTCGATCATCAGTCCCGCCGATTCCAGAGCGCTCGTTTGCGCCGGTGAGGCATCGGTGACCATCCGCTCGAGCGCGTCGACATCACAGACCCTCCCAAAAGCCACTTCACCTATCTTCGACGCGTCGCTTACCAGGATCGTCCGTCGAGACGATGAGATCGCCGCCCGCTTCACTCTGGCGTCAGCGGGTACGTGCGTCGTCGCGCCGACACTTTCACTGATGCCGCAACAGCCGAGCACGAAGGTATCGAATCGCAAACGCTCAAAGGCCACTTCGGCCAGATCTCCGGTGAATACGAGCTCTCCGGAACGCACGTCGCCACCCGCGGCTATCAGTCGAACTTGATCGTCATAGGCGAGGTCGATGAGTGTTCGAAGTCCGAGCGGCATGATCGTCACCGCTCGCCCGCGCAACGCTCGACCGACTTCGGCAGTGGTCGTCCCACAATCGAGGACCACGGTCTCCCCGTCGGCGATGAGCGCGGCGACCGCAGTGGCGATTCGCACCTTTGCCTCGGTCGCCTCGAAGGTCCGCACCGAGTACGGCACCTCATCGCTTCGCACACTGAACGCCACGGCTCCCCCGTGTACGCGACGGACCACACCCTCGCGTTCAAGTGCATCAAGGTCACGGCGCACCGTCATTTCTGAGCATCCCAGCGCGATCGCCAAACTGCTCACGGGAACCGGATCCGAACGAACCGCTTCCACAATTGACTGACGCCTCGTGCGAACATTCATTATGGTAAAACTAACAGAAATTCTGTGATCCACGGTGGCCATTCGCGGTCGCTTTGCACTGGTGGATGATCATGGACAGACGGCCGCGACGGGTTACATGGAGATCAAACGCGCTCCGACCGATATGTCTCGGTCGGTTTAATAGACGGCTCTACTCGTGGAGCCCAATCCTCTTGTTCACGAATACTTCTGCCTCGCGAAGAAACTGACCTCGTGGGGCAACCCAACCGACACCTCCAATGTCACGTGTGCGCACTTCATCGGGCCATCCTTGGCGGGTGGCCCTTACGAGATCGACCCATTGAGAAAAGGTCACGTCGTAGGTTGACTTCCCCGACTCCACGTCGAGAAGCCACTGCGTTGACTGTCCCACGCGGTCCGCCAAACACTCGACGGATAGGTGAATTGCGTCGCGTCGCCGTGTCAGCCGATGCCCTTCGTCGAGCGCGGCCGCTGTCCGCTCAGCACCTTGCATCTCTGCAAACGCCCGTCGTTCGGCGTCGAGGGTTCTTGCCGCGCCGTCAGGCCGTCCTCGCGCGTCAGCGGGATCAAAGACGGAGAGTGTCGACGATTCATCGGGCGCAACGCCTTCGCCCGCCCAAAGGTACTCCCTGAAATCGAGTCGAATGTATATGCGTTTCGCGCCGCGCTCGCGCCACCAATTCACGGCATCTCTGGCGTCCAAGAAATCGGGTCCGGACTCAAATTGTGACCTATCACCAGATTCCCAATGTCCAGACCAACACACTCCAGTTGCTCCTTCATCGAAAAGGTCGGCGTTAAGAGCAATGTGGACCGTTCCGTCTTGGACGTTTTCCATGATCGCCAGATTAACGGTGGAAGCTATTCAGCTGAAGCGACGTTGCCCCTTGATTGACGCTCAAAACCCGACTGAGATGCCAACCTTCAGAGGCGACTGGATTCATCGCTGGACCGGCGCACTCCCGCAACTGTAAATTGACTCACGTCTCGCAAACTCGATCTTCGGCAGACCACGACACTAGGAACGAATACATGCGCACACTGATATCGATGACCTACGTGTACTCCGTGAACGCCACATCCATGAAGGATGGCAACGATGATTTCCGCTTCATCAACGAGATTCCTGATGACCCCGAGCAGGAGGAGGAGATACTCACGTTCTTGGCGGGGGCCGATCTGTACATCATGGGTCGCGTCCTCTACCAGGAGTTTGCCCTTCACTTCCAGGGCAAGACCGCGACAGATCATCCCTTTGCCCCTATCTACGCCGCAACGGACAAGGTCGTCTTCTCGCGCACTCTCGCGTCGTCGGACTGGGAACGCACAACGATCAACCGGGGCGAGCTCGTCGCCGAAGTCGAGAGACTGAAGAGCGAGGGCGATGGATACATGATCGTGACCGGTCGAAGCGGCATCACGCGGACTCTTTTGCATCACGACCTGATTGACGAGTTCCGCATCACGTTGTTCCCGCTGCTGTCGGGCCAGGGAACTCGAGAGTTCGAACTCGACGACGTCGGTGAGTCCAAACCGCTAGAACTCGTTTCATGTCGTCCCGGCACCAACGGCGTTGTCGTCCTGCACTACCGCCGGCGGCGCTAACTGACTGCTAAGTGACTCTCAGGAGTGCCACGTCGCATGATCGACTCGAGGACACCGAGAGAATTCCATCATTCAGACCTCCCAAGGTTTGATCAGGTGATCGTTCTCCCACCTCGGGACGATGTGGAGATGTACGTGAAAGACGGACTGCCAACCTGCAGTCTCATTCGTTTGAAACATCGTCATTCCGTCGGGGTGTAGTTCTCGGTCGATCATTCGCGCAACCGTCGTCGCGGCAATCATGAGTGCGCCCGCGCTCGCGGGCCCAATGTCAAGCAACGTGCGCGCGTGAAGTCGAGGAACGACAAGCGTGTGCCCTGCGGCCGCCGGTTCGCGAGGTGGAAATGCGATCGAGTCCGCGTCCTCGTAAACGATGTCGGCGGGCGTGGATCCGTCCACAATGCGGCAGAAGACGCATTCTGAATCGAAGCTCATGCCGACAAGTATGACAGTCGAGTCCTTGCGTGATCCTGAACGTCGGTATTTGGCGCAAGAATGCGTTGATGATCGTAAGACTCCCGGATGACACGTTTGTGTACGCGCAAGGGCGGCTCGGACTCATTTCCTCAGATCGAATTCCTAAGCCCGACTACGCGGTGTATCTGGACGAGCGCTGGGCCGACGACCCAGAAGTCACGTGGCCCTTTCGAATGATCAACTGGCCTGACTTCGGACTTCCGGAAAACCAGAGCGAACTTTTCGATGTCATCTTGAACATTCACGATCGAGTTAAGGCAGGAGAAGTCGTGGAGATTGCTTGTTACGGCGGCCTCGGAAGGACCGGAACCGTTCTCTCGTGCCTAGCCGTCTGCGCTGGTGTCCAGGCCAGTAATGCCGTGGAATGGGCGCGATCAAACTACGACCGAAGAGCGGTTGAGACGGATGAACAGCAGCAACTAGTCGATGCGTTTGCGATATCACTCTGAAGCGCTGCGTCAGGTCCTTCTCGAACCGAGAGTTCATTTCGAATCTGACGAACTCCTGGCGTCAAAGTATTCAGCCATGTTGTCGATCATCCAGGACGTACCGCCCTCTCTCAGGTCGGAAGTATCAAGACCATCAAGAAACGCACCTTGCTCCGTCCATATCAATGTCGTAGACGTCGCAATCGGGAGTAATTCAATCGACGCAACCGAAACGGATATCCGCGCTTCGTCGGCGTACATCTCGTAGCTGTACACAATTCGTTGATTTGGCACAATGTCGTAGAACTGGGCGTCGTATTTCATTTTTCGGCCATCTTCTTCAACGAATTCGAAACGCTCCCGTCCGCCAACTCTGAAGTCAAATTCAGCGTGTGCGGATGATTCACCGACTTCTTGGTCATCTGAGGATGCCAGCATTCGAGTTTTTAAATTGACGTCGGCAAATGCTGCAAATACTTGATTGGGTAACGCCGCCAAAGTGCGTTCAATGGTGAACGTGCTGCATGTGACTGTCCGTTTGGTCATTTGTTCCTCCTGTGTTGGTGATTGATGCTGCTGTTTAACAACTCGCTCAGTCGATCGAGTTGGCGTTCGACATTGCTTTGACGTTCCACGATCCACTGCTCAACCGCGCTCAGCGCCTCGCGGTTAAGCCGACACGTCCGAGTTCGGCCCACCTTCGATGACGAGATCAATCCGCTGACCTCCAAGATCTGAACGTGCTGAACAACGCCGGCGAGCGACATCGACAAGGGTCGAGCCAATTCACTGACGGAACGAGGCCCGGATCCAAGCTGTTGCAACATGCTTCGACGACTTGAATCAGCGAGAGCGTGAAACATGCGATCCAACTGATCTTCTTGGTTAAGCATGTGCTTAAGTATGACCGGCCCAACCTCAATTGTCAAGTAAGCACTTAACTAAAGAATCTTGAGTTCGGGAGGGAGGAAGTCAACGGAGATTGCTCGTTCAGAAGTTCGACGCATCATGTCGCAGACGAATCACTGGCGGCTTCTTGAAATCCGCTCAGCTTTTGCGATTATCGACATGGGAACACAGCATCTATGGTTTCCGGTCTCGTTATTGCACGGCGATGACCGCAATCGACACCAGGAGGCCGTTCACATCCACTGGCAACTGGGCGCCTTGGCGCGCAGGGGGATCCTCATGAAACCATGAATCCCATACGTCATTCATTCCGTCAAAGTCCTCTGGATTGCGCAGAATGAATGTGGCACTCACGATTTTCTCTATGGAGCTTCCAGCCGCCTCAAGAATCGCCTTGACGTTCATCAAGCTCTGGTGCGTCTGCTCCCTGATTGCTGGTCCAGCAAACTGGCCCGTTCTTGGATCTTGACCGGCTTGGCCGGATACGAAGATGAGGCCGACCGCTCTCACAGCTTGGCTGTAATAGGGGGATACGGGTGCGGCCTCGGTACTTACTATGTTTCTCATCAACTTGTCTCCTGATAAGACATTCATCAATGGCTGGAAACATTTTCCGATTCACTGTCTACTTCATCCGCTCCGAATCATTGCCTCTGGAAACCGCGCCAACATCCGATAGGACGAGTTGCATCTCGTCACATGATCGTTCGAAAGGTGAACTGCCTCACCCGCCCATGTGAGGTTTCTGGCAGGCTATCGCGGTGACACGACCTCAAATTAGGACTGTGTTAGGCCGTGAAGACGGTCTCGAGTGCCAGGCCTACTGGGATCCGAAGAGAGAGTGTGACGTGGGAAAGCTTCGTTCGTACGCAAACAAACATCGTCGTAGTTACGCCGTTTACGCACTCGGGTGCGCTGTCGCCTGGGCCATTCTGTTGAGCGTCCTGGCGGCAACAGACTCGAGCCACCGAATGGGGTACATATGGTGCGTCTTCGGCGGCTGGCTGATTGGCTGGGTTTCCGCAACGATCGCGAGGTTCTTCTACCCTCCTCCCGCCAAATGGCTCCGTAGCGATTCGGAGAGCGGCGGGACGACTCCTTAAAAGGACTCCTAGAACTGGTCGAGTGGACATTGTTATTCCCGGACCATTTGGAAGTCAGGGTGTTTGACGAAGCCGAATGGGCTCTACGGCGAAGTGGGAGTCAAGGGTACCGGAGAAATTCGATTTTAACTTCCGGACTCTGCGCTCTCAGGTCGAGGAGTTCGAGCCCGGCTTGAACTCCACCAAGGAATATGCGGGGTGGTCGAAGTCGAGTCGAACGGCGAACGGCTCGTCGTCGGTGGTCTCTCCTTTGCCCTCGACCACGATGATGACTTCGTCGTCCTGGCGGCCGTAGATCGCATGCGCCATACCGAGCATCGCTTGCCCGATGACCTGACCCGGCGTTGACTGGACAATTCGCTTCACGGCCTCCGAAATGGACTCCCCGGGATCGTCGAAGGGTACATCGTCCGTTGCCTTCAGCCACTCGAGCCACTGCTCATCGGTCCACTCATTTGGATCCGAAGGCGGTTCGAAATAGTCCATCTCGATCACAGTAGTGGTGCAAGTTGACGCGCAGACCTGCCGGGTATCAACGACAGCAGCCGACTTCAACAATCTCCGCCTCGCGTGTTGTCAATGGCATTCAGTCCATCGAGACTTGATGAGACTGAATTAGCGACAAGCTTCGCGGGCGTAGTTGGAAGAACTAGGACTATGGGTGCGTTGGCGTTTGGAGCCAACCGACGCTGGAAGTTAGCCATAGTCGGAAGGGTCTTGAATTGGGGTCTGTGCGACGATGGCCGAATGGGAACTCCGTCGTTGTTCGATCAACTCCTCGACGAGGGAAATGCTGAACCCATCGAAGGTTGGGATTTTTCGTGGTTCCGCGGCCGAGCGACTGAAGCTCGACCCTCTTGGAGATACTTCGAAGGTCTTAGTGAACGGATGGTCTGGGCAAGCGCGTCCCTCGACGTACAAACGGGCGGTGGTGAACGATTTGCCGAGGTTCTCCATCACGTGTCCAATCGGCCCAAAACTCTCGCTGCCACCGAGTCGTGGCGCCCGAACGCTGACATCGCTCGTTCTTGGTTGGCTCCACTTGGGGTGACTGTTCATGAGGTACCTGACACGGCACCATTCCCATTTGAGGATGAAACCTTTGATCTCGTGTGCAGCCGACACCCGACCGTCACGCAGTGGTCGGAGATTGCCCGAGTACTCCAGATTGAAGGCATCTACTTCTCACAGCAGATTGGCGCCGGGACCAACAGTGAATTGACCGATTTCATGATGGACCCACAACCCAATTCAGAGAGCAGAAGGCTTGACCAAGCCGTTTCGTTGGCCGCCAGCGTGGGTCTCGAAGTTATAGACGCTCAAGAGGAATCCTTGGCTGTTGAATTCTTTGACGTTGGCGCCGTCATTTACTTTCTGCGAAAGGTGGTCTGGACAGTCCCAGATTTCTCAACGGACAAGTATCGAGAACGCCTGAAACTCATGCATGACCACATCGAAGCGAATGGCAGTTTCTTATCCCACTCTCAGCGGTTCTTGATCGAGGCCCGGAAGTGAACGCAGTCGTGACGCAAGTCACCTGATTGGTGTCACCTGGAATAGCCTGCATTGACCAATCACTTAGGAGACGGGAACGGGCAGTTCGTGCGTTTTGGATTCCGACGTAGATGGATGGGGCCAAAACACGGAGTCGCACGTGGGGTCGCCGTCTTCACCTCATCAACTTCGGATCGCACGAATGTGGTCGATGGCCCTTTGGCGAATTCGAATCGACTTCGACAATGGTCGTCCACTCATGGCGTCGTACTCACCGATGATTTCGCAAGCCTTGAAGCCCTCGACGTGCACATGGATGAGTGGCCCGCCGAATCAAACCACCATGAATATGTGGATCTTGGAAACGAGGTGGGCATCTACCTCGGCAACGTCATTGTCAAGAACGTCTCCGGTACACGTTGGAGAGTGTGGCCAAATGGTCATCCCGTCATTTCGCTGCGTTCAGGAACCGAGATGGACGTCATCGCCATGGTCGCTAAACGACTCACGGGCGCGGAATCCAGCCTTCCTTCGATTTACGAGACAGCCTCGTTGCCACAGGACTAAATCGCGCGCACTCATCACGAGTGACGTTCACTTTGACTGATGTCGGAGGCCCGGTCGAACAAGTGTGCGACCTCACGTTGGCGACTGAGCCTGAGTCAACCCTCCGCCTGTTGAGCTTCGTGCTCGACTCGATCACGATAGGCGCGCCACCACTCTCTGTCACGATCGGGGACGTTGCTGTCATCGGCGGCGTAGCCGATCGAACCGTCAATGAGTTCTCGGGCGAGATCAGAGTGCCCGGCGTGGCGGAAGGTTTCTGCGATCACGTGAACGAGTATGTGATGGAGGGTGACAGGCTGATCACCCCACCATGGCACGGAGCCTTTTGCGTCGAGGTCCAGCGCCTCGATCGTTGCATCGGAGGTCTCGCACGCCTTGCGATAGTTGCCGATGATCTCGTCCCTGCTCTCTTCCGCTCGTGCGAAGAGATCGGCGTTGTCCTCCGTTCCGTCCTCGAACCAGAGATTGGGTTGCCCCATAAGTCGACCAAAGACGGGACCGAAGTAACCGAGCTCCACGCACGTCAAGTGCTTCACGATTCCGAGGAGATTCGTCCCGCTCGAAACGAGCGGGCGACGAGCGTCGTAAGGCGATAGACCGTCCAACTTCCAAAGGACGGCGTCACGAGCGGTCTGCAGGTAGTTTCGCAAAACTGTCTTCATCAGTCCCCCCTTTCTGCTTCGAACGAGACATTCGTCCAGAGCTTTTTTGCGCGACGCTACACCTGATGTCGGATCGGCGCTCGGAGAAAGTTCACTTGGCTGGCCGAAGAAATTGACTTCAGTATGAGACTTGCCGGCGTCGATGGAATAGTCGACGGGAGGCGTGTTCGTTCAACATTCCCTAGGAGCCTGTTGAACAACGGGCGTTTAGTGCGTATGTTGGGAATCGCAAGTCCGGGACATGTCTGAGCCGAAGAGTCGACGTGAAGAAGGTGCGAGTCGACGACCCTGGCGGGCGATGCC